>Ga0105240_10002678_pt1 | contig 28344 bp, 33 predicted proteins | sample KBSC54metaG_FD_80426 | JGI IMG/M metagenome (GOLD analysis project Ga0105240, IMG submission 80426) | Corn rhizosphere microbial communities from Kellogg Biological Station, Michigan, USA - KBS C5-4 metaG | ecosystem: Host-associated > Plants > Roots > Rhizosphere > Soil | place: Michigan, USA... | reverse complement strand
TTCGCTCTCAGCCAGGCTCTCGTCGGCGGGCGGCGTGGGATCGATGGCGGACGCCTCGCGCGTCCCGCCGCTCCAAGGCAACAGAATACGGCGCACCGCCAGACGGCGCGCGCGATCGCGGCATTTGTTGAGCGCGATTCGCCGGAGCCAGAATTCCAGCGGCCGATTGGGATCATAGCTCTTCAACGCCCGCCACGCCGCGATCAAGCTTTCCTGCAGCACGTCCTGCGCTTCGCTTTCGTCGCGCACATAGCGATGGATATAGCGATAGAGCCACTTCTTGTGCCGTCCCACCAGCGCCGTGAACGCACTTTCGTCGCCCGCCAAGGTAGCGGTGACCAAAGCGGCGTCGCTAGGGATGGACAGGGTCATGGCGTGTCGCGCATCAGCATTTCGACCACTTTCTGGTCATAGACATGGCGCTGATCGGGTGTCAGCTGCTCGCGAATATCCACGATATAGCTGATGGTGAGCGTCTGAAGATCGCCCACGATGGCTTGCATGTTCGAGATTGCCTCCTTGGTGGGATCGGACAACGCCATATTCTCGGAGAAGGCGCCGCCCAGCTGCGCCCGCGCCATGTAGAGATTGGCCATCAGCCCGTTGCGCTGACGGGTGTAGTGGGCATTGATGGCATCGATCGTGGTCTTTTGTGCTGGCGTCAGCCGCACGTCCCGTTCCAGCAGCTGGTTGATCGTGTCGTTGAGTGTGACCTTGTGTGCTTCCGACGGATTCGTGTCGTGCCGAAGACCAAGCTCCGCGCCGGCAAAGCCGAACAGAGCCGCAATCAGCGCCGTCAGAAGAATGCTTCTCCAACCCATGATGCGTTACTCCAAAAGCGATGCCGGCGGGACTTCCGTCAGCAGCAACGGGATGGCGACGGGTTTGGGCGGCGGCACGGGACGGGTGACGGCCACCACAATGCCGATCACCAGGCCGGCAGCCGCAATCCCGGTATTGCGCCCGACAGCGTTCCGGATGCGGCTGCGGACGCGACGGCGATGGATTTCCCGCCATAGTGCGTTCTCGACACAAGCGAGTGCCGGCATGGGTTCATTGCGCATATCCGCCAAGACTGCGTCGAGATCGTTCCGCATGAACGCCTTCCTTTCCGTGGGATGCATGCGGGCCGTCACAGGGCCCGCGTGTCCCTCTTACCGGACCGGCATCAGCCTTCGAGCGCAGAGCCCATGCGGCTTTCCAGCCGATCGAGATCGGAACCACCTTGCACCTTGCGCGGCGCGGTTTCTTTCAGAAACAGGCTCACCACCACGCCCAGCACCAGGCCTGCCAGCGCGAAATAAAGCACATCCTGGATGCCGTAGCTGCTGGCGATGCTGCCCGCGATGACGGGTGCAATACCGCCGCCAAAGATTTCGCCCGCGCCGATGATGATGCCCGCGGCGGTGGAGATCAGGCCCAGCGGCGCGGCTTCCACCGCGATCGGTCCTGTGATCAGCGACAGAAGGCCAAACGCGAAACCAGCCCCGATGAAAAGCAAAATGAACAGCATCATGGGATTGGGGCCTTGCTGGATGAACAACCAGACGAAGACCGCCCCCACGGCGAAACCCAGAATGGACATTGCCTTGCGGCCCAGATAGTCGGACGCCCAAGCCAACAGCCATTGGCCCAGAAAGCCGCCAAAGCCGATCGAGGATGTGACGAAACCCATCTGTTCCTGGGTTAAGTGCAGATAGGTGGTGAGATAAATCGGCGTGTTGGCGGACAGCACGAAGATGCCGCACATGGAGCAGAGCAAGGCCAGCATGCCCAGCGGCACATTGCGATGCTTGAACACGGCGGAGAGTGGCGCGCGCTCGGCGCTGTCGCTGTGTCCCTGGGCGGTGACGGGCTCGCGGATCACCATCCAGAGCAGACCGGCCAAAATCAGGCCGGGAATCCCGACCAGCAGGAACACCCCCCGCCACGACATGCCCGCGCCCAGAAGCTGCGTGGCGATGATGGGTCCGAAGCCCAGGCCGAACAAGGCGAAGGCCGATTGCTGCAGACCCTGGTTGAAGCCCCGACGGCGCGGCAGCGAGGCTTCCGCAACGCAGGCGAAGCTGGTGGGGCAGAAGGCGCCTTCCGATACGCCCATCACGGCGCGGATCAGAAGCAGGCTGCTCATGCCCATTGCCATGCCGGAGAAGCCCGACAACAGAGAGAATACGATGATGGCGGGGATCAGGACTTTGCGGCGGCCGATGCGGTCGGAAAGGCCACCCAGAAAGATCGCCGCCGTGCCCCAGGCGATGCCCAGAATGGCCACGAGATTGTTGATGTCCTGGGGCGTGAGATGCAGATCGCCGATCATGGACGGCGCCAGGGGAGCCACGATCCAACGGTCGAGACCGACCAGGCCGAAGCCCAGGGTCAGGAGCGCGACGGTCTTCCATTCATAATTCGTGTCCCAACTTTTCCTGGCGTCCATGGCATTCCCCCGTTTTCGCCCTGTCGGGCTCTTTTTTCAGCGCTTGTAAAAAGGTGGGATCTCCGCATCGACATTGAGCCACACCGACTTCACCTGGGTGTATTCCCGCATCACTTCGAAGCCCATCTCGCGGCCATAGCCGGATTGACCGAAGCCGCCGAAGGGCGAGGCAGGATGCACGCGCTTGTAGCTGTTGATCCACACCATGCCGGCATGGAGATTCTTGGCCACGCGATGGGCGCGCTGCACGTCGCGGGTCCATAGCCCTGCTCCCAACCCGTAATCGGTACCGTTGGCGATGGCGACCGCTTCCGCCTCGTCCTTGAAGATAGTGGCCGAAACGAAGGGGCCGAATACTTCCTCGCGGGAAACACGGTGCTCAGGCCCGGCACTGACGATGGTGGGTTCAACAAAGAAGCCCTTGGCCAATTCGCCGCCAGGTACCTTGCCGCCGGAGAGGATTTTGCCGCCTTCCTTTTCAACAGTGCTCACATAGCTCAACACCCGCTCGTGATGCACTTTGGAGGTCAGCGGTCCCATCTCCGTCTCGGGATCGAGCGGATCGCCTTGCTTGATCGAGCGCGCAAGACCGATGAATTTCTCCAGGAACGCGTCGGCAATACTTTCGTGCAGAAGGAGCCTGGAGCCCGCGATGCAGGCCTGGCCTTGATTGTGGAATATGGCGAAAGCCGATCCGCCTACGGCAGCCGGAAGATTGGCATCCTCGAAAATGATATTGGGGCCTTTGCCGCCCAGTTCGAGCTGCACCTTCTTCAGATTGCCCGCCGAGGCGCGCACGATGCTGCGCCCGATATTGGTCGAGCCGGTGAAGGAGACTTTGCCGATATGGGGATGTTCGGCGATACGCTGACCTGCGGTGTTGCCGTAGCCCGGCACGATATTGACCACGCCGGGCGGAATGCCCGCCTTCTCGATCAACTCGCCCACACGTAGCGTGGTGAGCGGGGTGATCTCGGACGGCTTGATCACCACCGTGTTGCCGGCGGCCAGCGCCGGCCCAAGCTTCCAGCTCACAAACATCAGGGGAAAATTCCACGGCACGATCTGGCCCACCACGCCGATCGGTTCGCGTACCGTGAAATTGAGAAACCCGGCATCAACCGGGATCACCGCGCCTTCGATCTTATCGGCCATGCCGGCGAAATAGCGAAAGGTGAGAACCGTACGGGGGTGATCGAGGTTGCGGCAATCCCGGATGGGATGGCCAGTATTCATGGCCTCCAGCCGGGTCAGATGATCCGCATCCGCCTCAATCAGATCGGCCAGCTTGTAGAGGAGCCGCGCCCGTTCGTGCCCGGCCAGCTTGGCCCAGCCCGGCGCCGCGGCCCGCGCCGCTTCGACCGCACGATCGATATCGGCTTCGCGCGCTTCGGCGATGGCGACGATCTTGCTGCCGTCATAGGGATTGAAGACGTCGATTTCCGCACCCGCCGCGCCATCCACCCATTGGCCGCCGATCAACAGACGGGTCTGGATTGCGGATGCGGAAAGCTTCTCTGCCTTTGCCATCGCGCGTGGGTCAGAAGCTGACGGAAACGACGGGCGCCTTGCCGGACTGGATCAGCTCCGGAATCTTGGGCGAAGCGTTCTCCCACACCAGCAGCATGGAGCGCTTGTCGGCATAGCCCGTATGGCGGATGTCGGCAGGCATGCAGGAGACATCGCCCGCCTTCATGATGACGCGGGCGCGGTTCTTGCCGCTGTTCTTGTCCTTCACGTCCCACACAATCTCATCGGTCAGCACCACAAACCATTCGCAGCGGTCATTGCCATGATCGACCGGCAGGATGAATTCCTCCGAGGTCGGGCAGAACAGACTGTCCTTCACCACCGAACAGACCGAAGGATTCCAGGTCACGTCGGAGCGCGACAGATAGCCGAACAGGTTGAAGGCGCTGACTTCGCCTTCGAAGCCGGGCTCGGCTTCGATCTTGGGCTGGTTCTGCGGCACGTCGGCGAACATGCGGTTGACGGGAAAGCCATTCTCATCGGTGCGCACCGGCGTGTCGCCAGGAAGGCCTACCATCCTTTTGGCGGTGACGCGGAGCCGATCCACCGCATCATTGTTGTCGCCATGCTTCTTGCCCCAGGGCGCGCCGGTCTCCAGCGGTGCGGCGAAGGGATCATAGCCTTCATTGGTCCAGTTACGGACCATGGCTTTAAAGAGCCCCATCAACGTATCGGACGAGAAACGCTCGGTGAAGTCGCGGCCCGCCGCGCGGAAAGCGTCATTGTAGAGGCCGGCAAACAGCACCACCTCGCCGTAATAATTGGTGGTGCCGATCACGCTGTCGAAATTCACCGTACCGTAGAAGAAATTCCAGGCCACATCGCGCATCAAGGCGCGCATGAAATAGTCGATCGGCATCACATGGCTGCCGCCCGGCCAAGTGATGCGGGCGAAATATTCGTCGCGATGAAACGTGAAACTGCCCGCCTCGAAGGATTGATAGCCGTTCTGATTGTCCGCCGGCAGCACCTTGGTGTGCTTCGCGAGATTGGCGCTGGGCTTGGCGGCACTTTGGTTGGCGGTTTCGAGCATGGCCATGGCGGCGATCCTTTACTGTGACGTCCGATAGTGATGACTGGTCTGAAGCTTCAGGAAGTCTGGCATATCTCCGCCCATTTCTGCACGGTTAGCGGACCTTCGATGGTTTGAATCATGGCGGCCGCGGGCGCATCGGAATGGAAGCGATAGGCCGCGCCCTTCGGCAACAAGCCCATATGGCCCCGTTCCAGGATCAGGCGGCCCATCTTGCGTCCATCCACATCGCCGCGCACCGATTGCGCGCCGGAAAGCTTCATATCGATGGCAGCTTCCGGCGAGGCCAGCTTGACCAGATGAACCTCGATCCGGCCGTCCATACAGAGCACGAATTCGTCGTGGCTGGCGGCGAACCAGCCCGACGTGCCTTCGGACCGCATAGCCTCGATCACATATTCGAAATTCTTGGCCACCGCGATCCGCTCGAATGGCGCCGATTGGGAACAGACTTCGAAAATGTTGGAGAAGACGTAGTTCTTGGGATTGTCGTCGACCAGCTCGACTTTGCCCTTGTTGAAATCCTTCAACGAACCGAATTTTGTCTGATACGCGCTCATGATCCCTCGTAACCCACCGATGGGACGAACAGGAACTTTGCCGGAACCGGCTTTCGGTCCGGACGCCCTATTTTCCCACGCTGAAAAATAGGGTTCAGGCCGCCAAAGCGTCCTGCACGGGCTTGCACGCTTTCTGCACGAAAACGGCAGGGCGGCCGTGACGGATATCCTTGGTTTTTCGCAATTCCGGACGATTTTGGCCGGCAACGGCGTCGTGGCGACGCCGACTTTTGGCGCGGCGCTATGATTGGACCGAACGCCGATAGGCGGCAGGCGTCACGCCCACGGCCCGGCGGAAAATCCGGGTCATATGCTCTTGATGGGTGAAACCGCAGGTCAGGGCGATTTCGATGATCGACGTGCCGCCGCGCAACATGCGCTTGGCCCGCTCCACCCGAAGCTGCATCAGGAATTGGTGCGGGGGCATACCGGTCGAAACCTTGAATCGCCGGGCAAAATGGCTGGGGCTGAGACCGGTCGCTGAGGCCAGTTCCGCCAGGGTCAGGGAATCGCCCAGATGGGCTTCCATGAAATCGGTGGCGCGTTGCAGCTGCAATTTGGTGAAGCCGCCCTGGGGCAAGGGACTGATATAGCCCGACGTGGAATGCTGGCGCAGCAATCGGGCCGCCAGCGCTTGGGCGAGATAATCGGCATAGACCGAACCGGCGGCATCGGAATTGCGCAGCGCTTCCTGAATCCCCAGGGCCAGACGCTCGATCAGGGGATCGTGATCCCCGAGGCTGGGCATGATTTCGATGGAATCGGCGGCGCCATAGCCGAAATCCTCCGCCACATCGTCCACGATCTGCTTGCGCAAATAGACATGGAGCGAATCGAGTTCACCCTCCAGCCGGACGCCGAAATCGCGGCCGCCGGGCAGAATGAAAAGCCCGCCGGGCGCAATCACCCGGCGCGCCGGAATCTTGGCCATGGTGCGCGTGACAGCGACCGGACCATCCAGATGCAGAATGATCAGGTGATCATTGACCGCATTGTATCTGTCTTCATAGGGCTTTTCGCGCTGGGCAGAGGCATAGATCGAGGCCCAGCCTAGGCCCTTGCTGGTCAAATGCGTGTGGTTCTGAGGACGCAGCAGGATGCCATGCGTTTCGACGACACTGAATTCGCCGGGTAGCAACCGACCCATTGAAAGTCACCTTCATCCCTGCAGAACGGGCGTATTCGCCTCTTGTTCTCCCCAAACGATACTATTCACGCGTTTCGGAGCAAGTCAATTTCCGCGCAGCCATAATGGTTTACGGAAATTTGCGGCGCTTGTTGAAAAATCACCACGCCCAAAAGCGCGGTTTCAATGGTGGATGCCCAGCCTTTAGGCAGTCCCCCTCAGGGACTAAGACGGAACTCATAGTCCAGCCGCCGCCAAGATCCCTTCAGATTGCGCCCGCCGGGCGGCGCGGCCGAAGCGGGCTGCTCCGGATAGGCATCGATCAGGGAGTTCTTCACACCGAACACCGCATCCGAATCGAGATATTTGTCGCCATCGACAAAGACATGGGTAACCAGCGTGGTGTGGCCAGGCGCCGCCGCCATGAAATGCAGATGGGCCGGCCGCCAAGGATGACGTTCGGTGGCTTTCAGCATGTCTCCGACGGGACCATCATAGGGAATGGGATAGGCCGTGGGCATGATAGTCCAGAAGCGGACGCGACCTTCGGTGTCGGTGTGGAAACGGCCACGAAGCTGCGCGCTATCAAGATCGCTGCGCTGCACGTCATAAAAACCTTCGCTGTCGGATTGCCAGACATCGACCACCGCGCCCTTAAGCGGTTTGCCGTCCATGCTGGAAAACCGCGCATCGACATAAAGCGCCTGCCCGGGCGCGCCCCGCGCAATGTCGGCGCCCTGCTGTTCGATCGGTTGATCGGCGACGAAGAACGGCCCCAGCACGGTGGTCTCGGTGGCACCCTTGGGTAGCCGATGATTGATGGCATCCACCAGCATGGAGACGCCCAGCGTATCAGACAGAAGAATGTATTCCTGACGCCCCCCGATCGAGATCTGACCGGTGCGGGTGAGGAACTGAATGGCGTACATCCACTCCTCGAAAGTGGGTTCGATCTCGCGCACGCAGTCGTGCAGATGGCGCACAAGACTGGCCATGATTTCCTTCAGCCGCGGATCGGGCGTGTTGGCGAAACGTTCCAACACCGCATCGGTGATACTGGTCTCGTTGAAGTCGCGCATGTCTGTCACCCTGATGACGAAGGAGGCTGTCCGGCCCAGGCATTTTCCAAAAGCGTGCGGATGGTACGCAATTCCAGCGGCCTGGGATTCCAATAGGGATTGGCGAGCGCAAGCTCGGCGGCGCGGCCCAAACCCTCTTGCGGCATGCCCAATTGCTTGAGCGAGGTCGGTGCACCCAATGCCACTTCCAGATCATAGAGCCCGCGTACTGGATCGTTCACACCGAGCGCCCGCGCCAGCCGCGCCATCGCTGCCGGTGTGGCGGCTGCGTTGTAGGCGGTGGCATGCGGCAGGACCACGGTGTGGGTTTCCGCGTGCGGCAAGTCGAACGTGCCGCCCAATGTGTGACAAAGCTTGTGGTGCAAGGCCATGCCCACAGTCCCAAGGCAAATGCCGCAAAGCCAGGCACCATAAAGTGCATCAGACCGTGCTTCGATATTTTTTGGGTCCTTGACGATGACCGGCAGGGCGCGCGCCAGGGCACGAACGGCTTCTTCCGCCATCAGGGATGTGATGGGGTTGGCATCTTGCGCGTAAAGCGCCTCCACCGCATGGGCGATGGCGTTCATGCCGGAGGTCACACTCAATCCCATCGGTAAACTCAGCGTCAGGTCCACGTCATAGAGAATGACTTCCGGCAGCACTTTCAGGCTGCGCTGGGTGGTCTTCAACCCGTCCTTGGTTTCGCCCAGGATGGGCGTGGCTTCTGAACCGGCATAAGTGGTGGGGATGACGATCTGCGGCAAATCGGTGCGAAGCGCGATCGCCTTGCCCAGCCCCGTTGTCGAACCGCCCCCTAGCGCCACCGTCACATCGGCCTTCAGATCCTTCACCACGGCCAAGGCCGCGTCTGTCACCGTCACGGGTGTGTGCATGGTAGCGTTGGCATAAAGACCTGCCGCCAGAGGCCCGATCTCAGCCGCCAGCGCCCTAGCCTCCCCTTCTTGTTGCGGGGTGGAAAGGATCAGCGCGCGGGCGCAACCCAGACGTTTGATCTCATCGCCAAGGCTCTTCAGCGTGCCGGACCCGAAGAGCACGCGGGACGGCAGGCCGGTATAAGAAAAGGACTTCATGGCCGCATGCTATTCGAAGCCGGGAAAAGATAACGCCCGCGCCGGACATGCAGGAACCGACGCGGGCGCCACAGATTCAATCCGAACCCTAGCTGGGCTGCTTTTGCTGATTCTGCTGACCGGATGGACGCGGGCTGTACACCGACCCATCCGCCTTGGTCGCGGTCAGCAGGGCACCCGCGGGACGGCCATCCTTCATGGGGTTGGCCACGATGGTGACCTTGTCGCCAGGCTTGAAGGTGGAAGATTTGATGCCAGCGCGCAGCAGCGTCGAAGGGCCTTCGGCTTCAAATCCCCAAAGCTGAACCTTGCCATCCGGACCTTTGCCCATCACTTGCAGCCAGGAATGCGGATTGGTGTACTGGAACTCCTTCACATTGCCTTCCAGCGTGATCTTCTTGGTGTGGTCGAACATCGCCGCGGAATGATGCGCAAAAGCGGGGACCGCGCCCGCTGCTAGCGCAAAAACCGTAATTCCGAGAGCAAGCTTCATCCGAAAATTCCTCCATTGCGTTCCGCACGACGAGTGGAACACGGGTGTCCAGACCCGTGAACCCGGCCAGCTGACGACAATGCTAGCCTCCCAGGTATACGCGCGCCTGCACGAATCCCCCCGTTTCTGCACAAAATATAGCTCACATCACCGTAAAGCCGATCCAGCGGCCGCAGAAAACCACGATAATCCAGAAGACCATGGACAGGCCGCCGGCAATCTTGGCGCCCGTCAGGGTGGGCACGTCCCGGTCCCAATGCATCACAGTCTTGAAGGTGAAAAGGTGGAAAATCGCCATGTTGAGGCCGGCAAGCAGGATGAAGAGCATTTTGTAACGGAAATATTCGTCGTTGTAATAATTGGTCGCCTTGGAAATGAACATCAGGACTCCGGCGCAGACGCCGATGACGAACAGCCCCCAAGTCCAGGGCAAGACCTCCTTGGCCAGCTCCGTTACCGGTTTCTTGTTGGAGGTGATGCCCAGGAGCCGCAAATCTACGATGAAGATCGAGCCCACCACCAGCGTGACCGCGATCACATGGATGGACTCGAAAAAAGGAAACCAGAAATAATCCGTGCGGATCGCTTCGGAAATCGGCCAATCATAAATCTTCTGCAGAATGCTATCGACATCCATGGCCGGTTACAGGCTCCCCGGAGTAACAATGTGTTGCGTGCGATCAGGCCGCGGCATAGTCCATGATCACATAGGCGATCCAGCGGCCCGCCACCGCGATCGCGAAGAACAGAATCAACGCCCCCACCGCCATCATCTTGATGCGGCCGCTTTCCGGCTCGTGATTCCAGAAATCGGGATTGCGTATGGCGCTTTTCTGGAAAATTGCGATCACGGTAATGGCGCAAAGCACCAAAAACATCTTGATCTGGAACATGTAATTGGTGAGCTCGCGGCGCGGCTCGCCGATGATAAGCAGCAAGCCGCTCAAGAAGAGCACAATCAGGGCGCCCCACATCCAGGGAACATAGCGCCGGGCGGTGTCCGCTACGCTGGTGCGCAACCCCGCTTTGCCCATCAACCGAAGCACGATCATGCCCACCGAGGACAGCATCACGCAGACCGCCAAAATATGGACGGATTGAATGGTGGGTACAGCCCATTCAAGATTCTGGATCGCCTGGCAGAGCGCTGTGCTCGAAATCCAACTGATCAGGGCTTCCATGGCCGTCTCCCAACCGGGCCCAGCCTTATAGAGCCCCTTTCAAAACGTATACGCATCACGGGCCGCCCGCCCGCGCGGCTTCCCTCTTTCAAGCGTCAAAGCCGCCGCGCGATCCTGCACAAAATCGGGTCCCTCGGCACAAAGTGCGCGAATGCCGGTCTGCCGCTCTATGCTGCGGTGCGCCAGCGGGCAAAATCCCGGCGGGGGAGGAACCCTTTCATCCGTATAGTCAGGGGGATCTCGCGCAATTGCGGGCGAAAAAGGCTGTCATGCGTTCGGACGATTTGACTCACCCATCTGCTCGGACCCGGCGCCGGTGGCTGACCGGGGTCGCGGTTCTGACCGTGCTGGCAGGCGGATTGGTTTATCTGATCTATGGCCAGATCCTGAAATACGAACTTTTGTCAGCCGAGTCGGAAAGCATCCCCAGCACACCGCGCCTCGCCCATTTCGCGGACGGTCTGGCCCGGCCTGCCTGGGTCGAGCATTGCGCCGCCTGTCATGGCGCAAACCTCAGGGGCGATCCTAAGCGTGGCGTACCGGATTTGACGGATCGCGACTGGCTTTACGGCTCCGGCAAGATCTCCCAGATCGAGTACACCATCACGTATGGAATCCGCTCCGGCAATCCCAAGGCGCGCAACCTCGCCTTCATGCCCTCCTTCGCCCATCCCAATGACGACAAGGAAAAACTTTCGCCACTGAGTCCGGCCGAGATCAAGGACGTGACCGCCTACATCTTTTCGCTGGAAGGCAGGAAAGCCGATCCCGCCGCGGCGGAACGCGGCGCCGGCCTCTATGCCGACAAGGGTGCCTGCTACGACTGCCATACGCCGGACGCGCGGGGCGATCACGACATCGGCGCCCCTGATCTTACGGACGATGTCTGGCTTTATGGCGACGGCTCGGAAGCCTCGGTGTTTCAATCCATTCAAGTTGGCCGCGCCGGCATCTGTCCGGCCTGGATCGGACGGCTGACGCCGGCGGTGATCCGGGCGCTGGCCGTTTTCATCCAAGATCACTCGCAAACCAAAGTCGCACAAAACCCATGAGCAAAAGCAAATCACCCCGCGATCCGGATTGGCTCTGGCAATCCTTCACCCGCACCAATCCGCGCCGCGCTTTTATTCTTTTGGGAACCGGTGCCGTGCTGGGCCTGCTTATTGCCGGTTTCGGGCTTTTTACCTCCAAGGGTACGACGGTGGATTTCGTGCCGCCCGAAGATGTCGCCCTCGTCAACCAGCAGCCGATTCTTCAGGTCGATTTCGACGCCCAGTTGCAATCGGTCTATGACCTGACGCCCGACAAGGCGAGTAAAGTGCAGAAACGCAAGATCCTGCACGACATGATCCGCGAGGAAGTCTATGTGCAACGCGGCCTGGAACTGGGCATGCCGGAAAGCGACCCCGACACCCGCAATGCCCTGGTCTCATCGGTAGAGCAGCAGGTTCTCGCCGACATCACCACCGATTCCCCTAGCGATGAAAAGCTTCGGGCTTTCTACGACACCCACCGCGCGCGCTATGCCAGCGAAGGCTCGATCACGGTCACGGATCTGCTGGTGGCGACAGAAGCCAAAGCACGAGATGCCGCCGATGCCTTGCAACACGGCATGACGATGAACGAAGCCATCGCCAAATTCGGGCTCAAGGACACCAAGAAGACCAGCGGCGAAGAATTCTATTTCGCGGCCCGGCTGCATCTGGGGCCAGCGCTTTTCGCGGTGGCCAGCGCGCTGAAGGCGAACCAGACCTCATCACCGGTCAAAAGCGCCGATAGCTTTCACGTGCTGGTGGTGGCGCAGAACACGCCGCCGGTGAACATGAATTTCGTCGAAGCGCGCGAACAGGTCCTCACCGATTACAAGAACGAGGCCGAGGCCAAGCTGCAAGCCAATGAAGAGAAATTCCTGATCGGCCGCGCCGATATCCTGGTGGCGGACCGCTACAAGAGATATCTGCCATGAAAGCACGCCTGCTGCTGATCCTGGCTTGTCTTTTGGCGTTCAAGGCCCCGGCCTTGGCGCATACGCTGAGTGAAACCCATTCCGCCTGGCATGTCACCGGTTCGACCATCGACATGAATTTCACGCTGCCGGATGTCGAGGCGCAGCGGTTGGCGCCGTCCGGCCAGAACGCCACAGATGCCATGATCACGGCTTATCTGCCCAAGCATTTGGGCGTCGCCGCGGAGGGCAAAGCCTGCACTGCCAGTTACGAAGCGCAGAAAGGCACAGCGGCGCAAGGCTTCACCCGCTGGGAATTCTCCTACACCTGCCCGGCCGGCGCCAAAGACCTTCAGCTGGTCGACACCGCCTTCTTCGATCTGGTTCCCACGCATATCAATTACGCCCAGATCATCACCGCTGACGGCAATTTCGTCGAACAGCTCTTCACCCGCAACCAAACCACACTGAGCGCGGCGGCAGGCGGCGACAATCCGTTGCAAAATGCCGGCTTCCTGACCTATGTGGGGCTTGGGATCATGCACATCCTGACCGGCGTGGATCACATGTCCTTCCTGCTGGGCCTGATCTTGATCTCGCGGCGGCTGCGCGATCTCGCCTTTGTGGTCACCGGTTTCACACTTGGTCACAGCGCCACCCTGGCTTTGGCGGTGACCGGCATCGTCAGACCCCATCCGGAATATATCGACGCATTGGTGGCGCTCACCATCGCGCTGATCGGTGCGGAAAATATCGCGGTGTCCCTGAAACGGCCCGGCACCATCGCACTGGCTTTCGGCGGCACTTTAATTCTGATGGCGCTGCTGCAGCTTCTGGGCGCGGGCGGCCTGCCGGCATTGTTGTTGCTGGGAGCGGGGCTCTTCACCGGCAACTATTTGATGATCACGGGCCATCTTCAGGACGCCGCCCGCATCCGCGTGGTCGTGACCCTGGTGTTCGGCCTGATCCACGGCTTCGGTTTCGCTTCAAGCCTATTGGAAATGAAATTGCCCACGGGCCGCATGGCGGAATTGTTGTTGGGCTTCAATTCCGGCGTCGAGGTGGGCCAATTGACCCTGGTGCTCAGTGTCACCTTGATCGCCTGGCTGTTGGTGAAGATGAAATTCGCCCTGCCCCGGCCCATCGTCACCGATGTCTGTGCCGCTTTTCTGGTCGGCATCGGTATCTTCTGGTTCGTGAGCCGCTCTTACGCCTGAGGCGTAATCTCGCCGATCACCTTGGCCGCTTCGGCAAAGGCGGTGTTGCCGCGCGGCACACCGGCATAGACCGCCACCTGCAGCAGCACTTCCTTGAGTTCGTCTCCCGTGAAGCCGCCCTGCTCAAGTCCGGCACGAACATGCAGACGGAATTCCTCCCAGGCGCCCAACGAGGCTGTCATCGCCACGGTGAGGAGACGGCGCGTCTTGTGATCCAAGCCCGGGCGATTCCAGATTTCGTTCCAGACATTGCGGGTGATCATGTCCTGGAAGTCGGCCGTGAAGGATGTGCGCGTCTTCAGCGATTTCTCGACCCAGGCGTCACCCAGAATCTTGCGCCGCACGGTGAGACCAGCCCGATAGAGCGCGTCTTTCACGTCAGACATGGGATGCTCCCGAAAGAAAATCCGTCACAGCAGCGGCAAAGGCGGCCGGCACCTCCACCGGCGCGATATGGCCGGCGGGAAGCATCTTCACTTGTGCGCCGGCGATGCGCCTCTGAATCTCGTTGCCATGGCCTTCGAATGGCGTCGCCACGTCCTCCTCGCCCGCGATGATGAACGTGGGTTTTTGGATCGCAGATATCCTGCCCAGCAACGCCATGTCCCGGATCGCAGCGCAACCACCGGCATAGCCTTGCGGATTGAGCTTAAGAAAGCGGGCACGAACGGCGTCGGTTTCGCCGGCATGATCGCGGCGGAAATGCTCCGAAAAAAACCGCGCCATCACCGCATCCGCAACCGCAGCCACGCCGTCATTCCGCACAATCTGGATGCGGGCGTCCCAGCCCACTGGATCCATCTGTGGCGATGTGCAGGCCAGAGCGAGCGCGGAAACACGTTCCGGCGCATTGAGGGCAAGCGTCATGGCGGTCATCCCACCCAGCGACAGGCCACAGACTGCGGCCGCCCCGATCTTTGCCACGTCCAGCACAGCGATCGCATCGGCGGCGATCTGGTCCAACGTGTAATCGCCCCGCGGTGAATCCGATTGGCCATGGCCGCGCATGTCCATGCGGATAACGCGAAAGCCCGAGAGATACGGCATCACCGCATCCCACAAGCTCAGATCGTAACCGACGGAGTTGAGCAGCAGAAGCGGTTGACCGGCGCCATCCTCACGCCAATGCAGCCGCACGTCGCCATTCATCGCAAAAGCCATTAGGATCGCGCCTGTAAAGCCGCCCGCACCAGGGCTTCGGATTCACCGGTGTCGCTGCCGACATTGGCGGCCTTGAGATTGGCGGCCATGCGCGCGGTATCGACTTCGAGCCCCTCGATCATCGGTGCCAGTGCTGCCAGCGCACCATGCGCGGCAATGAAAAGATCGGCCAGGACTGGCGCTTCCGCCTGCCAGCCGCCCAGGCCCCGTTCCTGTTCCTGCGGCAGACCAGCGATAATTGTCGCGGCGAGCCCCGGCGTGCGCGCCGCCACTGACAACACGATCTGGCAGCCGGTGGGATTGCGTTTGTGCGCCATCGCCGAAGAGCCGCCGCGGCCTTGCACACGCGGCTCGAACACTTCGCCGATCTCGTTCTGCATCATAAGAGAAATATCGCGCGCGATCTTGCCGGCGGCGCCCGTGGCGATGGCGAGCGCTGACGCCAGTCCGGCGACAGGGCCCCGCCGTGCGTGCCAGGGTAGCGTGGGTGACTCCAAACCCAACTTCTTTGCCATGTGCGCGGCGATAGCCGCACCCTTGCCGCTCAATCCGGCACGTGTTCCCACCGCACCGCCAAATTGCAGCATCAGACCGCCATCGACTTCGCGCGCAAACCGCTCCGCTGCATCGTCGATCCCCGTCAGCCATTGAACGACCTTAAGCCCGAAGGTGATCGGCAGCGCATCCTGCAGCAGGGTGCGCCCCGCCATGGGGACGGACGCCATGCGTTCCGCCAGCAGCGCCAGCGCGGTCTGCAGCCTTGCCAGTTCGCGCATGATCAGCGCCGCGCCCGCTTTTGCTTGCAGCATGAGTGCGGTATCGGCGACATCCTGGCTGGTGGCGCCCCAATGGATCTTCGCCGCCAACGCGTCATCGCCCAGGCTGCGACGGAGATGGTGCACCAACGGGATCGCCAAGGTGCCGGCGTGGGCCGCTTCCACCGCCAGGGTTTCGGTATCCAGCGGCAGTTGCGCGCAGGCGATGGCGATGCGCGACGCTTCGTCGGTCGTCAGCAGACCTTCGGCGGCTTGTGCCTCCGCCAGCGCCGCCTCGAAGGCCAGCGCATGTTTCACCAGCGCCGCGTCGCTGAAAATTGCCAGCATCTTGGCGCTGCCGCCGCTCAACTCGCGGATCAATCGGGACATGGCTTCAACAATCGAAAAACACGATTTCGCCGGCGCCCTGCAAGATTATATCGAAACGATAACCGCCGGCCCCTTGGTCTGTCGCACGGCCGGACGGAAAAGTGGTTTTCTCCGGCACGCTGTCGCTACCGGCTCCTGGCCGGTGCGCCCTGCGAGCGATCAGCGTATCACGCCGTTCGGCCGGCACCAGTTCCAGGATCGGATCGGTGTCGAGCCCTTCGCTGTCTTGAAAATAGATTCGGGTCACCAGCCGCTTCAACAAGCCACGCGCCATCACCCCCACCGCGATATGCGGCGCCTGGAGACTGTTGCCGGGACCGGCCACCCGCCCGGGAAGGATCGTCCGAAAGCGATAGCCGCCGTCATTGCTGGTGGCCGATCGGCCGAAGCCAATGAATTTTCTGCCCGGCGCGTAATAATGCCCGGCGAAGTCCGCCTGCCAGATTTCCACCAATGCATCCGGCACGCCTTTGCCATCACCGTCCTGTACCCGGCCGAAGATTTCGATGTGCGTGCCTTCCACCGCACCGCGCGGCGGCGGCGTCCCCAAAAGATAGTGTCCGGGTGCAAACAGATCGGGTCGCGCCCCCAGCTCGGAATTGCCGGTGAGATCCGCACCACCTTTCCGGGGCAAGCCATAGTGGAAGAACGGGCCAACGGTCTGCCACGGCGTTTGGCCGAACAATTCCTTGCTTTGATTGTCCATCACGCCTCCAGCGGCGTGGCATGGCGGCCGCGCAACACAATGTCGAAGGCATAACCCAAGGCAAAGCTCGGCTCCGTGATGTTGATGTCGAAGCGCGAGACCATGCGGTCGCGATAAGGCATCGGCACCGCGTTGGCGATGGGATCGAGTGCGATCAAAGGATCGTCGGGAAAATACATCTGCGTCACCAGCCTGGTGGCGAAAGCCGGCCCCAGCAACGACAGGTGAATATGCGAGGGGCGCCAGGCATTGTGATGATTGCCCCAAGGATAAGCACCCGGCCGTACCGTGACATAGCGATAGCGGCCCTTTTCATCGCTCACCACCCGGCCCGCGCCCGTGAAATTGGGATCAAGCGGCGCTGGCCAGTCATCGCGCGCATGGATATAGCGGCCAGCCGCATTCGCCTGCCAGATCTCGATCACGGTATTGGGCACCGGCTTTTCATTTTCGTCCAGCACCCGGCCGGTAACGATGATGCGTTGACCCAGCGGTTCGCCCTTGTGCTGCCTGGTCATGTCGGCCATCGCACCGCCCATGAGATCATCCCAGCAGTTGCCGGGGCCGCTGGTTTCCGTAATGGTCTGGGGAATCCGGATCAGAGGTTGCGAGGGCGCGCGCTTCACCGTTGAGGCGTAGGCAGGAAAGAGCGTCGGCGGTTGGACCGTTTCGTCTTCGCGATTGTAAAGATCGATCATGGCACTTTCTCAGGTCAGCGGCAGGCCGACATAATTCTCGGAAAAGACGGTCTGCAGCGCTTCAGATTGCCGCAAATAAGCCAGCTCCGCGACCTGCATCTTGCGGGCAAAGGCATCGGTTTCGGGAAAACGATGGGTGAGGCCCGTGAACCACCAGGAGAAACGCTCCGCTTTCCAAACCCGGGCGAGCGCTCGGGCGGAATAACCGTCCAGCGCCGAGGAGCCGCCACCACCATAAAACTCCGCCAGGGCTTCGGACAGCATCACCGCGTCGGAGACCGCGAGGTTCAGTCCCTTGGCGCCGGTGGGCGGAACGATATGGGCGGCGTCGCCCACAAGAAACAGGCTGCCATAACGCATCGGCTCGGTCACAAAACTTCTAAGCGGCGCGATGCTTTTTTCGAAGGACGGCCCGCGGGTAACATGCGCCGCAGGCCCCAACCGCAGGGTCACTTCATCCCAAAAGCGTTCGTCCGGCCAATCTTCGATCTTCTCGTCCAGGCCGCATTGCACATAATAGCGGCTGCGGGTCGGCGAGCGCATCGAGGCCAATGCGAATCCATTGGCATGATTGGCATAGATCAATTCAGGATGCGCCGGCGGCACATCTGACAGGATTCCCAGCCAACCAAAGGGATAGATCCGTTCAAATGCCCGGCGTGCGGTTTCCGGAATCGATTCCCGGCTGATGCCGTGAAAGCCGTCACAGCCGGCGACAAAGTCGCAATCCAGTCTTTGCTCCATGCCGTCCTTGCGCCATGTAACGAAAGGCTTGCCTGCAATGTCGTGCAACGTCACATCGTTGGCATGGAACACGATCGGCATATCGTCCTGCGCCGCCGCGTCGAACAAATCGTGCATCACTTCCTGCTGACCATAGACCATGACTCGCCGCCCACTCTTCGCCGCCATGTCGATGCGGAACATCTCGCCATCGCTGACCAGATTGGTGCCGTCATGCGGAAGCCCCTCGGCCTGCATCCGGCCATCGAGCCCCAGGCGCGCCAGCACATCCATGGTGATCTGTTCCAGCACACCGGCGCGCACCCGGCCTTCGACGTACACGCGGTCGTGCCGCTCCAGCACCATGGCGGCGATGCCATGTCGCCGGAGCAAGTGCGCGAGAAACAGCCCCGCTGGGCCCGCGCCGATGATCGCAATCTGGGTGCGCATAAAGACCGCCCTTTTAGAACAGCTAAGGCGCAGCGATTGGATTTGGCGATGGACGTCCGGGCCATAAAGTTGGATTATTCCGACCTCGGAAGAGGTTGGCGGGATGTTGCAGCAATCGGATCAAGCTATTGATATTCCAAAATTCTTTCTATTTGGAGAGGCGCCGCAGGCAGTCGGCGAGCGTTATCTTCATTTGGAGGCTTTGGCCGATCGCAGCCGGCCCAACAATTGGAACATCCGCACCCATGCGCACGCGCAGCTGAGTCATATTTTTCACCTCTCCAGCGGCGGCGGCGCGATGACGGCGGAGGAGCGCAAATATGTCTTCATCGCCCCATGTGCCTTGCTGATTCCGGCTGGCGTTGCACACGGGTTTCAATTCCAGCCCGAGACCGAGGGTCGTGTGCTCACCATTTCCCATTCCTATCTTCAGGAATTGGCGCTCAGAGAACGCTCCTTCGCCGCCCTGTTCGCCGCGCCTGCGGCGCTGGCGCTTTCGCCCGGAACACTCGAACCGTCTTTGGACGCGCTGTCGCGTGAATTGATCTGGATTGCCGCGGGCCATGGCGCAGCCGTGGAAGCGCATCTGCTTTGCATCCTGGTCGCGTGCGCCCGCAGCTTGGAGCAAGCTTCAGCCGCGATGGACGCCGGCCAGGGCCGGCAGGCGACCTTGGTGGCGCGTTTTCGCGAAGTGATCGAGGGCCATTATCGCGATGATCTGCCGCTCAACCATTATGCGGCCATGCTCGGCGTGAGCGAAAAGCAACTTCGCACCGCCTGCCGCAAACTCGCGCAACAGCCGCCCAGCCGCCTGATCGAGCAGCGCATTCTGCTGGAAGCCAAGCGGGCCCTGCTCCATTCCAACATGACGATCGCAGAAGCAGCTTATTATCTGGGTTTCAGCGATCCCGCTTATTTCTCCCGCTTTTTCGCCAAGGCTACAGGGAAATCACCTCAGGCTTTCCGCAAGAGAACCGGCAATTAGACATTCCGCGGCTCAGCCATTGGCCGGCAGAACATCGAACGCGATGGTCGTGCGGCTGCCGGGACCATGGAACGGCATAGTGCCGTGCCACAAATAAGAGGGGAAGAGCACCAGCCGCCCCGGCTTGGGCATCACCATACGGCGCGCGGCCAAGCCAATGTCCCAGGGCGGCTCGCCAAATTTCAGATGCCCGCCCAGGGGATCTTTTTCCGACGGCTCCGGCACCGCAACATAATAGGCCGAGCTGATCCAGCCGCCGGAATGGATGTGGTTGAGATGATAGCCGCTGTCGGTGATGCGCGACGTCCAGGAGCCCGCCATGGTGAAACTCTTACCGCGCCGGCTGGTGAAAGGATGATCCTCAGGTCCCTTCAGGTCCGCAATATAATGCCCGATGGCTTCGTCGATCCGCCGCTTCAACCGCTCTGCAAGCTCATGTCCGGCGCCGAACGGACGGATCGCCGCCCGGGTACCGCCCCGCAAAGTCTGGTTTAGATGCTCGCGCTGGTCGCGCTGGAATTTGTCGAGATAGGCGTCCAGTTCGGCATTGAAGTCGGTCATGCTGGAAAAGCCTTCCGGCGGATCGAGATCAAACATCCGTATGAAGGGCTCATAGCCGGCCAGCGTATCGTCGCGCCCTTCCCGAAGCAGACGCTGGGCCAGGCTGGTCAACGCCAAGGCTTGCTGGTCGTGCGGCTTGAGCGCCAGTGCTCGCGATGCCGCTTTTTCTGCCGCAGCACCATCGCGGGCTTGAAGCAAGGCGGTGGCCAGGCGATTGAGAATTTCCGTGGAGGCCGGTGCCAGCTGTGCCGCTTGTTCGAAGCGCGGAATCGCAGCTTCAAACTGGCGCATGCGGGAAAGCGCGGTGGCGTGGCCGGTCAAAGCATCGAGATTGCCTGGCTCCAGCATCAGCGCATGGGCGAAACTTTGTTCCGCCTCCTGCAGCCGGCCGGCAAGGAGCAGAAAGTCGCCCTTGGCGATCAGAAGGCGGGTTGGCCGCGCCATCCGTGCCATCGCCGCATCGAAGGATTGCAGAAATTCCGCGTCACGCCCCAGCCGGAACAGAAGCGTGTTGAGACGGGTGTGGACATTGAGATCGGCGGGCTCGTCCTGAAGCCGGGCGCGATAAAGCGCGATCGCGTCTTCGATGCGGCCGAGTTGCTCCAAGATATCGCCGCGCGAAGCGTGCGCGCCTGGCAGCTTGGGTACCAGCGCTAGAGCCCTGCGGCTATGCGCCAGTGCCTCGTCCAACTGGCCTTGCGATTTCAGCGCATCGCTCAGGCCCTGTTCCGCCATGGCGATCTCATCGGCGGATTTCGCCCCGGCCAGCAATTGCTGCAGCACCGGTGTCGCTTCCGGGGCGCGGTCCATCGCCAGCAGAACACCGCAAAGACCCTGCAACGCCGGCTGGAACTGCGCATGCCGCGCCAGGACGGCGCGATAGCCGGCTTCGGCGGCGACGAGATCGCCGATCTCATGACGCAGGATGGCAAGATTGAAGCGTGCTTCCAGCATGTCCGGCTGGGCCGCGAGTGCGGCATCCAGCCGGGCGATCGCCAGGGCGGGCTGGCCCGCGGCCTTCAGCCGATTGGCAGAGGCGATGGGATCCGTGTCGGTCATTCCGACGAGTCGTAACCAAAGATGGTGCCAGGGACGTCGCCTAATTCTCCAATTAAGTCCATGCTTTTATTGGTAAAAACTGCCATGGATAGGACGGCGTACCATCAAAAATACCAACAATGGATGTGCTCAGTGATGGAAACTCTAACAGATATTATTGGCAGGTGCGATTTCACCGACTGATGTGCAGCCAATTTGTGCAATTTCAATAATGGCGAATAACAAGAAATTTGCGTCGCTGATCGCGCGCCCCGAGAGAGACTGATCGGGTCCTGAAGAGCCGGCTTCACGATTGCGCCGGAAAACAATTCTGGGCCAGGTTCGCCATCCCTAAGGGCATCCACCGTTGGCTGGCACCGCTAAAACCAGAACCACGCGCACTGACAGCTTTAGCGGCAACACGACTAAAACTCTCTAGCCTGTTCTCGGCCACCAGATATCCTCCAATCAACAAAGTTGACGGGAGAAAAAATGAGCCGGATAAAAATAGACATAAATGTAAGATTGAGTGTGGCGGCGTGCATCTTTGGTATTGCAGCAGTACTGAACGTTTTCATGCGCTAATCTGCGGTCGCGTTCTCATCCCCTGAAACTTTTGCTGGTGTTGGATCGACCCCGATTGGGTACCCAAACCTGGTTCAGGATTTCAGCGGCGCGGGCTACCTTTTCATGCGGAAGAAACCGCGTGTAGGTGTGAACCACGGTTTCGACGGCGTCCTGAATGGCGAAACTTGCAAGCTCATAGGACCCCGTCTGCTTTAAAATATGCGTGGCAATGACGCCCCTTAGGGCGTGTGACCCGTGGGGAAGCAATCCTTCGATCGCACCTCGCTTGGTGAAAGGATTATAGATCCCGTAACGCCGGATAATCCCTCTCCAAGCCTCGTAGAAGGAAAACATATCGTACTCCGGCAGGTGCTTCGCGTTTTGGGCGCTACGCACAAAAAGTGTGCCGGGGTCAGGCCTGCCAGCAAGTAGAACAGCGCGATGGCTCGTTATGTAGTCGTCTACAATTTCGTAAAGCCCCTCGCTATTCGTCAAGAGCAGCCTGAAAGGGTGGTTTTTGAAAAACGAGGACTTGCTGTTCTTGAAGGCAATGGCGGGTGCAAAGACTTCCCAGCCTCCGCCCTTGTCGGACCAACGTAACTCCGCTCGCCGCAAAGTCTCCAGATCCGTTTCGGATCTCGCTTTTTCCCCAACCGGACAGAGTAGAAGCTCTCGCAAATTTCTCTGCCGGAACCCCAAATGCATTGCGAGCCGAATGATCAAATAGGAACGAACGCAAATCGCAGTGGGTAGCGGAGCAGCGCTTCGCGAAGGCATGTATTTGAGGATTTCGAGCGGTATCTTTTTATATTCGGAAAGTGGCCGATCGGTGCCCAAGACCGCAAGCACCGGCTCGCAGGGATCCCTGTGCCTTCGCTCTACGTGCCGCAGCTCGGAGAGCAAATCCTTAAGCACTGCGATGCAGTTTTCACAGGTATCGTCCCAATTGTTCCGCGCTGATACGATGTCCTCTTCGGAAATGAGCCCTTCGATAGGTCGAATGTGCAGCGGCAACAGCGGATTTTGCCGCATCCAACCCGTGGGCCGGCGCAAGTTTGACCGGACCTCTAAGAGGACTTTGGTTTCATTGGGGGTAAAAAACCCGCGCCTCTGCTCTCTCCACCGGAGATACCAGTCCCATACCTTGGGAAAGGCCAGCATTCCAAAAGACAGATCTGCAGGTTTTACGCCATAGCCGCGCGTGTGGGATTCCGGAGGCGCCGCAAGGGCGCCAAAGACCAATCCATACATGTAGATGCCACCGTTGGCTGTCGCCTGCGACCATTTTTGGAAACGCCGAAGGCCAACGGGCGGTAAAGACGCCGTTTTGAAGAGCGCGAAGTCCTGCATTTGCGCCGCCAGCAACGGCGGAGCCGCTATCGTGCTGCCGATGCGGCCGAAACGTGCCTTTGATTGGCAGGCTTCGCCATCGCGCCTAAACGACCGCCTGATACCGCGCAGCCCTGGAAATACGACAGAGAATGCGTTCCGCGTTACCGCTGATTGGTATCTTCCATACTTCGTTCCATTGGCGATCACATTGCTTCGAATCCAAGCGGTAATCTCCTCACGCTCCTCCACCGAGCGGCCGTCAAAATCTTTCGGCAAATGCCATCGGACGATGGCCCGAAAAGTCTCTGGCACACTTTTCAGGAATGCCTGCCTGGGAGATGCCGGCTTGGCCAGGAGGGCACTCAAATGCCCCGGCCGCAATCCATATCTCTTTTCGATTTTACCTAGGATTTTGAGATATCGCTTCCAACGCGGCTGGCTCCTCCCGGTCTTCCAGTTTGCGAATGTTTCGGTGATAGCCAGACAATCGGATTCGCCGACAGCCTGGGCAAGTGACTCGCACGTGTCGCAGTGCTGAGCCATTTGATAGGCGAACTCCTTTTGGAAAGGAGTCGAATTGCATTGTTGCCGTGTGTAGCTGGTATTGGACCGGGCGATGATTTCGGCAAATAGCCTTTCTTCAGGCCAAAATGCTTCTCGACTTCGGCGAGCAACTCTAGGCTTTGCTTGTGGCGCGGAATGTACGACCCGCTCGCGAAGCGCCACAAAGCGCGCGCCGTGCGTTCGACATTGCTTGCCCCAAGCGCGCGGGCAATGGCGGTTCCATTCTGCCTATACAGACGCATCAGAAGGCGCAATGCGTCCGCGACAGACGTTGGACAGATAGCGGGCGGTTCCCTGTCTTCATCTTTTGTTTGTCCTGTTTTGCCAGAGGACATTTGAAGCAGAGAGTTACCGCAAAGATTTCGCGCTGCCATAGGCGTTACCCAATAGTTAAGCGCGCCTGTAGGATGTTTGCGCACGCCAACTGCTGAGCAAAACCGATTATGAAGCTTCTTCGATCCCGATTAGGCCGTAGTTAACAAATCAATGGTTGCATGGAACTGTACGAAGTGGGCAGGGGCCATGGCAGCGCGTCACAAACCAATCTTCTATCGCCGCAAAAAGCGTGTGATGCCTGGGCTGGTTATGGTCTTGTCGCTTACCGCACTTGTGATCTGGTTTATGGCGCGCCCTAGCGGCCCACTCGCCGGCCTGTTCGATAACCTTCCATCCCTGTATCAGTGGATCCCGGCTGCCATCATGTGGATGGTCTTGCTGGTTATGCTGAGCATGGCCATGTTCGCGCCGAAGAGAGACGAATAGCTCTTACATTCTCCTGCGTCGGCGGACTATCCACACAGCCAAGACAATCACTGCTACGAAAACAAACAGGATTTGTGCCGGGCTCCAGGTCCAGGCGCCTGAAAAGGCGTTGACCTCCAAAACCACCAGCCCGATGCCGAACAGAACCAGCATAAAAATGCGCGCGACCAGCCCCATGTTCCACTCCCGATTGCGCCCGATCTTAGCCTAACCCATCCGCCGGCCCCTGCCAGCCCTTGCTCCCGGCACCAGCCCCGTTATCGTCTTGTCCAGACAGGGGATGCGGAATGCGTGAAATCCAACCGGGCTGGAATGAGACCGTGCGCATAACTTGGCTTCTGCTGTGGCGCGCCGTTGCGGGCGGTTTTGTCATGAGCTTTCTTCTGGGCCTGGTCGTCAATTCGGCGGGGCTATTCGCTCTGGGCCATATCCTGGACACACAAGCCAACCTCGCCTTCGGCGTGCTGGTGGCGCTGATCTGGTGGCCACTGGTGGTTCGCATGGCGCTGAAGAAGCGCTTTCAAGGCTTTCGCCTCGCGCTGATCGCCACGGAGGCGTGAGCGCGCATGTGCTTTTCCGCCGCTGTCAGCTTCTCCGCCGCGGGCCTGCTCGGGCTGACAGGCATCGGCACTTTAGCCCAGGTGAGAAAGCGCTTCGAGCTACCGCTCGCCCTCACCCCGCTTCTCTTCGCGGCGCAGCAGGCCATCGAGGGTGCGCTCTGGCTGAGCGTGCCGGACGGTCGCGCCTACAGCCTCACCCTCGCCAACATCTTCGCCGTCATCGCGCTAGTGGTCTGGCCGGTGATGATTCCGCTCGCTGTGGCGCTGGTGGAGAAGGAGCCGCTTCGCCGCCTCCTCATGCTGATCATGATGCCCGCCGGCATCGGCGTCGCGGTCTATTCCGCGGGCACCACCCTCGCCCATCCCTATCTGGCTTGGCCGGTGGGTCACGCTCTCACCTATGTGGACAATCACCCCTATTCGCCCACCATGCTGGCCATCTATCTCTTCTGTACTTGCCTGCCGCCACTGATCTCTTCCAGCCGCACCCTCAATCTCTTCGGCGTGATCGTCGCGGCGGGCCTGGGCATCGCCATGCTGGCCTTCTACGAAAGCTTCGTCTCGGTCTGGTGCTTTTTCGCGGCATTGGCCAGCTTGACCCTGCTGCGCTTCTTCCGCGAACGCGGGAAGAGCGCCGCGGCAACAGCTTGAATTCCCCTATCCTCCGGCTTCTGACCGATTGAAGCGGAACGGCCGCCCATGCCACACTCCCCCGTCACCCGCGGGGGACTGGGGCCATGCGGAGATATATAAAGTGGGGCCGGACGCTATGAGCGGCGAAGCCGACGTCCCCAATGTGGTAATCCATCCGCCCATCGCGCTCGGAATGGCGATCATGTTCGCCTTTGCCGCCGACTGGGTCTATCCGCTGCCTTTCGTGGCCCCCGGCATCGCGCACATAGAACTTGGCCTGATCGTGATCGTGGGCGCCTTTCTTCTGGTGCGATGGGCGGTCCAGACTTTCCGCAGAGCCAAGACCAATCTCCTCACCAACCAGGCCACTTTGGCCATCGTCTCGACTGGCCCCTTCGCCTATAGCCGCAACCCTATCTATGTCGGTGCGCTGATGGGCCTGATCGGCTTTGCGATTGCCGCCGACAGCCTCTGGTTCCTGGTGGCGCTGGTGGTGATCTTCCTGGTGCTGCAGTTCGGCGTCGTCGCGCGCGAGGAAGCGTATCTCACTCGCAAATTCGGCCAGACCTATATCGACTACAAGGCCAAGGTCCGCCCCTGGCTATAGCAGCCCTCATCCTGAGCCTGTCGAAGGATGAGCCATCACGGAGTCCCCATGTCCGACGCAATTGCCGCAGCCCGCGAACCCATCTGCACCGTGCTCAAGGCCAACACGCCCTATGTCGGCAAACAAGGCTTCACCTATGCGCCCGCCGTCTCCGCGCAAACCGTGGGCGCATCCGGCCTCCATATGCAGCTCATCACCATGCCGCCCGGCGCCAAGGCCAAGGCGCATATGCATGAAAGCCACGAGACCGCGATCTATGTCCTCTCGGGTGAAAGCGGCACCTGGTACGGCCCCAATCTGGAACATCACGTCATCGCGCGGGCCGGCGAATTCCTTTACATGCCGCCGGGCGTACCCCATCTGCCTTACAATCTGAGCCAGACCGAGCCCGTGACCGCCGTGATCGCGCGCACTGATCCAAATGACCAGGAAAGCGTGATCCTGCTTCCCGAACTCGACATCATTCACGCATAGCACAGCCTGTCCCTGGGTCGGAGAATATCTAGAGCTCCTTGACGGTCCGATCTTTCACTCCGCCGTCCGTCGTATGCATCCTTCAGCGTCACCCGCAGCACGTGATAATCACGCCTTCGATCTCTTTGCACCCATCGGCAAACATGCGATGTCCCAGCGCGGGAACTTGCTTCAACCCATAGAGATTGAACTGAATGCCAGTCAGCCCGCTCGCCTTCGCCTCCGATACGCCCTGCCGCGCCTCGGCCGCATTGCCCGGCCAGATCCAAGGTCCCTTGGCATCCAGCCCTTCGCAGAAAACGTGGCGATCCTTGTCATAAATATCGATGCGGAAAGCCGGGCTCTTGTTGGCACGGTAATGCGCCTCCACCACCGATCCTTTCTCGATGATCTGAAGATCCACCCGCTTGCCGCGCACGCGGCTTTGCGCCGCCTCGCTTCCCGCCGCTGCCGTGTGCCGTGCCAAAATCTCGTCCAGCGGCAGCGCACCCTCTGCCCCGCGCGCCCTCTTCGACAAAGACGGAATCGCGTCCGCGGCTCCCAGCACGCCCAACAACATGCGCCGGTTGATCGCCATGGTTAAAACCCCAGGCACGTGGAACCCTTCCGGCAATGATATCTCTCTTGCCAAAGCCTGGTCGCCCGATTACTTTGCAATACAAAGTTGTTAGGCTCAGTCCATGACCGACATCGACAAAGCGCTGTCCGACATCGTGGAAATCCGCAGCCGTATCGCCGCGGGCACCGCCTTTCGCGGCTATGGTCCGCTCGCCATCGCGGTAACCGGCATCATCGGTCTCCTGACCGCGCTTGGCCAAAGCCTGTTCCTGCCGGGCCGCACCGACAGCCAATATGTCTGGTGCTGGATCGGCGCGGGTATTCTCTCCGCCATGGTTGTGCGGATCGAGATGCAGGATCGCGCCCGCCGCCATCACTCCCGCCTGGCCGATGCCATGATCCACCAGGCCATCGCCCAGTTCCTGCCCGCTGCCGCCGCCGCGCTGTTTCTGCCCATTTTTCTGCTGCGTCATATGCCCGAAGCGCTCTGGCTGATGCCCGGCCTGTGGCAGATCTTCGTCAGCCTGGGCATCTTCGCGTCGTTGCGCTCGCTTCCCACCACAGTCAGCTGGGGTGGCTTTTTCTATTTCCTCTCTGGCAGCGCCTGCCTCTTCCTGGCCGATGGCGATCGCACCCTTTCACCCTGGATGATGGGCGCACCCTTTTTCCTGGGCCAATGCTTGATCGCGGCACTCCTCTATCGCGCCGCGGGAGACGATGATGATGAAGATTGATCCGAAATTCGATCCTGCCGCCCCCTTCGCATTCGAAGGACTTGACCGCGTGATGCACGAAAAAGCCCGGCTGGGTCTTTTGAGTTCGCTGGTCGCCCATCCCAAGGGACTTGCTTTTTCCGATCTGAAACAGCTTTGCGGTCTGACCGATGGCAATCTCAGCCGCCATCTCCAAGTGCTGCAGGAAGCGGGCCTGGTAGAAATCCAGAAAAGCTTCGAAGGCAGCCGGCCGCAGACCCACTGCCGCCTCACCCGCAACGGCCGCCGCCGCTTCCTCGATTATCTGGCGCTGCTCGAACAATTGGTGCGCGACGCTGCCACGATGGCAGGTGAAGACTTCAGCGATGCGCGCCTGCGGGTCCTGCCCGGCTGATCTCTTTTTTTGAAAGGAAACTCTGCAATGCAAAGTACTTTC
>Ga0105240_10002677_pt1 | contig 28347 bp, 28 predicted proteins | sample KBSC54metaG_FD_80426 | JGI IMG/M metagenome (GOLD analysis project Ga0105240, IMG submission 80426) | Corn rhizosphere microbial communities from Kellogg Biological Station, Michigan, USA - KBS C5-4 metaG | ecosystem: Host-associated > Plants > Roots > Rhizosphere > Soil | place: Michigan, USA... | reverse complement strand
TTCGGAACGATGGTCTCGCTGCGTGGCGAATGCGTCGAGCAGGTCGGTCTGGCCGACGCGCTCGCAGAGCCAAAGCTGCTCGACCCAGCGCTGTTTGAGACCGCCGAAGTCTTCTTCGGCTAAGCGAGCACCCCGCCGACCGTCGCGGCGGAGGTCGGTCCCTGCTGCGTACAGCCCCGCATGGGCAGGGGCACCGCGCATCCGCACTGGCCCGAGCGGCTGAGGTGGGTCATTGCGGACCCGTGGCGAGCGCCGCCTCGATGGCGTTGCCGCGGCGCTGGATTGGGAAGCGCGCCGTGATCGTCGTGCCCCTGCCTGGCGCTGAGCTGAGATCGAGCTTGCCCTCCAGCAGATGCACACGCTCGTGCATCCCGATCAGGCCAAACCCATCGCTGTGCTCGGTCGTGTCAAAGCCCGAGCCATCGTCACGTACGCTCAGACGCACCTCCTCGCCTTCGTCGTGTATCTCGACAACGACGCGTTTGGCTCCGCCGTGCTTGGCGGCGTTTGTGAGCGCCTCCTGCACTATTCGGTACATCGCGGTCTCGATCTCGGGGATGTGACGCTTCAGCTCACGTCCCTGCTCGTAGTCGAGGTCGATGCTGACATCGACGTCGAGACCCTGGCGCTCGGCGCGTTCGCACAGTGCCTGGATGGCGGCCGCGGCACCGAGTTCGTCAAGCGAGGCTGGGCGCAGGTCGGTGATCAGCGAGCGCAAGTTGGTGATCCCTTCCTCGAGATGGTCGATTGCGGAGACGACCGCTCGCTCGAGTGCCTCCTGCTTGCCCGAGCGCTTGGCCGTCGACAATCCCACGCGTAGTGCGCTGAGGCTCTGCAACGTGTCGTCGTGCAGCTCGCGCGCCCAACGCTGTCGTTCCGCCTCGGCCGCGGCGAGGCGTTGACGACGGCGCTCTGTGGCCACCGATTGGGCTGTTGCCACCGCCGTGGCGGCGCTGGCGGCAAACGCCTCCAGCAGGCGCTCGTCGTCGGAGCTGAACTCTGGCCCGTCGTGGAGACGGTCGATCGCGACCAGGACGCCATACGCATGGTTCTGAAAGACGAGCGGGACTAGCAAACCTCCTTTGGCCTCCACGCCGAGTGTGCCAAGCCCGTATTCGTCAAAGCGCGCCCGCGTCAGCGGTTCTTGCAGCCGCTGCGAACGGCGGGTGCGCAGCGCCGCGCTCGCGGCCGATTCGCCCAGCGGCACCTTATGACCGACCAGGCCGGGAGGCAGTTCGCCGGCGCCCGCGGCCAGTTCCAGCTGCCCGCGGCGCACCAGCTCGATCGCCAGCAGTCGAGCGTCCACAAGTGCGCGCCCACGCTTGGCGACCAGCTCTAGGATCACGTCGAGGTCGGTCTCGGCGCCGACCGCGCGGGCGATCTGCGTGGTGGCGTTCAGCGCCCCCACCGTGCGTTCGAGCTCGTCGCGATGCTCGCTGGCGCCGGTGTAGCGGCGGGCGTGGTCGATCGCGTAGCCGGCCAGCTCGGCGAGCATTGTGACGGCCTCCTCGTCGACCTCGCTGAACCGCTCGCCGCCCTGCTTCTCGGTCAGGTAAAGGTTGCCGAACGGAGTGTCGTTGACCATGATCGGTACGCCGAGGAAGCTCCGCATCGGGGGGTGCCCGTGCGGGAATCCGTAGGAGCGGGGATGTTCGCTGATGTCGGCCAGGCGCAGCGCTTGCGGATGGGCGATCAGCTCACCGAGCACTCCGCGCCCGCGAGGCAGCGAGCCGATGCTCTCGCGGATGCCCTCGTCGATCCCGAACGTCAGGAAGCGCTCCAGCTCGGTCCTGGAACTGCTGAGGACGCCTAGCGCGGCGTAGCTCGCGTCGGTCAGCTCACGGGCGGACTCGAGTACGCGGGTGAGGACGACCTCGACGTCAAGCTCGCCGAGCACGCTGCGCGCGATGTCGAGCACGCCTCTTGCGGTCTGATCCATCGGCTCGCCTGCTTCGTCCCGGTCGCCTACTCCAGATGATGCGGCTTGCGAAGCGTAGCGCAAAAAATACCGGAAATAAGGACAATCAAATGTCCTGGTGAAACCCAATAGTTGGCATCCGCGTTACCCCTTGAAGGTCGACGGACCAAAATCCCCGAACGGCTCGTCGCGTTCACGCACAGCCTCGCGAAAGCCGTCGGTCATGGCGCGCTGCTGGAACGTGTAACCCTCGGGCGTGTGGCGGGCGGCTCCGTCAAGCAGTGTCCCGAGCGTCTGCGTCGCCTGCAGGCCCTGGGCGCATAGCGACTGATTGACGAGCAGCTTCATCATCCGCAGTTGGTTGAGCGGCATCGTCGCGATCCGCTCGAGCAGGGTCTCGGTGCGTTCGTCGAGTTGGTCAGCCGGTGGCGCCTCGATCGCGAGGCCCCACTCGAGCGCCTCGGCGCCCGAGAGCGAGTCGCCGGTGAACAGCAGCCGCTTGGCCCGCTGTGCTCCCAGGCGGTAGGCCCACATCGCCGTCGTCGGCGATCCCCACACGCGAGCCGGCGGGTAGCCGATCTTGGCGTCGGCCGCGATCACGAGCAGGTCCGAGCACAGCGCCATGTCAGTGCCGCCGGCCACGCAGAAGCCATGCACCTTGCACACGACCGGCTTGCCGCAGTGAAACAGCGACATGAAGGCGCGCACGTTGCGGCTCATCATGGCGTGGTCGGTCATCGCGTCCCACGTGCCGGATGGGTCGTGGTTGGCGGCCATCACCGCGGGGTCCAGCGGCGAGCCGGGCGGGGCCACGGCCGGGTCCTCCTTGCCGAGGCGTCCCTGGCCCTCCGCGCTCTCGATTAGGTCGTAGCCGCCGCAGAAGCCCTTGCCGTTGCCGGAGAGCGCGATCACGTGGACGGCGGGATCGAGGTCGGCCTGCTCCACGCAGCGCTCCAGCTCGCTGACGAGCCTCCGAGTGATGCCGTTGCCACGCTCGGGGCGATTCAGCGTGATGCGCGCGATGCGGCCGGTGACTTCGTAGGTGAGAGCGGTGGGAGCGGTCACGCGCGGCTGGCTTCAGGACGCGAGGTTGGCGTCAAATGGCGACGGAGAGGGCGGGATTCGAACCCGCGATGGAGTTATAAGCCCCATACTCGCTTAGCAGGCGAGTGCCTTCAGCCACTCGGCCACCTCTCCCTGGGTGCGGGACAGCCAGTTTAGGGGGCTCAGCCGTGTTTGTGCAGCGAGCCGCGATGGCGCTTGCCGTGGTGCTTGTGCGCTTTGCCGCCCGTGCGGACGATCGTCACCGACGTGTAGTCGACGTTGTTGCGCATGTCGATCGCCTTCGCGGTCAGCTTGTGCCTGCCCGGCTTGAGCCGGCGCGCGCCCGACCAGACCATGCTGCCGTTGAGCGTCGGCAGGCCGTCGTGCACGTAGAAGTTGCGGATCAGGTGTCCGTCGTCGTAGAGCGTGATGTCCCAGACGGGGCTCTTGCCGCTCGCCGTCACCGAGATTGGCAGGTTCTTCGAATAACGCACACCCGTCTTGGGTCGGATCAAACGCACGACCGGTCCGTTGGCGTTGCCGCTGCAGGACTCGGTCAGCTGGTCTCCGTGGCGCGAGTATTCCTGCATCGCGTAATAGGCGGGCTTGGGGTTGAAGCTCTGGTCGAACAGGCCGTAGCCGCCCATGCCGTTCAGTTCGGTTTCCTGCAGTCCGTACCAGATGCCGACCGGTACATAGGAGTCCTGCGCGAGGCAGTGGTAGGCATGTAGCAGGAAGGTCGCCTGTTCTTGCTCGCTGACGCCGGCGGGTTTCTGCCCGGCCCAGCGACCGGATTTGCACAGGCCGGGGGAAGTGTTCCAACCGAGCTCGGTCATCCAGATCGGGCTGTTGTCGCCGTGGGCGAGCATTACTGCGTGCATGGTGCGGTAGCCGAGAAAGGCCCAGCGGTTGATGCGCGGGTCGTTGGGGCCGTTGCGCAGCGCTTCATAGGGCGAGATGTTGTTGCAGGCCGTGTCGGTGTGCACGGCGGCAGCGTCGAAGTAGCCCTTGGCGCCGTGTTGGTAGAGCTGCTGCAAGAATTCGTAGTCGTTGCCGGTGAGGCCGCCGAGGATGACGCTCGCGCGGGGGTCGGCGGCCTTGATGGCCGTATAGGCGTCCTTGAGCATCTGTGTGTATGCGCCGGCGTCGGGGCCGTCCGCCCACCAGGAAGAGTCGTCCTCCTCGTTCCAGATCTCCCAGGCCGCCACCTTGCCGGCGAAGCGTTTGGCCATCGCGCCGGCGAAGCGGGCATAGTCAGCCGGGTTGCGCGGGGGGGTAGTCGGGTTGCTTGACCCCGACTCCCACTGCGGGGTGTCGACGAGGTCGAGCAGCACCTTGGTGCCGGCGGGAAGACCGGCGATGCCTTGTTCGAGAGCGCTCGCCTCGCCCTGGCTGAGCTGTCCGCGCGAGGGTTCGAAGGAGTTCCACGGAGCGAAGCTCCGCACCCAGCCGACGCCGAGCCCAGAAACGAGCGAGTCGCCCGGGCCGGCGAGGCCGGTGGGGCTGTTGATCACGACGCCGGAGGCGGCGCCCTGCGCCGGTGTGCCCGAGAGGACGAGCGTCAGCGCGGCGGCGACAGGCAGGAACATGGCTCGGCGAAGCGCTCGCACCTTACTGTGATCGACGGTGGGTGCCAGTTCCTGTACAGACAACCGTGTGTCATCGATCATCTGCCTACGCTCCCTTGGCATCCGTGCCGGACCGCCGTCGAGGCGGCATCAGAACGGTTCTGTCCTGATCGCCATCAGGCTACCCTTGCGGCATGTGCCGAAACATCAGAACGCTCTACAACTTCGAGCCTCCCGTCACCGACGAGGAGGTCCATGACGCCGCACTGCAGTACGTGCGCAAGATCAGCGGCTTCACCAAGCCCTCGCAAACAAACGCCGAGGCGTTCGAGCGCGCCGTGCAGGAGGTAGCCGATGCCTCCACGCGACTGCTCGACGCACTGGTCACCACGGCTCCGCCGAAGGACCGCGAGCAGGAGGCGGCCAAGCGCAGGGCGCGCAGCCAGGCGCGGTTCGCAGCGTAGCCAGGCGGCGTCGGCGGCGGCTTGAGGCGGGACTCGTCTGCAAGACTTGAATGGACCCCTGGAGGGGTGGCAGAGCGGTTGAATGCACCGGTCTTGAAAACCGGCAGACGGGTAACCCCCGTCTCGGGAGTTCGAATCTCCCCCCCTCCGTCCCATGATCGAACAAGGCGACGTCGCTCCTGACTTCACGCTCTCTGACCAAGAGGGCAATGAAGTGTCACTGTCGAAGCTGCGCGGCAGGGCGGTGGTCCTCTACTTCTATCCAAAGGCCGATACCCCCGGCTGCACGACGCAAGCCTGCGGGGTACGAGACCACCGGTCGGACTACACGCGGGCCGGAGCGGTGGTGCTGGGTGTATCTCCCGATCCGGTCGCCAAGTTGAAGAGGTTCGCCGAGAAGTACGACCTCGATTTCCCACTACTCGCCGACGAGGATCACGCGGTTGCCGAGGCGTACGGCGTCTGGGTCGAGAAGTCGATGTACGGGCGCAAGTACATGGGCAACGAACGAACGACATTCGTGATCGATCCCGATGGAACGGTGGGTGAGGTGCTGCGCAAGGTCAAGCCGGGCGAGCATGACGACCTTGTACTGGCTGCCTTGGGCGAGTCCTGAAGTGCCCCATTCCGCGAGCGAGCACACCCGTGCCGTGCACGAGGCAGCCCTGCGTGAGCTGCCGTTCGCCGATCGCGAGGATTTCGCCGACGCCGCCCGTGGGCTGATCGCCACGTCGGAGGGCCTGCTGATTGCGGACGAGCGGGGGCGCGCCGTGTGGGACATGGACTCCTACGGCTTCGTCGCTCCCGAGGACCCCTCGCCCGAGACGGTGCACCCGAGCCTGTGGCGGCTGGCCCAGCTGAACAACATGCACGGACTGTACGAGGTGGTGCCCGGCGTCTACCAGGTGCGCGGCTACGACCTCTCGAACGTGACGTTCGTCGAGGGCAAGCGCGGCGTGATCGTGATCGACCCGCTGATCTCGACCGAGTGCGCGGCGGCGGCGCTTGCGCTCTACCGCTCCCACCGCGGCGAGCGGGCGGTCAGTGCTGTCATCTACACGCACTCTCACGTCGATCACTTCGGCGGCGTCAAGGGCATCGTCTCGCAGGAGCAAGTCAGTGGCGGCGAGGTGCCGATCTGGGCGCCGGCCGGCTTCCTGGAGAACGCCGTCAGCGAGAACGTGCTGGCCGGCACGGCGATGGCCCGGCGCGCCTCCTACATGTTCGCGCCCGCGCTCGAGCGCTCCCCCCACGGACAGGTCGACGCGGGCATCGGCAAGACCACCTCGACTGGGAGCATCACTCTGATTCCGCCGACTCACGAAGTGTCGAGGACGGGTCAGGAGGAGGAATTGGATGGCGTGCCTTTTGTATTCCAACTCGTCCCTGACAGTGAGGCGCCGGCAGAGCTGAATTTTCACCTGCCCGCTGCGCGCGTGCTTTGCGTCGCTGAGAATGCCGTGCACTGCATGCACAATGTCCTCACGCCGAGGGGCGCGCTTGTAAGGGATGCGCTGGCATGGTCCAAGTACCTGGGGGAGGCGATCGACCTGTTCGGCGATCGCTCAGATGCGATGTTCGCTGGGCACCATTGGCCCCGATGGGGCAAAGAGCGCGTGGTGGCCTACCTGGCCCAGCACCGCGACATGTACCGCTACCTGCACGATCAAACGTTGCGCCTTGCCAACCGTGGCCTCATCCCGACGGAGATCTCCGCTGAGGTGCGACTGCCGCCGAGCCTTGAGCGCAAGTGGTGGTGTCGCGGCTACTACGGCACCGTCTCGCACAACGTGCGCGCCGTCTATCAGCGCTACCTCGGCTTCTTCGACGGCAACCCTTCCCACCTGGACCCGCACCCGACGGTCGAGCTCGCCAAGCGCTACGTGCGCCTGGCGGGCGGGATCGACACGTTGCTCGCACAGGCGCGCGAGGCGCTGAGCGAGGGCGACTATCGCTGGGCCGCCGAGCTGTGCTCGCATGCCGTGTTCGCCGAGCCGGACAACGCCGAAGCGCTCGAGTGCAACGCGCTGGCATTGGAGCAGCTCGGCTACCAGTCAGAGAGCGCGGTGTGGCGCAACCTGTATCTGGTCGGCGCGCACGAGCTGCGGGGCGGCCCGCCGACGGCACCGGGCGGGCGGCGGGTGGCTAGCGCCGACGTCGCGCGGGCGCTGTCGATCGAACAGCTGTGGGAGGCGATGGGCACGCGCCTGGACGGCCCGCGCGCATGGGATGCGCAGATAGCGATCGGTTGGGACTTCACCGATGTGGGGGAGAGCTGGACGGTGCGCGTGCAGAACGGCGCGCTGTCGGCGCGCCCAGCTCTGGCGCCCGACGTGCAGGCGACGGTGACGCTCACGCGCACGGCCTTCGACGCGATCCTGCTCCGGGAAGGGGACGGCGCCCAACTGTTCGCAAGCGGTCAGGTCGCGATCGCGGGGGACGGCGCCAAGCTCGGCGAGCTGCTCGGGTTGCTGGACGACGGCGACCCGGCGTTCGCGATCGTCACGCCGTGAGCACGATCTTGCCGAGGGCACGCCGCTCGTCGATCGCGCGAAACGCGTCAGCGGCCTGCTCGAGCGCAAAGCACGCCCCAACAATCGGCTTTATCTGCCCCGCATCGATCATCTGAGCGGTGGCCTTGCCGATCGCCGCGTTGCGCTCCGGGCTGCCCATCACGTACGCGCCCCAGCCGGCGCCGATCACCTCGACGTTGCGCAGCAGCAGCCGGTTGACCTTCACCTCGGGGATCGAACCGCCGGTGAAGCCGACGACCAGCGCACGGCCGCCCTCTTTCAAGGAGCGCAGACTGTCGGTGAAGCGGTCGCCGCCGACCGGATCGAGCACGACGTCGACTCCGCCGTTGCTGAGCTCGGTGGCCTGCTCGCGCCAGGGGCCGTCCGAGCGTACGACGTGATCGGCGCCGGCCTCGCGCGCGATGCGTTCCTTCTCCTCGCTTGAGACGACGGCGATCGTGGCGGCGCCAAGCGCCTTGGCGACCTGCAGCGCGGCGGTGCCGACGCCGCCGGCCGCGCCGTGCACGAGCACGCTCTCGCCGGCCTGCAGGCGGCCGCGCAGCTTCAGCGCGAAGTAGACGGTGTGGTAGTTGAGGATCACCGAGGCCCCCTGCTCGAAGGAGAGCGAGTCGGCGAGCGGGAAGGTCAGGTAGGCCGGCGCGACGGCGCGCTCGGCCATGCCGCCGAGGACGGTGAACGCCATAACGCGCTCGCCCTCGCTCAGTCCGCTCGACGGCGGCGCCGAGAGCACGGTGCCGCCGACCTCAGAGCCCGGGACGAACGGCAGGTCGGGTTTGAGCTGGTACAGCCCGCGCGTCTGCAGCACGTCGGGGAAGGAGACGCCGGCGGCCTTCACGTCGATCAGCACGCCTTCGCCGGGCGTGAGCATGTGCGAGGGGGCCGGCTCGGCCACGTCGACGACGGCAAGCGCGTCGGGGCCCGTCAGCTCGCTGATCTGCACGGCCTTCACGCGCGCAAGACTACGCGAAGGCTCCGCGGCAGCGCGCTTTGCAGAGCTTGAGCGCAGGTCTGGGCGCGCCTATGGTGAAGAAGCAAGCATGAGCAGAGTGGCCGCACGCACCCCGCTGATCGTTGTGGCGATCGTCCTTGGGCTCCTTGGGGTGCTCATGTTTGGCATGTACGCCTACGACCACGCCCACCGCAACCAGCTGGCGGCCGGCGTCAGGGTGGACGGCATCCCCGTCGGCGGCCTCACCGCGGCCGTCGCCACAGCGCGATTGCAGCATGGTGTCGCCGCCGCGATGGAACGCCCCGTACTAGTCCGCGAGGGCTCGCACACCTGGGAGCTCTCCCCGCGCGCGGCCGGCCTGTCGGTCGATGTCGCGGCGACCGTCTCGAGCGCGCTGGAAGCCAGCCGCGAAGGATCGATCTTCGCGCGCACCTGGCGTGGGCTGCTGGGCGGCAAGGTGGACAAGAACGTGCCGCTGCAGGTGTCCTATTCGCGGCGCGCAGTGAGCGATTTCGTCGGCGAAGTGCGCGCCGCGGTGAACGTCCAGCCGCGCAACGCCAGCGTTCAGCCGACCGCGGCCGGCCTCACGCAGGTGACGGAGCGCAACGGGATCGCAGTCGAGCGAAAGCGCCTAACCGAGCGCGTCGTCCACGCCCTGACCACGCCGGCGGCCGCGCGTACTCTGTCGGCGCCGACGCTCGTACGCCATCCCACGGTGACGAGGAGCATGCTGGCCAGCCAGTACCCGGCCTACATCGTCGTCGATCGCTCCAGCTTCCGTCTGCTCTTCTACCAGCACTTGAAGCTGGCAAGCACGTACGAAATCGCCGTCGGCATGCAGGGGCTGGAAACGCCCGCCGGGCTCTACCACGTCCAGTGGAAGCAGGTCAACCCGCCCTGGTACGTGCCCAACTCCGCATGGGCGGGCGCGCTTGCTGGCAAGACGATTCCGCCCGGGCCCGAAGACCCGCTGAAGGCGCGCTTCATGGCCTTCAACGGCGGCGCCGGCATCCACGGGATCGACCCGAGCGAGTACTCCTCGATCGGTCACGATGCTTCGCACGGTTGCGTACGTATGCGCATTCCCGACGTGATCTCGCTGTACTCGCGTACTCCTGTGGGCACGCCGGTGTTCGTGCTCTGAGGAGATTTCGCGCGCGCGGCCGAATGCCTACCAGCGGCTCGGGCGGGCCGTCTTCGGCTAACGCTGTTCGCGGTTTCGCCGGTGCTCCCCGATGACGAGCACGGCGATCAACACGATGATGATGTTGACGAGGATCCCGATCCCGATGAACGTCACGATCAGCCCCACGTCCTTGCTGACGGCGGCGCTGGCGAGGATGGCCTGGGCGAGCATGCGCGCCAGCCTAGCAACGGCGAGCACGGTCGTGTCGTAGCCTTCAGGGACCCGCTTGCATCTTGCGAGCTCTTGGAGAGGTGCCAGAGCGGTTGAATGGGCGCGACTGGAAATCGCGTAACGGGGGTTGACCTCGTTCGAGGGTTCGAATCCCTCCCTCTCCGCCATACGTTCGTAGTACGAAACACCAGCAAAGGACGGTTCCGCAGAGGGGCCGTCCTTTGCTTTTGAGCCGGCCGTGATGGCTTCGGCCTCGGCAAGGACGCCCTCGGCCAGGCCATCGGCCAGCAGGGCCGCATAGGTGTCGGTCAGCTCGGCGTCCGTCACCCGCACGACCGTCTGCCCTTGGGCTTCGTCCCATTCGGGCAGGACGTAGACCTTGTTGAAGAACGCTTGGTTGTAGCTGCGCTTGGTCGGCTCGCTGGCCTCGGCGTAGACCTCGGCTATATTCCCGGCCAGCTCCAGGGCCATCCTGAGATAGTCGGCCTCGATGGTCAGGCGTTGTTGGCTTTCGGCCAGCGATTCGTGAGCGGCGTCGAGTTCGGTCTGCAACTGCTCCTGGCGGCGCTTGAACAGCTCAGGGGAGATTGACTGCTCGCCGAAGCGCATATCGAGCAAGGCGTCCTGTTGGGCTTCGAGCTTCTGAATGAGCTGGCTCTTGGCCTGCTCAACGCGGCTCAACGCCTCTTGGCTGACGCCGACTAGGGCTTCGATGGCCTCGGTGCGCTGCCGCACGTCCTCGGCCGTGAGCTGGACGGGACGCTCGACGTAATAGCGCTGGATGGCCTGCTCGATCAGCTCGGGGCGAATGCTGGTTGTCATGGTGCAGGCTTTGCTGTTGACGCGGCTAACGCAGAAGAAGTACGGATACCGGACGCCGTTGCGGCCGGTGCTGAGGGCGAAAGCCAGGCGCGAGCCGCACTCGCCGCAGTAGGCCGTGCCGCGCAGGTAGGGGCGGTGCCTTTGGGGGTGTTCGCCGGCCACCTGCTTTTCATCGAGCAGGCGCTGGACACTCTCGAAAGTGTCCTGGTCGATCAGCGCTTCGTGCCGGCCCTCGAAAACTTGCTCGTCGGGTGTGCCGCGCTTGTAGACGATCTTGCCGGTGTAGTAGGGATTGCGCAGCAGGCGTTGCAAGACCGACGTGCCTAGCTTGCGCGAGGGTCGGCGCGGGCCAGGCCGGGAGCGCAGACCCAGGCGATTCAGCTCAGCGGCCAGCTCGGACAGGGCGTATTCGCCGCTGGCGTAGAGCTGGAAAGCCAGCGTGACGAACGGGGCGCGTTCGGGGTCAATGGTGATGATGGCCACCCGGCGGCCGTCCGGCAAGTTGTCCACGTCGTTGAGGTAGCCGAGCGGTGCCCAGCCGCCGGTGCCGCCGACGCTGGCCTTTTGCTTGAGGCCACGCCTGACGCTCTCGCCGGTCTGCATGGACTGAAACTGGTTGTGGGTGGCAATCATGCTCTCGTAGAGAAACGCAGCGGCGCTGTCCTCGCCGGCCATCGGCTCCGTGATCGAGATAAGACGCGCGCCGGCTTCGCTGACGATCTTGCGCGTCTGCCAGTGATCGACGGTGTTGCGCGCCCAACGACTGAGGCTCCAGACGATGACGTAATCGACGCGCGTGCTGACGTGGCGGTTGCGCTGGCGCAGCTCGTCGAGCATGGCCAAAAAGCCGGTGCGCTTGTGCAACTCGACGTAGGCGCTCTTGCCGGGGTCACTGAACTCGCCGACGATCTCGGCGTCCAAGCTGAGCGCCTTGTCACGGACGCCCTCGCGCTGAGCGTTGATCGACAGGCCCTCGTCGCTGTAGTCCGTCCTGGTCTGAGCGTCGGATGAGACGCGCAGGTAGGCAAAGGCGCGCTTAGTCAAAGCCGCCTGGGCGGCCGTCTCGGTTGGTGATCTTGTGGGTGTGCTTATAGGCATTTGATTCGCTTTCTCGGCCCCTGTTGTGGGGCGTTGTTAATTTGACATTATATCATCGGCGGTAAGTCTGGATCAAGCATTGCCGGCAGGGCTTGAGCGAACTCATGGGCCGCGAACAGCCCGCGCTCATCACCCGGCAGGCTCGCCAGGCAACCGGCGATGACGCCGGCCCGCTCGGCGGTTGGCGCTAGCCAGAGCACCTTTGGAAAGACGCCGCGCGTCCGCTGCTCGTCGCCGCTCCGGTAGTAGGCGGCGTAAGCCTGGAGCTGGCGAGCGATGGCTCGGCTGCCCTCAGTCCCCCGGTCAACCTCGATGAAGTAGCTGTCCTCGTAGGGGCCGACTCCCAGCCGGACGTAGCTGTCCGGCTTGAGCGTCAGGCGCTGACTGCCGTAGCCGTCATATGTCCGATGACACCACGGCTCAGCATTCAGCGCCATCAGCTCGAAGCGCCCGGCGCGCTCGCTCTCGATCAGGCGGGTGTGCAGCTCGGCGACTAGCAGCGTGTGACGGACGAACAACGTCCCCGGTGTGAGCGAGCGCCGCCAGCGGAACCATTCGGGCAGCAAGCCCCGCTCGATAGCCAGCCTATGTCCGCCGAGGCCCAGGCGGTAGACGAAGCCGCTTGAACCGGCGCGGACGCCGCCAACGCTGCGCGGCAGGCGCACCAGGACGCCGAGGCGGGTTAGGCGCAGCAGCGCCCGGCGGGCAGCGCGGGCGTTCATCGCCGGATCGCTGCTGTCCGCGAAGCACAGGCGGGTCAGTTGATCGCCAGACACAAAGCGCAGCCCGGCGACTCGCTGGATGACCTGCCAGTCACGCTCGCCGAGGCGTTGGGCCAGCGCCCGCAGGCGATCCGACGTGAAGTAGCTGGCGCTCATTTGGCGCACCTTTTGGGGTAAGTAGTCAGGCGCATATTTCGGCGTTTCGGCTGGTAAACGCAGGAGATTTGGCCCCTGCTAATCGACTCGACCGGCCAAGCGATTGACGGCCTCATCGGTTGCCCCTAACGCGGCGGCCGACCGGCGCAGCCGGCGGCCGAGGCCGTGCAACTTGAGCCCGCAAGCCCGCCTCGACCTCGCTAACCGGGCGGGCGTAGAGCTGCCGCACACGCGCCCGAACCTGCCGGGGATCGGTGCTGGCCGAGAGCGGCGGCGGGGTGCTGAGCGTCACTGGGCGGGCGGTGCCGCCGTCGTCCAGAGCCACGATGGCGGCCACGGAGTAGGCGTCGAGGGAGGCCAGATCGGCCGCCTTGAGTGAGGGCGCGAACAGCGGCTCCAGCGCTTTAGCGTCGCCGGGACTGAGGGCAAAGACAGCCTTGCTCCGGGCGTTGGCCAGGACGACTTCGCGGAGTTCTTTGGGTAGCTGGGCCAAGTTCTGATGAGCCACCGTCAGGCTCAACCCGTATTTGCGGCCCTGAGCAAACATCTCCTCCCACGGCACGGGCGAGGCCGCGAAGTCCTGCACCTCATCGACGTACAGGCCGAACGGCCGGCGCTGGCTCCGTGGCAAGGCAGCCCGTTCGGCGGCGGCCTGCCAGATCGAGGTCAACAGCAGACAGCCCAGGAGCTGGGCCGTCTCGGCCCCGATCAGACCCTTTGGCAGATGGGCTAGCAAGACCTTGCCCTCGGCCATGACCCCGCGCATGGAGACGGGCGGCGTTGGCTGGCCGACGATGGCCCGGATCGAGTCGCGGGCCGTGAACTGGCGCACCTTGTTGAGCAGCGGCGCGACGACCGTCGCCTGGTCGCGTTCCGGCAGGTGACTGAACCAGCGCCAGTCCGGCTCCAGGCCGACCGGATCATTGAGGCCGTGCAGGACGCTCGCCCGGAAGTCGGGGTCGAGGAACAGACGCGGCAGATCGAGCAGCGTTGAGCCGTCGCGGCGGGCCAGCGTCAGCAGGCCCATGTGGGCCAGCTGGCCGGTACGCGGCCCCCAATAGTCTTTCCAGAGGCGCTGGAACAGCTCGCCGAGCTGGTCAGCGATCAGGGACGGGTCGGCCGAGCCGCTGAACGGGTTGAAGCCGACGGCATAGTGCCGGTCAGTCGGGTCGATCAGCACCACGTCGCCGAGACGGTGCGGCGGAATCTGGCCCAGGAGATCGCGGATCAGGTCGCCGTTGGTCTCGATCACGGCCAGACCGCGCCCGGCCATCAGGTCGTCGCGGACAAGGTTGGTGATGAGGTTGGTCTTGCCAGTGCCAGTCGGGCCGAGCAGATACAGCCCGCGCGTGCTGGCGGTTGGCGTGATGGCCACCGGGCGGTGCAGCCCGGCCAGGTTGGACAGACCGAGTACCCGGCCGCGTTCCGGCAGCGCCGTACTCGGCACTAGCCGGCGACTGACGCCCAGCTCCAAGCCGGGCAGATCGGGCGCGTCTATAGGCCAGCCGATGACGGCGGCCAGCTCGCGCACGCTCAGGAAGCGACCGCGCAGACTCAGCAGGTGCAAAAACTGGCCGTACCAGTAGGACTCGGCAATCAGGCGGCCGTGCGGCGTGCCGAGGCTCCGCAGGATCGAGCCGGTGCGATGGGCAAGCTGCCGAGCGCGAGCGGCAGTCGCCGCGCTGACGCGCAGCTCGCCGTAGACGCTTAGGCCGGGACCGGCCAGCTTGTGCTTGAGCGCCAGGGCACGGCCGACGCGGCGCTCGTCAGGATCGAGCAGGACAGCCGGCCGCACCGCCGGGCGAGCGTGCCAGCGCAGCTCGACAGTCTCGGCCTCGCTCAGCGGATAGAGGCTGGCCAGCACGGCGGCGGCGATAGCGCCTAGCTCCTGCTCGCGGACGACGGCCACGGCCGGGGCGAGCTGCCAGAGCTCGCGGCGCGTAAAGCTGGCGTTTGGCGCGTCGATGGTGTCCAGGCGCAGGCTCGGCACGGCGGCCCGCAGGCTGCCGGTCACGACCTCCAACGCCGAAGCATTGAGGGCCAGACGATGGGCTATGCCCCGGTTGTCGGCGTGAAGCGAAAAGATCAGGCGGGCGGCGTGTGGCACGCCGGAGAACGCCGACAAGGCAGCGATGACCGCTTCGTCGTCCAGATCGCGCGGGAAGCGAAGCTGAAACCAAGTCAGCCGGGGCGGCTTCACTTCGACTCCGGTTTTTGCTTAGCGGCCTGCTGCAAACGGACGTGCTGGACAAGCGCCCAGGCGAACTTGTCCCAATCGACCGGCTGGCGATGATCGACCTTGATAGAGACGCGCTGCAAGCGTTTTCGGGCTTTGGGTTTTCGTTTTCGGGGCATAACAAAACCTCCTTTCTGTTTTCACTTTTTGCCTCCGGCCACGCGCGTCATAAATAGGAGAAACGAACGTAACCCTCTATTGTCTCGCGGTTTTCATAGGCCGGTCAAGTGTCGGATTTACAATCTTTCTCTCTAGTAGCGGGTGTGATGGAGAACCAGGCGGACAACGACGAAGATCACGGCCAGGATCACGAGGTACGGCATGAGGCGCGGCAGCTCGCTACTCAGAATGTCAACGCTGATAGCGCAGACCACCAGCCCGATAATCAGGCGCTCGATGAGCTTTTGCTTTTCGTGCATGGCTAATCCAGGTCGAACTTGTGTAGCTCGGCGTCCATTGCGCGCCGAGCGTCAGTCGTGTCACGGTCGAGCTGGAACTTGAACAGGGCCACGTCGAAGCGGCGGCGGACGGCGTACAGCTCGACGCTGGCCTGATCGACACGCGGCTGGCGGCGAGGTCGGCTGCGCCAGAAATCCAGCAGCACCATGACGACGACCGGCGTCACCAGGACCAGGACGGCCAGTAGGCTCATCGTGACCACCCCCGGCGACGCTTACGACGACGGCGTTGCTGCAAGCCGTAAATCAGGCGCAGCTTGCCGGCGATCAGCGGTGCGGCCATCGGCCGGTCGTGAGCGTTCGCCCACCAGGCCGCCGCCCGCTGAATTTGGGCGTCCAGCTCGGCGTCGAGCACGGCCGGACCGCTCATGCCGCGCACCCGTTCGAGCAGTCGCCAGGCCACCAGGCCAACTACGACCAACGCGCCACCAGCCGCACCGGCCACGGCCGCTATGAGCACGTTCAACATGGCGATCACTCCCCGAAGCGCCGGCTAATCCGGCGGTCGTTGATGTTGGCCAGGCGTTCGACATGGCGGGCCACCAGCGCCGCCTTGGCGGCCGACTGGCCGGCGCGGGCCAGGCCGTAGTCCAAGAGGTTGACCTCCTCATCGAGAGCAGCCCTGGAAACGTCGCCGATGGCCTGGGTATCCAAGCGGTCGATCTCCGCCAGGACGCGGCTCTCCAGCGCGTGGCGGTAGACCTCCAGCTCGGCTCCGGCCCGCATACGGCGAGCCTTATCCACTTGACGCGGCGACAGACTGTCGCCGTCGTCAAGCCTTGCGGGCAGCAAAGACATAACTAGCCTCCTTGAAATTGTTGGCAGGGGTGGCGTCGGCCGCCGGGGCGGGCGGCAACGCCAGGCGGTACGGCCCTGGCGACAAGGCCGGGTCGCCGGGTTCGGCCTCGGCGCAGATCAGGTCGGCCAGCGTGGCAAGCTGGCCCGCCTCGGCCACAACGTCCCGGCGGAAGCGTTCGGCCTCGACTGTCTGGGCGGCAGCTTCGAGCTGGACACGTAGCTCGGCCGGTATCGTGGCACAGCAAATGCCTAGTACGTCGCAACAAAAACAATGGTCGCAGGAATGGCCTGCACAGGGATGGTGTTTGATGGTTGACATGAGGTCAGCGTAGGTCGGGCTAACCCTTCTTCAACGGGAAATTATTTGTCCCAAAACCGGATAAAAACCGAGACGCTCGAACCCCAGCTCGCGGCCCTATATGGTGAGCTTGGCTCAATTGCCAAGCAGCCGTCTCCACTGGACGAAGCTAATCTCGTCACACGCGAACACCTGCTCAAGTGCGAGGCGGTAGCTCAGTTGGTGGCGGCTGCCGGGCATGACGCCAAGCCGCGAGCTGCCTATGTCGCCATAGCTATTGAGCAGGCGATAGGCAGAATCGAAAGCGGAGAGAATCGAGATATCGCCGAAGCGATGTTCGCTCTTGTTTCACCTGCTTACAAGGGTCAGTCGGTCCGCGAACGAAAGAAACTCCTAAAAACCGACCGTCAAATCCCCACGTCCAAGTGGGACGACCGCCGGAGGCATGTACTACTGGCGGTAGCCACTCAGCTCAGAAACCCTCCGGCTACACCGTCGCCAACTCTTACCCGGTCACGGCTTACGCCAAAGATTGCCCCCGTATTCGGCGTGGAGTTGCAGGCGCGACAAGCCGCCATCTTGCACTCGGCCGGACTGGCCACCCTCTTTGTGCGCCATTTTGACCAAGTGCTTCACGGCTCTCACGCCCCTCTACGAACTCCGTCGCAGGCGTACTTTTTCAACTCATATATCGCGCTGATGTACGGACCGTGGTTTGCGACGCAACAAACCCAAACCGGGCTGTCCATTCATCAGGCGTACGACGCCAACTTGAGCAAGACGACTGTCGATCGCGTTGACGGACTCGTCCAGATTCTCGATGAGCATTCACCGATTGGGCCTACCCGAAACATGGACAACAGCGCGGTCAGGGTTTTGCACTTCTTCGCTCAGATTCGCGCGGCCATACCTTTCGGTAACATTGACCTGCTTGTATTCAATGAGCTGCTGCCGAGCGTGGACGCCCATCTGTGGGTCGATCAAGACGGCGAGCTGATGGATCAAACTTTGGTCCCATCCTTGATGAGCGTCTACGAGACGTGGGTTCACTGGCTCGGGAGCCAGCTTGCTCAAAGCGATGGTGAGAAAAATGGTGGGATCGGGCACATAACACGGGCCAGCGGCAGCCTGGCCGAGGTTCTGGGTTCGACGCCGGCAATGCAAAGTGTGGCTCGCACGTTGGCTCATAAGGCGATCGGCAGCTATTACGAAATGCCGGAGTGGGAACTGTTGGGCGATGGCAAGTCCCTCAAGCAATACGCCGACGCCTTTTTTGAACAGTCCATAGCGAATAGTCGGGAGGTGTAAGGCGGTCTCAGGCTAGATTTGGTACGCCGACATTGCGTAATGGGTAATAGTGTGAGATAATAGTTGCCGTAAAAGAGGACGACAACTATTCCCATTACTGATCCACGACGGTTTAGCGAGCGAGCCAGTGAACTACTCGACTATTTGTCTGATCCGGCCTTTGACAGCATGCCGGATCGGCCGGCAGCGTATGGCGCGCTAGATGCTTTGGAATACGTCGAGGAGTACGCGCCTCTCATTCACGATACGGAGCCGTGGGAGGAAGCAATCGGTAGGTTGGACGCCCAGAGGCTTCACTTGATTTCATTCCACGCGGCTCTGCCATTTAGCGAGGCTGAGCGAGGATTCGTCTTTCAGAACCTAAGCTTTAGAAAGCTGCCAGAAAACGAATACGAGCACCAGCTCGGGTACGAGGCCGACATTATCAGCGAGGGTGTACGTAAGCACGTAGTAGCTCGTGAGCTTATAAGCCGATGGATGGCCTGGCGGCAGCAGACTGGCGAGTTCGAGGGTCAAGGCAGTCTCGAAGAAGCGCGCACGCCGCTGGCCTACCTAATTCACAACGCTACTCCAGGCGCAGCAATGCCACAATCATATATTGACCTTGGGGGCGAGCTGCCGAGCTAGGTATTACTGGCTTAGTACCAAATCTCCCACACACTCACATGCCCGTGACCAGAGTGCAGTCTCAACTGCTTCAGTTGCCTGCCGGTTTCGGCCGGATCGCAGGCGTAGGTGATATCCAAGTCGATCTTCGAGTCAAAGACGCTGGTGGCGGTGCCGTGTTCGATGTCGCTCAGACCGACCGAGCTGGCGGCTCGCTCGCCCAGGCTGACCAGCAAGGGCGCATAGCTGACGTGTAGCTGAGTCGTATAGGGCATTCGGTCGCGGGCAATGTGCGATTGCAAGTGGCGACCGTTCTTGGTCTGGCACTGGACGATGGTCTGGCCGTTGGCCTCGGAGTCGTCAACACTGAGAATGTCCAGGCTGCCGGGAGCACAGGCTCCGGTGATGAGCATTCGTCCTGATGTGACGGTCTCGGTCTCGATGGCCATATCGCCCGGATCGGAGACCAGATCGAAGTAGATCCGGTTGAAGTAGGTCAACATCTCGGCCCTGGCCTGACGGGGGCTGAGAGGGTGGCGGTTGGCAGACCGGCTCAGCGCCGAGGTGGTCCCGCCTAGCACCAGGCAGGCGGCCAGCAGCACAGCAGCAGCCCAAGCGAGTGGGCGAAGTGAGAGCGAGGGCATGAGGGGAGGTCTCCTGAGTTGGACGGGGATAGGCCAGGGGCTATCCCCGTGCCGTGGTGGTTCAGGACGGCAATGCTACTTATAAGTATGTAGACCGTCAAGTAGCAGGCGGGGACCGTTTCCGGTTATGGAAGGCGATCTACAACGCGCGGTGGGCCGCAACCTGGGGGCCTACCGACGGGAGCGCGGCTATAGCCAGGAGGCATTTGCGGACGTGCTCGGCGTCCACCGCACCTACATGGGCGGCGTCGAGCGGGGCGAGCGCAACCTGACGCTCAAGAGCGTCGAGCGCATAGCCGAGCGGTTGGAAGTCGATCCCCTGGCCCTGCTGGGGCAAGGAGTCGAGCCGGCCGGCGGCGAATCCCGCGACTAGCTATGCCGTCACCCGATCAGGCAGCCCTTGGACGGGCTGTCCAAGTGATCCGTGCCGAGCGCGGCATCAGCCAGGTGCAGCTCGCCGAAGCCAGCGGCTTCCGACAGAGCTGGATTAGCAACGTCGAGCACGGCCGCCGCAACCCAAACTGGAGCAACGTCGTTCGCCTGGCCGACGGCCTCGGCGTCCCAACCTCGACGCTCGTCAAGCGGGCCGAAGCGCTGGCCGACGAGCCGAGCTAAGGCGGGCGCAGACTTACCGCCGATGTGATAAGAAGTTCAGGCGAACTAGAAGTCAAAGCGGCCCCGGCGCGGCGGCAACCGCCCGGGGCCTGGCACGGAAAGGAATCTTCCATGCAGCATGAGCCTAACCCCCCGATCATCGGGCAGAAATATCTCGACGCCTCTGGTCTGCTTCGCCTGCTCGTGACTGACGGCAACCAACGCCCCCGGTCGCTGGATGAGGTCGAGCGGGCAGCGGGCAAGAGCGCCGAGGACAGCCTGCGCCTACTCCATACCGGCGGTCTGATTCATCGGTCGCACGGTTTCGTGTGGGCCAGCCAGGCGGCGGTGCTGGCCCACGAACTCCACCAGCAGCAGAACTAGACCTACTCAAGTTGCCCCCGCGCTGCTTGCGACAGCCGGGGGCATGGCACGGAAAGGAATCTTCCATGCAACACCAGCCTAAACAGTCGGTGGCCGAGCAAGACGCCATGATCGACATCGGCATTCTCTACATGCTGCTTGGGCCGGATCAACGGCCGTGGTCGATCGAGGAGATCACCCGCGACATCGGCGACCATCTCAAGGTCGCCGATAGCCTGGCCCGCCTCTACGGGGCCGGTCTCATCCACTGTCTGGACGATTTCGTGTGGGCCAGCCGGGCCGCCGTGATCGGCGAGGATCGCCGCCTGTAGAGTCGTGGGACGGCGCTGCGCTCGGCAAAGCGCCGTCCCGCTTGGCGAGCAGCTAGGCCATCGGGGTAGTCGCTTGACTGGCGTAGCCTTATGACAAATACTCGTCATATGCCGTACGAGTTCAACTTTGACGAGTCAACCTTTATTAGTGTTGACGTCGTTGCTTCAGGAATGGGTAGAGCCGTTGTACCCCTAATATTCCGCAACACGGACGGTACAGTGCATAACCAGGGGACGGCTTTCTGTCTCGCGGGTTTTCAGTCTGGCGAGGCTCTGTTTGCCACCGCGCGGCATGTGGTTGCCGAACTCGATGAGCCCGATCTAGCTATCGAACCATTTGTACTACTCCCTCGTGCGGATAGTCCGAATGCTCTAGTAGGCGTGCGGGTTCGCCAGATAGCCATTGCTGAAACGCATAGTGATGTGGCGCTCGTTATTGTCAACATAAACGAAGCGGACTTTCCGGTTGCTGTGCCAAAGACCCTATCTCTGACATTTGGACCGCCAAAGTTGGGGCAGAATACGATGGCTCTTGGCTATGGCCATGCGGACAAGAAAGTGCCAGGAGCCGTCAGCCTGAGCTACAACCTAAGTGCGTCACGTGGCGAGGTAACAAAGCTCTACGACCAACATCGCGACAAGATTTTGGTCAATTTCCCGGCATTTGAGACCACGGGTCTATATAAGCCCTCGATGAGCGGCGGACCAATCATCGACACGGACGGCGCAGTGGTGGGACTCATCACCACGGGCTTTGAGACTGGCGACGGCGAGACCCCCATCGGGCATGGTGCCTGTACCGGCGCTCTCGCCGAGCTGAAGGTGGAATTGACTACCGATCAAGGGGTCGTAGCTGAGTTTCCAATCTCGCGGCTCGCCGAGATCGGCGTACTGGGTTCTGACGGAACGAAGCTAAGTCTTCATCGAAGCGACGATGGCGTACAGCTTGTATGGCCAACAGAATGACCGGCCACACGAAATTGCCCGGCTGACCTCCATCAACCTGGCCGTTGTCGTGCGGTGGGGCGTCTAGGTTCTGGGCGCTGCCGTGGTATCCAGGGGGCCTCGGCTGTATGGCGGGCCTTTTGGGCCAGCGGCTCGCCGAGGGGCGACGGCTTGACGACCGATCCTTTGACCCCCACACTGGATTGCGGGCTTGAAGCAGTGGAGCCGAAGCGCTCGGCGTGCAAGGCTCGGATACGCTGCCAGTACGGGGCCTGTTTTGAAGTGCGTCCCGTCAGGCCCGCTCCTCTATCGGTGCACGCCCCAGGCGGCGGTGACCTACGTTATACTTGTGAGGTATGACTGGTCGGATAGGTGCGAAGGGGCAGGTTGTAATCCCGAAGCCGTTGCGTGATCGTGCCCATCTACAGCCGGGTGACACGGTTGACTTCGAGCTTCGGAACGAGGAGATCGTGCTGGTCGCGCGACGTTCCGCCGCGCGCTTGGGTGGCCGGTTCTCGAAAACGGGAATGGCGACGCGCCTGCTCAACGATCGAGCTCGCGAGCCTCGGTGAGCGTTTGCCTGGACTCCTGGGCGATCCTTGCCTGGCTGGATGGGGATGAGCCGGCTCTCTCCCGCATCGACAGACTGATCGCAGACAGACCTCTGACAAGCTGGGTGAATCTCGTTGAGGTCTACTACCGCGTGGAGCGCGACCAGGGTCGAGACGCAGCCGACGAGACGCTCGCGGACCTCCGAGCCGCGCTCTCGCTCGACCTTCCCGGAACCGCGCGGATGATCGAGGTCGCTCGCTTGAAGGCTCGTGCGTCGATCGCGCTCGGGGACTGCTTCGCGGTAGCTACCGCTGTGGCCCATGACCTTGTACTACTCACCGGGGATCCCGAGATAATCGAGCTCTCGGATCGTCCTTGTCGGGTCGAGGACCTTCGCCCTCTTTGATCGATTGAGCTGAAGCGCTGAGCGTGCAATGCCCGGATGCGCTCCCATGTGGGAGCATGTTGAGAGTCGTCCCGTTAGCCCCGCTCAGCGATCCATCGATCCTCGATCAAGGAGAGAGCCGTGAGCCCAAGCACTTCCGAGCAGCAGCTCAGCGAGAACGATGAGGCCATCCGCGCTTGGGACGGGCCGCTGTACGATCGTTTCGTGCGCTTCCGCGCGACGCTCACTACGGGCCTTGGCGCGCACGGAGAGGAAGCGTTGCGCCTGCATCCGCCGCTCCCGGGCGAGCGGGTGCTCGATATCGGCTGCGGTTTCGGCGACACGACACAGCGGCTTGCGGCGCTGGTGGGCGCCGAGGGCGAGGCGGTGGGCGTGGACGCGGCGGCGCGGTTCATCGAGGACGCGGCGCGCGAGAGCTCCGAGGCGGGCGTGAGCAACGCGCGCTTCCTGGTGGCCGACGTCCAGAAGGACATTGGCGGCGAGCAGGGCTTCGACCTCGCCTTCTCGCGCTTCGGCACGATGTTCTTCGCCAATCCGGTAGCGGCAATGCGCAATGTCCGCCAGGCTCTTGTACCAGGCGGCCGGCTGGTGATGGTCGTATGGCGCCGGCGCGAGGACAACGACTGGCTTTACCGCGCCCAGACGATCGTGGAGAAGATCGTCCAGCGCCCCGAGGAGTACGACGAGCCAACCTGCGGCCCGGGCCCGTTCTCGATGGCGGGCGCCGACACCACGAGCGAGATCCTGCTGCTCGCGGGCTTCGAGGACATCGCGTTGCGCCGCTGCGACACGCCGATCGCGGTCGGCAAGGACCTCGACGAAGCCCTTGATCTGGTGATGGCGTTGGGCCCCGCCGGCGAGATTCTGCGCTTGGCGGGTGAGAGCGCCACTCATTTGCACGGCGAGGTAGAGGCGGCGTTGCGCGCCGGCCTGGCTGACTTCACGCAGGAGGAAGGTCAGGAGCTGCGCGCTCGGGCATCGACCTGGATCGTGACCGCGAGCGCGCCAGCGTAAGCGGAACAGGACGGTAGACTAGGCGGCTCTGCGCCCTTAGCTCAGCTGGATAGAGCGTCGGTCTACGGAACCGAAGGTCGGGAGTTCGAATCTCTCAGGGCGCGTAGAGAGCTTACGGCACGATCGCCAATGCCGGGTGCGGGTTGCAGGGCATCGGCCGTTGGCGAATAGCCACATGTGGGCAACAGCCTGGGCAACAAGGCAACAGCCGGGGTGTTGCTCGAGCGCACGAGCCACCCCGGGGTCTAACGCCGTGGTCCGCAGTATGTCGCCGTCTACCGGCGCGGCGGGCGTCAGCGCAAGGAGTTGCCGCCACGTTTGACGAGGCGCGGTCGATCAAGCTCAAGCGTGACGCAGAGGCCAAGGAGGAGCGGCGCGGGCCTACCCTGCACGCCCACGCGCTCGCCTGGGTTGCGCGCCACGCCGGCAGCGGGCGAGATGCCGTGCGCGAGCAGACCCGAACGGAATACCAGCGGCTGCTCGCGACATTCGCTCTGTCGTACTTCCCCGGCAAGCGTCCGGCTCGCCGACCTTGACCGCCGCGCTCTGCAGGGCTTCATCGGGCTGGGTCACCGACCGCCTAGGGCGAAGCGGTCGGCTCTCGGATCGCTCGATCCGAAACGCCCTGACACCTCTGCCGCTCTGCCTCGAGGCCGCAGCCAATGAGGGGCTTGTGAGCGGAGATCTCCCACGCTATCGGCGGTTCAACATAGGGCCTACCGCTCCAGAACGAGCCCCCGTAGCCATATCGGCTGACAACTTCCTTGACCAAGCTATCCCACACTTCATATTCGTTCTTTTTCGGAAACTGGTTCCCCCATTTTGAAACTGTCGAGCGTACCCAGACACTGCGTAATCCAAGCCCTGGCATGTCGCACGGCAACCAAAATACACCTCCTATAACCAGACACGACCGACAACATTGCTCACCGTCCATAAATCCATGGCTCACATGTGCAGCCTACAGATTCTAAGATTCTATCTAAAGGTCTAGTTCTAGAGATGGAGACTCCAGACGTGAACGAACTCTAGTTCCCTTTTCTACGGCCGTCGCATCGGCGGTTTGCGAGAGACGGTCAATGCACCCGATTACGATATCGAACTGGCCCTTCCTAGAGTCGGTAAGAGTTCGTTGCGCCGCCGTCGCGTGGTACGAGACCGCCAAGGAGCGACCTGGCCGTCCTGTGCCCGCGATCCTGGAGTACTTCCGTCCCCTTGATGTGCCAGAAGTGCCGAGCGAACGCGCCGCCGGCCATAGCTCCTGGATGCCTTTGTCACTGACGCGGGATAGAGATTTGCCGGGTCCCTGGTGTCCTTGTCACATTGACCAAAGGTCCACTCCTCACTGACTCATCTCTCCCGGTGTGGACGGCGGCGCTGGCCGTCTTCGCTCGCTCACTTCGCATATCGGCTAGGTACTGCTTGGCAGCTCCTCCGCGTTGAGCGCCGGAAGATTCCATGAACCCAACGGCACTATACGAAGCACGGACTGAAACTATCTGGCCTCTGACGGGTCTACTCACGACTTGACAACGTATTGAACTTTTGTTTAGGATAGCCGTCGAGCGCGAGGACGCGGCCTATTGAACGGGGAGGCGGGGGAAAGATGTCCTTGGGGAGATATTGGGTGGTGCTTGCGGCTTGCTGTCTATGCGTTGTTGGCGGCATACGGATTGCATCTGACGCTCAGGAGGATGCGAGCGGCGCTAGTTTGGGCTCGGGCGGATCAAACTTTGCGTTTGGGCCTGAACTCTTGACTGTTGCAGGTGTGCAAGTACTAAACGAAGAGGAGCAGGTCCGTGATCAGCACCGATCCGATCTGGCGAATCCACAAGCTGTAGTGGCACGCTTTCGTTCTCGTACCGACTATGAGCGTCTTAGCGCGGATCGGGCAAAGCGATTGATTGGTCGGCGGCTCCCGAGCGTTATCACTGGTGCTCCTAGCGGTCTGGGGCCGCTTCCTCGTGGTATTCGGGTCGGGCGTTATCTCAGCCCAACGGCGGTTCAGGTCAGACTGCCTGGCAACAAGCTGGCGGTAGCAGCGTCACTTGCGCCGATCGCGTCAATGCGATCACGGGGCCGATACTCGCCGGTGAATCTGGCGCTATATCAGTCTGATCGACATTTCAGTCCGATAAATAGCGACACTGGGGTTCAGATACCGATGTCGTTGGCCGAAGGAGTGACGATGTCGTCAGCCGGTGTGTCGCTGACACCAGTGGACGCTTCGCAAAGGCCACTACGAGCTTCGGGTGAGCTTGACGGTGCCGCCGTCTTCTATGCCAACACCCAACGCGACGCCGATACAGCTATCAAGGTCATGCCTACAGGTTTCGAGACGTATGGTCTTCTGCGCTCCGTTGCGAGTCCTGAAGAGTTGTCGTTCCGAATCGGCGTGCCATCGAATGGCAGTATTGTGTCGGTTAGGGGAGTTTCGGGTGCGGAGCGAGTGGTTGTGGGCGGGCGCACTGTTGCTCTGGTCTCTCGGCCAGTCGCCCATGACGCTGCCGGTACGCCGGTGGCAGTCTCTGTGCGTCTCGCGGGTAGAACGCTACACCTCAAGGTTGCCCATCGTCAGGGCGACTACCTCTATCCCATAGCGGTCGATCCTACCGTGGTCGACAGCGACCTCGTCAGCTTCCCGAACTGGCGACTGGAAAAAGGCGGCGAATGGAATGGTGGCAACTTCGGGGGATACAACGAAGGCGGCGCCGGCTGGATGATGTACACCGATCCGACGCATGTGGTCAACCAGTGGGGTGCCCTGCTCTACCCGACGCAGGGCGAATCGCACATCTATGCGCTGACGATGGAATCCTCGGCGGCCGACTCGACTTCGAACGTCGAAAACAAAATGGTGATCTTCGGCGCAGGGGGCTGGGAAGCCAACCAGTCGCTCGCCACCAGCTATGGGAGAACGGGCGTGACAGTCTGTATAAAGGGCGGCTGTCCCTCGAGCGAAGGTACCGCCGGGAACGTCGCTGGTTATTGGATGAATGCGATCGGTTCAGGCACGGGCGGCGAAGTTCGGGTCTACACGGGTTCGGTTTACGTCGCCCAGAACAACGGTCCTTCGGTGGCGGTCGATACGACAAGCGAAAAAGTCGGAAGCCTCAAGAACGCCTTCTACAACGGTTTCGGCTCGGTCCAGTGGATGGGTCCGAAAAGCAACTATCTTGCGCAGTTCGACATGAGCGACCCGGGCGTGGGGGTCAAGGAAGTTACCTATACGCTGCCGAGCACAGGCGCCAAATGGACCAAAAATCCCTCCTGTTCAGGCGGGGTGCAATGCGAAAAATCGGCCATTCAGGGCCTCACCTACTTCAATAGCCCGCCGGGCAGCAACTTGCCCGAAGGCGAACCGGCGCTCGAAGTCAAAGCGACCAACGCGATGGGCGGCGCGGCGACCACATCGGTCAAATTGAGGGTCGACGCGGCTGCTCCTTACAACGTGACCCTCACGGGGCTGCCTGAAGGCTCGCAGCTTGCCGACGCCGACAGGGCGGTCAAATTGAAAGCGAGCGCCAGCGATGGCTCGGGGATCGCGAGCTCGGGTGTGGCGTCGATGCAGCTAATGGTTGACGGCCAGCCGGTCGGCAGTCCCTCCGGCAGCTGCTCGCCGGGTCCCTGTACCGCAAAAGGCGAATGGACCGTCAACGCCGAAGAATTCGGCGCAGGGAAGCACATCTTCGCCGTCTCCGCGACCGACGCTGCTGGCAACGTCGGCACGACCGAAATGACCGTTACGGTCCACCACGCCACACCGATGGCGCTCGGTCTGGGCGAGGTCAATCCGGTCACCGGCGAATTCGATCTCGAAGAAATAGACGTCTCGATTGCCACCTCGGGACGCCCGCTGGAGCTCACGCGCGCCTATTCGTCACGCGCCCCGGAAGCCGGCGCCGGCGGACCACTGGGCAGCCCCTGGTTGATCGGCTTCGGCGCGGCGCAGAGCCTCGTCGAACGCCCGAATGGCAGCGTCGCCCTCTACGACGTCAACGGTCACCAATCGGTGTTCTCGAATCTAGGTGGAGGCCGCTACGCTTCGCCCCCCGGTGATGCCAGCCTCGTGCTCACCAAGAGTGGGTCCGAATTCAAGCTCGCCGAGAAGGCGACAACGGTTAGCTTCACCCATGTCAGCGGCGACGTGGCGGGTCTTTGGCGCCCCGCGATAAGCACCGGTACGTCTGGCACTAACGCGACCCTGTACACCTACCAGCTGGTAGGCGGGAAAGTAGAGCCACTGGAGGCCCTCGCGCCCGTGCCGGCGGGCGTCTCCTGCACGCCGGAACTGAAAGCCGGCTGTCGGGCGCTCACGTTCAACTACGCCGCTTCCACGACAGCGAGCGGCGAAGGACCAAGCCAGTGGGGTGACTACACCGGACAGCTGACGCGGGTGTACTTCACCGCGTACGACCCGCAGGCGAAAGCGATGAAGACGGCGACCGTCGCCCAGTACGCCTACGACGCCAAAGGGCGCCTGCGCACCGAGTGGGACCCGCGAGTATCCCCGGCGTTGAAGACGACATACGGCTATGACGCCGAAGGTCGCCTGACGGCCGTCGGCCCGCCGGGCGAAGAGCCTTGGATCCTCACCTATGGAACCACTGCCGCGGATGCGAGTGCCGGGCGGTTGATCGCTATCACGCGGCCGTCTGCCTCCACCGAATTGGGCAGCGGCAGCGCGCCGGCGAACAGCGCGCCGCCCAAAGTGTCGGGCTCCACAGTCGTCGGCGTGCGGCTGGCCGTCTCCGACGGGACCTGGTCGGGAGCCCCGCTGGCCTATGGCTACCAGTGGGAGGACTGCAACGCCTCGGGTGGCGAATGCAAACCGGTCGCCGGCGCCACCAATTCCAACTACACGCCAACCTCTAGTGACGTCGGTCATGCGCTCGTAGTGGTAGTCACCGCCACCAACAGCGGCGGCTCGGTCACGGCCGCGAGCGCCGCGACCCAGCCCGTGACCACCACGGCCGGCAACGCGCTTCCAAGCTACACTCAGTCGGTCGACGTGCCGAACAGCGTGAACGCGATGGCGTGCGTTCCTGGCACGAGCGATTGTGTGGCGACGGACAGCAAAGGCGGCGCCTTCTATGCGACCAACGTCAGCGTTAGTGCGCCGGCTACGTGGAAAGCGTGGTCGGGTCCGGGTGTGAGTCCG
>Ga0105240_10002673_pt1 | contig 28374 bp, 24 predicted proteins | sample KBSC54metaG_FD_80426 | JGI IMG/M metagenome (GOLD analysis project Ga0105240, IMG submission 80426) | Corn rhizosphere microbial communities from Kellogg Biological Station, Michigan, USA - KBS C5-4 metaG | ecosystem: Host-associated > Plants > Roots > Rhizosphere > Soil | place: Michigan, USA... | reverse complement strand
TGGCGGCATGAAAATCGTCTACTCCGACAGGCACGCGGGCCACGATCCGCAGACCTTCATCGTCCGCGGCGTGAAGCAGCGCAGCGCCGAACAGCCCGAGCGCGCGATCCGCCTGCTGGCCGCCGCGAAAGGCGCCGGCCACGAAATCCATTCCCCCACGGACCATGGCATCGCGCCGGCCGCCGCCGTGCACACGCCGGAGTATCTCGACTTCCTGCAGACCGCCGCGCGCGACTGGGCGAAGCTGCCGGGGGCGTCGGACGAGGTCGTGCCCAACATGCATCCGGCGCGCGCCCACGCGTCGTACCCCAAGGCGCTGGCGGGCCGCGCCGGCTGGCACCAGGCCGACATGGCCTGCCCGATCGGCCAGCACACCTGGGAGGCGGCACTGGCCTCCTCCGAGGTTGCCGCGACCGCGACCGACATGGTGACGGCGGGTGACCGCGAGGCCTATGCGCTCTGCCGACCGCCGGGCCACCACGCCTTCGCTGACATGGCCGGCGGCTTCTGCTTCCTGAACAACAGCGCGGTCGCCGCGCAGCGCCTGCGCGCGAGGCATCAGCGCGTGGCGATCCTCGACGTCGACGTCCATCACGGAAACGGCACGCAGGGTATCTTCTACGACCGTAACGACGTGCTGACCGTGTCGATCCACGCCGATCCGGCGCACTACTACCCCTACTTCTGGGGCAACGCCCACGAGACCGGCAACGCCCGGGGCACCGGCTTCAACCTCAACCTGCCGCAGCCGCTGGGCACGGCCGACGCGCCATGGCTCGCCGCCGGCGACAAAGCGTTGACTGCGATCAAGGGCTTCGCGCCCACCGCGCTGGTCGTGGCGCTGGGCCTCGACGCCAGCGAGAGCGATCCGCTGCAGGGCCTCAAGGTCACCGCGGCGGGCTTCCACGCCATGGCCCGGAAAATCGCGGGCCTTGGCCTGCCGACGGTGCTGGTCCAGGAAGGCGGCTATCTCAGCGACGACCTCGGCCACAACCTCGTGCAGTTCCTGTCTGGTTTCGACGCCGGCCGTTGATCCCGGGTTTTCCACCGCCTCGGCTTGATCGCGGGTTTTGGCTCATTAAAGTGGTCAGACCACGGAATGACCAACTGCCCATGCTCGACATAACCCGTCCCGACTCGGAGGAAAGCCAGAGTGGCGCCGCCCGGGTCTTCACTTTCTTCCGCGATCGCCTTTTGTCGGGCGACCTGAAGGCGGGCGACCGGCTGCTGGCCGAGCGCGAGCTGGCGTTGGCACTCAATGTCAGCCGGCCGGTGCTGCGCGAGGCGCTGCGGTCGCTGGCCATGCTGGGGCTGCTCGACATCCAGCATGGCCGCGGCGCCTTCGTGCGCTCGGCCGATGCCTCGGTGCTGGGCCAGGCGCTGACGCTCTGCCTGGCGCCCGAGCCCAACATCCTCGACGACGTGCTGCAGGCCCGCATCGCCATCGAGTGCCAGGCCATTCGCCTGGCCTGCGAGCGCGCCAGCGAGCGCGACCTGCAGGCGATCGCGGGCACGCTCGACACGCTGGTGGGCTCGCTCGACGACCCCGAGCGCGGCGGCGAATCCGACTACGCCTTCCACCTCGCGATCGTGCGCGCCAGCGGCAGCGCCTCGCTGATGAAGATCTACGAGGCGATCTCGCCGCTCCTGATGCGGAGCCACGTCGAGCGCCGGCGCGACACCTTCCGCGAGCCCGCCATCACCTCGGGCCTGGTCGACGCCCACCGCCAGGTCTTCCTGGCGCTGGCGCGGCGCGATCCGGACGCGGCCGAAAAAAGCCTGCGCGACCACTTCTCGATCGGCGACGAGCTGCGCCGCCGCAACCTGATCTCCGCCTACCAACCGCAGAGGAAACGTTCATGAAGATCGTCGTCGGCTCCGATCACGCGGGCTTTCCCATGAAGGCCGATCTGCTGGCCTTCCTGCGCGAGCGCGGCCACGAGGTGCTCGACGTCGGCTCGCACGATCCCAGTCCCGTCGACTTCCCCGACATCGCCCGCCAGGTCGCCGCGGCGATCACCTCGGGCAAGGCCGAGCGCGGCCTGATGGTGTGCGGCACCGGCGTCGGCGCCTCGATCGGCGCCAACAAGATGAAGGGCATCCGCGCCGCGGTCTGCCACGACGTGCACTCCGCGCACCAGTGCGTCGAGCACGATGACGTCAACGTCATGTGCATCGGCGCGCAGATCGTCGGCCCGTGGCTCGCCAAGGACCTGATCGCGGCCTACCTCGATGCCAAATTCTCGACCGCGGAGGAATTCCGCCGCCGCGTCGCCAAGCTCGCCGACATGGATGCGGGCCGCTGAAGGATTTCAAGAAACGACAACCGGAGGAAACGATGAAGAGAATGATGACGGCCGTCGCGATCGCCCTGGTGGCGATGGTCGGCGTGAACCATGCCGCCAATGCCGACGCGCTCGACGACATCAGGAAGTCGGGCAAGATCCGCATCGCCATCGACCTCGGCGTGCCGCCCTACGGCATGACCGACGCGCAGATGAAGCCGGCCGGCCTCGACGTCGAGGCCGCCGAGATGCTGGCCAAGGACTGGGGCCTGCAGTTCGAGCACGTGCCGACCACCGGTGCCTCGCGCATCCCGGGCCTGCAGACCGGCAAGGCCGACCTGGTGATATCAAGCCTGTCCTACACCGCCGAGCGCGCCAAGGTGATCGACTTCTCGCTGGGCTATGCGGTGCTGCGCACCGTGATCGCGGCGCCGAAGTCGGTGAACGTCAAGAAGCTGGCCGACCTCGACGGCAAGACCGTCGGCACCGTGCGCGGCACCACCCACGATACGCAGCTCACCAAGGAAGGCCCCAAGGGCATGAAGCTGGTGCGCTACGAGGACGATGCCACCGAGGGCCAGGCCTTCCTGAGCGGCCAGGTCGACATCTTCTCGACCGCCGAGATGATCGTGCCGCAGCTCGACAAGAAGAACCCGGCCCGCCAGGTCGAGATCAAGTTCGTGCTCGACAACTTCAAGCTCTGCGTCGGCGTCAAGAAGGGCGAGGAGCGGCTGCTGGCCGAGGTCAACAAGTGGATCCTGGCCAACATCAAGAACGGCAAGCTGAACGCGCTCAACAAGAAGTACTTCGGCGACGACCTGCCCGACCTGATCACCAAGCAGCAGTAGGCCCGCCATGACCAGCACTCTGACACGGCGCGGGCTGGCAGGCCTCGCGCTGGCGCTGCTACCGGTGGCGGCGGCCCATGCCGACACGCTCGGCGACATCAGGAAGGCCGGCAAGGTGCGGATCGCCATCGACCTGGCGATCCCGCCCTTCGGCATGACCGACGACAAGATGCAGCCCGCAGGATCGGACGTCGACACCGCCCGGCTGCTGGCCCAGGACCTCGGCGTGAAGCTCGAGATCGTGACGACGACCGGCCCGACCCGCATCCCGATGCTGCAGACCAACAAGGCCGACCTGGTGGTCTCGACGCTGTCGATCACGCCCGACCGTGCCAAGGTGATCGACTTCTCCGTGCCCTACGCAGACCACCCGTCGGTCGTGGCGTCGCTGAAGTCGGTGCCGCTGTCGAGCTACGCCGATCTCGCGGGCAAGAAGGTCGCCGTGGTGCGTGCCACGACGCAGGACACCGACCTCACGCGCGAGGCCAAAGGTGCCCAGCTCGTGCGCTACGAGGACGATGCCACCATGGCGCTGGCCTTCGCCTCGGGTCAGGTCGACATCCTGGCAACGGCGCGCTCGCTCCTGCCTGCGATCAGCAAAAAGAACCCGGCGCGCACGCTCGAATCGCGGATCGTCATGCAGACCTTCTATCTCGCGGTGGGCTTGCGCAAGAACGAGCCGGCGCTGAAGGGCTGGGTCGATGGCTGGGTGAAGACCAACCTGCAGAACGGCAAGCTGGGCGCCATCTACAAGAAGTACCACGGCATCGACATCGATCCCGCGCAACTCCTCAAGGCCGGTGGGTGAATTACCAGTTCGACTTCTCGTTCCTGGCCGAGCGGTGGCCGGACTTCGTCGCCGGGGCGTGGCTCACCATCCAGCTCACGGTCGTGTCGATCGCGCTCGGCTTCCTGCTGGGCACGGTCTGCGCGATGGGCCGCGCCTACGGCGGGCCAGTGCTGCGGCGGGTGGTCGGCTTCTACGTCGAGCTGATCCGCAACACGCCGCTGCTGGTGCAGATCTTCGTCGTCTACTTCGGCCTGTCGAGCCTCGGCCTCAAGCTGTCGGCCGAGACCTCGGCGGTGATCGCGCTCGCCGTCAACATGGGCGCCTACACCACCGAGATCATGCGGGCCGGCATCGTGTCGATCCAGCGCACCCAGCTCGAGGCCGCCGATTGCCTGGGCCTCACGCGGCTGCAGGCGATCGTCCATGTCGTGCTGCTGCCGGCGATGGAGCGCGTCTACCCCGCCCTGTCGAGCCAGTTCGTGCTGTTGATGCTGGCGTCGTCGATCACCTCGCAGATCTCGGCCGAGGAACTCACCGCCACCGCCAACAACGTGCAGTCCGACACCTACCGCAGCTTCGAGGTCTACATCGTCGTGGCGGTCGTCTACCTGGCGCTGTCGGCGCTCTACCGCGCCGCCTTCTGGGCGATCGGGCTGGGGCTGTTCGCGCGCAAGCGCCGGCTGGGCACGTCGCTGTGATCCAGCTCAACGCCAACCATCTCGTCTACCTGCTCGAGGCCGCGAAGTGGACTGTGCTGCTGTCGCTGATCGCCTTCGCCGGTGGCGCGCTGGTCGGCCTGCCGCTGGCGCTGCTGCGCGTGTCGAAGATCAGGCTGCTGCGCCTCCTGGCGAGCGGCTACATCCAGCTCATCCAGGGCACGCCGCTCCTGATCCTGCTGTTCCTGTCGTACTTCGGCCTCGGCATCATGGGCTACAAGCTGGTGCCGATCGTGGCGGCCGGCCTGTCGCTCACGCTCTATGCCGCGGCGTTCCTGGGCGAGATCTGGCGCGGCTGCATCGAGGCGGTGCCCAAGACCCAGTGGGAGGCGTCCGACTGCCTGGGCCTCAACCGCTTCCAGCAGTACGTCTACGTCGTGCTGCCGCAGTCGCTGCGGCTGGCGATCCCGCCCACCGTGGGCTTCATGGTGCAGATCGTGAAGAACACCTCGCTGGCCTCGGTGATCGGCTTCGTCGAGCTGGCGCGCGCCGGGCAGATCGTCAACAACTCGACCTTCGAGCCCTTCGCCATCTTCACCATCGTCGGCGCCATCTACTTCGTCCTGTGCTATCCGCTGTCGCTCGCCGCGCGCGCGCTCGAGAGGAAAACCAATGTCGGCCGATAAGGGCTCGGACGCCGCCATCGTCCGCAGGACGGACGACGCAATCGTCCGCAGGACGGACGACGCAATCGTCCGCATCAGCGACGTCATCAAGGAATTCGGCGCGCTGCGCGTCCTCGACGGCGTCGGCTTCGACGTGGCGCGCGGCCAGACCGTGGCCATCGTCGGTCGCAGCGGCTCGGGCAAGAGCACCCTGCTGCGCTGCATCGCCGGGCTCGAGACCGTCCAGGGCGGCACGATCGAGGTCTGCGGCCACGAGGTCGGCCGGCCGGGCAGCGCCGCGCGCGCCCAGCTGCGCCGCGACGTCGGCATGGTGTTCCAGAGCTACAACCTGTTTCCCCATCTCACGGTCGAGCGCAACATCACCCTGGCGCTCACGCTGGTGAAGAAGCAGTCGCGCGACGCCGCGCGCGCGCAGGCCGCCGAGGTGCTGCGGCTGGTCGGCCTCACCGACAAGATCGATTCCTATCCCGAGCAGCTCTCGGGCGGCCAGCAGCAGCGGGTCGCCATCGCCCGCTCGCTCGCCCTGTCGCCGCAGGTCATGCTGTTCGACGAGGTGACCTCCGCCCTCGACCCCGAGCTCACCGCCGAGGTACTGGCAGTAATGGAGGACCTCGCGCGACGCGGCATGACCATGATCACCGTCACGCACGAGATGGGCTTCGCCCGCCGCGTCGCGGACCTGGTCGTGTTCATGCACAAGGGCAAGGTGTGGGAGATCGGTCCCGCCGCCGAGTTGCTGGCCAAGCCGCGGACGCCCGAGTTCACCCAGTTCGTCGGCAGCGAACTCTAGGGGTGCTCAGCCGCCGCTCTATATTTGATAGTACGCAAAGCCGCCGAAGCCGATAAGCGCCAGCGCGCTCCCAAGATATTTGAAGAACTTCACGGGCGGGACTCGCAAGAACCTCGAGCCGATGCCCCCTGACACAGGTCCATCCGCATCCAGATCGAACTGGGTGGCGGCGAACACAATGAGCAAACCAATAAGGCCAACTCCGAAAAAGCCCGCAAGAACAATGATCGCGAATGCGACGAGAGAGGCGATGAGCCAGCCCACAACGGCAATCGCGTTGACAATGAATTTGCCGGACATGCGTGCCCCTTTCAGCCACCGCCCTCGCCGGCGACGGCGATCACCGTCAGTTTCTCGGGCAGCTCTTCCTTCGAGATCTCGATCGTGTGCCGCTCCGGCAGGATGAACGCCGGGTCGAGGGGCGCGATCAGGCCCATGAACCGGTCGAGTTGGCCGCGTCCCCAATAGTGCATGGGCAGCACGACCTTCGGGTCGATCTGCCTGATGACCTCGGCCATCAGCGGAACCCCCAAGGTATAGGCGCCGTCGATCGGCGCCATCAGCACGTCGATGCGGCCCAGCGCCTCGAGATGGTCGCGGGTCAGCCGCTGGTGCAGGTGGCCGAGATGGGCGATGCAGAGATCGCCGATGGCGAAGATGAAGATCGAGTTGCCGTTGATGCGCACGCCGCCGTTCCAGTCGCGCGCATTGGTCGGCACGTTCCACACGCGCATGTCCTTCAGGGTGACGTCGTGTCTGGCCTCGGTCTCGCCCTCCTTATCGGGCCAGCCGCGCAGGATGTAGGTGATGCCGTCCTCGGGCGTATCGGTGAAGTGCGTGTCGTGCGCGTTGTTCATCGTCACGATGTCGGGATGGCGGCCGAAGCCGTTGATGCCGTTGTAGTCGGTGATCGCGCGCACGCCCTGCGGCGTGTCGATCTGGTAGCTCGCATGGCCGACGAAGGTGATGGTCGCGCGGCTGGGCGAATCGCCGGAAGTGAACTCGGCGCCGTCGAGCGAAGCGAACCTGATGCCGGGAATCGGCCCCTCGACCAGGTTCTTCGAACAGCGCGCCAGGGCCTCCTTGCCGAATAGGGGGCCCGCCAGCAAGCCGACGGCGGCGGCAATCAGGACAGCAGGAAAAATGCGCCGGTTCATGGGCTTAAACGATAGCAGGCCCTGTGCCGGCGCGGCCCTTCAGACTCCCGTTGACTCTTCTCATTCTCGTGTTAGAACAAATAGAGAACAATTTATCCCCAACGCGTAAATACCTGAATTGAGGGGGCAAATGCCCGTCATTTCCCCGAAGGATGTCGCTCCTCCGGCTTCCAGGCCTCCGACTTCCAAACTGAGCGCAGGCCTGCGCGAGCAAGTCCGCCGCCTCGAGCGCGCCCACACCGCCCAGCGCGCCGGCCGCAGCGCCGTGCCGCTCGACCTGCCCGAGATCGACGCCCTGTTGCCCGACGGCGGCCTGCTGGCCGGTGCCCTGCACGAAATCGAGGCCGGTCCCGCCCCATCCGGCCGCGTCGCCCCGCACGACGGCGCGGCTTTGGGATTCGCCGCCGCGATACTCGGCCGCTTCACGCCGGGAACGATCCTGTGGTGCCGCCAGCCATCGGGCGTGTTCGACGCGCCACCTTATGCCCCTGCCCTCGCCGCCTGGTTCGATCCGGCGCGCCTGCTGATGGTCACGACACGGCGCGAGGAGGATCTCTTCTGGGCGATGGAGGAAGGGCTGCGCACGCCGGGCATCGCCGCCGTGCTGGGAGAAACGCGCGCCGCCGATTCGACGGCCGGCCGCCGCCTCTCGCTCGCCGCCGAGAAGAACGGCGTGCCCGCCCTGCTGCTGCGGCCGCAGCCCGCGCCGCCGCAAAGCGTATGCACGACACGCTGGCGCGTGGCTTCAGCGCCGTCGCCCAAGGTCGCCGGCATCGAGATGCTGGGCGCCGCGCGCTGGCAGGTCGAATTGCGGCGCAACCGCTTCGGTACGCCGTCGTGCGAAGAAATGCCGTCCTGGCTCCTGGAGTGGAACGATGAAGCGCATCATCTCGCTGTGGTTTCCCAAGCTCGCCCAGGATCGGCTGGTGCGGGCTGGCGAGAAAGACTGGCGGGCTAGAGCCGCCGCGACCGTCGTCTGGCGTGACGGCTGCCCGCGTCTCGCCGCGCTCAATCCTCAGGCCCGCACCACCGGTCTCAGCGTGCACATGCGCCTGGCCGATGCGCGCGCGCTGGTGCCGGACCTCGTCACGGCGGACGGCGAGCCCGAGGCCGACCGCAAGCTGATCGAGGCGCTCGCCGGCTGGTGCGACCGCTACACGCCCTGGGTCGCCGTCGATCCGCTGGGTTCGGCCCTGGCCGAGGAGGACGCGACGCAGGTCTGCAGCGCCGGCGGCTTCGGCGGCGACGCGGGCCTGCTGCTCGACGTCACCGGCTGCGGCCATCTCTACGGCAAGGAAGAAGCAGGCGAGCGCACATTGCTGGCCGATCTCGTCGAGCGCCTGGCGCGCCACGACTTCACCTGCCGTGCCGCGATGGCCGACACCGCGGGCGCGGCCTGGGCGCTGGCGCGCTACGGCGAGAAGCAGGCCGATCTCTTCTGCCCGCGCAACGGCCAGCGCGACGCGCTGGCCCCGCTGCCGGTCGACGGCCTGCGGCTCGATCCGCCGATCCTCGAGACGTTCCTCAAGCTTGGCCTGCGCCGCATCGGCGATCTCTATCCATTGCCGCGCGCGCCGCTGTCACGCCGCTTCGGCGAACAGCCGCTCACTCGCCTCGACCAGATGCTGGGCCGCGTCGACGAACCGATCGAGCCGCGCCGTCCGCCGCCCGCCTTCCGCTCGCGCATTTCCTTCGCCGAGCCGATCGGCCGGTCCGAGGACATCGCCGCCGCCACCAGCCGGTTGCTCGCCGCGCTCTGCAAACAGTTCGAGCAGGCCAGCGTCGGCGCCCGCAAGCTCGAGGTCGCGCTCTACCGCGTCGACGGCTCGGTCGACCGCACTGCCATCGGCACCAGCCGGCCCAACCGCGACAACCCCAAGCTGATGAAGCTGTTCGAGGACCGGCTGGGCGAGCTCGACCCCGGCTTCGGCGTCGAGCTGATGATCCTGTCCGCGCCCGAGGTCGAGGAGTGGACCGGCGCGCAGGATCATCTCCCCGAAACCGGCACGCCGGCGAAATCGTCGTGGCACGAGGACGGCACGATCGATCTCGCCGACCGGCTGGCGATTCGCCTCGGCGTCGAGAACGTGACCCGTCTGATGCCGCACGACAGCCATCTGCCGGACCGCGTGCAGACCAATGCCCCTCTCGCGACGCCGGTGCAGGCGGGCGCCTGGGCGCGGATCGCGGCGATGAAAGGCACGCGGCCGACGCGGCTCTTGCAGAAACCCGAGCCGATCGACGTTACCGCCCTGCTGCCCGACGATCCGCCCCGGCAGTTCCAATGGCACCGCCACACCCACCGCATCGTGAGCGTCGAGGGGCCCGAGCGGGTCGCCGACGAATGGTGGCGGCCGCGCCCCGGCGGCCGACTGATGCCGGCCAACATCGTGCCGCCGGTGCGCGACTATTACCGCGTCGAGGACAATGACGGCGGCCGCTTCTGGCTGTTCCGCGACGGCTCGCTGAACACCGCCAAATGGTATCTTCACGGATTCTGCGCGTGAGCGGCGATGAAATATGCCGAGCTCCAGGTCACGACGAACTACAGCTTCCTGCGCAGCGGCTCGCATCCGGGCGAGTTCGTCTCCCGGGCAGCCAGCCTCGGCCATAACGCGATCGGCATCGCCGACCGCAACACGTTGGCCGGCGTCGTGCGCGCCTACTCGGCGGTCAAGGAATTCTACGAAGAAACCGCCATCCCGGAGGAGAGCTGGATCAAGCTCATTGTCGGAGCGCGGCTGGAAACGAAAGACGGTTATTCCCTGCTCGCCTATCCGATGGATCTCGACGGCTACAAGCGGCTCTCGCGCCTGTTGACCGTCGGCAATCGGCGCGCCGCCAAGGAGCGGTGCGAACTCTACTTCGAGGATATTGCCCAGCATGCCGAAGGCCTGATCGCCATCGTCCTGCCGCCGCGCGACATCGGCGACCCCGCCTTTCACGACAGGCTGCGCAAGCTGGCGCGGCTGTTCGGAGACCGCTGCTATCTCGCCGGCACCGTCCTGTTCCGCGGCAACGACGCGGAGCGGCTCGCCGACCTCGACAATCTCGCGGCACAGACGAAGGTGCCGCTGATCGCCACCAACGACGTGCACTACCATGTGCCGGAGCGGCGGGCACTGCACGACGTGATCACCGCCATTCGCCATACGTGCACGGTCGAGGAACTGGGCTTCCGCCGTTTCGCGTCGGCCGAGCGGCACCTCAAACCGGCGGAAGAAATGAGGAAACTCTTCCGCAAGCACCCGCATGCGGTCGAGAACATCCAGCGAGTCGTCGAGCGCTGCAACTTTTCCCTGAAGGAACTGCGCTATCAGTTCCTCGACGAGCACGAGGGCGGCGAGACGCCGATGCAGAAGCTGGAGCGGCTCACCTGGGAGGGAGCCGCCTTCCGCTACCCCAAGGGCGCGTCGGACAAGATCATCGCGAACATCCGCAAGGAGTTCGAGCTGATCCGGGAGAAGAAGATCGCGCCCTACTTCCTGACGGTGCACGACATCGTCAAGCAGGCGCGCGCCATGGCAATCCTCTGCCAGGGCCGCGGCTCCGCCGCCAACTCCACCGTCTGCTACTGCCTGCGCATCACGGAGGTCGACACCGACAAGAACGATGTCCTGTTCGAACGCTTCCTCTCCAACGAGCGCGACGAGCCGCCCGACATCGACATCGATTTCGAGCACGAGCGGCGCGAGGAACTGATCCAGTGGATCTACGCCAACTGGACCCGCGAGCGCGCCGCCCTTGCCGCCACGGTGATCGCCTACCGCACCCGCAGCGCCATCCGCGACGTCGGCAAGGCGCTCGGCCTCTCGCCCGACACGCTGGGGGTGATGGCCAGGACGGTGTGGGGCAGCGGAAGCAGCGCCCTCAATCTCAGGTATATCCGCGAGGCGGGCCTCGATCCCGACGATCCGCGCCTCGCCCTCGCCCTCGAACTGTCATCGACCCTGATCGGCTTCCCGCGTCATCTCTCTCAGCATGTCGGCGGCTTCGTGCTGACGGCCGACCGACTGGACGAGCTGATCCCGATCCAGAACGCGGCGATGGAGGACCGCACCGTCGTCGAATGGGACAAGGACGATCTCGATGCGCTCGGCATCTACAAGATCGATGTTCTGGCGCTCGGCATGCTGACGGCGCTGCGCAAGTCCTTCGCGCTGATCGAGCGGCACTACGGCAAGAATCCCACGCTCGGCATGCCCACGGACGACGCGAAGGTCTACGACATGCTGTGCACGGCCGACTCGGTCGGCGTGTTCCAGGTCGAGAGCCGCGCGCAGATGTCGATGCTGCCCCGGCTCCGGCCGCGCAAATATTACGACCTCGTGGTCGAGGTCGCGATCGTGCGGCCCGGCCCGATCCAGGGCGGCATGGTGCATCCCTACCTGAAGAACCGGAGCAAGAACGCCGAGGACATCGAATATCCCGGCAAGCTGCGGAAGATCCTGGAACGGACGCACGGCGTGCCGCTGTTCCAGGAGCAGGCCATGCAGATCGCCATCGATGGCGCGGGCTTCAGCCCCGCCCGGGCCGACAAGCTGCGCCGTGCGATGGCCACGTTCCGGCGCGCCGGCACGATCCACAAGCTCAAGGACGATTTCATCAACGGGATGCTCGCCAACAAGTACGAAAAGGACTTCGCCGAGCGCTGCTTCAAGCAGATCGAGGGTTTCGGCGAGTATGGCTTCCCCGAGAGCCATGCCGCGAGCTTCGCGATCCTGGTCTACGTCTCGTCCTGGGTGAAATGGTATTACCCCGAAGTCTTCTGCGCCGCCCTGCTCAATTCCCAACCGATGGGTTTTTACGCGCCCGCGCAACTCGTGCGCGATGCGCGCGAGCACGGGGTCGACGTGCGGCCGCCCGACGTCAACGCCAGCGACTGGGACTGCACCCTGGAGAAGACGCTGGGGCCAAGATGCGCGCTGCGTCTCGGTTTCCGGCAAGTGCAAGGGCTCGCCGAGAAGGACATGGTGCGCATGGTCGAGCGGCGAACCACGCCTTATCGCGATCCGGCCGACTTGTGGCGGCGCGGTGGTCTCACCAAGCGGCAGATCCTGGCGCTGGCGCGCGCCGATGCCTTCGCCTCGATGGGCCTGTCACGTCGTGATGTGCTGTGGGCGGTACGCGCCTTCTCCGAGGTCTCCCTGCCGCTACTCGATCGGGCCCGCATCGCCGAGCCCGATGTCTCCCTGCCGAGGCTGACCCTGGGCGAGCAGATCGTCGACGATTACTCGACCATTTCGATGTCGCTGCGCGCCCACCCGCTGGAACTGCTGCGGCCGACCCTCACGGAGCGGCGCATGGCCGATTCGAAGCGGCTGCGCGACGCACGCAATGGCGATTTCCTGCAGATGGCCGGGCTCGTGCTGGTGCGCCAGCGGCCGGGCACGGCGTCGGGCGTGGTGTTCGTCACCCTGGAGGACGAGTTCGGCATCGCCAATCTCGTGGTCTGGCCCAAGGTCTTCGAGGCTCACCGTCGCATCGTCATGGGCGCACGCCTGCTGGGTGTCGCGGGCAAGGTCCAGCGCGACCAGCATGCCAACGGAGACGAGGGCATCGTGATCCATCTCGTGGCCGACCGGCTGTGGGACTGGTCGGCCGACCTCGACCGCATCGCCGACCTCGACGGCCACTTCGAGCTGCGCCAGGGCCGCGGCGACCAGGCGCACTCCTCGACCCCCGATCCGCGCGATGAGCCCGGAAAAGGCAAGAAGCCCTACGACCGCGGCCGCATCATCTTCGACCGGCCGCAGATCAAGATCGCCTCACACGATTTCCACTAGAGGGAAGCGTAGACTCCGCGCTCGAAATCCTCGAAGGCGGCGACGGCCTTGGCATCATAGAACGGCAGGAGTTGCGTCGCCCACACGCCCGTCACCTTCTTCACCGGATCGATCCAGTAGTAGGAATTGGCCAGCCCGCCCCACGTCAGGCTCCCGGCCGAGCGCCGGCCGGGAAGGGCCGTCGGATTGATCATGAAGGTAAGGCCCCACTGCATGCCGTCGACGAAGTCCATGTCGGTGCTGCGGCCGGGCATCTGCGTCTTGAGCGGCCGGCAGAGCACGCCCTCGTTCATCGAATTGCGGAACATCTCCGTGACGGTCTCGCGCCGCAGGACCGGCGCGCCGCCCGCCAGCAGCGCACGCGTGAACTTGAGATAATCCGGCACCGTCGAATACAGCGCGCCACCGCCCTGGAACACCTCGGGTGTCTGGACGAGCTCGTGATCGGTCGCGGAGAAGCCGCCGCTCTCCTTGCGCACATGCACCGCCGCCTTGCGCGGCCGCATCCCGGGGCTGATGGCAAAGCCGGTGTCGCCCATGTCGAGCGGCGTGAAGATCTTCTCGGTCATGTAGCGGTCGAGCCGCTGGCCGCTCACGGTCTCGACCATCAGGCCGGCCCAATCGATCGAGATCGAGTATTGCCACTGCTCGCCGGGATCGAACAGCAGCGGCGTCGAGAGCGCCGCCATCGATGCCGGCTTGAACGGTCCCTTGGCCTTCACGTAGCGGAAGATGTCGGCGTTCCAGGTGTCGTAGCCCATGCCCGAAGTGTGGGTGAGCAGATGTCTCAACGTGATCGGCCGCGTCGGGGCACGCGTCCGGACGGTGCCGTCGGCATCGATGCCGACCAGCACCTGCTTCTTCGCGATCTCCGGCAGCACGTCGGACGCCGGCGCGTCGAGCGAGAGCTTGCCGCGCTCGACGAGCTGCATTGCCGCCACGCCGGTGATGGCCTTGGTCATCGAGGCGATCCAGATCACGCTGTTGATCTTGAGGCCGCCCGCCGCGCCTTCGAAGATCGTGCCCTTGTCGGTCGCCGCCGCCGCGACCACGCCGTGCACGGCACCCCGCCCGACCGATTCGTTCAGCGTCTTCTGGATATCCATGGTTCCCCCGTTCGCGCGCGACTTTAGGCCAGCCGCGTCGCCTCATCGATCAATTCCTGCGCGGCAATATCGAGCAGCTCGTCCTCGGCGGTGCCGTCGAGCACGCGCTCCTTGCCGATCTCGAGCAGCACCGGCACGGCGAGCGGCGAGATGCGGTCGAGCCGGCGGTATTCGATACGGCCTTTCGCCCGGCGCAGCAGGTCGCCCAGGCGCTTCAGGTCCGCGAGCTGGTGGGCGGCATCCTGGCGGGTGGCGCGCAGCAGGATGTGGTCGGGCTCGTGCTTGCGCAGCGCGTCGTAGATCAGGTCGGAGCTGAAGGTGACCTGCCGCCGCGACTTCTCCTCGCCCGGGAAGCGCCGCTCGATCAGGCCGGCGATCACCGCGACGTTGCGGAACGATCGCCGCAGCATGGTCGATTCGTCCATCCATGCCTCGAGATCGTCGCCCAGCATGTCCTCGTCGAACAGCTGGTCGAGCTGCGCCTTGGTGGGCGGCCGGAGCCCCCAGATGCCGAGCACATAGTCCGTCGCCACGAAGCCCAGCGGCTTCAGTCCCATGCGTTCCATGCGCCGCGTCAACAGCATGCCGAGCGTCTGGTGTGCATTCCGGCCCTCGAAGCAGTAGGCGACGATGAACTGTTTGCTGCCGCGCGGAAAACCCTCGACCAGCAGCATGTCCTTCTTCGGCAGGCCCGAGCGCCACTTCTGGATATCGAGCCAGGTCCGCACCTCGGCCGGCAGCTTCGGATGGCGCGACGGGTCCTGCAGGATCCCGCGCACCCGCTCGGCCAGGAACGTCGACAGCGGCAGGCGGCCGCCGCCGTAGGCCGGCACCTTGGGATCGCCGGTCGTCGCGGGCGAGCATTGCGCCACCAGTTCCTTCACCCCCTCGAAGCGCAGCATCCGCCCGGCAAAGACGAAGGTGTCGCCCGGCACCAATGCCTGGACGAAAGACTCCTCGACCTCTCCCAGCATCGGTCCGCGGCGCAGCTTCACCTTGATCAGCGGCAGCTCGACAATGGTGCCGACATTCATGCGGAACTGGCGCGCCACCAGCGGCGACGAGAGCATCCAGCGGCCGTCGGGCAACTGCTTCAGCCGATGCCACTTGTCGTAGGCCGCCAGCGCATAGCCGCCGGTCGCCACGAAATCGAACGTATCATCGAAGTCCTTGCGCGGCAGGTCGCGATAGGGCTGCGCGCGCCGCACTTCGTGGAAGAACGCCTCGCGATCGATCGGCTGGGCGCAGGCGCTGCCGACGATGTGCTGGGCCAGCACGTCGAGGCAGGCCGGCCGCGCCGGGTCGCCGTCGAGTTCGCGCGCCTCGATCGCTTCCAGCGCGGCCAGCGACTCCAGCACCTCGAAGCGGTTGGCCGGCGCGATCATGGCGCGGCTCGGTTCGTCGAGCCGGTGGTTGGCGCGACCGATGCGCTGCATCAATCGACTTACGCCTTTCGGCGCGCCCATCTGGATCACCAGGTCGACGTTGCCCCAGTCGATGCCGAGGTCGAGCGACGACGTCGCCACCACGGCGCGCAGCTTGCCGGCCGCCATCGCCGCCTCGACCTTGCGGCGCTGCTCGATCGCCAGCGAGCCGTGATGCAGCCCGATCGCCAGGTTCTCGTCGTTGATGCGCCACAGCCCGTCGAAAGTGAGCTCAGCCTGCGCGCGCGTGTTGACGAACACGATCGAGGTCTGGTGTTGGCGGATGATGTTGAAGACCTCGGGCACGGCGTGCTGGCCCATGTGGCCGCCCCACGGCAGACGGTCCTGCGCGTCGATGATCGACACCTTGGGCGCCGCGCCGGGTTCGCCATGCACGATCTCGACGGCCGCACCGTCGCGCAGACGGAGATAATCGGCCAGCCCCGGCGGATCGGCCATTGTCGCCGACAGGCCCACGAAGCGCGTCTGCGGTGCCAGCGCCGCCAGCCGCGCCAGGCAGAGCGCCAGATGATGGCCGCGCTTGGAGGTGGCGAACGTATGCAGCTCGTCGACAATGACGCAGCGCAGGCTGGCGAAGAACTTCGCGGTGTCGGGATAGCTCAGCAGCAAGGCCAGAGATTCCGGCGTCGTCAGCAGGAAATCCGGCGGCCGTTCGCGCTGGCGGAGGCGGCGGCTCTGCGGCGTGTCGCCGGTCCGGCTCTCCGCCCGCACCGGCAGCTGCATCTCGGCGATCGGCACCTCGAGGTTGCGCCGGATGTCGGTCGCCAGCGCCTTCAGCGGCGAGATGTAGAGCGTGTGCAGCTCACCCTTGCCCTTGGCATGGGCGAGGTCGTTCCCCGCCCGCCGGCGCTCGGTGAGCTCGATCAGGGAGGGTAGGAACCCCGCCAGGGTCTTGCCGCCGCCGGTCGGCGCGATCAGCAGCGCGCTCTGGCCCTTCGAGGCGAGATCGATCAGCGCGAGCTGGTGGCGCCGGGGCGCCCAGCCGCGACCTTCGAACCAGCGTGAAAAGAGGTCGGGAAGCCCCATATGTGCCGGGTAAGATGCAACGGAATCGATGGCAACCGACACCCTAAATCCCCGCTCCTGGCTCTATCCCACGGCGCGCGGCCTGTACTGCGAACCCGGCGATTTCTACATCGATCCGGCGGTCGCGGTGCCGCGCGCCGTGATCACCCATGGCCATGGTGACCATGCCCGGCCAGGCCACAGGAACGCGCTGGCCACGCCTGAAACGCTCGCCATCATGCGCACGCGCTTCCAAGACATGCCCGACACCGCTCAGCAGCCGCTCAAGTACCGCGAGGCCGTGCAGATCGGCGACGTCGCGGTGAGCCTGGTCCCTGCGGGTCACATCCTGGGATCGGCGCAGGCCGTGCTGGAGCACCGGGGCCAGCGCATCGTGGTCTCGGGCGACTACAAGCGCCGGCCGGACGCGACCTGCCCGCCGTTCGAGCCCGTACCGTGCGACGTGTTCATCACCGAGGCGACCTTCGCCCTGCCGGTCTTCCATCATCCCTCCGACGCCGGCGAGATTGCCAAGCTGTTGCGGTCCCTCGCCACCTTCCCCGAGCGTACACATCTGGTGGGCGTCTATGCGCTGGGCAAGTGCCAGCGGGTCATCAAGCTCCTGCGCGCGGCGGGCTACGACAAGCGGATCTGGCTGCACGGGGCGCTGGCGCCGCTGTGTGCACTCTACGAAAAGCACGGTGTCGACCTCGGCGACACCGCGCTGGTCTCCGACGCCATCCTCGAGACCTTCAAGGGCGCGGTCGTGCTCTGCCCGCCCTCGGCCATCGCCGACCGCTGGTCGCGGCGCTTCGCCGATCCGATCGCCGCCATGGCCTCGGGCTGGATGGGCGTGCGCGCCCGCGCGCGCCAGCGCGGCGCGGAGCTGCCGCTGATCATCTCCGACCACGCCGACTGGAGCGAGCTCGCCCGGACGCTGAAGGACGTCGGCGCCCCCAGGGTCTGGGTGACGCACGGCCGCGAGGAGGCGCTTGTCGCCTATGCCCGCTCGATCGGCATCGACGCCGAGGCCCTGCATCTCGGCGGCCGCGAGGAAGAGGACGAGTCCTAGTGCAGGCGTTCGCCCGCCTCCTCGATGCGCTGTCGTTCCAGCCCGCCCGCAATGCCAAGCTGCGACTGATCGAGGCCTATCTGCGCGAGACGCCGGACCCCGACCGCGGCTGGGCCCTGGCGGCGCTGACCGGCGGGCTCGACTTCGCAGCGGCCAAGCCCGCGCTGCTGCGCAGCTTCGGCCAGGAGAAGATCGGCGCGGAGCTATTCGGCCTGTCCTACGACTATGTCGGCGATCTCGCCGAGACCCTGGCGCTGATCTGGGAGACCAGACCCGACGCGAGACCATCGCCCGCGCTGAGCGAGGTAGTCGAGACCCTGCAGCGCGCCACCAAGATGCAGACGCCGGCGATCCTGAAGCGCTGGCTCGACGAACTCGATTCGACAGGTCGCTGGGCGCTGCTGAAGCTGCTGACCGGGGCGCTGCGGGTGGGCGTGTCGGCGCGACTGGCCAAGCAGGCCGTGGCCAACATCGGCGGCCGGCCGGTGGGCGAGGTCGAGGAAGTCTGGCACGGACTCTCACCCCCCTATCGCCCGCTGTTCGACTGGCTGACCTCCGGCGGTCCCAAGCCCCAATCCAATATGGGTGGTGCTTTCCTCTCGCCCATGCTCGCCAATCCAATCGACCGGGCCGAGGTCGACACGCTCGACCCCGCGCACTTTCGCGCCGAATGGAAGTGGGACGGCATCCGCGTGCAGGTCGCCTCCTCGGGTGGCGTGAAGCGGCTCTACAGCCGCGCCGGCGAGGACGTATCGGGCGCCTTCCCCGACATCGTCGAAGCCATCGACTTCGAGGGCGTGTTCGACGGCGAGCTGCTGGTGCGCCGCGAGGAGGCGATCGCGCCGTTCAACGACCTGCAGCAGCGCCTCAACCGCAAGACGGTGACACCCAAAATACTGAAAGAGCATCCCGCGCACGTGCGACTCTACGACGTGCTGTGGCTCGGGGGCGAGGATTTGCGCACGCTGCCATTCGACGAACGTCGCGCCCGGCTGGAGGCCTGGATGGGCGAACGGCCGCATAGCCGCTTCGACGTCTCGCCGCTGGTGCGCTTCGCCGACTGGGCCCATCTCGCGGCCTTGCGCGAGGAGATGCGCGCCGACGGCATCGAGGGCCTGATGCTGAAGCGCGGCGACAGCCCCTATCTCGCCGGCCGGCCCAAGGGTCCGTGGTTCAAGTGGAAGCGCGACCCGATGCTGGCCGACTGCGTGATGATGTACGCCCAACGCGGCCACGGAAAGCGCAGCTCGTTCTATTCCGACTACACGTTCGGCGCCTGGCGCGACTCCGCCGAGGGCAAGCGCGAGCTGGCCCCTGTCGGCAAGGCCTACTTCGGATTCACCGACGAGGAGTTGCGCTGGCTCGACAAGTGGGTGCGCGACCACACGACCAACCGCTTCGGTCCCGTCCGCGAGGTCGAGCAGCAGCTCGTGCTGGAAGTGGCCTTCGACGGCGTCGCGCGCTCGACGCGCCACAAGTCGGGCGTGTCGCTGCGCTTTCCCCGCATCAATCGCATACGCACTGACAAACCCGCGGCGGAGGCCGACACCGTCGACAACCTGTTGCGCCTCGTGTCATGACGCGGACATGGCCGAGACGATCTCCGGCGCGCTGCCCGCGCAGACGCACACCCAGCCGATCGACAAGCGGGTGGCGCTCGGCCACTCGCTGCGCGAACAGTGCGACCGCAGGAGCCACGCCGCCTGGAAACCTGCCGCCAACCGCCGCGATCCCGTCGACATCCTGATCGAGCAGGGCCAGTCGCGGCTGCCCGATCTGCTGCCGCTCCGCTATGCCCGCATGAAGGTCTCGCCCTTCGCCTTCCTGCGCGGCGGTGCGGCGGTAATGGCGGAAGACCTCAGCGCCACACCGAGCAGCGGGCTCACAGTCCAGGCGGCGGGCGACTGCCATTGCCTGAACTTCGGCGGCTTCGCGACTCCGGAGCGCCGGCTGGTGTTCGACATCAACGACTTCGACGAGACCGCCGTCGCGCCCTGGGAGTGGGACCTCAAGCGCCTCGCCGCCAGCTTCGTCGTGGCCACGCTCGACGTGCTCGACAAGGATGCGCGCCTCGATCTCGCGCAGCGGGTCGCCGGCAGCTATCGCCAGACGATGGCGACCATCGCCGCGACGCCCGTGCTCGACAACTGGTATCGCGGCCTCGTGCTCGACGACGCCGAGACAGCCCAGGCGATCGGCATCGGCGCGCCGGCCGTGCGCAAGGCCGAGGGCTTCCTCACACACGCCGCCGTGGTCGACATTCGCCGCCGTCCCGAGACCGGGCTGGCCAGTGAGCCTCGCATCGAGGATGTGCCGCCGCTGGTCTATCATCCGCCGGCAGCCGAGGCCGCCGCGTTTCAGGCCGACGTCCAGGCCATGCTCGCCGACTACACGGCGTCCCTCGTGCCCGAGCGCCGGACCCTGGTGGAGCGCTACAAGTTCGCCGACGCCGCCTACAAGGTGGTGGGCGTCGGCTCGGTCGGCACCCTGTGCGGCGTGCTGATGATGGTCTCGGGCAGCGGCGAAGTGCTCAACCTGCAGTTCAAGGAAGCCACCGGCTCCGTGCTGGAAGCCCACGCCGGCGCCAGTCCCTACCGGCATCACGGCGAGCGGGTGGTGCGCGGCCAGCGCCTGCTGCAGGCCGCCGGCGATATCCTGCTCGGCTTCGCCAAGGGACCGACCGGCCGGCACATCTATGTCCGCCAGCTGCGCGATGCCAAGATCAAGCCGCAGCTCGAGACCATGTCGGCCAAGCACTTCCGCCGTTATGCCGCGACCTGCGGCGAGGTGCTGGCGCGCGCCCATGCCCGCACAGCCGACGCGGTTGTTCTGTCGGCCTACCTCGGCAAGGGCGCCTCGTTCGATGAGGCGATCGGGGGCTTTGCGATGATCTATGCCAAGCAGACCGAGCGGGACCACGACAGCCTGCAAAAAGCCATCAAATCCGGGCGTTTGCCCGTTGTGGCGCAGGATTCATAGCGGCTATTAGCCCCTTGCAGCAGCTATGCCGCATGCCCATTATCCGGGCTACATGATCGATCCGTTCGGCCGACACATTTCCTATCTGCGCGTCTCCGTGACGGATCGCTGCGACTTCCGTTGCGTCTACTGCATGGCCGAGGACATGACGTTCCTGCCCAAGGCGGAGGTCCTGTCGCTGGAGGAGCTCGAGCGGCTGTGCAGCGCCTTCGTGCGCCGCGGCGTGCGCAAGCTGCGTCTGACCGGTGGCGAGCCGCTGGTGCGCAAGAACGTGATGTCCCTGATCCGGGGCCTCGGCCGCCATCTCGATTCGGGCGCGCTCGACGAACTCACGCTCACCACCAACGGCAGCCAGCTCGCCAAATACGCCAAGGACCTGGCGGCAGTCGGCGTGCAGCGGCTCAACGTGTCGATGGACACGCTCGATCCGGTGAAATTCCGCGAGCTGACGCGCTGGGGCGATCTCGACCAGGTGATGCGCGGTCTCGACGCCGCCCAGGACGCCGGCCTCAGGATCAAGATCAACGCCGTGGCGCTGCGCGGCGTCAACGACGGTGAGTTCGACCGGCTGATCCGCTGGAGCCACGGCCGCGGCATGGACCTGGTGCTGATCGAGGTCATGCCGATGGGCGAGATCGGCAGCGAGGCGCGGCTCGACCAGTACCTGCCACTGTCGCTGGCCCGCACCGAGATCGCGCGCCAGTTCACGCTCACCGAGAGCGACTACCGCACCGGTGGGCCGGCGCGTTACTTCACGGTCGAGGAGACCGGCGGCCGGCTGGGCTTCATCACCCCGCTCACCCATAATTTCTGCGAGAGTTGCAATCGCGTGCGCCTGACTTGCACCGGCACTCTTTATATGTGCCTGGGCCAGGAGGACGCCGCCGACCTGCGCGCGCCGCTGCGCGCTTCCGAGAGCGACGAGATCCTCGACCAGGCGATCACCGCGGCCATCGCGCGCAAGCCCAAGGGCCACGACTTCATCATCGACCGCCGCCACACGGCGCCCGCCGTGCGCCGCCACATGAGCGTAACCGGTGGCTGACCTGGGCGGCTGATCCGGGAGACTAGACCTCGGTCGCCAGCCCGCTCGTCGTATCCGCCGACTTGACCGCCGCCCGCCGCACCGCCTCGCGGTGGGAAATGTAGAGCGCACTGGCGAAAATCACCGCCGCGCCGACGAAGGTCCAGACGTCGGGCTGCTGGAAGAACAGGAAATATCCCAGCAAGGCGTTCCACAGCAGCGACAGGAAGCCGATCGGCTGCAGCAGGGTGATGTCGGCCAGCTGGTAGCCGTTCTGCTGGCAGAGATGGCCGACCGTGCCCGCGATGCCGGCGGCCACGAACCAGACCAGGTCGCTGGGTGCCGGCGTCTCCCAGAAGTAGAGCGCCACGGGACAGGCGAACAGCACGATCGTCAGGTGTTGCCAGATCACGATCGTGTTGGCCCGCTCGGTCCTGGCCAGCGCCTTGGAGATGATGTTCGAGGCCGAGAAGATCGGCGTCGAGATCAGGATGCAGATCGCGCCGTAGCCGATGTCGCCGACGCCCGGCCGCACGATGATCATGGCGCCGGCAAAGCCCACCAGCACCGCCATCCAGCGCCGCATGCGGACCTTCTCGCCGAGGACCAGGGCGGCGCCGATGGTCACGAAGATCGGGCCGGTGAAGCCCAGCGCCGTGACGCTGGCCAGGGTGGTGAGCGGCAGGCCGATGAACCACAGGAACATGCCGCCGGCATGGATGGCGCCGCGGAACAGGTGCAGCGGCAGGCGGTTCGTCCGCATCGTGCGATGGAGGCCAAGCTTCAGGACGATCGGCACCAGGATCATCGTCCCGAAGAAATAGCGCATGAACGCCATGACGTAGGGATTGAGGTGCTGCGAGGGGATGAGCGTGAAGACGTTCAGCAACGCGAACGACATGCCGGACATGCCGACCCAGAGGATGGCGCGCAGGTTGGGCGAAAACGCCGACCAGCGCGTGGCGAGCGACGAAGCGAACGGGGAGAACACGCCGGCACTATGTCATGCCGACTGCAACGACGCACGGACGAGCTTATTCGCCGGTCGGAACCGCGACGACGGCGGGATTCCCGCCCACCGGGACGGACGGCTCGACATCGGCGCCGCGCAGGCCGGCGACCCGGGTCACCAGCTCCTCGATGTAGGAGTCGTGGATGCCGAGCGAGCGGGCATGGATGGCGGTGTTGGTGAGGTAGTCGCGGCAGGCGCCGCGGCGGCCCTCGGCGAAGGCGATGTGATGGGCCGCCCGCTCGATCGGCAGGTCACCGCAATACTGGCAGTGGGTCGGGTCGACCACGAAGGTGACCGCCGTCACCGTCCGGCCATCGCGCAGTTTCGCCGGCACCCAGCGCGGCTGGTAGACGCCCGACAGCATCTCGCGATTCCACAGGATCGCCAGTTCGCTGCGCACCTGATGGGGCGCCAGGCGGTAGGCGATGCCCTCGCAGCCGTCGCCTTCTTCCAGGGCCAGCATCAGGCCGGGCAGTTCGGGCGTGCCGCGGCCGAGCGGCACCCAGAAGCAGAAGGACCGGCGCCAGCCGTTGACGTGACAGGGCGAGGCCTCGGCGAACTCGAGCGCCGGGTTCCACATCAGCGAACCGTAGGCGAAGACCCAGGCTTCCTCGCCCGGCGCGTAGCGCGCGAGCGCCTCGTTGAGGCTGGCCTCGCGCTCTTCCTGGGTCAGGAAGAAGTCGTAGCCCGCCTTGCGTGCATCCGCGACGATCTGCTCGATCCGCTCGGGGTCCAGGTCATCGCGCTTGAGCAACGCTTGCGCTCCTCAGGTGCCGTAGACGATGGACATGGTCTCGGCCACGCAGGCGGGCCGCTCCTGTCCCTCGATCTCGATGGTCATCTCGTTGGTCAGCCGCACGCCGCCGCCCTTCATCGGGTCGGCCGCGATCAGCTTGGCGCGCGCGCGCACCTTCGAGCCGGCCGGCACGGGGCTGGTGAAGCGCACCTTGTTGCAGCCGTAGTTGATGCCGTTGCGCACGTTGTTGATGTGCGAGATCTGGTGATTGAGCATTGGGATCAGCGACAGCGTCAGAAAGCCGTGGGCGATCGTCTTGCCGCCCGGCATGTCCTTCTTCGCGCGCTCGACGTCGACGTGGATCCACTGGTGGTCGCCGGTCGCCTCGGCGAACTGGTCGATCCGCGCCTGCGAGACCTCGACCCAGTCGCTCACGCCGATCTCCTGGCCCACGTACTTCGACATTTCACTTGGGTGGGCAAATTCCCGTTTCGCCATCTCCGACCTCGACGCTTTCTTTATTCCCGGTCCATGCAGAATATCACAAATTCGTTCGTACGCGGCCCATTACCCGCTCCGGAACGGTCCGCCGACCCGTGTTGTGCTGCGTTCTTATAGTCTCCCTGCCCGCGCCGCCGACGTCTCTATCGCGTGCCATTTGTAGCGATCGGGTCCCATTTGTATCGTCGCCGGGATTTACCCATCATGCGACACACAAAAATGCACAGGAGAGAACCCCATCATGGCGTATGAAACCGTGCTCTATGACGTCGCTGATCACCTCTGCACGATCACGCTCAACCGGCCGGACAAGTTGAATGCCTGGACTCGCCAGATGCATTTCGACCTCAAGGACGCCATGCATACGGCCGGCGCCGATCCCGACGTGCGCGCCATCATACTCACAGGCGCGGGCCGCGGCTTCTGCGCCGGCGCCGACATGGGCGGCCTGCAGGCGATCCAGGCCGGTGGTGGGAGCACCGATCGCACAACCAGGGCAAAAGCCGACTTGCCCGGCGGCAGCGCGCTTGCCGAATTCCGCATGAACTACTCGTATTTTCCGGCGATCCCGAAATTCATAATCGCTGCAATCAACGGTCCGTGCGCGGGCCTCGGCCTCGTCATCCCGCTCTATGCCGACCTGCGCTTCGCCTCGGAGTCGGCGGTGTTCACCACCGCCTTCGCCCAGCGCGGCCTGATTGCCGAGCACGGCGTGAGCTGGCTGCTGCCCCGCCTGGTCGGCCTGCCGACGGCGATGGACCTGCTGTGCTCGGCGCGCAAGTTCCGCGCGCCCGAGGCGCTGGCGATGGGATTGGTGAACCGCGTCATTGCCGACGACAAGCTCCTGGCCGAGACGCGCGCCTATGCACGGCTGCTGGCCGACACGGTCTCGCCGCGCTCGGTCACGGTGATGAAGCGCCAGCTCTGGGAGTCGGCGTTCCAGACCCTGTCGGAGGCCACGGTCCAGGCCAACCACGAGATGGAGCTGTCGTTCCAGACCGCCGACTTCAAGGAAGGCGTGGCGCACTTCCTCGAGAAGCGCGCCGCGCGGTTCACCGGCACCTGATCTTCAGAGCGCGGCCTTCAGCTTCCGGAAGACCGCCTCGATCTCCTTCATGTCACCGGGTTTGGGCACCCAGTTGAGCGACACGGCGTCGCCCGCGCGGCGCGGCATGATGTGGATGTGCAGGTGCGGCACGCTTTGCCCGGCGCCTGCGCCATTGGCCTGCACGAGATTCACGCCGTCGGGCTTCAGTTCCTTGATCGCGGCCCTGGCGACCTTCTGTGCGGTGCGCGCCACGCCGGCCAGCACTTCGGGCGGGATCACGTCGACCGTCGGCCAGTGGCCTTTGGCCACGGCCAACGCATGACCCGGATTCACCGGGTTGATGTCCATGAAGGCGATCGTGTCATCGTCTTCCATCAGCCTGAAGCTCGGGATCTGGCCCGCGACGATCTTGCAGAAGATGCAGTTGGAATCGGTCGGATGGCTCATCGCGCAGTCTCCAGGGCTGAGATCAGGTCACGCAGGCGCTCGAACGGCTGGCCACCCGCGGGCAAGGCGGCATCCAAGCCAAGGCTGCCCAGCCGCGCAAGCCCCCGCCGGCCGAAGCGATCGAGCAGCGCCTCGCCGATCCAGCCTTCGGCCTGGCGGTGACGGGCGACGACCAGCCGGCCCTCCTCCGCCATATAGGCGCGATGATCCTCGAGTGCCTGCAGCAGCGGCGCGATGCCGGCGCCGGTGCGCGACGACACGGCGAGCGTGCGGGTCTGCCAGTCGCGCGCCGCCGTCGCCAGCGAGAGCGCGCCGGACACGTCCGCGCGCGCGCGCTCGGCGGCCGCGCCTGTATCGGCCTTGGTGACCAGGATGAGGTGCGGGATCTCGACGATGCCCGCCTTCATGAACTGCAGCGAATCGCCCGAGCCGGGCTGGACGCAGAACACGACGGTGTCGGCGATGCCCACGACGTCGGTCTCCGACTGGCCGACGCCCACGGTCTCGACCAGCACGCGATCGAACAGCGCGCGCATCAGCACCATGGCCGGCAGGGTCTGCTCGGCCAGGCCGCCCAGCCGCTCGCGCGCCGCCATCGAGCGCACGAAGCTGCCGTCGTCAGATGAATCCGGCGCGATGCGCACCCGATCGCCCAGCAGTGCGCCGCCGCTCGCCCGCGACGAGGGGTCGACCGCGATCACGCCCACGGTGCTGCCCGCGGCACGCCAGGCCGCGACGAGCGCCGCGCAGAGCGAGGATTTTCCGACACCGGGCGGCCCGGTGATGCCCACGACATGCGCCCGGGGCGCGCGCCACGCCGCGTCGAGCAGCGCCTGCGCCTCCGCGCCGTCGGGGTCGCGCTCCAACACCGCCAGCGCCGCCGCCAGCGCGCGCTTGCCGCCGCCACCTTCGACGGAGGGTCGAAGCGCGTCGAGGGTCATTCCGTCTTGAGCGCGCCGCCGAGCGCTGCCTGCGCCGCTGCCAGGCGCGCGATCGGCACGCGATAGGGCGAGCAGGAGACATAGTCGAGGCCGGCCTTGTGGCAGAAGAAGACCGAGGCCGGATCGCCGCCGTGCTCACCGCAGATGCCGAGCTTCAGCCCGTTGCGCACCTTGCGGCCGCGCTCCGTGGCGATCTCGATCAGTTCGCCCACACCCTCGGCGTCGAGCGAGGCGAAGGGATCGTGCTCGAGGATGCCGCGCTGCTGGTACTTCTCCAGGAACGACGCCGAGTCGTCGCGGCTCAGCCCCCACGTCGTCTGGGTGAGATCGTTGGTGCCGAACGAGAAGAAGTCGGCGGACTCGGCGATCTCGCCGGCGCGCAGGCAGGCCCGTGGCAGCTCGATCATGGTGCCGACCAGGTACTCGAACTTCTCACCCGACATCTGGCTGACTTCCGACGCCACCTGGTCGACCACGGCCCGCATCAGGTCGAGCTCGCGCTTGGTGGCGATCAGCGGAATCATGATCTCGGGGATCACGGTCTTGCCGTCCTTCTTCTGGACTTCGGCGACGGCCTCGAAGATGGCGCGCGCCTGCATCTCGTAGATCTCCGGATAGGAGATGCCGAGGCGGACGCCGCGATGGCCGAGCATCGGGTTGAATTCGTGCAGCTTGTGGGCGCGTGCCTCGATCTCCTTGACGTCGACGCCGAGATCCTTGGCCACGACCTCCATGTCGGCCTGCGTCTTGGGCAGGAACTCGTGCAGCGGCGGGTCGAGCAGGCGGATCGTCACGGGAAGCCCGGCCATGATCTCGAACAGCTCGACGAAGTCCCGGCGCTGCATCGGCTGGATCTTGGCAAGGGCCGCACGCCTGCCCTTCTCGTCGTCGGCCAGGATCATCTGGCGGACGGCCACGATGCGGTCGCCCTCGAAGAACATGTGCTCGGTGCGGCAGAGGCCGATGCCTTCGGCGCCGAACTCGCGCGCCTGGGCCGCGTCCGCCGGCGTCTCGGCGTTGGTGCGGATGCCCAGCGTGCGGACCTCGTCGGCCCACTTCATCAGCTCGGCGAAGTCGCCCGACATCTCGGGCTGCACCGTCGGCACGACGCCCAGGATGATCTCGCCGGTGCTGCCGTCGAGGGTGATCACCTCGCCGGTCTTCACCGTCGTGCCGCGCACGACGAGCGTGCCGGCCTTGGCGTCGATGCGCACATCGCCCGCACCCGCGACGCAGGGCTTGCCCATGCCGCGCGCCACGACGGCGGCGTGGCTGGTCATGCCGCCGGTCGAGGTCAGGATGCCCTGGGCGGCGTGCATGCCGTGGATGTCCTCCGGCGAAGTCTCGCGGCGGACCAGGATCACCTTCTCGCCGTTCTTCGCCTGCTTCTCGGCGGCATCGGCGGTGAACACGATCTTGCCCGAAGCCGCTCCTGGAGAAGCCGGAAGTCCCTTGGCGATCACCTTGCGCGGCGCCTTGGGATCGAGCGTCGGGTGCAGGAGCTGGTCGAGCGAGGCCGGGACGATGCGCGCGATCGCCTGCTTCTTGTCGATCAGGCCCTCGCGCACCATGTCGACCGCGATCTTGAGGGCGGCCTTGGCGGTGCGCTTGCCGTTGCGTGTCTGCAGCATGTAAAGCTTGCCGCGCTGCACCGTGAACTCGATGTCCTGCATGTCGCTGTAGTGCTTCTCGAGCGTCTGGCGGACGCCGACGAGCTGCTTGAACACCTCGGGCATCACCTCTTCCATCGCCGGCGCGTCGGAGTTCTGCGCCTTCTTGCCCTCTACGGTGAGATGCTGCGGCGTGCGGATGCCGGCGACGACGTCCTCGCCCTGCGCGTTCACCAGATATTCGCCGTAGAACAGGTTCGAGCCGGTCGAGGGATCTCGCGTGAAGGCCACGCCGGTGGCGCAGTCCTCACCCATGTTGCCGAACACCATCGCCTGCACGTTGACGGCGGTGCCCCAGCTCTCGGGGATCGAGTGCAGGCGGCGATAGGTGATGGCACGCTGGTTCATCCACGAGCCGAACACCGCGCCGATCGCGCCCCACAGCTGCTC
>Ga0105240_10002672_pt1 | contig 28382 bp, 23 predicted proteins | sample KBSC54metaG_FD_80426 | JGI IMG/M metagenome (GOLD analysis project Ga0105240, IMG submission 80426) | Corn rhizosphere microbial communities from Kellogg Biological Station, Michigan, USA - KBS C5-4 metaG | ecosystem: Host-associated > Plants > Roots > Rhizosphere > Soil | place: Michigan, USA... | reverse complement strand
GGTCCAGAAGGTTCTGGCCGAGGACGGTGCGAGCCTCAAAGCGGGGCAACCGCTGATCATCCTGACTAACGCAGCACTGCAACTTCAAGTCGCGTCACGCGAGGCGGATGCGGCGGGTCAGATCAATGCGCTGGAGAACACCCGGTTGCAGCTAGAGGACGCCCGCTTCAAATATGAGCACGACCTGCTCGATATCGAGCATCAGATCAGCCAGCTCGAGGGCGACCTGGCGCGCGACAGGATACTGCTCGATGGCAACGCCATTGCGCCATCGATCTACAAACAGGAACTCGAAGAATACGCCTACCAGGTGAAGCTGCGGGATGCGACCCTGGCGTCCCGCGATACTCAACAGGCCGTGCGCGCCAGGGAGCTTGCCCAGCTCCAGGAAACTCTGCAGCGACTGAAGGACAGTATCGTGACGGCAAGAGCGAGTCTCGACAGCCTGACCATCCGGGCCCCGACTGACGGGAGGCTCACCGCTCTGGATGCCGAGGTGGGACAATCCAAGGCCGAGGGCGCTGTCGTGGGCGAGGTGGATTCGTTGGATCGTTTCAAGATCACAGCCCAGGTCGACGAGTTCTACCTGGGGCAGGTCGTGCCGGGTCAGGCCGCACTCTTCAGCCTCAACGGGCAGGACTACCAGGCGCAGGTCGCGAAAATCTATCCACAGATTGCCAATGGCACCTTCAGAGTGGACCTCCACTTCAGTGGTCCCGCGCCGCCGGGAATGCACACTGGACAAGCCATCGACATCAAGTTGCAGTTAGGTAACTCCGCTCCGGCCACAGTGCTTTCCAACGGCCCTTTTTACCAGGATACAGGCGGCGGTTGGGTGTTCGTCATCTCCAGCGACGCCACTTACGCAGTGCGTCGTACGGTCCGCTCAGGGCGACGTAATCCCGACAATATCGAAGTCCTGGAAGGATTGATGCCGGGAGAGCGGGTGATCATCTCCAGTTATGAAGCCTTCCGGAAATATAACAGGATCGAATTTGAACATTGACGAGGTGCTTTGGACCATGCTGAAGCTCAAACATCTGACCAAGGTCTATCGCACGACGGAGGTCGAGACCACGGCTCTGCGCGACATCAACCTCGAGATTGCCGCCGGCGAGTTCGTCGCCGTGATGGGACCTTCGGGCTGCGGCAAGTCCACACTTCTCAATGTGATCGGCATGATCGACAGTCCGTCCACCGGCGAGTACCGGTTCGGCGAGCACGACAACATCGCCAACTGGCCGGAGTCGCGACTCTCGCGACTGCGCAAAAGCACCGTTGGATTCATTTTCCAGAGTTTCAACCTGGTCGATGAGCTGACAGTGTTCGAGAACGTGGAGATTGCGTTGCTCTATCATCGGGAAATCTCCGCGAGCGATCGCAGGAGCCGTGTACGCGAGGCGTTGGAGCGCATGAAAATCGCACATCGCGCCCAACACAAGCCACAACAGCTCTCGGGTGGCCAGCAGCAGCGCGCAGCGATTGCACGCGCCGTCGTGTCACGTCCCAAGGTCATTCTGGCGGACGAACCCACCGGAAACCTCGACTCCGCCACGGGTGAGGAAGTCATGCAGCTTCTGACGGAGTTGAATGGCGAAGGGACGACCATTGTCATGGTGACCCATTCACGCCCACACGCTGAATACGCACATCGCATCATCAATCTTCTCGACGGCGGCCTCGTCACAGAGAATATTCGCCAGATCGCTTGAGGCGCCGCGATGCTACGACATTATTTCCTGACCGCGATGCGGATGTTCGCGCGGCACAAGCTGTACGCATTTCTCAACATCACCGGATTTGCCATCGGGCTCGCATGCGCCATCCTCATCGCGCTATATGTGCGCGAGGAGCTCTCGTACGACCGGTGGATTCCAGACACGGACCACCTCTACCGGCTCGAGGGTTCCTTTGTACTGCCGGGACGCGAGCCGATGCGGGGCGCCCAAGTCCCGTTTCCGTTACTGAGCGCTGTGCAGGAGCATATCCACGGGGTACAGGCGGTCACTCATATGATGCCGCAATGGATGACCGTCAATATCGACAGCCGCCAGTTCCGTCAACACGTAACCGTGGTTGATCCGAATTTCCTGCAGGTCATCAAATTGCCCCTGGTGGCGGGAGATCCGGCTCACGCGCTCGAGCAACCCGAATCTGTCCTGCTTTCGCAGAGCATGGCCCGAAAGCTGTTCGGGGATGTGAATCCCATCGGCAAGATCCTATCCGTGGTTCTGGACCGGAACGGCGCCTGTAACACGGCCGATAGTGCTTGCCTGTCCGCCTCTTACCCGCTGACGGTGACCGGCATTCTGCGCGATCTGCCCTACGACACTCAACTGCTCGCCGACATCGTCATACCCAACACCTCGCGCGCGGACGGAATGTCGCCCAGAGAGAAGCGGGAGGACTGGGGGGCCATGGACTTCGACTTCGGATACGTGAAGCTTCAACAGGGCATCGCTCCGGCCGCGGTGTTGGCCGAGCTGCGTCCGCTGCTCGATCGGTCCTTCGACCCGCGCAAATACGGAGTCAATAGGAAGGCGAGCGAGGTTCAAATCTATCAGCTTACGCCCTTTCGGGACGTGCACCTGGCGAGCGACCAGTATGGAGGCATGGGGGGCGCACCGTCGGGAAGCTGGACGGCTGTCTACGGTCTTTCGGCCATAGCGGTCCTGATCGTTCTCATCGCCTGCTTCAATTTCATGAATCTCGCGACGGCACGCGCCACGCTACGCGCCAGGGAAATCGCTCTTCGCAAGCTCGGAGGTGCGACCCGCACACATCTCATTGCCCAGTTTCTCGGCGAGGCGGTTTTGATGGCGTTGATGTCGCTGCTGATCGCGGTCGCATTGGTTGAGATTCTGTTACCGGTTTACCGGCGGGTGGTGGACAGGCCCATCGAGTTTCACTACCTCGCGGATTGGAAATTGATGGTGGCCCTGATCTCGGGCGCGATTGCCGTCGGGGCCTCGAGTGGGTTGTATCCGGCTTTTGTGCTGGCAGGATTTCGGCCCGCTTCCGCATTGAAGGCGGGCGCATCTGTGCAAAGCCGTGGGCCAGGACTGTTACGTTCGGTATTGGTCGTCATGCAGTTCGCTGTCTCGATCGGGCTGGGGATCACGGCGCTCGTGGTATTCAGCCAGATTCAATTCGCGCGCCAGGTTGACTTGGGGTTCCATCGCGATGGCATTGTCGTGGTCAAGGGGATTTCCAGGCTGACTCCCAGCGCTCGCGATCGATTGGCGCATGAGCTGACGGCCAATGCGCAAATCATCGGTGTTTCGTATTCGAACGGTGTGCCCTTCGATCTCTTCAATGCCTCCAACCCCTCCATCGCAGTCGCGGGTCAGACGCCATCGATCTCCTCACGGCTGATCAACGCGGACCCGGAGTTTCCCCGGCTCTATGACATGTCCCTGTTGGCGGGCCGGCTCTTGTCGATGCAGCGTGGAGCGGACATTTCCTCGGATGCGCCGAGTCGGAGCCTGATGATCAATGTCACTGCCGCGCGGCTGCTCGGCTTTACTCCTGACGGGGCGATCGGAAAGCGCATCAATGTCGGCAATTACCTGGCCGGGGAGGTGGTTGGGGTCTTGAGCGACACCAGGTTATCCGGTGCTCATGAGCTGATCGAGCCCACGGTCTTTTACTTCGATCCGGAACATCCGGCCATGAGCAAGCTGTCCGTTCGAATCCGAGGTGATCGACTCCAGGATGCAGTTGCTTTCATTGATGCAACGTGGAAAGCGTTGGTTCCAGGCACAGGGATCAACAGAGCGTTTCTGACGGACGACTTCGACAGCCTGTTCCGGGCGGATGTCAGGCAGGGCGAGCTGCTGGGGAGCTTCGTGACAGTGGCGATCTGCATCGCCTGTCTCGGCCTGTTCGGCCTTGCTGTCTTCACGGCGGAGAGGCGCACGAAGGAGATCGGCATCCGTAAGATCTCCGGTGCGCGCGCGGTCGACATCGTACAGCGGCTGCTCTGGCAGATTTCCGTCCCGGTTCTGCTCGCGAATGTCATTTCCTGGCCCGTGGCCTATCTGTATCTGACCCGTTGGCTGGAAACCTACGCCTACCGGATCAGCCTCAATCCGATCTATTTTCTCTCCGCCGCTGCCGTGGCGCTGGTGATTGCCTGGGCAACCGTGCTCGCGCACGCCATTCGGCTGGCTCGTGCCAGCCCCATTCTCGCGCTTCGTTATGAGTAGGTGTTTGTGGCACTTGGCTACGCTGCCGGCCGCCTTGGTTCTGGGGGCCTGTGCCACTGAAGTCCCCCAGGTCCTGACTCCGCAAATACTCCCTCCAGCTTTCACCGGCGAGATGAGCGACTCCCAGGGCATCTGGCCGCAGGCCGACTGGTGGCGAGGCTTTGGTAGCGCTGAGCTCTCCGAGTTGATTGCGCGTGCCCAGTCGGACAATCGCGGACTTGCGGCCGCGAGCGCGCGGGTCTTGCAGGCGAGGGCGCTGCTTACGGTCCAGCGATCGGCACTGTTTCCCCAGTTCACCCTTCAGTCTCAGACCCAGCGCGCGTTAGCCAACAGCCCACGATCGACCCGTAATACCTTCGATCTGGATGTTGGAGCGAGCTACCCTGTGGACCAGTGGGGCATAACGCAGTCCGATGTCCGCTCTGCAACCGAGACTCTCAAATCGACACGCTGCGCGCGGCAGGCCGCTGCACTGACACTGATTGCCGGCGTGGCAAACGCCTATTTCAGCGTTCTCACGCTTCGCGAGCGTATTCTGATCGCCAACGGCGACATCACGGCCATCAACAACCTCCTCGAGGTCATCAAGCTCAAGGTGTCCACCGGAAAATCCTCTCGTCTGGACCTGGCCCAGGAGCAGGCACAGGTCGAGGCCGTGGAGGCGCAGCTTCCCGGCCTGGTGGAGCAGGAGTTGGAAACTCGTGTTGCCCTGGCGGTCCTCCTGGGCCAACCGCCTGAAGTCTTGGCTCTCGTGGGGCAAAATCCGGACACTCTCAGCTCGCCGGTCGTAGCTCCCGGGCTCGCGTCCGACCTGCTGTCGAGGAGGCCGGATGTCGCGCAGGCGGAAGCGAATCTCGCCAGTGCGCACGCCAATCTCGACGCCGCACGGGCGGCTTTTCTGCCGCAATTTACGTTGACCGGAAACAGTGGGTATGCCAGCTCGAGGCTGGAGACCCTGGTGCGGGGGCCGAGTTTTGTCTGGGGTGCCGGCGCTCAACTGCTGCAAACCCTTTTTGACGGCGGCAAGTTGATCGGACAGCGGAAACTGGCCGCCGCCGTACAAACGGAGCTGGTCGCGAATTACCAGGGAGCGGTTCTGAATGCCTACGCTGACGTCGAGATTGCACTGGGGCAGGTCTCCAGCAGCAGCAAGTCCGAGGAGCATCTACAGCGGGAAGTTGAGTCCGCGCACGAGGCATTTGACATTGCACAACTTCAGTACCGGCAGGGTGTTGCCGAGTTGTTGACGGTGCTCCAGGCACAGCAGACGTTTTTTGGCGCCCGAGATCAGCTTGCCCAGGCCCGGCTCGCTCATCTGCAAGCTGTCGTGCATTTGTATACCGCGTTAGGGGGCGGGTGGGTCGAGCCGCGTGAGGATCGAACGCAGCGCACTCCATCTTTCGCCCAAAAATGAGTAAGCTCTTGCGCGAGGATTGTGTCCCGTCAAGGCCTTACAGACGCTGCATCCTCGGGTTGTGTTTCTCTCGCTGACGACTACCACGGATCTGCCGGCGTGCTGCCGCACGCAGTGCTTTCTCTGGCGGCAAAAAATACTGATAGTCTATCTCCGAGCCACGTAAGGGAGATTCTCATGGACAGCCTGCATCAGTTCCAAGTCAAAACCATCACCGGTGAGTCCCGGACGCTGGCCGACTTTGCCGGCAAGGCGCTATTGATCGTCAACGTCGCCAGCAAATGCGGCTTTACGCCCCAGTACCAGGGGCTCGAGGCATTGCACCGGCAATACAAGGACCGCGGGTTTGCCGTGCTGGGCTTTCCCTGCGATCAGTTTGGCCACCAGGAGCCCGGAAACGAGAGCGAGATCCAGAGCTTCTGCTCCCTGACCTACGATGTGAGCTTCCCGATGTTTTCCAAAATCGAGGTCAACGGTTCCGGGGCGCACCCGCTGTACGTCCATCTGAAGAAGGCCGCCCCGGGCATTCTGGGCACCGAAGCCGTGAAATGGAACTTCACCAAATTTCTGGTCGATCCACAGGGCAAGGTGCTGGCCCGCTACGCCCCGACCGACAAGCCGGAAACCCTGGCGAAATTCATCGAGGCCGCGTTGCCGGCATAATGCGAAACCATGAGTTTCGTAATATAGTGGGCGCTCGCGCCGTGCTCCGCACGGCAGGAGCCAGGCCACGTGAGCGAAAGGACCCGCACGCCGGCGATCGAAGGCTGGTACACGCTCGATGAGCATGAGCCGTACCTGATCGGCTCGCGTTGTGCCGCATGTGGCACGTATCGCTTTCCTCCGCTGGGCGGGTGTTGCCCGAATCCGGGTTGCGCGCAGGCTATGTTGGAACGGGTGCCGCTGAGCCGGAGCGGTACCCTCTGGTCGTATACCAACGCGTGTTATCAGCCTCCCAAGCCTTACGTTTCCCCCGACCCTTTTCAACCGTTTGCCATCGCCGCAGTCGCGCTCGAGGCGGAGCGGATGATCGTTCTTGGACAGGTCGTAACGGGGGTGGGTGTCGAGCGCCTGCGTATTGGCATGCCCATGCGAGTGGTACTCGAGACCTTGTATGGGGATTCGCAGTCGGAAAAAGTCGTGTGGAAATGGAGCCCGCTCGAGGAGACGGCGTGAGCGGTGAAGTGGCCATTCTGGGAGTGGGTCTGCATCCGTGGGGAAAATGGGGCCGCAACTTCATCGAATACGGTTTGCACGCGGCGCGCGCGGCGCTGGCGGATGCTGATGTTGAGTGGCGCGACATCCAGTTCATCTCCGGTGGAGCGACGATGCGCTGTGGCTATCCGGGCTACGTTGCCGGAGCTACGTTTGCGCAGGCATTAGGCTGGCAGGGCGCCCAGGTCAACACCTCGTATGCTGCTTGCGCCACGGGTTCCCAGGCACTCGCGGCCGCCCGGAACCGAATACTGTCGGGGCACTGTGAGGTGGCCCTGGTGGTCGGGGCCGACACCACGCCCAAGGGATTTCTTGCTCCGGCCGACGGCTACCGGCCCGACGATCCGGACTGGGCTCGATTTCATCTCGGCTTCACGAATCCAACTTACTTCGCGCTCTATGCGCGGCGGCGTATGGCTTTGTACGGTGCCACCGAGCGGGATTTCGCGGCCGTAAAGGTCAAGAGTGCGGCCGCCGGTTGTGAGAACCCGAATGCCCGTTATCGCAAGACAGTGACGCTGGAAGAAGTGCTGGGATCCCCCATGGTGGCGGACCCGTTGAGGCTGCTGAATATCTGCGCGACATCGGATGGCGGGGCTGCGCTGGTCGTGTCGAGCCTCGACTATGCACGCAGGCACGGCCGCCATCCGCTCGTGCGTGTCGCCGCTATTGCATGCGTCACGCCCCGCTTTGCGAACGCGGAAGTGGAGCTGCCCGATATTGCAACTGACAGCGCCGTTGCTGCCGAGGCGCATTCATTCCGAGCTTCGATCGCCGCAGAGGCCTATAAGGAAGCCAACATCGGTCCCGAAGACCTGTCGCTCGCGGAGGTCTACGATCTCTCCTCCGCGATGGAGCTCGATTGGTACGAGCACCTCGGCCTGTGCAAATCCGGTGAGGCCGAGGGCCTGTTGCATTCGGGAGCGACGTGCATTGGGGGCCGTGTGCCAGTGAATCCGAGCGGTGGGCTCGCGTGCTTCGGCGAGGCGGTGCCCGCACAGGCGCTGGCGCAGATCTGCGAGCTGACCTGGCAGCTTCGAGGGCAGTCCGGCACTCGCCAGGTTACAGGCGCAACAGTTGGCATCACGGCAAACCAGGGGCTGTTCGGCCACGGTTCCTCGGTCATTCTCAAACGATGAGGGGAGACGGTGATGAACCCGGATGACGCATTGACGAATGTGCTCAGCGGCCAAACCTGGGAAACGTTCTGCGACCGGCTCAAGGCGGCAGGCCAGGTCATCCTACGGCCAGAGGCCCCGGCAAGTGAAATCGATCGCGCCGAAGGCTGGCGCTACCTGAGTCGCCTGACCCGTGTCGCGCTCGAGATGATGTTGGAGCACGCTGATGCGGATTTTCCCACGTTTTATAGCGCCTCGCACGCGACGGCCAAGATCGGCGCGGACAATCCCGACAATATCTATTTCAACGCCACCATCACTGGAGATCGGGAGTACCGGCTGCGGGGAGTGCGGGGCACCGTCCCGGTTCTGTCGTTCGGCACCAAGGCGAACCGTTACGCGACCGAGGGAACGATGGTCTCTACTGGGGAGCTCGATGGAAGTGAGCTCAGCGTCGAGTCCGACGGCACGTTCGAGGTGGCCGTAAGCCGCGAGCGCCGGCCGGGCAACTGGTTGCCACTCGGTGCTGATTCAACACTGCTCATTGTCCGTCAAACGTTCCTTGATCGTCCGAACGAGACGCCCGCGACCGTGACCATTGAGCGGGTGGGTGGGCCATCCAGGCCCGAGCCTTTGACCGCAGAGCGGCTCGACCGCGGGCTTGCGGCGACTGCTGCCTTTGTGGCGGGAACGGCACGAACCTTCGCCGATTGGGCGAGCGGGTTCCAGTCGCAGCCGAACACGCTCGCAACGGTCGATCAGACTCTGTTTCGTCGGGCGGGCGGCGATCCCTCCATCTTCTATCTGCACGGCTACTGGGAAGTCGCCGCGGATGAGGCGTTGATCATCGACACACCCGTTCCGGAGTGCGAGGTGTGGAATTTCCAACTCAACAACTACTGGATGGAATCGCTCGACTACCGTTATCTCCCCGTGTGCGTCAACAAGCACACCGCACGATACAACCCGGACGGCTCGGTGACCTTCGTGATCGCCTCCGTCGACCCCGGCAAAGGCAACTTTCTGTACACAGCGGGCCATGACCGCGGCACGATGCTGCTGCGCTGGACATCCGCGCGGCAGCATCCTGTGCCGATATGCCGGCTGGTGAAGCTCGTTAGCCTACATAGAACTGGCTGAAGTACTTACGCCACTTGAGGATCTCACCGTCGCCGTCACACAGCAGCGGCTGCTCCCGGTAGCACTTGTTATTCCAGACGATCATGTCCACCGACTCGAATCCGGCCTGCTCGCCGCTGCCCTGACCGATCTGCTCCTTGAGCATACCGGCTGCGAGCTGCGCTTCCGTGGAGCCTTCCGGGTATTTCGGATGAGTGAGGCCCATGCGCATGACGGTTCTTCCGTTACTGATGGGTGTCGGATAACTCACCATGGTCGTCACCACGGGCCCGCGTTTGAACCGTACCACCTGCAGTCCCGGACCGGCCTGCTCGATCACAATGGCCCCGTTGCCGATATCGACGTGCCACCAGATGCCTTCCGCGCGGCATTCGCCCGTTGGAATCATGGGCGCATGATGCAGGAATTTCAGATGCGCAAAGTCCACTCCATTCTCACCCAACTCCTGGATGAAGGTGTTGACCGGCCATTCGCCACGCTGAGGTGGAATGTAGCCTGGGTCCGACAGCTCCGGAACTTCCGGTACCTCCCAGGTCGGCGGTGTGCTTTTCGGGTGATACCATGCCCAGATGATCCCTTGTTGCTCGACCACCGGCAGCGCTCTGAGAATGGGTTGTCGCTTCGCGATGGGGGGGATTACCTTGGCATACGGTATCCGGGTGCACCAGCCCTTGGTGTTGTAAGACCAGTGGTGGAACGGACAGCGCACCGAATCGCCGTCCACTTTGCCACCGTGCCCGATGTGGGCCCCGAGGTGCGGGCAGTACGGGTCGACGACGCCGGCCTCGCCGGTCTCGGCGCGAAACAGCACCCACTCCTGTCCGAAGTATTGAATGTTACGCAGCTCGCCAGGCTTGATCTCCTCGCCATAGCTGACGAAGAACCAGCCGCATGGGATCGGCAAGGGACATCGTTCGACACTCATGTCTCGCTCCTAAAAAAAACATCCTGTCATAAGGAAGTGGACCGCGCGGCCTGCATTCCGGCCTGGCGTCCGAAAAAAGTGGCATCAGCCAGCGATAGACCTGAGCTGTAGCCGGGGCCCCAGCGCGGCAGACCGCAGGCGGTGCGTCCTGCGGCATACAGGCCGGGGATCACTTCCCGGTCCTCGCTCAAGACTTCGCCCGTCGGGAGCGTATCCAGCCCTCCGAGTGTGAAGCTCGAATAGAAACAGTGGTCGACCCGGCAGTCGAGCGCCACGAACGGCGGCTCCAGCAGCGGCTGCAACCACTTCGGGGATTTGTGGAACAGGGGATCCTGTCCCAGTGCGGCGTAGTGGTTGTATACGGCCACCGTGCCGACCAACACTCCGCTGGGTAAGCTCAACTCACGCTCCACTTCCTCCCAGGTCTCACCGGCGGCGCCGATCCCGATGCGGGCGAGCTGTTGGAATTGCGGTGGCGCGTAGGTGGCCTGGTCGGCGAGCAGCCAGACTGAATTTCCCGGCTGCCGGAGAATGTATTGCGACACCCGTCCGTGATAGCAGTCCTCGTTGATGAAGCGTTGACCGTTCTCGTTGATGAAGATTCCCTTGACGAGCGAGCCGGGTGGATACCAGGGCAGGGTCACGAACCCTTCACTCATGTTGATGGCCGCGGCGCCACCGCTCATTCCGAGTCGGATACCTGAGCCATCATCGACAGTACCCAGGGGATGCTGTGAGCGCAACATGAGCGGCGCATGGCGCCGAACCATGTCGCGGTTCATGATAAAACCGCCGGTGCAAAGCACGACTCCTTTCCTTGCTCGCGCGTAGTGTTGCTCTGCGCCGGTGCGTGTGACGATGCCGTGAACACGCCCGATCTCATCAGTGATGAGAGCTTGCGCGCGAGTGTTGTAGCGCACCTCTATGCCGAGCTCGTTGACGCGACGCGCGAGCACATCCATGAGATACCTTCCCCCTCCCATGCCCACAAACTGCGGACAATGTCCGCGGGGACAGGGTCTGGCCTCGCTTGCGAACGGCCAGGCCTCTTCGCTGCCCGACCAGATGAGACAGTCGTCGGTGACCGGCTCAACGATCTTTTCGGGGATGTAAGAAGTTTTGTATTGGACGCCTTGCTGACAGAGCCAATGGAAGGGCGCGAGGCTTCCGTCAGCATAAAGACGGGTTTTCACCTCATCCGCGTTGGGACCGCCTGCCATCATGAGATAGTGGAACAGGTCCGCAGTCTCATCCGTGAACCCGGCGGCGCGCTGAATGGGAGTGCCGCCGCTGCCGCCCATGTAAATCTCACCGCCCGACAATGCCGACGTACCGCCGCTGCCTGCCGCGACTTCAAACAGTGTGACGCGGACTCCAAGTTGTGCGGCCTCGATGGCTGCGCACGCACCCGCCGCACCGAAGCCCACGACAATCACGTCGGCTGCATGGTCGAATCGCGGCACGTGTACCAGGGGGCAGGGGCGGCTTGGCGCGAGTCCGCTCATTTCATGATCCTCCGATCATGCCAGCCGTTGCCAGTGCGCACCAGTCATAGGGTTGCCGCCCGATCATGAGACTGCGGGTGCTCCTGGCTGGCTGCTGTAGTACTGCCCCACGATCATTCCCCCGTCCACGACAATCTCCGCGCCGCAGATATACGAGGATTCCTCACTCGCGAGGAACAACGTCACGTGGGCGACTTCCTCGGGTTGTCCAATTCGGCCGAGCGGAATACCTTTGTAGAACTTCTGTGCCATGGCGAGCCCTTCCGGCCCGGGCCTGACGCCCATGACGGTGTTGACTCCTCCGGGATGGACCGAATTCACGCGCACGCCGCGGTGGCCGAGCTCCATGGCCGCGACCTTGGTGAGCCCCCGCACGCCCCACTTGCTGGCCGAATAGGCGCCCGTGGAGTTGGACCCTTTCATACCGTCAACGGAGGAGATGTTGACAATGGCACCGCCGCCGCGCTCGATGATCAGGGGAGCCGTGGTCCTGATGCCCAGAAACGTGCCGACCAGGTTGACGGCCAGGACGCGCTCGAACTCCTGTTTCTGAATGTCCATGAGGCCCTTCATGAGCAGGATCCCGGCGTTGTTGACGAGTACATCTACCCCGCCGAAATGCGCAACCGTTTCTCGCACGAGCCGTTGCCAACTCTCCTCGTCGGCCACGTCGTGGTGCTGGAACAGTGTCGCTGCCCCGATCTCACGCGCCAGTGCATCGCCTTCGGCATCCAGAACATCGGCAATGACTACACGCGCGCCTTCGGCGGCAAAGAGTCGGACTGTGGCGGCCCCCATGCCACGCGCGCCCCCCGTGATGATGGCTACCTTGCCCGCGAGTCGCTGCATACGCTCTCCCTTTGGGAACTACGGTACCGACGGTTCCCAAATTACCACGAGCGGCGTATTGTGTGCGAGTCCGGCAAGGGGAATGAGGCAAGGAGGGGGCAGACATGGGATTGCGACTGGAAGATATCGAGTTGATCCGCCGCTTGAAATACCGCTACTGGCGGGCGATCGACATGGGGCATATCGATGAGGTCCGCGACCTGCTGACCGAGGATGTGCGAGTCGACTTCGTCGGTGGCTCGTACCGGTGGAAGATGGAGGGGCGCGAGACGTTCCTGACGGCCTTGGGCCAGTCCTTCAGTCCACAGGCGATCTCTGTTCATACAGGACACCATCCCGAGATCGACGTGTTGACCGATACCACCGCCACGGGCATCTGGTACCTGACCGACATGTTCATTCATCTCAACGAGAATCTCCTGACCGAGGGTAGCGCGCTGTATCGCGACGAATACGTGAAGATCGATGGCGCCTGGCGGATCAAGGTCTTGACCTACGAGCGGCTGTACGAGCGCGTCGAGCGCCTGGCGGCAAAGCCCAACATTACTGCGCACTATCTAGGCAAGACCTTGAGTGCCCGGACGCAAGGCCCCGCGTAGCGTCATCTGTCATGACGATCCTCCAGGGAAAAGCGGCCGTGATTACCGGCGCGGGGCAGGGAATCGGTCGGGGCATCGCGCTGGCGCTCGCTAAGGAGGGTGCCGCGGTAGCCGTAACGGGGCGCACGGAGTCGAAGCTCCTCGAGACCGTGAGCCTGATCGAAGGGGCCGGCGGCCGCGCGTTGCCGTTCGTGTGCGACGTGAGCCGTGCCGAAGACATTACTGGCACGGCCGAGCGCGTGGCGGCTGCTTTCGGTGGAGTCGACATTCTGGTCAACAACGCTTACGACGGTGTGTTGGGCCCGTTGCTGTCGATCGATGACGAAGGGTTCATGCGCGGAATCATTGCAGGTCCACTTGCCACATTCCGGTTCATGCGCGCCTGTCATCCCTACATGAAGGCCCGGGGCGGCGGGGACATCATCAACCTGGCTACCTCGGCCGCGGTACGTTGGGATGCCAGCAACTACGGACCCTACGCTGTTGCAAAACAAGGCATTCGAGCACTGACCCGCGCCGCTGCGTGCGAATGGGGAAAGGATGGAATCCGGGTGCTCAGTATCGCGCCCCACGCCCGGTCACCGTCCCTGGCACGGTGGATTGACACTCATCCCGCCGAAGCTCGGGAGTTTTTCAAGACCATTCCCTTGGGACGCATCGGCGATTGCGAGTTGGATATCGGCCGCGCCGTGGTCGCGCTGCTCGGACCGGCCATGGGATACCTGACGGGCGCCACTGTTCCGTTGGACGGTGGTCAAGCCTACTTCGGTTGAGCGGAAAAACAGCAATGAAACGTCATGGCCGCACCTGACTTTCCGGTTGACGTGCTGGTCGTGGGCTCCGGCAACGGAGCACTCACCGCGGCACTGTGTGCCTACGAGCTGGGTGTCCGGGACGTGCTCGTCGTCGAGAAGAGCGACCGGTACGGCGGAACGAGTGCGACCTCGGGCGGTGGAGTCTGGATCCCGTGTAATCGCTATGCTCGTGAAGCCGGTGCGCAGGACAGCCTCGATGAGGCGCGCGAGTACCTGCAAGGGACGATTCCACCCGGTGCGGTACCTCCGGAAATGATCGATACCTACCTTCGGGAAGGGCCGCGGATGATCGATTTCCTGCACGAGCGCACCCGGGTGAGGTACCAGTCGCTCGCGCACTATCCAGACTACTGGTCATTTTTTCCGGGTGCCAAGCACGGTCATCGCTCGATGGAGCCGGAGCCCGTCAATCGCGACGTACTCGGTACGGAAGCTCCCCGGCTTCGCGATACGCATCACATGATGTGGATGTTTGATCGGATCGCCTTTACGCAGGTCGAGGCCCAGACGCTGATGGTCCAGATGCCGGGGTGGCGTTCGCTCATGGGCAGACTGCTGTGGCAGTACCTGAGCGATGTGCCCTGGGTGTTGACCCATCGGCGCTCGCGGCGACTCGCCTGCGGTGCCGCCGGCATCGCCCGTCTGAGATGGTCGTTGCAGGATCGAAACATCCCGTTGTGGCTCAACTCTCCAATGCAGGATCTGTTGCGGGATGAGAGAGGCAGGGTGGTTGGAGCGACGGTGCTTCGCGGCGCAGAGCGTATCGTCGTACGGGCAGGGTATGGCGTCGTACTCGCAGCGGGTGGCTTCGAGCACAACCAGGCCATGCGCGAGCAGTATCTGCCCAAGCCTACGCGCACCGATTGGAGCGCCGCGGCGGGTACCAACACCGGAGATGCGATTCGTGCCGCTCTCGCCATTGGCGCGGCGACGCGGTTGATGAATGGGGGATGGTGGTGCTCGTCGATCAGAGCGCCGGATGAGCCGGTGCCGCGACTGGCGATCATGGAGAAATCCTATCCGGGCAATTGTGTGGTCAACCGGCGAGGCCGGCGCATCGCCAACGAATCCCAGAACTACATGGCCTATCAACTGGAGCTCTTCGCGCGGCATAGTGATGCGGACCCGCAGGTTCCGGCCTGGATGGTGTTTGACGCGCGTTTCCGTCGAAGTTACTTCGTCGGTCCGTTGTCCACGGAGCGTTTCCGGCCGGACTGGATGTTGCCGCGCTCGTATTTCTCCTCGGGTTTTTTGAGCAGGGCAGGCACGATCGGCGAGCTGGCGGACCGGGCTGGAATCGACCGCGACGGTCTGCAGCAGACCATCACCGCCATGAACGAGTATGCCCGGACGGGCAAGGATCTCGAATTCGGACGTGGCGATGCTGCATACGATCGGTATTACGCCGATCCGAGCATCAAACCCAACCCCTGCCTGGCGTCGATCAGCGAGCCGCCTTTCTATGCGATACGCATCGACCCGGGGGGTTTCGGCACCCACGGCGGACTTCAAACAAATACCGAGGCCCGCGTATTGGACACGGGGGGGGAGCCGATTCCCGGCCTGTATGCCGTGGGGAATTGTGCCGCTGCCATACTTCCAACCTATCCCGGGCCGGGCGCGACGCTGGGTCCCGCGATGACTTTCGCTTGGGCTGCGGCTCGGCACATCGCGGGGGCGACGTTATGAGCTCCATACCCTCATTGGATCCCGCCGAGCTCGTCGCACTCGCGCGGAGCGAGACTGGACTGGAGGAGTTCGACGATCCTTCACCGATCGAGCCTCTCGAGGTTCTGACACGCGCGTTGCTCAGCGAGGCGCACCTCAATGCGGGCGGCCGGTATTACTGGTCGTCACGGTTGCTCGGCATTCTCATGACGCGGCTCCGCGCGCGTGACTGGTTCCACAGGCATCCGGAAATTCTAGACGAGCCCATTCGCGCGCCCGTCATCATACTGGGACTCACGCGTACGGGTACGACTCTGTTGCATCGGTTGATTGCGAGTGATGCACGGTTCTCCTCTGCGGCGTTCTGGGAGGCGCGTTTCCCCGTGCCGACCCTGGACGACATGAGCGGCCATCAGCGTATTGCGGCGGCCAAGGCGGAAATCGATGCCATGCTCGCCGCGAACCCGGATCTGGCGAGCATACATCCCTTCGATGCTCTCGGCGCGGATGAGGATATTCTGATCCTCGACCAGACATTGCTCAGCAATACAGCCGAAACACTCGCTCCTGTGCCGAGCTACTATCACTGGCTGCGCAAACAGGATCTACGCCCCGCTTATCGTTTCTGGTATCGGATGTTGCAGATGTTGCAATGGCAGAAGCGACAGCGTGGCGCGTCAGGTGAGCGCTGGGTGTTGAAGACCCCCATGCACCTGTCGCATGTCGATCACATTCTCGAGTTACTGCCGGACGCGACGTTCGTCCAGACACATCGTGACCCGCTCACGACCATTCCGTCCTACTCCAGCATGGTCCATGGTTTGTGGAAAGGCGTGAGCGACGAGTCGGATCCGTTGGAAGCCGCGCGCGAGTCGATCGATACGCTCGAACACGATCTCGCCAGGTGTTTGCAAGTGCGCGACTCACTTCCCCCGGATAAGTTCATCGACGTGGATTTCCGCGACACCGTGAGCGACCCGATCGGTGTCGTGGAGCGCATCTATCGCGAAATCGGCTTGAGCATGACCGAGCTCGCTCGGACACAGATCGGCGCATACCTGAAAACGCATCCCCGTGAAGGGCGGCCAAAGCATACCTACACGCTCGAGCAGTTCGGATTCAGCGAGGGCGAAATCCGTAGCCGCTTTCGCGAGTATCGCGCTCGGCACATCGAGCCCACGCAGCCCATCGAGCCCCACGCCCGAAGCTGAAATACATGACATCCGGAGTTTGCCCCATGCTGCTCGAAGGAAAGGTGATCCTGGTGTCCGGCATCGGCCCCGGACTAGGTGTGAAACTGGCGGTAGAGGCCGCCCGGGAGGGCGCACGAGGTGTCGTTCTGGCGGCGCGCTCACCTGACAAGTTAGACACTGCGGAGGAGCGGGTCCACGCTGTTTGCGGTACGTGTGAAACCTTGAAAGTCCCAACCGACATACGCGATGCTGCGCAATGTCGCCGTCTCGCGGATGCCGCGCTCGAGCGTTTCGGCCGCGTGGACGGGCTGGTCAACAGTGCGTTCGAGCATGGGGCTTTCGAGCCGGTAGACTCGGGTGATATGCGGCACTGGCAATCAGCCTATGACACCAACCTCGCCGGCTCCATGCAGTTGACTCGCGCCCTCGTTCCGGCCATGAAATCCCAAGGCGGTGGCGCCGTGGTCATGATCAACACCATGGCGACCATCAAACCCTTCGTAGGAGAGGCCGGCTATGCCATGTCGAAGGGCGCGTTGCTCGTCGCTGCCAAGTACCTGGCCATCGAGCTGGGCTCGAGCAACATCCGGGTGAATACCGCGAGAATGGGTTGGATGTGGGGCGCCCCGGTCCAGGGCTATGTAGGACACATGGCACGGGCGCAGGGTGTTTCCGAGCAGAAGATCGTGGACTCCATCGCGGCGAATATCCCTCTACGGCGCCTGGTCACCGATGATGAGTGCGCCCGCGCCGCACTGTTTTTGCTTTCCGACTACGCCTCCGCCATTACCGGCGCGATCATTGACGTGAACGGGGGCGAGGCGCTGACGTAATCCCGGCCCCGGGATCTGGAATCCGCCGGCTTCATCAGCGCCGTCACTCCCTTCAACAAGAGCGACGAGAGCCGACATACCAAGTATATCCTGAACGAAGCGTATCTGCGGTTCTACTGCAGTTTCATTCGTCCAAACCTCCAGAAGATCGGCGCGCGCTGAACCCTCGCATCAATCTGCGCCCGGTACTCAACAGTCCTAACCCATCGCGCGTGTAGGAAGCCGGGAGTCGCTGGCGCCACAGCGGCGGCAGTGAACCCGCCGCACCGGAGTAATGAGCCGCGCCCGCAGCGGGGAACGCGCTTGTGAATTTTAAAGACGGAATGTCGTCCTCGCAGCACCGATTGCGATATGACGTCTGGGTACTGTTATATTGCAGATCGTGACAATGACTGAAGCGATGCTGCCCGAGTTATGACACAGGGATTGGAGTACGGCAGACGCCGTTCGTGGCGTGCAGGCCGAATCGGCGCAAGGGAGACTGCTGATGACCTCGACTGTTTCGGTGGATCCATTTCGCTGTCGGCTGTGGACCATGCATGGCCGCCTCGAGGAATACATTACCGAGGAAAATTGCGCTGAGGAGGTCGAGAGCTTCAAACAGCACGGTCAACTTCTACCGGCTCTGGGCCGGCTGGTCCGCGATGACCCGGATTGCGATATCGAGGTGATTTGTGGCGCGCGCCGTCTGTTCGCCGCACGTTACCTCAAAGTCAAGCTGTTAGTCGAGGTGCGCGAGCTCTCTGACAGAGAGGCAATCATTGCAATGGACCTGGAGAACCGGCAGAGGAAAGATCTCAGCCCTTACGAACGCGGTGTCAGTTATGCCCGGCTCATTCGCAGCGGTTATTTCGCCTCACAGGAGGAAATCGCGCTCGCAATGAATATCTCGCCCTCGCGCGTATCGCGCCTGCTCAAGCTGGCACGCCTGCCAAGCGCCATCATCGGAGCATTCAACGCGGCGCTCGACATACGGGAAAGTTGGGCCGTGACTCTGGCGGAGGCGCTGGAGGACCCGATACGCCGGCAATCCGCAATGCGGGTTGCCCGGGAAATCCGCGCGGCTGCACCGCGTCCGGCCGCGCGCGAGGTGTATCGGCGGCTGTTGGGTTCGGCGACGCGAGGGCACAAGCCCAGGAATACAAGCCATGACAAGGTAGTCAAAGGAAACGATGGCACACCCTTGTTCCGAATCCGGCACCAGACCGGCTCGATAGCGTTGCTGCTTCCGGCCGAGATGATTTCCGCGAAGTCCCTGGACGCAATCGAGCGTGCTCTGCTGCACATTCTACAGCCTGTTCCCGAGGACAGGCAGCCAGCCGATGTGGCGAGCCGTGGTCGTCGGAGCTATCCGACGGAGTTGGGTGTCGCGCCGCGCGATGCAGAGACAAACACGAAGTTGTCTGCGCCGCCGGCGTGACATTGTTGTATGCCCGGTGCCGCGACGGGGCGAGCGAACAGTGGGAACAACATCCATATACGCGGAAAATTATTTTTTTAAATCGCGCAAGTTACTGATATCAATATGGAATTGTTCGAAACACTGCGTGCGTGTTGGATTGGGCGGAGTGACTTTACAAGCGCCTGCGGCAGAGTTGCCTGACTCGACTTCCATGATAGGATGCCGCGGCGTCGAGTTGTCTTGGTGCCGCTGAGACGAGCCGGCGTGTGATCTGAAACTCAGGGAGGCGAAGTGGACTGCAACACCGACCGCGTTGTCATCTTCGACACTACACTGCGTGATGGCGAGCAGGCTCCGGGCTGTAGCATGACCCGGACAGAAAAGCTGCAGGTGGCTCACGCGCTCTGCGCTTTGCGCGTGGATGTTATCGAGGCGGGATTTCCGGCATGCTCGCGTGGTGATTGGGAGACCGTGCAGGCGATTGCGCGGGAAGTGCAGGGTCCCATCATCTGTGCCATGGCCCGCTGCAAGCGGGAAGACATCGAGCTCGCCGCCAAGGCGCTTCAGGATGCTCCTCGGTCCCGGCTGCTGGTCTTCGTTCCCTCGAGCTCGATTCATCTCAAGTACAAACTCAAGATGGCGCAGGAAGAGATCGTCCGCACGGCCGTGGAGGGCGTACGCATTGCGAGGGAGTTCTGTGAAGACGTTCAATTCGGCCTGGAGGACGCTTCGCGGACGGACGTTGAATTCCTCGCGCAGATTTGCGAGGTCGTGATTGCCGAGGGCGCAAGTACCATCGACATCGCTGACACCGTGGGCTACACCGTTCCCGAGGAGTTCACTCGACTGTTTCGCTATTTGCGCAAGAACGTCCGCGGGATCGAGGGCGTGAGGCTCGCGGCCCACTGCCACAACGATCTCGGCATGGCGGTGGCGAACAGCCTCGCGGCCGTGGTTGGAGGAGCACGCCATATTGATTGCACGATCAACGGCATTGGTGAGCGGGCTGGCAACTGCTCGCTCGAGGAAGTTGTGATGGCATTGAAGACTCGTGAGAAATTCTTCAACGTCAGTACCGGAATCGATACCACACGCCTACATCCCACGTCCCGGTTGGTATCGAGCATCACCGGCATCCCGATTGCACGAAACAAGCCGATCGTGGGTGAGAATGCCTTTTCGCACGAGTCCGGCATCCACCAGCACGCAATGCTGCAACACCGCTCTACCTACGAGATCATTCGTCCCGAAGACGTGGGCATGGCGGGCAGTAATCTGGTGCTCGGCAAGCACAGCGGCCGCCACGCTCTGCGCGAGCGGGTCACGACATTGGGTCTGCGTCTCGAGGAGCCCGAGTTCAATCGCCTGTTCGAGGAGTTCAAGGCACTCGCGGATGAGAAAAAGGAACTGTCCGACCTCGATATCGAGGCTCTCATCTTGCGCGTGCGAGATCGAGCGAGTGACGTGCAGCCGCGTGCGCTATGACTCGAATGCCGCAAACGATGTTCGAAAAGGTCTGGCGGCGCCATGAAGTCGCCGCCGAGACGACGGACACGCCCGCCATCCTCTCTATTGACCTGCATTTGACCCACGAGGTCACTTCGCCGCAGGCGTTCGCCGTGCTCCGAGCGCGCGGTCTGCGGGTGAGGCGTCCGGAGCGCACGCTGGCGACGATGGATCACACTACGCCGACACGCTCGGAGCACGTGTTCGGTGGGTCCCCGATCAGGGATCAGCTCAATGACGAACAGATCCGGCAGTTGGAGAGCAACTGCACCGAATCTGGCGTCGAGTTGCTCGACCTGCGCAGCGAGCAGCGCGGGATCGTGCATGTTATCGGGCCGGAACTCGGCCTGACGCGGCCAGGTAGCACTGTCGTATGCGGTGATAGCCACACGAGCACCCACGGTGCGTTCGGCGCACTGGCGTTCGGAATCGGAACGACCGAGGTCGGATACGTTCTCGCCACACAGTGCTTACTGCAACGAAAGCCGCGCACGCTCGCGATCAACGTGAGCGGCCGACTGGGTGTTGGTGTTACGGCGAAGGATCTGATCCTTGCCATCATCGGCAAGATCGGCGTGTCCGGCGCCACCGCGCACGTGATCGAATATCGTGGGGAGACCATCCGTGCACTCGGCATGGATGAACGTATGACCGTCTGTAATATGTCGATCGAAGCGGGTGCCCGTGCGGGCATGATCGCGCCGGATCAGACGACCTACGCCTACCTGGCGACCCGGCCGCGCGCTCCGAAGGGCGAGGAGTGGGAACGCGCGCTCGAGGAGTGGCAACAGTTACCCACGGACGGCGACGCTCACTTCGATAAACAAGTCGACTTCGACGCCACTTCTTTACAGCCGATGATCACTTACGGTACGAATCCCGGCATGGTGATGCCAATTACCGGCGCGATTCCGGAGAGCGGGAGCGATCCGATGTTCGAGCGGGCGCTGGCCTACATGGGGCTGCGAGCCGGTGGTCCGATCAGGGATCAACCGGTCGATGTGGTATTTCTGGGCAGTTGTACGAATTCGCGAATCTCCGATTTGCGTGCCGCCGCCGCTGTGCTCCGTGACCACAAGATCGCCAAAGGCGTGCGAATGCTGGTCGTTCCCGGATCCCAGCAGGTGAAGCAGCAAGCCGAGTTGGAAGGGCTGCACCGTGTGTTCATCGACGCCGGGGCCGAATGGCGCGAGTCGGGCTGCTCGATGTGCATCGCCATGAATGGAGATGCGGTGTCCAGGGGCCAGTATTCGGTCAGTACGAGCAACCGTAACTTCGAGGGTCGCCAAGGCCCTGGCGCGCGTACGCTGCTGGCGAGCCCCTTGACGGCGGCGGCCTGCGCTCTACGCGGTCGTGTTACTGACCCGCGTGAGGTCTTCTGATGGCAGCCATCAAGTCAGTGCGCTCGCGGACTGTAGTGTTACCGTCAACGAATATCGACACTGACCAGATCATTCCAGCGCGCTTCCTGACGGGGACTACGCGCGAAGGTTTGAGCCGCTATCTGTTTGCGGACTGGCGCTATGATCATCAAGGTGCGCCGCGGCCGGATTTCGTGCTCAATCAACCTGACTCCCGAGGCTGCGAAATTCTGGTCGCGGGCCGGAATTTCGGGTGTGGATCTTCGCGCGAGCACGCTCCTTGGGTTCTCTTCGATTACGGTTTTCGCGCCGTGATCAGCTCCGAGATTGCTGACATCTTTCAGAGCAATTCACTGAAGAATGGCTTGCTGCCGATCGTCGTCGGGGAGGCGACGAACCGCTGGCTCATCGAGCACCCGGGCATCGAACTGATGATCGATCTCGAGTCGACCACTCTCACTCTGCCCACGGGCGACCGGGTTTTGTTTCCGATGGAGCCGTTCGCACGCTACTGTCTGCTCAACGGTATCGACGAGCTCGGGTTCCTGCTCAGGCGCATCGATGAAATTGAGGCGGACGAGCGCCGCATCCGCGCACCCAACGCCACCCCTGGATGAAAGCGCGGATTGCAGTGTTGGGCGGCGATGGAATCGGTCCCGAGGTCATCGCGGAGGGGGTGCGCTGTCTGCAGGCCGTTGGCGTCACGTTCGGGCACGAGCTCGAGCTACTCGAGTTGCCGTTTGGCTGCGTGGCCATGGATTTGTACGGTGACTCCCTTCCCGAAGTAACACTGCACTCCTGTCTGCGGGCGGATGCCGTGCTGTTGGGGGCAATTGGTGATCCCACATGGTCGGCGCGGAATCCCACGCTACGTCCGGAGCTGGCGTTGCTCAAGCTGCGCAAGGAGCTCGGGGTCTACGCAAACATCCGACCGGTGAAGATTCATCCTTCCTTGGCCGATGCCGCGACGGTCAAGCCGGAAGTTCTGGAGGGTGTCGATCTGGTGTTTGTGCGCGAACTCACGGGCGGCATCTATTTTGGGGAAAAGAAGCGCGACGCAGATAGGGCAGTCGATGTGTGCACCTATACGACGTTGGAAATCGAGCGTATTACGCGCGTGGCGGCTCGTCTCGCACGCCAGCGGCGGCGGAAACTCACCTCCATCGACAAGTCAAACGTGCTCGAAACCTCCCGCTTGTGGCGTGAAGTGAGTGAGCGCGTGGTACGTACGGAATTCCCCGACGTGTTGCTCGAACACATTCTCGTGGACGCCGCGGCGATGTATCTCATCCAGCGGCCACGAGACTTTGACGTGCTGCTCACCGAGAACATGTTCGGCGACATCCTCACCGACGAGGCAGCGACGTTATCGGGATCTGTGGGTTTGCTGCCATCGGCCTCGATGGGCGCGGGAAAGAGGGGACTGTTCGAACCCATTCACGGGTCCGCGCCGGATATCGCTGGAAAGGGGGTCGCCAATCCGTACGGCACCATTCTGAGTGTTGCAATGCTGCTGCGGCACTCTTTAGGGCTCAGCGCGGAAGCGGATGCGGTCGAGGCGGCCGTCGCGCGGGCAATTGAGGGCGGTGCGCGAACCCGGGATATCACCCCGCCCGGCAGGCCAGCACTTTCGACGCGTGAGACAGGCGACGCGGTGCTGGGACACTTGCTCGGGCGAGGCTGAGCGACGCTTCAGCGGCTAAGGCGCTACGGCCGGCAGCAGGCGAATCTTGCGGGCACTCCACAATTCGAGGAGCTCGGTTCCGAGGCACGTAAGCCCGGTCGGCTCCTCCAATCCCAGCCGGTGACAGGTATCGCGTAGCGGCGTAGATACCTCTGTGTGAAGGAGAACGTCAAACACGTTACGTGAGATGGGGGTCACCGGGTCGACGGCGAGTCGTCCGGCGAGGCTTTCGACTCCGTAGATCAGCTTCTGGTCCCGGCTGACCAACCGGGTGAGCTGTTGGGTCGACGGCACGTGAGGCACCAGGTTGAGCAGCGCGTCGCTGAGTATCAGGCCTGGTGGTTTCCTGACCAGCCAGTCACCGATGACCAGGGCGTGAATCCCCGTCGTCAGGAACGTCGTGACCGAGTCGTCCACCGAGTCAACAATCGGCTCGGCGTTGTTGTTGAAAGACGTGTTCAAGACGACAGGGACACCCGTGAGACGGCCGAATGCTTTGATTACCGCGTGAAATCCTGGATTGTCGGATCGCGAGACGCTCTGCACCCTTGCGGTTCCGTCGACGTGAGTCACAGCCGCGAGCAATTCCCGCGCCTCCGACCGTACCGGGACCACCATGACCATGAAGGGTAGCGCCCGGACGCTTGCGGGCACTTCGAAGTAATCGTGCAAATGCTCCTGTGGCACAGCCGGCGCAAAGGGTCGGTAGTCTTCGCGCTTTTTGACCATCGCATTGACGATGTGTTTGTTTTCGGCCGGCCGAGGGTCCGCCAGTATGGAGCGGTTGCCCAGTGCGCGCGGACCGAACTCCGAGCGGCCTTGTACCCAGGCAATGACCGAGCCGGCGGCCAACAGTCCGGCAGCCACTTGCGGTGCATCCGCGACCCGCTCGATCTCAATGAGGGGCCGCCAGGATTCGAGTCTGCGTCCGATCTCGTCCGCTGAGCCGATGTGAGTTCCCAGATAGAGGTGCGACACGAGATCGCCGCGAATGGATTCGCCGGACTCCTGTGCGAACGAGATCGCCGCCCCGAGTGCGTTGCCCGCGTCGTGTGCCGCGGGTTGTACGTAGATCTGCTCGAACAGGCCGGACCTCAACAGGTTGCCATTCATGGTGCAATTGTGAGCAACACCGCCTGAAAGACACAGTCGGCGCGCGCCAGTCGTTTTCCTGAAGTGAGTCACCACGTGCCGCACGATGCGCTCCAGCGTAGCCTGCAGAGTCGCGGCAAAATCCTTGTGCGCCTGCGTGAACGGCTGGCCCTTGCGTCGCGCTTCGGCGGTGAGTCCCGCTTTGCTCATGAGGAGCAGTCGATCGAACTCGGGCAGGAGAGTGAATCGACCCTCGGCCTCCAATTGATAGAACTTCTGGAACAGCGGCTCATAGACAGCCGCGTTCCCGTAGGGCGCGAGCCCCATCACTTTGTATTCATCGAAGTGCTTATAGCCGAGAAAGAAAAGCTGCCGCAGGTAGAAGTGACCCAACGACGCTTCTTCGGGCAACTCCCGGAGAATGCGCGGTCGCCCACCATCGCAGTGAGCAATGAGACCGGACGCGCCGTCACCACTGCCGTCGAAGCAAATGATGAGGCCGTCGGAAAAACCGGAGGGATACCAGGTGCCGCAAAGGTGCGCGACGTGGTGGTTGCAGAAGCGCAGCTTGCGGGAGACGTCGACGCCGAACTCGTGTTGGAAAGAGGCGGCAATCACCTGCCGACTATTCTGGAAAGATAACCTGGGATCGCGCGCGGCGCTTCTGGAGAGGGCCTGATCGAGGAATTCCTCATTCGAGTCGGTTATGATCACGTCCAGATCCCCGAGAGTCGCCCGCGCCTCGCGCAGGCAGAAGCTGATCGCCCGCTTGGGAAAGTACGTGGAATGTTTGGCGCGATTCAGACGCTCGTCCTCTATGGCTGCCACCAGGGCTCCATCGTGGAGTATCACGGCCGCGGCATCGTGGTAAGCGATACCCGTTTCCGGCTGCGACTCGAGCAGTCGTGGATTTCCATGCCAACCTAGTATGAGCACAGCGGCCTCCTTGAGTTGATTTGTGCCGTTCGTGTCAAGTATGGCAGACGGATGGCCGTGAGAATCGCCACGAGGACTGCCGCGGGTCGTGGCGGTGTGATGTTGACCGGGTGTCTGAATCCTGCCTATGATCGTTGCCGCAGGTCGATAACAACAGGTGGCGGCGCCTGCCGCACCACGCAAGTTGGAGCGCGTGAATTCCGTGGAGAATGGAACTCTACAATCGAGCCGCATCGAGCGTATCGTGAAGCCTGACGCCCAGACCGTGCTGCGCGAGATAGCGCGGCGGCACGCGCCATTCATCGTGACCGATGTAGTGACCGGGTGGAGGTCCTTCACCGCGTGGAGCCTGGCTCACCTGGAGGAACGTGTTGGAGACAGGATGGTCAGTGTCGCGGCCTCGCCCACCAAGGTCTTTCATTACGGCTCGAAGGACTTCAGCAGGATGCAAACCCGGGAAATGCGCTTCCGTGATGTCATTCGGCATATTGCCGCCGCGGCAGACCAGTCCGGCGAGCGGCTCTACATCATGGAGCAGCAACAGGCCGGGCGCAGGCTGTCGTTCGCGGAAGCTTATCCCGAGCTGGCGGACGACTTGGTGCTACCTCCGGGCATCGAGACCGGGGAGTTGCTTCAGGTCAATCTCTGGGTCGGCGAGGCGGGTAACGTCACGCCACTTCATTTCGATATCGAGAACAACTTTCTCGCGCAGATCATCGGGCGCAAGCGGGTCACGCTGTTTGATCCCGGGCAGACCGGGTATCTCTACCCCAATGGATCCCGCTCCTGCCTCAACAACACGAGTCAGGTGCAGCTGCTGGCACCCGATTTCGACAGGCACCCGCAGTTCCGGCAGGCACGCGGGGTCGAGTGCATTGTGAATGCCGGTGAGATGCTCTTCATTCCCCCTTTCTGGTGGCACCAGGTGGAGTCCCTGGACCCCGCCGTATCGATCAACTTCTGGTGGAAGCCACAATTCGAGCAATGGCTCAATCCCATGGGTATTCAGCTTCTCTACCGCCGCTATGACCTCGGCACGCTTGCCGGACTGTGCAGTGAGGTGAGCGTGGAATTCGCGGATTTTGCGCGGTTGGCGGCGCATTGCCTCGAACGAGGGCACAAGTGCCTGGCGGTCCTGCTCGCGAAAACCGATCTGGAGGCGCGTTGCCACGAGCAGCCAGCACTCGTGGAGGCTGCAATGGACTCCTGGGGCGACGTGCTCGTGAAGGCCGCGAGCGGCAACGACGCGGAGCTCCACGAATCGCAGGTTGCAGTGGTTCTCGAATCCCTGGCGGACGTTCCCCGCGTGGCGCCTGTGCAGGCGCGGGACGTCGGGATCGATAAGTTGCAGTAGCCCATGTTTGCCGAGAGGACGCAGGAGCGCGCGGATTCGTTGTGGTCGGCCATTGCGACCTGTGCGGCGGACGCGCGGGCTCACAAGATCGATCTGTTAGTGGGCGTGTACAAGGACAGGCGCGGGCGGACGCCGATCATGGAGGCAATCAGGATTGCCGAAAGGCGGCTCGTGCAGGATCAGACGACAAAGAGCTATCTGGCGGTTACAGGGAGGGACACCTTCGCCACGGCGATCCTGGATCTGGTGCTCGGAACGAGCGAGGCGCGTCTGCGCGCGTGCGGTTTGCAGACGGTGGGAGGCTCCGGCGCGCTCAGGGTTTTGCTGGAGCTCGTCAGGGTCTCGAACCCGGCTGCCACCGTTTGGTTGAGTGATCCCGGATATCCGGGCCATCTTGCCATTGCCAGGGGAGTGGGTCTCGGTGTCAGATCCTATCCTTACGGTGTGACATCCGCGGGAACACTGCACGCCGAAGCCGTGTTGGACGCCCTGGCCGCCGCGAAGAGCGGCGATGTCCTGGTTCTCGATGCAAGCTGCCATAACCCGACGGGTGTCGACCCTGGCCCGGATGTGTGGCTCGCAATCGGGGAACTCTGTCGACGCAACGGTTTGATACCGTTGGTTGATGTTGCATATCAAGGGCTTGCGGAGAATGTCGTCGCGGACGTCGCGGGTGTAGCAACGTTGACGAGCACGGTCGACCATGCGTTGGTGGCTGTGAGCTGCTCCAAGACATTCGGTATCTATCGGGAGCGAGCGGGCGCGGCGATCGTGATCGGACCGACGCGGTCCGCAATCACCGGTGTCATGCGGTCGTTGGTTGAGATTGCTTTTTCGTTGTATTCCGTTCCGCCTGACCACGGTGCCGCCCTGGTCGAGGCGGTGCTGAGCGATGCCTCGTTGCGCGCCATCTGGCACAACGAGCTGGCCGCAATGCAGGAGCATCTCAGGGAATCGAGGCGATACCTTGCGGATGCCATCGAGCGGACCTCCGGTGCGCTGGATGTCGAGTACATCAGGAGCGGTCGCGGAATATTCTCGCTACTGCCACTGAACGGCCACCAGATGCGCGAGCTGCGCGAGCGGTTCGCGATTCATGGACTCGAGAACGGCCGTATCAATTTGACGGGCGTGAGCGAAGCGCAGCTTCAAGTCGTCAGCCGCGCCGTGGGCGCGGTGATAGTCTGATTCGCGCCCGCGCTCGATGTTTTCTAATGGAGGAGAGACATGCGGGATTTGACCGGCAGCCTGGACATCACGATCGATGCCGGGCTCACTCGCGGGCTCAAACAGCTCGGCCAACAGCACGGCACGACGCTGTTCATGACTATGCTCGCGGCTTGGGCGGCGTTGCTGTCACGCCAGACCGGCCGGCACGATCTGCTCGTCAATACGCCCGCCCAGCGTATCGATCTGTCGGGCGAGCCCAGTATCGCCGAACTGCTCGCCCGCATCCGGCAAACCACCGGGTCCGCTTCGGAGCAGCCGGCCCTGTCGTTTACGTGGCATGACGACGACGGCCGCCTCGATCTGAAACTGACTCTGTGTGAAACTGCGGACCAGAT
>Ga0105240_10002671_pt1 | contig 28387 bp, 26 predicted proteins | sample KBSC54metaG_FD_80426 | JGI IMG/M metagenome (GOLD analysis project Ga0105240, IMG submission 80426) | Corn rhizosphere microbial communities from Kellogg Biological Station, Michigan, USA - KBS C5-4 metaG | ecosystem: Host-associated > Plants > Roots > Rhizosphere > Soil | place: Michigan, USA... | reverse complement strand
CCCGCCATGGCGACCAGCCGGCCCTTGGCCTGCTCGGCGCGGATCAGCCGCAGCTTGTCCTCCGGCGTCGCCTCGGCGAGGAAGTCGTCCACCCCGGCCTCGGAAGCGATGGCCGCTGCGGTGACCGGGTTGTCGCCGGTGATCATCACCGTGCGCAGGCCCATGCGCCGCAGGTCGGCGAAGCGCTCCTTCACGCCCGCCTTGACCACGTCCTTCAGGTGGATAACGCCCACGAGCACGCCGTTCTCGGACACCGCCAGCGGTGTGCCGCCGGCGCGGGCGATCCGATCCACGGCGTCCGCCAGCTCGGCCGGCACCTGTTCCTGCGACAGGCCCACGGTCCGCAGCACCGCATCCACGGCGCCCTTCCGCCAGCTCTCAGCGCCGGCGTCGAGGCCGGAGATCCGGGTGGAGGCGCTGAACGGCACCGGCGTGGCGCCGGTCGGGGCCGTCGCCGTGACGCCTCGTTCCCGCGCGAGGTCGATGATCGAGCGCCCTTCCGGGGTCTCGTCGGCCAGCGAGGCCATCATCGCCGCGCGCATGGCCGTCTCGGGCCGCACGCCAGGCGCCGGGACCACCTCGGTGGCCATACGGTTGCCGTGAGTGATGGTGCCGGTCTTGTCCAGGAGCAGAGTGTCGACGTCGCCGGAGGCCTCCACCGCCCTGCCGGAGGTCGCCAGCACGTTGAACTTCAGCAGCCGGTCCATGCCGGCGATGCCGATGGCCGAGAGCAGGCCGGCGATGGTGGTCGGGATCAGGCAGATGAAGAGGGCGCCCATCACGAGCGGGTCGAGCTTCACGCCGGAGTACTGGCCGAGGCCCAACAGCGTGGCGACCGCGATCAGGAAGATCAGCGTCAGCCCGGCCAGCAGCACGGTCAACGCCATCTCGTTCGGCGTCTTGCGTCGCTCGGCCCCTTCCACCATCGCGATCATGCGGTCGATGAAGCTGTTCCCCGGATCGGCGGTGATCTTCACCTTGATCCAGTCGGAGACCACCGTGGTGCCGCCGGTCACCGCTGACCGGTCGCCGCCGCTCTCGCGGATCACCGGGGCGGATTCGCCGGTGATCGCCGCCTCGTTCACCGAGGCGACGCCCTCGACGATCTCGCCGTCGGACGGGATCATGTCGCCCGCCTCCACCAGCACGACGTCGCCGGCGGTCAGCTTGAACGCCGACGTGGCGACCACCTGGCCATCGACCAGCAGCTTGGCCTGAACGTCCACCCGCTGCGAGCGCAGCGCGTCGGCGGCCGCCTTGCCGCGGCCTTCGGCGATGCTCTCCGCGAAATTGGCGAACAGCACCGTGAACCAGAGCCAGAGCGCGATCTGCAGCGCCCAGGCGGGGCTGTCGCCGGTGGCGAACGCGTTGACGGTCGAGATGGTCGCCAGGACGGCGACGATCTCGGTCGCCAGGATCACGGGATTGCCCGTGAGCTTGCGCGGGTCGAGCTTGACGAAGGAATCCCGGATCGCCCGCTGCAGCACCGAGGACGAGAGTGTCGTCGAAGTGACGGCGGAGCGGCGGCGGGCCCCGAGGTGGACGGAGGTGTCGGTCATGGCGATCTGGCTCCCGGGCTCAGTGGCCAGCGATGGCGTTCTGCACTTGGAAGTGCTCGACGATCGGGCCGAGAGCCTGGCTGGGGAAGAATTGAAGCCCGCCCATGATCAGGATCACCCCGACCAGCAGGCTGATGAAGAGGGGGCCGTAGGTCGGCAGGGTGCCCGCGGTGGGCGCGAGCTTGGGCTTGGCGGCGACGGAGCCGGCCATCGCCAGCACCGGAACGATGTAGGCGAAGCGACCCAGCAGCATGGCGATGCCCAGGGTGGTGTTCCAGTAGGGCGTGTTGGCGGTCAGGCCGGCGAACGCCGAGCCGTTGTTCCCGGTGGCCGAAGAGTAGGCGTACATGATCTCGGAGAGACCGTGCGGACCACTGTTCTCCAGGCCCTTCAGCGCCACCGGCAGCACGGCCGCCACGGCGGAAAATCCCAGGATCGACAGCGGCAGGATCAGCACCGCCAGCATGGCGAACTTCACCTCCCGGGACTCGATCTTCTTGCCCAGGTACTCCGGCGTTCGTCCGACCATCAGCCCGGCGACGAACACAGCGATCAGGGCCATCACCACCATTCCGTAGAGGCCCGAGCCGACACCGCCCGGCAGAATCTCGCCGAGCTGGATCATGAACATCGCCATGCCCCCGCCCAGCGGCATGAAGCTGTCGTGCATGCCGTTGACCCCGCCGTCGGAGGCGCCGGTGGTGGCCGAGGCCCAGATCGCCGTGGAGGGCGCGCCAAAGCGCACTTCCTTGCCCTCCATGTTGACGGCCGTGCTCGCGTGGACGGCGTGCATCGCCGGGGAAGGCTGGGTCTCGGTCCAGTAGATCACTGCCGCGGCGCCGAGAACGAACAGGGCCATCACCGCCACCAGGGCGCGAGCCTCCTTGCGGGCCAGGGCCACGATGCCGAAGGCGATCACACAGGCGTAGCCGAGCGTATTCATGGCCACGATCTCGAGCAGGTTGGTGATCGCGTTGGGGTTCTCGAACGGGTGGGCGGAGTTGGCGTTGAAGATGCCGCCGCCGTTGGTGCCCAGCTGCTTGATCGCCTCCTGGCTGGCGGTGGGGTAGAGGATGATGGTCTGCTTGCCGCCCTCGATGCCGGCAGCGTCCACGTGGCCGGTGAGCGTCTGCGGTTCGCCCAGGGCCACGAACGCCAGCGCGAGGACGATCGCGATCGGCAGCAGCACATAGAGGCTGATCCGGGTCAGATCGACCCAGAAGTTGCCCAGCCCCTCGCCGCGGTTGGCCGCGAAGGCGCGCGCCACGGCCGCGGCGATGGCGATGCCGGCCGCCGCCGAGAGGAAGTTGTGGCTGGTCAGCCCCGCCATCTGGGAGAAGGCCGACAGCGTCTGCTCCGGCACGTAGGACTGCCAGTTGGTGTTGGTGACGAAGCTGACCGCGGTGTTGAAGGCGAGGTCCGGGCTGGTCCCCGGGAAATGCTGCGGGTTGAACGGCAGCAGATTCTGGAACCGCAGGATCAGGTAGAGCACGATGAAGCTGGCGATGCTGAACGCCAGCATGGACATCGTATAGCCGAGCCAGTTCTGGCTCTTCTTCGCGTCGACCCCGAAGGTCCAGTAGAGGCCCGCCTCGACCGGTTTCAGCACCGGATCAAGCCAGGTCCGCTCGCCCTTCCAGATTCTCGCCAGATAGGCGCCCAGCGGAATCGCCAGGGCGACACTGATGGCGATGGTGACGAAGATCTCGCCCCAGCCGCTCGCGTTCATGGGAACACCGTCCTCCAGCCGGAATCAGAATTTGTCGGGGCGCAGCAGAGCCGCGACCATGTAGCCGGCGATAACCAGAGCCCCCGCCGCGTAGATGAGCATGACGAGCATGGTCAGACCCTCCGCAGCGCGAGGGCATAAAGGCCGAAAAGACCGAGTACGGCGCTTCCGACAACGAGGTAGATCAGGTCAGACATTGGCTTGGTGTCCCCAGAGACTGGCACGTTAGCCTCGGCGCCCACGCGGTCCTTGCGTGAAATCAAGAAAGGGAGCTGGGCCCCCAGGCGCGACCATAGTCAGCGGCCGCCTAAAGATGCGAGGTCGAAGCGCCCCCTCCGGCATAAAGGACTCGTAAGGGCGGCAGGCCGTCGAGGTCCGAGCCTAGGGCGAGCGACCGCCGTGAGGTCCGCGCATGCGGCGAACGCGTGCGCGCTGGCGCAACCGTATCTCGCGATCAGCGGAGCGGGCCGACATCAGACCGACGAGCGCCACCACGCCGAGCATGAACACGGCCCAGAATCCGCCCAACAGCAACACTGTGGCGATCGCGTCGAGGACGGATGACACCGACATCGAACAATCCTTCCGCTGGACACCTACCGAGGCTCATTCACGCACGCCCGGAATCCGACAGCGGGCGACGTCGGCGGCATCGAGCAGCCGCCGGGCGGAGATCTCGGCTTCGTGCGCGGACATCGACACCGTCCCGCCGTCGGGAAGGAATACGATCACGTCCTCGCCGCGCGTCACCACGTTGAGCGCCGCCTCGCCTGCCTCCGCGTAAGTCTGGCATTGCTGGCACGCCACCCTTTCGCCCCTTCCAACCACTCAACCGACCGCCAGTATCGAGCCAAGCCGGATCAAGTCTCGACGGAGAAAGATCGCAAACCGCGTAAGGCGGCCGTAAAGTCCGCGCCGCGCGCCGCCCCCTGCCGCGCTGCCTGATGGCCGTCGACCGACGCCAGGTTTCATATCGAACCTTTATCCTGGCCGGCCTATCCTGACCGGGTTCGCCAGCACGGCGGACGACTCAAGGTGACCCGGCGATGCCGACCTCGACCCTGGACAACGTCATACCGTTCGGCGGCGACGGAAGCGGCCCCGGGGAGGCGCGAGATCCTGGCCGGCTTCACTGGGCGGCGCAGTACGGCCTTTCGCTGGTGTTTGTCGCTGTCGCGGTCGTGCTGGCCTTCGTGGTCGAGCACCTGATCGCCGCGCCGAACCTGACGCTGATCTTCGTCCTGCCGGTGGTGATCGCCGCCACGGCGTTCGGCTGGGGGCCGGCGCTCGCCGCGGTCGTGGCAAGCGTGCTCGCCTTCGACTTCTTCTTCACCGAACCGCGGCTGAGCTTCGCCATCGCCAGTCCCTCTGACCTCTGGGCGGCGGCGCTGTTGCTGGTGACGGCGGCGATCGTCAGCGCGGTGGCGGCCGAGGCGCGCCGGCGCGCACTAGAATCGCGCCGCGCCGCCGCCCAGGCCGGCGCCCTCCACGCCCTCGCCCATGTCGTGATCGAGGCGCAGCCGGCGGCTCAGGTCATCCAGGCGGCAGCCAAGGCGCTCAGCGGCGCATTCGGCGCGCCGGCGGCGGTCTTCGTCGAGAGCGGCGACCAGCTGAAGCTGGCGGCCACGGCGGGCGGGGCGCAGATCCGGGCCACCGAGGAAGACGCCGCGCGCGGCGCGTTGTTCGCCGGCGTGCCCATGCGCGCGGAGACCTATCCGCACGACGAGTCGCTGTTCGACTTCTGGCCGATCGGCAAGCCGGGGGCGCGCTGCGTGCTCGGCGTCGAGTTCGCCGAGGCCGACGGCGGGCGACCGGCACACCCCGAGCAGCTGATGGAGATCATCGGCGGCTACCTGACCGGCGCACTGGCGAAAAGCGGCGCGACGGCCTGAGCCCTCGCGCCGGCTGACTCAGATGTCAGCGTAGACCTTGCGCTCGCCGGCCATGCCGGGGTGGGTCACCGCGCCCAGGTGCGCCGGGCCGACGATCTGGGCATACTTCCAGATCGCCCCCGAACCGTAGTCGGTCTCGCGCGGCGACCAGTGGCGCTTGCGGTTCTCCAGCTCGATGGGGTCGACCTCCAGCTCGATGGTCCCGGCGTCGGCGTCGATGGCGATGATGTCGCCGTCCTTGATCAGGGCGATCGGGCCGCCGAGCTGGGCCTCCGGGCCCACGTGGCCGATGCAGAGACCGCGGGTGCCGCCGGAGAACCGGCCGTCGGTGATCAGCGCCACCTTGTCGCCCCGGCCCTGGCCGGACAGCGCCGCGGTGGTCGACAGCATCTCGCGCATCCCTGGCCCGCCGCGCGGACCCTCGTAGCGGATCACCAGCACCTCGCCGTCCCGGTAGTCGCCGGCCTCCACCGCCGCGAAGCAGGCGTCCTCGCCGTCGAACACCCGCGCCGGACCGCGGTGGGCGCGGTGCGAGGTCATGCCGGCCACCTTGACGATGGCGCCGTCGGGCGCGAGCGAGCCCCACAGGCCCACCACGCCGCCTGTGGGGGACAGCGGATTGGACACCGGCCGGATCACTTCCTGGTCGGCGCGCCATGTCACGTCGGCGAGGTTCTGGGCGATGGTCTTGCCTGTAACCGTCATCACATCGCCGTGGATGAAGCCGCCCTCCAACAGGGTCTTCAGCAGCACCGGCATGCCGCCGGCCTCGCCCATGTCCTTGGCCACGAACCGGCCGCCCGGCTTCATGTCGGCGAGGTAGGGCGTGCGGTGGGCGATCTCGGCCACGTCGCGCAGGGTGAAGCGGATGCCGCACTCGTGGGCCATGGCCGGCAGGTGCAGGGCGCCGTTGGTGGACCCGCCGGTGGCAGCCACCACCACGGCAGCGTTCTCGAACGCCTTCAGGGTGCAGATGTCGCGCGGGCGGATGTTCTGCTCGATCAGCCGCACCACCGCTTCGCCGGAGGCCTCGGCGTAGGCGTCGCGGCTCTCGTAGGGCGCCGGCAGCGCCGAGGAGAGCGGCAGGGCCAGGCCGATGGCCTCGGAAACGCAGGCCATGGTGTTGGCCGTGAACTGGCCGCCGCAGGCGCCGTCGCCAGGACAGGCGTGCTGTTCCAGGCTGCAGAGGTCGTCCAGGCTCATGCGGCCGGCCGAGTGCATGCCCACCGCCTCGAACACGTCGACCACGGTGACGTCCCGGCCCTGGAAGCGGCCAGGCAGGATCGAGCCGCCGTAGAGGAACACCGACGGCACGTTCAGGCGCAGCATGGCCATCATCATGCCCGGCAGCGACTTGTCGCAGCCGGCGATGCCCACCAGGGCGTCATAGCTGTGGCCGCGCATGGTCAGCTCCACCGAGTCGGCGATGACGTCGCGGCTGACCAGCGACGAGCGCATCCCCTCGTGGCCCATGGCGATGCCATCGGTGACGGTGATGGTGCAGAACTCGCGCGGCGTCGCGCCGGCCTTCTTCACCCCGTCGGAGACGCGGTGGGCCTGGCGCATCAGGGCTGTGTTGCAGGGCGCCGCCTCGTTCCAGCACGAGGCCACCCCCACGAACGGCTGGTTGATCTCGCGGGTGCCGAGACCCATCGCGTAATAGTACGACCGGTGCGGCGAGCGCGCCGGCCCCTCGGTCACGTGGCGGCTGGGCAGCTTGGACTTGTCCCAGCTTCCGTCGGGTTTCCTGGTCATTTCACACTCCGAGATCGCCGCCGTCCTACCCGAGCGCCAGCCGCAGCGCAAAGCACCTGCCTCGCCAACAGTCGCCCCGGACGGCCGCCGTCAAGCTGGGATTGCTCAGGCCACCGCGCCTGCGGCCGGGGTGACGAAGAGGGGCGTCGTCCGCTATGCCTTGGGGCCCATTACAGAGGACGCCCCATGAACCTCGCCGCCGTGCCGATCGGATCCGACCCGCCCAGGATCGTGAACGTCGTCATCGAAGTGCCGATCGGCGGCGAGCCGATCAAGTACGAGATGCACAAGGAGTCCGGCGCGCTGATGGTCGACCGGTTCCTCTACACGGCCATGCGCTACCCCGGGAACTACGGCTTCATCCCGCACACCCTCTCGGGCGACGGCGACCCCTGCGACGTGCTGGTGGCCAACACCCGTGGCATCACGCCCGGCGCGATCATGTCGTGCCGGATCGTGGGCGTGATGGTGATGGAGGACGAGGCCGGCGGCGACGAGAAGCTGATCGCCGTGCCCGCGCCGAAGCTGACCCAGCGCTACGCCCACGTCGAGACCTACACCGACCTGCCGCAGATCACGCTTCAGCAGATCGAGCATTTCTTCAGCCACTACAAGGACCTGGAGCCGGGAAAGTGGGTGAAGATCGTCCGCTGGGGCGACGCGGCCGAAGCGCATCAGATGGTGCTGGACGGAATCGAGCGCGCCAAGGCGGCGGGGAAGGCTTGAAGCTTCACCTGCGCCGAGCTTCCGCCTTCAGGTCGTAGATCCCCGCCACGTCCGCCGCGAAATCCGGCCAGCGCCCGGTGGCCATCCAGTAGTCGCAGAGGCCGAGCTTGCCGCAGAAGGCGGGAAACCGGGGCGAGCTGCGCATCGCCGCAAAGGCCGGCACGAACAGCACGTGCAGCCCCAGGTCCCCGTCGGGCAATCGTCCCGCCGGCTCGAACAGGTGGGAGAACGAGGCCTGCTCGGCCAGGTCGAACACCGCCTCGCCCAGTCCTCGGCTGCAGGCCAGCCCCAGCCGCCTCAGGCTGATCGTGCCGGTGCGGGCCAGTTCCTCGGCCAGGTCGGCCAGCAGCATCTCGCCGTCCGCCGGCGTCCAGCGCCGCTGCAGTTCGGCCTCGCGGATCGCGGACTGGACGAGGCCTGAACCCAGCGACTGCTCCGAAGCGCCCGCCAGCAGCTCGTCGAACCGCGCCCAGTTCTCGGCCGAGGCGGCAAAGCCCAGGGCGTTGTGCAGCAGCACGTCGTAGTTCGGCCAGCGGGCCCGGGCGCGGTCCAGCGCATCGTCGCACTCGGTCTGCAGGCCGAGGTTGGCCAGCATGATCGCGTACCGGTTGGCGGCCTGGGGCAGCAGCGGGTCGACCTCATGCGCATGGGCGCTGAAAGCAAACGCCTCCCGCACCCGGCCCACTGCATGGCTGGCGGCGCTGGCCTGGTTCAACACCACCGGATCGTTGGGCGTCGCCGCCAGGGCGCGGTTGATCAGCACCTCGCGGTCGGCGCAATGCCCGCACACCGGCTCAAGCAGACTCAGTGCGACGTAGGCGGCGCCCGCGTCGGGATCGAGCGCCAGGGCCCGCTCGGCCGCCTCCGCCGCCCGCGCCCGCAGCGGTTCGAAATCGCCCGGCGTCGGCGCCGCCCGCGCCGCCTGCGCCCGGGTCAGGGCCAGCGCCGCCCAGGCCGCCGCGAAGCCGGGGGCGCGCGCCGTGGCCGCCTCCAGCAGCTCGGGATCGAACGCCTGACCCTGGCGCGGATTGCTTCGCGCCCGCAGGAACAGGTCGTAGGCCTCGGCGTCGACAGGGGCGACTTTCCGAGGCGGGGCGAACGTCAGCTCCAGCGCCTTCGACACCGCCCCCGCGATCTCGTCCTGCAGCTCGAAGATGTCGGACAAGGTGCGGTCGAACCGGTCGGACCATACGCTGGCCTGCGTCGAGCATTGGATCAGCTGGGCGCTGATCCGCACACGATCCCCGCTGCGTCGCACGGATCCGTCCAACAGGTGGCTGGTGTTGAGGTCGGCCGCGACCCGCCGCACCGACTTGTCGATGCCGCGGAACTGGAAGCTCGAGGTGCGGGCGATCACCGTCACCCCGGCGATCCGCGCCACCGTCTGCAGGATCTCCTCCGAGATGCCGTCCGAGAAGTAGCCGAACGACGGGTCGCCCGAGAGGTTGTCGAATGGCAGCACGGCCAGGCGGATCTGGTCGCCCGCTCCGGCGTCCACCGCCGCCGGCGCGGCCGGCTCGGGAGCGGCGGCCCGCGCCCCGATCAACTCGGCGACGCTGTCCAGCACCTTGCGCCACTGCGGCGCGGCGGCGTCGCCGTCCCAGCCGTGCAGCTCCGCGCACTGCACCTGGTCGAACGGCATCGGCGGCAGGGTGTCGTCGATCGACACCTGCACCAGCTTGTTCTCGCCGATCGCCTTGTTCGCCTCCGGGCGGACCCATTGCGAGCGCGAGGCGTCGCGGGACCAGATCACCACCACCGCCTTGGCCGCGTGCAACTGCTCCTCGATCACCTGCGGATAGGGGCGATGGACCGGCAGCGCGTTGTCGCGCCACACCGAGTAGCCGGCCGCCCGGAGCCGTTCGCCCACCAGGTCGGCCTGCTGCTGGCTGGACCGCGCATAGGAGATGAAGATGTCGGACATCCGGCTGCGAACGCGCCCCTTACCGCGGCGCCGACCCTAGAGCGCGTCCGGCGAAAGTGGAATGCGCCGGCTGCGGCCGCAACAATCGCGATGGGTTGCCGTGATGGCCTTCGTAAAGCCCAGATCGCGCAAATGATAACCACGGTATGCGATCGCGGAGCTGAAGGCGCCATGACGGACCAACCGGCCTTCAAGTTGTCAGACCAGGACGCTCGAGACCTCGTCGTCGGGTTTGTGCAGACCAACCTGCTCGAGCTCGAGAAGGACGTCGCGACCACGGGCGCGCATCCCTATCCCAAGGTCGGGGAACGCGTCCGCGTGAAGCTGGCCAATATCGGCGGCGTCACCTACACGCCAGACAACCCGGACGCGGCGGCGTGGACGACGACCTACCCCATGGAAATGCGGACGGTCGTCCTGGCCGTGCGCCTGGCGCTCTTCCTGAAGGCGAGCCGGTGGGGGGTCTCGACCATCTACTGGGGCGGGATGGGCATCGGCGGCAGCACCGCGACGGACCGGCACAGCCTGGGACGAGCGATCGACTTCCACGGGGCCGAGACCAATTCCGGCAAGCTCGACGTGAGCACCGACTGGGGCAGCCAGCTGATCACCCTGCCGAACGGCAAGAAGGCGCACGCCTGGCCAGTGGGAACGCCGCCGTATTACCGCCTCGACGTCGATACGCCGGCGGGCGGCTTCTTTTACGACGTCTACCATTTCCTCACCGGGGAGGCGCGGGACAAGCTGGGAGGCATCGCAGGCAGTTCGATCGGCGATCACAGCTTCATCCTGTGTCCCGACATGCCCGACCCCGCCAAGCGGCCCTTCCACCAGGACCACATCCACTGCGACGTGGCCGGCGACGACTGAGGCGACGCACCGCCTGGCGCCGGCGGCTGCCGTGACGAGCGGCGTCCTGGCGCCTATCCTTGTGCGGTGCGCCAGGACTCCGCAAAACCGCTGATCGCCGCCAGCACTGCGACGCTGACTGCGCGCGCCCTGGTGCTGGGCGAGCGGATCGACACCGCCGGGCTCGAGCGCCGCGACGCGATCTCCACCACGCCCCTCGCCTTCCGGGTCGACAACGGTCTGGCGGTGGCGTTCCGCTACGGCGTGGTCGTCCTGATCGGGCTCGATGCCGCAGCCGAGGATCGGGTCCTGCGCGACGTCCAGCCCCGCGTCCAGGGACCGCTGGCCGACCGCGAGGAGGAGACCGCGAGGCTCGCGGCGCGCGACGACCAGGACGAGGGCGTCGGGGCCGACGGGGTGGTGCGCATCGGCGCGCTGTCGCCGGACAAGCTGCTGGTCGTGGCGGACGCCCTGGCCAAGAGCGCCGCCCTGGCCCAGGACGAGCGCCAGGTGGCCAAGGTCTTCGACACGGTCGAGCCCTGGGCGCGCCGTCTGGCCGAGTCCGGCCGAAGCCCGAGCGGCCGGCGCGACATGATCCGGCTGATCGGCTCGGCCCTCCTGGTGCAGCATCGGGTCGCCGAACGGGTCGCGGTTCGCGAGAAGCCCGACATCCTCTGGGACCGGCCGGACCTGGAGCGGCTCTATGCGCGGCTGGAGGACGAGTACGAACTGGTCGAACGGGCGGAAGCCCTGGCGCGCAAGCTCGACCTGATCGGCGAGACGGTCACGGTCATGACCGACCTGATCGACACCCAGCGCTCGCTGCGGCTGGAGATCGTCATCGTCGTCCTGATCCTCGCCGAGATCGCGATTACCCTGTTCCAGATGGCCACGGGGCTGATGCGCTGATCTGGCGACCGGCCCCGCGGTCAGGGCGCCACGGCTTCCTCAACCGCGAGCGCGAGGTCCAGCGCCCGGGCCCCGTGCTCAGCGGTGGCCAGCGGCCCCGGGCGCTCGCCGCGGACGGCCGCCAGGAAGGCCGCCACGCTGGCGCCCAGGCGGTCCCTGGATTCCGGGCGGCCCTCGTAGCCGGCGTCGAGGGGAAACGGAGTGCTGTTGTCGAAGGTGTGGGCGAGGAAGTCCAACCTCACTTCCCCCGACGGATAGACCACCCGCATGGTCCGCTCCCGCCCCTCGGCGATCCGCGACGCGCGGAAGCGGGCGACGAAACCGGTGTCGAAGGTGATTTCGGCCTGCGCCTCGTCGAGTTGCTGACCGGACCTGGCGCGGCCGGTGGCAGTCACGGCCCGGCGTGTCCCGGCCCCCAGCGCCAGAGCCAGGTCGAGGTCGTGGATCATTAAATCGAGCGCCACCGATACGTCGAGATTGCGCGGCGATGGCGGCCCCACCCGCACGGCCTCCAGCAATAGCGGGCGCTCGGGAATGTCGAAGAGGCCCATGGCCGCGAACCCGGCGCGCTCCAGGAAGCCGCAGGCGGTGACCAAGCCGCGTTGTTCCGCCTCGGCCACGATCCGGTCGGCGTCGGCGCGCGTGGTCGCAACCGGCTTTTCCACATAGACCGCCTTGCCGGCGGCGAGGGCGGCCAGGGCTGCCTGGGCGTGGGCAATGGCCGGCGTGGCGATGGTCAGCACATCCGCCGCCGCGATCAGCGCCGCCTCATCCGCGAACGCCTGGCCGCCGTGCTTTGCCGCGAGCGCCTCGGCGTGGACGAGGTGGTGATCGTAGGCGCCGACGAAGCGCACGCCGGGCAGGCTGGCGTACTTCGCTGCGTGATAGCCCCCGAAGACTCCCGCGCCGATCACCCCGGCGCGCAACTCACCGTCCATGTCCCGCTTTCGAACCCGGCGCGCGCTCGCGCCCAAGGACGCCCGAGGCGGCGCCAGCGGCGCCCCTATGCCTGATCGCGCGCGCCGTTGACAGAGGCTTCGCGGCGCGCTCCAACACCCGGCCCCTATTGCAGCGCCAAGGCCCCCCTATGGAATGGACGTCCGGCTATCGCGCCGACATCGACTACACCTACGGCTACTACCGCGAACTGGCGCCTGGGCTGATCGACTTCGCGCTCCTGTTCGCAGGCTACGAGCCGCCTCGGCGGGACGGCGGCGGCGACATGCGCTACCTTGAGCTCGGCTACGGCCAGGGCATCTCGGCCAACATCCACGCCGCGGCCTGCCCGGGCGAGTTCTTTGGCGCCGACTTCAACCCGGTGCACGCCGGGCACTCGCAGACGCTGGCCCGGGTGGCCGGCTCGGCGGCGCAGTTCACCGACGAGAGCTTCGCCCAGATGCTGGCGCGCGATGACATGCCGCCGATGGACTACGTCGTGCTGCACGGCATCTGGAGCTGGGTGTCGGACGAGAACCGCAAGGTGATCGTCGATTCGATCCGCAAGCGGTTGCGGGTCGGGGGCGCCTGCTACTTCAGCTACAACACCTTCCCGGGCTGGGCGACGGCGATGCCGCTGCGCCACATCATGTCGATCCACTCGCAGGAGGCCGGTTCGACCATGCAGGGCATGCTCGGGCGGATCGATGCCGCCCTCGCCTTCGGCGCCAAGCTGTCCGACGTCGGCGGCCGCTACTTCCAGGCCAATCCTTTGGCCAAGGGTCGGCTCGACGCGATCGCCGGTCAGAACCGCAACTACCTTGCGCACGAATACTTCAACGAGATCTGGACGCCGATGTACTTCTCGGAGGTCAACGAGTGGCTGTCCGAGGCCAAGCTCAGCTACGCCGGGCCCGCCGGCGCGCTGGACCAGATGGACGGCTTCAACCTGACCGCTCCGCAGCGCGAACTGATGAACTCCCTGCCGTACGGCGTGCTGCGCGAGACGGTGCGCGACTACCTGCTGAACACCCAGTTCCGCCGCGACCTCTATACCCGCGGCGCCGCCCGCCTCTCGGCGCTGGAGCGGCTGGAGCGACTGCACCAGCTGCGGGTGACGCTGGTGACCCCCGAGACCGAGACCATGTCGACGGTCGACGCCGGGCTCGGCAAGGTGTCGCTGAAGGAGGAGATCTACGGACCGGTGATCGCCGCCCTGGCGGCCGACAACAGCTCGCCCAAGCGCATCGCCGACATGGCCGCGGATCCGAAGCTGGCCGCGCTGCCGCCCGGGGCGCTGCTGGAAAGCCTGTCGGTGCTGATCGGCGCGGGCCGCGCCCATCCGGCGCAGACCGACGAGGAGATCGCCGTCACCGAGCCGCGTTGCCGGCAGCTGAACGCCCACCTGATCGAGCGGTCCCGGATCAGCGGCGAGGTCACCTGCCTCGCCTCACCCGTGATCGGCGCCGGCGTCATCGTGGGCCGGTTCGAGCAGATGTTCCTGGGCGCCCGTGCGAAGGGCAAGAAGAAGCCCGCCGACTGGGCTAGCGAGGCCTGGAAGACCCTGTCCCAGCAGAACCAGGCGATCATCAAGAACGGCGAGATCCTGAAGACCGCCGAGGCGAACCTCGAGGAGCTCAACAGCCAGGCCACCGCGCTCGCCACCAACCGCCTCGGCCTGCTGCAGCGTCTGAAAGTGGCGGACTAGCCCAGATCCCGGAGCGCCCGCGTGGCCCGCCTCTTCAACGCCTATGTGATCGTCGACTGGAGCGCGGCGTCCAAGCCCACCAAGGGCGCCGACTCGATCTGGATCGGCGTGCTGAAGCGCGACGTGCGCTTCCGCATGACCTTCGAGGCGCACAATCCGGCGACGCGGGGCGAGGCCGAGAAGCTGCTCTCCGGCATCCTCGACGACCGGGCCAAGCGCAGTGAGCGCACCCTGGTGGGCTTCGACTTCTGCCTTGCCTTCCCGCGCGGCCTCGCGGCGGCGCTGAACCTGCCGGGCGACGAGCCCTGGCGGTCGGTCTGGAACCAGATCGACCGGATGGTGAAGGACAAGGTCGACAACACCAACAACCGCTTCGGCGTGGGTTCGGAGATCAACCGGCGGCTTACCGGCGGGCCGTTCCCGTTCTGGGGCGTGCCGCCGAAGGACGCCCTCACCACCCTGCAGCCCAAGCGCGGCCGCAACCATGGCCCTGACGACCTGCCGGAATTCCGTCACGCCGAACTGCTCGCCAAGGGCGCCAGCCCGATCTGGAAGCTCTACTACCAGGGCTCGGTCGGCGGGCAGAGCATCCTGGGTATCCCGATGGTTCGCCGCCTCAAGCTGGCCCGCGGCGACAAGTTCCAGGTCTGGCCGTTCGAGACCGGCTGGAAGCCGCTGACCGAAGCCAGCCTGGCAGGTGTCGACGCGGTGGCGGCCGAGGTCTACCCATCGCTCTACAAGGCCGCGCTCCTGCCGGGCGAGGTGAAGGACACCGCCCAGGTGCGGGTCACCGCCGAGCACTTCGCCAAGCTCGACGAGGCTGGCAAGCTGGGCGCGGCGTTCGGACCGGCGAAGGACACCGCCGCCGATGTGGTGGTGGACGCCGAGCGCGAGGAAGGCTGGATCCTGGGCGTCTAGCGCCGCCGGCGCTCAAGCATCCAGAACCGGCCAGCGAGCAGGATCGCCGACACGAAGCTGGCGATCACGCAGGCCCAGACGATGCCGTTCAGCCCGTGGCCAAGCCGGATCGCCAGCAGCCAGGCCAGCGGCATCATCAGCACGAGGTAGCTGGTGAGGTGGGTGAGGGTCGGCGCCAGCACGTCGCCGCGCGCCCGCAGCGCCTGGGCGGTGACCACCTGCAGGCCGTCCGGGAGTAGGAACACGCTGGCGACCACCAGCCCGCCCGCCGCCAGCGCGATCGCCGCCGGCTGGGTGGTGTAGACCATCGCCAGGCGCTCCGCGTTGAGCCAGACCACCAGCGTCGCGAGCAGGCCGACGAGGGCCGCCATGGCGAGACCGACCAGCGCCGCGCGGCGCATGCCGGCAGGGTTGGCCGCGCCGTAGGCCCTGGCCACCATCACAGCCGTGCCGGTGGCGATGCCCCACGGCACCATGAACACCAGCGCCGCGATGTTCAGCACCACGGCCCAGCCCGCCACAGCCAGCGGCCCGAGCCAGCCGGCGATGATGTTCATGCTGGAGAAGGCGCCGGCCTCGAACAGGTTGGAGGCGCCCGCGGCGTAGCCGATCCGGCGCTGGGCGATCTCTCGCGGCGGATCGCGGGGCGCGCGGTCGAAGACGCCCAGGGCGCGCGCGTCCTTCATCCGGGCGATGTAGACCAGGGTCGCGACGCTGAGGAATGCCCGCGCCGTCAGGGTGGCAATGGCGGCGCCCACCGCGCCCATGGCCGGCAGGCCGAAGCCGCCGGGCACCAGCACCAGGTCGATGCCCAGATTGACGAGGTTGGCCGCCCACATCAGCACGTTGGGCGGCGTCGTGCGCCCGAGCCCCTCCAGCCAGGAGGCGGTCGCCAAGGAGACGGTGAAGCCCGGCATGGAGATCGCGAACACGATCAGGGGCGCCGTCGCCCCCTCGGCCAGGTCGCCTTCCAGGCCGAGCACGCGCAGCAGCGCGGGCCCGCCCGCGACCAGCACGGCGGTGATCGCGCCGCCGAGCCAGAGGCTGTAGACCAGCCCCCGGCGCAGCACTGCGCCGGCCTCTGCCGGGCGCCCCTCACCCAGGGCGCGCGAGGCCATCACCTGCACCCCGCTGAGCAGCCCCAGGCCCAGCGACATCACCGTGGCGGCCACCGCCCAGGCCAGGGCGTGGTAGCCCAGTTGGGCCGCCGAATATCGCCCCACCACGATCGCGTCGGTCAGCCCCATGGCCATCATGCCGACACGACCGGCCACCACCGGGCCGGCCAGACGGGCCAGCTCGACAATGTCGCTCCGAAGGGGATGCGGCGCGGCCCCGGTCGCAGAGGCCGCTTCGGCCGTCTGGCCGCTCATGGGACGCCTTTCAAGAAGCCGGCGGACCTAGACGACTTCTGACGGGACGGCAAGGTCACGGTGATCCAATCGCCTTGTGCGGTCGTAGAACGCTGGGGCGTCAGCACGGGGAGCGCGTATGGCCGGGATCATCCAGAAGCGGGTTTGCGCCGAGATCGAGGGGCCATTCGTGGTCTTCATGATCGGCGCGCGGATCAATCGGCCCTGGAAGCTCAACGTCGTGCTGCCCTTCCTGGCGACCATGCCGCGCATGCTGAAGGAGCTGGCCGCCGACCCCGCGCTGGGGCTGCTGCATGTGCGCCAGCACTTCAGCCTGACCAGCGTGACGCTGGTTCAATATTGGCGCAGCTTCGAGCATCTGGAGGCGTACGCTCAGTCGCCGGAGCGCCAGCACCTGCCGGCCTGGCGATGGTTCAACACGACCATCGGCTCGAACGGCGACGTGGGCATCTGGCACGAAACCTACCTGGTCCAGCCGGGCTGCTACGAGACGGTGTACAACAACATGCCGTCCTTCGGGCTCGGGGCGGCGGGGAAGCTGGTCGACGCCACCGGCGTGCGCCAGGCGGCGCACCAGCGCCTGAGGGCGGCGGCGAAGGCGACCGTCTAGCGGCGGCGCGCCGTGTAGAGGATGGTGACCATGTTGCGGGTAACGCGCCCGCCGAACTGGTCCCCGGCGATGCGGCGCAGCTCCGCCAGCACCTGGCTCTGTTCGGCGGGCGGGCGCGCCGTCATGTCGGAGAAGGTGGCATAGAGGGCGACCGTCTGGTCGGCGTCGAGTTCCAGGGTCCAGGGGCGGGCTTCGTGGGCGATGTCGCGGAAGGCGCCGCAGCGCCCGAAGGCGCTCAGGCGGGCGCCGGTGGCCAGGGCGAAGGGGACGCCGGCCCGACCCCCGTGGCTCGGGCTGCGCGGGCCGTCTTCCAGCAATGCGCGGGTGGCCTCGTGGAAGGCGTCGGGACGCTCTGGGTCGCCGAACACGTTCCAGACCATCGCCCACCAGCCACCTGGGCGCAGGAGCTCGGCCGCGCGGTTCAGGGCCGCCAGCTCCTGCAGCCAATGGAACGAGGTTGCCGCGAGCCCCAGGTCGAAGCCGGCGTGCGGCAGATCGGCCGTCTCGAACGGCTTCGTCACGACCCGCAGGGCCGGCGACGGGGTCGAAGACCGGAGGTAGTCGGCGAGGCGGGCGTCCGGCTCGACCGCGATCACCTCTGCGCCCGCCGCGAGCAGGCGCCGGGTCGCCGCGCCCGTCCCTGCTCCGACCTCGAAGGCGGCGCAGCCGGGGACCAGGCCGCAGCGCTGGGTCAACGCGTCCCAGACCCACTCCGGGTAGCCGGGCCTGGCGGCGTCATAAGCCGCCGGGTCGGCGCCGAAGGCCTCGCGCCCGAAGGTGCGGGCGATGGCGGTCAAGGCGGGCTCAGGGCCTCGGCGCCGCCCACGGACTGGAGGTAGGCGACCCGGGCGGCGACCACCGCGCCGCGGCAAGCCGGGAAGTTCAGCGCCTCGCCCGTGCGTCCGAAGTCGGCGCTCGAGTAGTAGGCGCAGGAGGCGTCCTTGTAGGCGACCCATGCGCGCTGCTCGGCCAGCAGCAGCGGCTTGGACGCGCCCTTCAGCGCGCCATAGACCTGCCGCCAGACCTCGTTGAGCCGCGCCTCCTCCGCCTGCATGTAGACTCCGCCGCAGCGCGCCCAGGCCGGGTCCGTGCCGTCGGACGTCTCGATGCACTGCTGGTAGGCGGCGTCGGCCGGGTCGGGCGGGGGATCCACCGCGGCCGAGGCCAGGGCCGGCGCGGCGAGGAGCGCGGCCGCCAGAGCGAGCGCGGTCCCCCGGCGCACGCCCTACTCCGCCGCGCGCAGGCCGGCGAGGCGCTCGGCCTTCAGCTTCTCGGCCACCAGGAACGCCAGCTCCAGCGCCTGCTCGCCGTTGAGGCGCGGGTCGCAGTGGGTGTGGTAGCGGTCCGCGAGGTCGCCTTCGCTCAGGGCCCGGGCGCCGCCAAGGCATTCGGTGACGTTCTGGCCGGTCATCTCCAGGTGGACGCCCCCAGGATGCACGCCCTCGGCCTCGGCGATCTCGATGAAGCTCTTAACCTCGGCGAGGATGCGGTCAAACGGCCTTGTCTTGTAACCATTATTGGCCACGAGCGTATTGCCGTGCATGGGGTCGATGGCCCACACCACCCGCCGCCCGTCGCGCTGGGTGGCTTTCATCAGCGCGGGCAGGCGCGTGGCGATCTTGTCGGAGCCGAACCGGCCATAGAGGGTCAGCCGCCCGGGCTCGTCGTCCGGATCGAGGGCGTCGATCAGGCGGATCAGCTCGTCCGGCTCGACTGTCGGGCCGACCTTCACGCCGACCGGATTGCGGATGCCCTTGCAGAACTCGACGTGGGCGCCGTCCAGCTGGCGGGTGCGCTCGCCGATCCAGACCAGGTGGGCGGAGGTGTCGTACCAGTCGCCGGAAGTGGAATCGACGCGGGTCATCGCCTCCTCGAAGCCCAGCAGCAGCGCCTCGTGGCAGGTGAAGAACTCCACCCGGCGCAGGGTGTCCTGCGTCTCGGAGGTCATGCCGATGGCAGCCATGAAGGCCAGGGCCTCGGAGATCTTCTCGGTCACTTCGCGGTAGCGGGCCCCCTGCGGACTGGCGTCCACGAATCCCAGGGTCCAGCGGTGGATGTTGTAGAGGTCGGCATAGCCGCCGCCCGCGAAGGCGCGCAGGAGGTTCAGGGTCGCCGCCGACTGGCCATAGGCTTTCAGCAGCCGGTCCGGATCGGGCCGGCGGGCGTCCTCGTTGAACTCCATGCCGTTGATGTTGTCGCCGCGGTAGGACGGCAAGGTCACCCCGTCGATGGTCTCGATCGGCGCCGAGCGGGGCTTGGCGAACTGGCCGGCCATGCGGCCGACCTTCACCACCGGCTTGCCGCCGGCGAAGGTCAGCACCACCGCCATCTGCAGGATCAGACGGAAGGTGTCGCGGATGTTGTCGGCGGAGAATTCCTTGAAGCTTTCGGCGCAGTCGCCGCCCTGCAGCAGGAACGCCTTGCCCTGGGCGACGTCGCCGAGCAGCTGCTTCAGCCGGCGCGCCTCGCCGGCAAACACCAGCGGCGGCATCCGGCGGAGTTCGGCCTCCACCCGCGTGACGGCGGACGCGTCCGGATAGTCGGCCGGGATGTGCTTGGCTGGCAGTTGCCTCCAGGACGAGGGCGTCCAACGCTCGGTCATAATTTCAGGGCCTTCTTCGAAGGGCGCGGTTTCTAGCTCAGATGGGGTGCGAAGGCAAAACTTGGAGCGGCTGTGTTACATTGGCTGTCATCCCGGCCGAAGCGCAGCGAAGAGCCGGGATCTCCTGGCAAGAGATCCCGGACAAGGCGCTGGCGCGCCTTTCCGGGACGACATGGTCTGGGGGCGAGGATGCGCGGCTTTGATGAGATCTATGCGCGGGCGGCCGAGCGGAAGGGCGGGCCGACGGCGCTGGAGGCGATGATCGCCGAGCATGCATCGAAGACTCGCGCCGAGCTGGCGGCGATCCCGGACGACCGCTGGCTGGCGGAGATGACCCGCGGGGTGTTCCGGGCCGGTTTCAACTGGCGGGTGATCGACAACAAGTGGCCGGGCTTCGAGGCGGCGTTCCACGGCTTCGACCCGCCGCTCAACGCCGCGATGAACGAGGACGAATTCGACGCCTTGCTGAAGGACACCCGGATCATCCGCAACGGCCAGAAGGTTGCGTCGGTGCGGGCCAACGCCCAGTTCCTGGTCGACCTCGCCCGGGAGCACGGGAGCGCCGCCCGGTTCTTCGCCGACTGGCCCGACGAGGACTTCGTCGGCCTGCTGGATATGATGAAGAAGCGCGCCGCCCGCTGCGCCGGCGAGACCGCCATGCGGTACTTCCGCGGGATGGGGAAGCCCGCCTTCATCACCACGCGCGACGTCTCGGCGGCGCTCGTCGAAGCGGGCGTACTGGATGCGCCGCCGAAGAACCGGAAGGACCTGCAGGCGGTGCAGGCCGCCTTCAACGCCTGGAGCGCCGAGAGCGGTCGCGACCTGACGGCGGTGAGCCGCGTGCTGGCGATGAGCGCCGGACCGAACCACGAAGCGATGTGAGACCAAGCCGCCGGCGCGACGGCTGGAGCGCCTATAATCACCGATGATAACGGTGGCCGGCCGGTGGCGCCGGCGGCCTTGCGCGGTTCGTACGAGGCTGGGTGGGAACGTCCTTTCGGTCATTCCCACCCAGATGTGATGCGTTACCTAAAGTGTCAATGCGCCTGGGCTACAGGGCCCGCGTGCGGGTGATCGCGTGATAGATCACCAGGACCACGATCGCGCCGACGGCTGCCACCAGGATGCTGTAGAGATTGATCCCGTTGACGCCGGTGTGGCCGAACATGTGGAACAGCCACCCGCCGACGAAGGCGCCGATCACGCCCAGTACGATGTCCATGACCAGTCCTTCGCCGCGGCGATTGACGACCATGCTACCGATCCAGCCGGCAACCAGGCCGACTACGAGCCATGCGATAATAGACATTTCACCATCCTCCAAACCTCCCTCGGCCAACGCTGTGGAGAGGCTCAGGTTCCGATGAAATGCTAGCGGGCGAAGCGCTCGCGGAGCCTGGCGGCGAGGCGGCGCGCGGGCTCGCGGCCGAAGAACACATAGAGCCCGGAGCCGACCACAGCGCCGGCCCAGAAGTACCAATCCACGACCACGCCCCGACTCCCTGGCGGCTGGGTTCCTGTTCTCCCTATAGGCGAGCGCTGACCGGGGTGGAAGCCGCCGGGACGTGCGTCACGGGCGCGCTCCCATATTCGCCACCACCTTGGGCACGCAGAACTCGCGGCGCATCACCGCGATGCTGACCGGCACCATGCGGGTGACGGTGGCGCCGCCGATGCGGTCGCAGTCGGCGCCCGGCTTGGCGGCGTAGTGGATGATCTGGATGGTGTAGTCGGGGCAGATGTCCGAGCAGGGATAGTCGACCACCACCTGCACGCCGTGGTGCGTGCCCAGCACCTCCGAGTGGTTCATCTTGGCGCGCTTGTCATAGGGCTTGGCCGCGAAGGCGCTGATGTCGGCGTCCGTGAGGGTGCGAGCGGCAACGTCGCTGGCGCAGGAGGCAAGCGCGGCGACCAGGACGATGACGGGGAGCAGGTGCATAGGCGGCCTCGGCTGCTGAGCTCGGCCTGCGAAGGTCGGCGGACTGCGATTGGACGTCAAGGCGCGGTCGCGGTTGCTCAGAGGAGCACCGCATCAACGTCGTGCGTCCTTCGAGACGGCCGCGTCGCGGCCTCCTCAGGATGACGGTGATATTGAATCAGGAGCGGCACGCAGTGGCCGCGTCTCGAACCACGCACGTCGCGACACCTTCTCCCGCAAAGGGGAAAGGGGCCCTAGCCCCCGATCGCCAACCCCTGCGGCTGGTACTTCTCGCGCATGGTGACCAGTTCCTCCGCCGCGGTGGGGTGGACGGCGCAGGTGGAGTCCCACTGGGACTTGGTGACGCCCATCTTGATGGCGATGGCGGCCATCTGGATCATCTCCGGGGCGTCGGGGCCGACGATGTGGCAGCCGAGCAGGCGTTCGGTGGCCGCGTCCACCACCAGCTTCATCAGCATCCGTTCGTGCCCGCCGTAGAAGGTGGTCTTCATCGGGCGGAAGACGGCGCGGTAGATGTCGACCTTGCCGTATTTGTGCCGGGCGTCGGCCTCGGTCAGCCCCACCGCGCCCACCGGCGGCTGCGAGAAGACCGCGCTGGCCACGGTCTCGTGGTCGAAGGTCATCGGGCGGCCGTAGAACTCGGTTTCGGCGAAGGCGGCGCCCTCACGGATCGCCACCGGAGTGAGGTTGATCCGGTCGGTGACGTCGCCCACGGCCCAGATGTTGTCGACGCTGGACTTCGAGTAGTCGTCCACGATCACCGCGCCGTTCTCGCGCAGCTTCACGCCGGCCTTTTCCAGACCCAGTCCCGCCGTGTAGGGCGCGCGACCGGTGGCGTACATGACGACCTCGGTCTCGAACTGATGGCCGCTGCTGAGCAGGTTGCGGACGCCCGCATCGGTCTTCTCGAGCTTCTCGTGATTGCAGCCCAGGATCACGCGGATACCCCGCGCGCCGAGCTCCATCTCCAGGTGCGAGCGCACGTCGTTGTCGAAGCCGCGCAGGATGTTGTCGCCACGGTACATCAGGGTGGTCTCCACCCCCAGACCGTTGAAGATGCCGGCGAACTCCACGGCGATGTAGCCCCCGCCGACGATCAAGATGCTCTTGGGCAGCTGCGGCAGGTGGAAGGCCTCGTTGGAGCTGATCGCCAGGTCGATGCCATCGATCGGCGGCATGGCGGGGCGGGCGCCGGTGGCGATCAGGATCTTGTCTGTCGTCAGGGGCTTGTCCTGGTCGGCGAGCGCGACGGTGTGGGCGTCGACCAGGGTGGCGCGGCTGTGGAAGAGGTCGGCGCCGGCGTTCTGCAGGTTGTTGACGTAGATGCCCGACAGGCGGGCGATCTCGATGTCCTTGGCGGTGATGAAGGCGGGCCAGTCGAAGGTCGCGTCACAGTGGGACCAGCCGTAGCCTTCGGCGGTCTTGAAGGCGGCGGAGAACTCGCTGGCGTAGACCATGAACTTCTTCGGCACGCAGCCGCGGATCACGCACGTCCCACCGACCCGATACTCCTCGGCCACCGCCACCTTCGCCCCGGAGAGCGCCGCCAGCCGCGTGGCGCGCACGCCGCCAGACCCCGCGCCGATGACGATGAGGTCGTAGTCGTAAGCGCGGGCCATCAGGGTCTCCGGTAAACGGGGCAAGGGTCTCTAGATAGCGTCGCCGGCTGGCAATGGAATTGCTGAGTCTCTCTTCGTCTCCTCGCCTCGGCCTATCAGTAGCCCTCTCCCACGGCGTGGGAGAGGTGAGGTGAGGGTATGGGTCGTGAGGTCCGCCACAAGCGGACGCGGTGAGGCCGTCCCCTCACCGTACCTCTCCCCGTGAACGGGGAGAGGGTTACTCAAAGAGCGAGTTCGGTCCCGAGCGCACCCTCACCGCCTCAGCGTCACCAAGCCGTCCGGCGTGCCGATCATGGCCTCGTCGGCGAGGCCGAGGAAGAGGCCGTGGTCGACGACGCCGGTGATGCTCTTCAGAGCGGCTTCGACTCCGGACGGGTCGAGGATGGCGGCGCAGGCGGCGTCGTAGATGTAGTTGCCACCGTCGGTGACGAAGGGGGCGCCGTCCTTGAGCCGCAGGACCGGCTCGGCGGCGACGCCGGCGTCGGCGAGGCCGTCCACGATGCGGCGCAGGGTGGTGGTGTGGCCGAACCGGACAACCTCGATCGGCAGGGGGTAGCGGCCCAGCATCGGCGAGCGCTTGGCGGCGTCGGCGATGACCACGCAGCGGCGGGAGGCCTCCCACACCAGCTTCTCGCGCAGCAGCGCCCCGCCGCCGCCCTTGATCAGGGCGAGGCCCGGGCCGATCTCGTCGGCCCCGTCGACGGTGAGGTCGATCGCGCCGGCCTCGTCCAGGTTGGTGAGCGCCAGGCCGAGCTCGCGAGCCAGCGCCGCGGTGGCCTCCGAGGTGGGCACGCAGACGATCGGCAGACGCCGCGCCGCCAGGGCGCGCACGAACCAGACCGCGGTGGAGCCGGTGCCGAGGCCCACCACCGTGCCGGGCTGGGCCAGTTCTGCAGCCGCCTCGCCGCAGAGGCGCTTCTCGTCGTCGGCGCTCATGCCTTTGCCTTCTCCGCCTTCTGGCGGCGCTTGCGCTCGCGGAAGGCGGCGGCCCAGCCGGCCTTCTCGGCCTGGCGTCCGCGGCCGAGGGCCAGGGCGTCGGGGGCGACGTCGTCGGTGATCACCGAGCCGGAGCCGGTGTAGGCGCCGTCGCCGATCCGCACCGGGGCCACCAGCGAGGAGTTGGAGCCGACGAAGGCCCCCTCCCCCACGTGGGTGTCGTATTTGTCGAAGCCATCGTAGTTGCAGAAGATGGTCCCGGCCCCGATGTTGGCGCCCGCGCCGACCGTGCCGTCGCCCAGGTAGGCCAGGTGGTTGGCCTTGGCGCCCTTGCCGACCTTGACCTTCTTCACCTCGACGAAGTTGCCGATATGGGCGTCCTCGCCGATGTCGGCGCCGGGGCGCAGGCGGGCGAACGGGCCGATGATCGCGCCCGAGCCCACGCGGGCCGACTCCAGGTGGCTGAACGAGCGGATCACGGCGCCCGCTTCCACAGTGACGCCGGGGGCAAAGACCACGTTGGGCTCGATAGTGACGCCCGGCGCGAGGGACGTGTCCCATGCCAGCTGGACCGTATCGGGTGCGATCAGGGTCACGCCGGCCTCCATCAATTCGGCGCGGCGGCGGCGCTGGAAGGCGGCCTCGGCGACGGCCAGCTCAGCCTGGCTGTTGACACCCAGGAAGCAGGCTTCGTCGGCGAGGGCGGCCCGCACGGAGCGGCCGGCGCGGTTGGCCAGGCCGACCACGTCGGTGAGGTAGTACTCACCCTTGGCGTTATCGCAGCCGACCTCGGCCAGCAGGCCGAACAGCAGTTCCGCGGATGCGGCCATTACGCCGGAATTGCAGGCGTTCACGGCCAGCTCGGCAGGACTGGCGTCCTTCGCCTCGACGATGCGGTCGAGCGCATCGCCGGGGCCGAGGATCAGGCGGCCGTAGATGCTCGGGTCGGCGGCGCGGAAGCCGAGCACGGCCAGATCGGCGCCGGCGTCGCGCAGGTCGAGCACCGGCTGGACGGCAGCGGGCGTGAGGAGCGCGCTGTCGGCGAGGGTGACCACCACGTCGCCCTCGAACCCGGCAAGGGCGTCCTTCGCCGCCAGGACCGCATGGCCGGTGCCGAGCGGGGGGTCCTGGATGGCGATCGCGCCCTCCCCCAGCCGCCTGGCGACATGGGCGCGCACGGATGGCGCACCGACGCCCAGCACCACGACGATCCGCTCGCAGCCCAGCCCCTCGGCGAGGTCGATGGCGTGGTCGATCAGGGCGCGCCCGGCCAGCGGGTGCAGCACCTTGGGGGTCGGCGATTTCATCCTCGTCCCCTGGCCGGCGGCCAGGATGACGGCGGCGCGCGGGCTCATGGGCGGCTCTCCGACTCGTGCGAGCTTGTCACGCGGCCGGCTTTAGCCGAAACGGCGGCGGCTTTCGACCGGGAGACTCCCTTGACCGACACGACAGGCTCCCTGGACGGCTGCGTGATCGCCTTCGACCTCGACGGCACGCTGGTGGACACCGCAGCCGACCTGGTCGGGACGCTGAACACCATCCTGCAAGGCCAGGGCCATTCGGAGGTGCCGCTGCAGGAGGCGCGGTCGATGATCGGCCGGGGAGCCATGGCGCTGCTGGAGCGCGGCTTCGCAGCGGCGGGCGTCCCGCTGCGCGAGGACGAGCGGCAGCCGCTGTTCGACAGGTTCATCGAGATCTACCGCGGGCGGATCGCCGAGGAGAGCCGGCCGTTCGCGGGCGTGGTCGAGGCGCTGGACGAACTGGCCGGCGCCGGCGCGACGCTGGCGGTGTGCACCAACAAGCGCACGTCGCTGTCGGTGGCGCTGCTGGAGGCGCTTGGCCTGGCCGGCCGGTTCGCGGTGATCATGGGGCCGGACACCGCGGGCGTCGCCAAGCCCGACCCAGGCCACCTGATCGCCACCGTTGGCGCGGCCGGGGGGCGGATGCAGAGGGCGCTGATGGTGGGCGACTCCCAGACCGACTACGGCGCCGCCCGCGCGGCGGGCGTGCCGATCGTGCTGGTCAGCTTCGGCTACACCGAGATCCCGGTGGAGGACCTCGGCGGCGATGCGCTGATCGACAGCTTCGCCGAGCTGCCGGCGGTGGCGCGCCGCCTGCTTGCCCCGCGCCTCGCGGCCGTCAGCCCGGCCCTTCCCGGCATGGACGCATAGCCATCGGTCGCCGGCTACGCGACCTGCGGCGCCCTCACGACCCTGCCTGGACGCGCGCCGGTCGACGCGTCCCGCGAGATGATCGGTTCGCCCGCGACCAGGGTGGCTAGGTAGCCCTCGCCGAGTTGCAGCAGGCGTTTGCCGCCCCCCGGCAGATCGTGCACGAGGCGCGGCTGGCCGCACGCGAGGCGCTCGTAGTCGATCACGTTGAGGTCCGCGCGCAACCCGGCGGCGACGCGCCCTCGGTCCCGCAGGCCGAAGTGCGCGGCCTGCCGCCCGCTCATCATCTCCACCACCCGCTCGACCGGCAGGCGGTCGCCGGCGGTGCGATCGCGCGTCCAGTGCGAGAGACAGAAGGTCGAATAGGCGGAATCGCAGATCATCGCGGAGTGGGCGCCGGCGTCGCCGAAGCTGATGATGGCGTTCGGCAACTCGATCCGCTCGCGCACGCCCTCCAGGGCCTCGGAATCGAAGTTGAAGAACGGGTAGTAGAGCAGCCCTTCGCCGTCCCTGGCGATCAGGGCGTCGTAGTAGATCTCCATCACCGACCTGCCGGTGCGCTCCGCGGTCGCGAGCACCGAGGCCGACGCCGGCGGCTCGTAGTCGGGCGGGCCGTCGCACACGAAGACGCGGGCGGCGTCCCGCGCCAGGGCGGCGATGTGGCGCAAGTCGGCGTCGCCCGCCAGGTCGACCGGCGCTTCCGAGAGCAGGCGCGCCCGCAGCGCCGGATCGCGCATCGCCGCCGCCTGCTCGGCCGGCGTCCGGCCCGCCAAGGCCTGGAAGCTCGGATGGCGCGCGAACGGATGGATGGTCAGGCCCAGTCCGATCATCATGCCGATGGCCCGGGCCGAGACCTCGCGCATCACCGGCGCGCCGTGCGCATCGATCCTGCACAGTTCGGCGTCCACGGCCCGCCAGCCCCCCGACAGCCTGGGCCACTGGTGCAGCGCCACCGAGAGCGCGCCGGGGCGGAGGCGCGCGACGCCGTCCAGCAGCGCGAGGTCCGCCGCCGCCGCCTCCCCGCCGAGGTGCTGGTGGAAATCGGTGGCGAACTGGACGGCGCGCCCGCCCACCGCCCGCACCGCGGCGGCCACCGCCAGCACTTCCGCGTCCGGCGCCCCGTAGTCCGGCGTCATGCGCCCGCTCGCCATGCGGTGGCTCTGGATGCGGCCGGTCGAAACCCCAAGCGCCCCCGCCTGCAGGGCTTCACCCACCACCGCCGCGACCGCCGCCGCGTCCCCGTCCGACACCCGGCCGCCGTCGAGCGCGCGGCGCCCGAGCGCAAACAGGCGCGCCGCCCCGTGCGAGACGTAGGCGCCCACGTCGATGGCGCGCGGCATTTCCTGCAGGACCGACAGGTAGTCCTCGAAGGTCGTCCAACGCCACTCCATGGCGGCGTTCAGCACCGGGACCGGAATGTCCTCGACGCCCGACAACAGGTCGACCAGCACCTCCTCGTCGCCGGGCCGGCACGGCGCGCAGCCGACGCCGCAGTTGCCCATGATCGCCGTGGTGACGCCGTTGCGGGAGGACGCCAGCAGTTCGGGGTCCCAGGTCGCCTGGGCGTCATAGTGGGTGTGCATGTCGACGAATCCCGGCGTGACGAGGGCCCCGTCGGCGTCGATGTCGCGCCTGGCAGGCGTACTCACCGTCCCGATCTCGACGATCAGGCCATCCTTGATCCCGACGTCTGCGGAGAAGCGGGGCCTGCCGGTTCCGTCGGCGACAAGTCCCCCACTGATCTTGATGTCGAGCACGCCGATCCTCCACGGCCTGTGGGCCGGCGCGAGCCGGCGTAGGCCCACCGGGGCCACAGGCCTCCAATCTGCTCGCACGGCGGCATGTGGTCCAGCAGGCGCTTCCTTCGTGCGACGCGAGACGGCGCCCGCGGCGGCGCGCGCCGCTTGCTCGCCGCGCGCCGTGACGCTATTAGCCCCGTCCTCCCCGGTATGGACGCGTAGCTCAGCGGGAGAGCATTCGCTTCACACGCGAAGGGTCGTAGGTTCAATCCCTACCGCGTCCACCACCCAGTCGCTCCCTCGACACCCCGCCCCCTCAATCCCTGATAATGGGCCGGAAATTCCGCGCCTTAGCGCCTGCGGCCACGATTGGAGACGTCTCCAGGGCCGATATTCCGGCCGCTGTGGGCCCCTGTTCCCGGCACTTTCTCCAGGCCCCCCGAACGAAGTCCACTTTCGGTTTGCGGCCCGTCTCCGATTTCCCTGATAATGG
>Ga0105240_10002669_pt1 | contig 28394 bp, 26 predicted proteins | sample KBSC54metaG_FD_80426 | JGI IMG/M metagenome (GOLD analysis project Ga0105240, IMG submission 80426) | Corn rhizosphere microbial communities from Kellogg Biological Station, Michigan, USA - KBS C5-4 metaG | ecosystem: Host-associated > Plants > Roots > Rhizosphere > Soil | place: Michigan, USA... | reverse complement strand
CTTCTCTGTTAGAATCAAGGTTCTGAGTCCATCAGCAGGAAGAAGCTATGTCCATCCATCCAGTAATGCAGCGCCTGGCAGATAAGCTGAAGCGCACCGATCTTCCCAGTTTCGTGCCCGGCGACCAGATTCGCGTGCAAGTCAAGATTAAAGAAGGCGATAAGGAACGTCTGCAGGCGTTTGAAGGCCTTGTAATTGCGGTAAACAAGGGGCCTCAGGGCACGTTTACCGTACGGAAAATGAGCTTCGGGCAGGGCGTGGAGCGCATCTTTCCGTTCAACTCCAAGGTTGTGGATAAAGTTGAGAAGATTCGCAGTTACCGGGTCAGACGCGCGAAGCTGTTCTATATTCGCGGACTGCGCGGCAAGGCTGCCCGTCTGAAGGAAGTGGAGCGCGCGAAGGCGTAGCCAAAGTATTTTTGAGGTTGAAGAACCCCGGCCCAGGCCGGGGTTTTCGTTTGGGCTGAGATCTGGAAAATGGATCAGTCTTCGCGGGTATTTTTGTTGTTCCGCTTCGCATCCCCGGTCTCTTTGTCATCGTCTAGTCCGGTGGAGTCAGCGATGCTCACTGATCCGAGGGAGTCGTTTACTACGCCATCATCAGGTTGGGCGTTTGGATCCTGAAATCCGCCGGGCTGCTCATGTGTCGGCTTCGGGTTGGTGGTCATTGCTCCTCCTAAGCTGTTGGATGCAAAGAGGACGAAGATGACGACCAGGCTTCAGGAATCGGCGCATATCGAACGAATGCGAAATCGCTCGGGCCGCGAACGCAATCTAAGCAGTCAAGGTAAGGGAGAGAGGGATGAAGCGTAAATTCCCCTGGTTTGAGCTCATAGTTCTTATCGGACTCGCGGTAATTTTTGGCCTGACGTACTGGCAGTTCAAAGGAGCCCAGCGCGATCTGCAAAAGCATGACGACGATCTGAAGCAGCAGTATCACCCGAAGTAGTAAGTTGCGAGCGACGGGGCCGGCAAGGAACTCCGAGCCCGGACAAGGTGTCCGGGCTCGGAGTCGCGGTTGCGTGGAGGGATTTCAGCGAATTTGTGAAGACGGATTTACAGTGTGATGTCCCAGGACTTCTCGCAGACGGGCGAGATGGTGCCAGCTATGACGAAGCGCGTGGTCTTCAATCACGAACTGCGCCGTGAGAGGCGCCCCGGCATTGAGTGAAAAGGGAGCGGCGCGTTCAAGTTCGTCTTCAGTGAGAGCGCGAACCACGTCGGCTGCTTCCCTGCTGTTTTTGAGAAGCAGTTCGATGGTTTCAGAGCGGCCAGCGTTGGCGCTATCGGCCGCATGTCTGGCGTTGATGCCGGCGACGAGATCCCAAGTGACATCGGTGACGCTTCTGCCGGAGGCAACAGCCTGTGCAACCCCGATTTCAATGGGATACATGCTAGCCACGTGATGAATGATGACGCCGGCTGTGCGGCCCTGCTTGCCGCCTTCGATCGTAGGTGTGGACCACTCGGCTTCTGTGAGGCGACCGGCGAAGTCGGCCAGACGCGCCGCGCCTTCTTCAATGCGATCGGCGAGAAGTTCCGCGCGGCGATTCGATTTGCTGTCGTTCATCGAAATCGAATGGATGAACGGGAGATTGAGATCGCGGTCACCGCGGATCGCGATGACCTCGAGATATTCGGAATCGACAAGGGTGGCATTGCCAAAGGCGCGATTGTTTGCACTCCAGAGCGCGACGAGGTCGGCCTTGAGCTGTGCCTGGCCTGCATCGTCGAGTGCTCCGAATGCACGTGTCATCGGACCGTAGTGCTCGCGGAAAAAGTCCACGACCACATCGGGCGGGAACGGATATTCGAACTGGTAGTGGCGGTAGGTACAACGGAGATTGAGAACGCCTTCACGGAAACGCTCATGCACTGTCGCCTGATCGCCCCAGAGAACGGGGGAGGGCATTCCATTTGGAGCGATGTAGCGCGCGATGATCTTGAACATCTGGCCGACAAAGCCCTGGGGCGTCCAGTTGGCCATGGCGATCTTGCCGCCGGGCTTGCAGACGCGGATGAGCTCTGACGCGACGAGGTCAGGCCGCGGCGCGAACATCGCGCCAACGAGGCTGGTGACGACGTCGAACTGCGCGTCAGCATAGGGGAGCGCTTCGGCATCGCCTTCGTCGAATTTGACGTCGAGGTTCTCCTGCAGAGCGCGGTTCCGCGCGCGCTCAAGCGAGTTGGTTGCGATATCGCAGCCGGTGACTACGGCTCCCGCACGTGCGGCGATAAGAGCAAGCTGACCTGTTCCGCAGCCCACGTCGAGGACCTTCTGTCCGGGTTCGACTCCGATGCGGCGGAAGAACAGGTGTGCATCTGGCTCGAGATAGCGAGAGAAGACGTCGTAGTCTCCGGTCATCCAAGTGGCCTTGAGACGGGCTTTCAACTGGGTGATTTCGCTAGCGGAATTCGTAAAGCTGGGGGAAACCGCGGCTGCTGTACTCATGTTTTTGAATCTTCCTCGGCGGGGATTTGATCAAGTAAGATCAAGCTCTACTATGCGGGGAACCGAACTTCCCTACTTGACTGAACCGCCCGCATGGTTAGCCCAAACGCCCATTTTTTGGAAAGCGTGCAAGTGCAATGGACGTGTTGTCAGAGGTGTTGAGCACCGTTCGTCTGCGTGGGGCGATCTTCTTTAACGCGGAGTTCAGTGCACCGTGGTGCATCACTTCGTCGGGCGCGGCGGGGATAGAGCCGCATCTGCCCTTTAAGGGCCTGCATGTGATCATGTTCCATTTCCTCACGGAGGGGCGCGCTTACGCCTCTCTCGGTGAGGAGCGTGTGGAACTGGATGCCGGCGACATTGTCGTCATTCCCGGCGGAGACTCTCACCTGCTGGGCAATGGTCCGCTCCGAGGAGAGCCGGTCGATTCATTCCGTGAGTTTGCAGGAAGCCTGGCAGACGGTCTGAAGCTCGTTCGATTCGGCGCCGGTGGCGAGAAGACCAGATTCGTGTGCGGGTACATGGCTTGCGATCCTCGGCTCTGCGAGGTGTTCCTATCGGGATTGCCACAACTCTTAAGGGTGCCGGTAGCTGCGGGTCCTTCGGGCAAGTGGATCGAGAACTCGATTCGATTTTCTGTGGATGCGTCGACGGGATCAAACGCCGGGAGTTCTCTGGTTGTGGGGAAGCTATCGGAGGTTTTGTTTGTCGAGACGCTGCGCTCGTACATCAGCACGCTGCCGGAGGAACACACGGGATGGCTGGCGGGACTGCGCGATCCAAACCTGGCGAAGGCGCTGGCTTTGATGCATCGAGATCCTGCGCGGGAGTGGACGGTAGAAGGATTGGCAAAGGATGTAGGGCTCTCGCGCACCCGGCTGGCGGAGCGGTTCCGGCATTTTCTGGGAATGTCGCCAATAGCCTATCTGACTGATTGGCGGATGAGGATCGCGGCAGAGGCGCTGGAGAAGACGGACAAGAGCGTGGTGGAGGTGGCGATGGACGTGGGATATAACTCCGAGGCCGCGTTCAACCGTGCGTTCAAGCGTACTTACAACGCACCTCCGGCACAATTCCGGCAGCAGAAGAAGGGCGGCAAGGCTGTGGAGTTGAGAGCCGAGCCTGCGATGGCGTAACGAGTTCGTTTCACTGGACGGGTTTTCCGCAGCGGCGCGTCGTTTCGCACATGCAGTTCGTTCTTATACTGAGTGCATGGCAAAGACACCCGTCTGTGGCTGGAAGCTGGAGAAGGCTGCGGCGAAGTGCGGCTTTCTGCGGATTGCCGGGTGCGACGAAGTGGGACGCGGGCCAATGTTTGGGCCAGTGGTTGCCGCGGCTGCCATTCTGCCGCTGGGGTGCCGGATTCCGGGGCTGAACGATTCGAAGCAGCTTTCAGAAGCGAAACGCAATGAGCTCGATGTGATCATTCGCGCGAAGGCGCTGGCATTTGCGATCGCTGCAATCGATGTGGAGACGATCGACCGAATCAACATTCGCAACGCTTCCCTTCTCGCCATGCGGACGGCCGTGCACCAGCTCGGGATGGAGCCGGACTACATACTTATCGACGGCTGCGACACGATCGACTGGCCCTGCCCGCAGGAGTCGGTGATTCACGGCGACGGAACAAGCTATTCGATCGCCGCGGCGAGCATTCTGGCAAAGGTATATCGCGACCGGATGCTGGTCGAGCTGGATGCGGTGTATCCCGGATATGGGCTGGCCAGGCACAAAGGGTACTGCTCGCGGGAACATCGCGCGGCACTGGACCGGCTTGGGCCCACTCCCCTGCACCGCAAGAACTGGAGCCCAGTGATGCAGACGATGCTGGGGTTTAGCGAGACAATGGAGATCGTGGTGGATTGACTGCATCGGAGGCGGCGCAATGGCACGTCTGCAGCTGCTCTGGATTGTTGTTCTGGTCTTCCTGCTCGCTGGATGTGAAAAGCGCTCGAACAAGCCTGATCCGACAAAGGGTGTCGTCAGCGGACTGCTGATTTGCGCCGATACCGCCAAGCCGGCGCGGTTCGCCACCGTGAACCTGACGCCGATTCCCAAAGCACATTCAGAACCGAACGATGATCCGCCGCTCGCGCCAGTAGCGACCATTCAGACCGGGCTCGATGGCCGATTTCGGATGGAGGCCGTGCCGCCTGGGGAGTACTACGCATTTGGGACGCTGGACGGGTATCTGGATCCGATGCGCGGAATCGATTTCGGGCAGATCAGCGAGAAGGGTACGACATCGGAACAGGAACTCGCTGCCATCAAGCAATGGAAAGATAACCTGATGACGGTTAAGGTCGCGGTGCGACGGGTTTCGGAGATCACGATTGAACTGCGACGGGCTGCGGAGATTGACGGGAACGTCAGCTTCGATGACGGCAGTCCTGCGATCGGCATGCACTTTCAGCTTTTCCGGAAGAATCCGAAGAAGGAGTGGGGCGCGGTCGGGCTTCAGCTGTTCAACAACTGGGCGATCACGTCGACCAGCGACAGCCACGGTCATTACGCGGTTGAGAATCTCGCGGCTGGTGAATATGTTGTTTGCGCGATGATGCCGGTTGATTCCGAAGATATTGCGCCCCGCGTTTGCCTGGGAAACGTGCTGCGAAGGAAAACTGCGAGTTCGATCAAGGTGAGTGAGGGTGAAGTTGCGCGGGGAGCCGACATTGTGATTCCAGTTTCGGGGTTGCGAACGGTCGGTGGCCGGGTGGAGGCGATGGAGGACGGCCATGCTCCTTCGCACGCAACAGTGACGCTGCTGTACGCGGATGATCGCGAGCAGGCGAGAAAGGCTTCTATCGACGGCGATGGAAGCTTTCGCTTCGAGTACGTTCCGGAAGACAGCTACACTTTGCGGGTAAGTAAAGCGAAGGATGACGTTGAAGAAGGTTCAAACCGAAGCGAGCGGCTGTATTCGGAAAAAGAGATTCCGCTGTACGTGCACGGCGATCTTAATGACGTGAACATTCTGCTCACGCGCACACCGGCTCACAACTGACGACCTGAGTGCTTCCGATCATGCGGCGACGGCGCGGCGTGTCTTTCGTTTCTGGATATAGAGCAGTACTGGTCTTGCCAGCAGCAGAATGGTGAGCGAGATGGTCAAGTTCATGGGGCTGAGGACACCGGGTTTGACCTGCCACCAGTAGTGAATGATTCCCCCAACTGCAGCCAGATAGACAAGCTTGTGGAGGCGGTTCCACTGCTTGCCGCCGAGTTTGCGAATGGCCCACGTCGTAGATGTGAGTGCAAGCGGAACCAGAAGCAGATATGCAGCGAATCCGGCGATGATGAAGCGTCGCTTGGTGATATCGGTTTTGAAGACGCTCCAATCGAAATTGAGATAGAGCACGAGATAGGTCGCGAGGTGAATGGTGGCGTAGAAGAAGGCGAAAAGGCCGAGAAGGCGGCGGAACTTGATGAGCCAGGAGAGTCGCGGCGACAGCAGACGCAGGGGCGTGATCGCCAGGGACAAGATGAGCAGCAGGAGTGTGTTGTATCCGGTGGTGAGGGCAATGTTCGATGTGGGATCGGGGCCGAGCGTGTTGGTGACGGCCTCGTAAACGAGCATGAGGAAGGGACCGAGGCATGCGATCCAGGTGAGGGTCTTGAGCGTGATGAGGGTCTTGCGGGACATTGGTTTTAGCGGCGCTCCGCGCCTGTTAGCGGGGCTAGCGGAGTTAGGCTCTAGCTCCGCTAACACGTGCGAAGCACAGCTAACGCCGCTAACTCCGCTCAGTAGTACTTGTCGAGGTTCATGCCGTTGTAGAGCGACGCGACCTGTTCGGCGTAGCCGTTGAACATCAACGTGGTGCGGCGCTGTGCATAGAAGGGCAGGCCGATGCGGCGCTCGGTTTTCTGGCTCCAGCGTGGGTGGTCGTGATTCGGGTTGACGTTGGAGTAAAAGCCGTATTCGCGGGGGTTCTGCTGATACCACGTGGTTTCCGGCAGCTTCTCGACGAAGCGAACGGTGACAATGGATTTCGCGGACTTGAAGCCGTACTTCCATGGCACGACGATGCGGACTGGTGCACCATCCTGGTTGGGCAGCACCTGGCCGTATAGGCCAAAGGTGAGCAGTGTGAGCGGGTGCATGGCTTCGTCCATGCGCAGGCCTTCGCTATATGGCCAGAAGATGCTGGACTCGTCGGTCCACTTCTCAACCTTCTTGTCGTAGTACGACAGGAACTGGACGTACTTCGCGCTGGGAAGCGGGTCGCATTGCTTGATCAATTCAGAGAGCGAGTAGCCAATCCAGGGGATGACCATGCTCCAGGCTTCGACGCAGCGGTGGCGGTAGACGCGATCTTCGAGCGGGCGTAGTTTGAGCAAGGCGTCTATGTCGAAGGTTTTCGGCTGCTTGACCAGGCCGTCAACTTTCACGGTCCAGGGTCGCGTGGGAAGGACGCCGGCATTCTTTGCGGGGTCACTCTTCTGCACGCCGAACTCGTAGTAGTTGTTGTAGTGCGTGATGTCTTCGAAACTTGTGAGTTGCTCGCCGGAGGTGGAAAGCGGGCTCTTCACAGTCTGGAGCTTTGTGGCGTCGGCAAGGGCAGTTGTGCCCGGCGATAGCAGGTCAGCGATGCGATCCGCGCCGATTATGGCCCCACCGGCCGCGGCGGCACCGGAGACGGCGGTGCGCAGGAAACGGCGGCGGCTCAAAAAGTCTTTGTAGCTCGACTCAGATGTGATCTCCGATGAGGGAATGTCGGAGGGCTTGCGGATGAGCATGGATGACCTCGTGGGGAATCCTGATACAGAATCCTGGTACAGCATTTATTAGACACCCGTGGGCAGGTACAAGTTACAGCGTGACCCGAACCGATTCGATGGGAAGAAAACGGGACTAAACCTTTGCGGCAGCTCGCCGAGACGTGGGGCGAGTCTCAGCCAGCGCCGGAAGGCTGCCACGCGGGAATGAGGTGGACTGGCGCACCACGAGGTGGGTGGGAATGTGCCATTCGGTTTGCTGAGCCTGAGGCTGATCCGATTCAATTCCCGCACGCAGGGCCTGAATTGCCGCCGACGCCAGGTGCTTGCAAGACATTTGAACGGTGGTTAAGGGCGGGAGCACGAACTGCGTGAGATGGATGTCGTCGAATCCAATTACCGAGACATCATCTGGGACTTCGTGGGTGGTGCGGTGAAGGCCGTGGAGAACACCAATCGCGGTCATGTCGTTGGAGCAGACGATGGCGGTGGGCATTTCTCCGAGTTGCAGAAGGTTCTCGGTCGCCCTGATGCCGCCTTCCATGGTGTGCGTGCCCTCGATCAGGTGCTCGCTCGGGACCGTCAGACCAAGTTCGGACATCGATTTGAGGAATGCGTCCCGGCGGGCAACGGCGGAGCGCATGTGCAAGGGACCGCTAATGAAAGCGATGTGGCGATGACCCAGCGCGGCGAGGTGCTGGACGGCTTCGCGAATTCCCCCACCGTAATCGACTCTGAGCACGCGGATGTTGGGCATATCGGGCCCGGCATCGACAAACACCATGGGGAACGCGCGATCCACGAGTTTCTGGATGAGTTCCTGCTCGATTCCGAAGGTCATGATGGCTACGCCATCGACGCTGCGCTGAAGCATGCGGCGGACCAGTGATTCAGTGCGGGTCGGATCGTAGTTGGTGGAACCTATGAAAACTTCGTAGCCCTGCTCCACTGCGAGATTCTCGAATTCCTGCACGAGTTCAGGGAAGAAGGGGTTTGTGATCTCGGAGACGATGAGACCGAGGAGGCGGCTCCGGCCGGAGACGAGAGCGCGGGCCTGGGTATTGGGTACGTAGCCGACGTCGCGAATGGCACTCCAGACACGCTCAGCCAGTTCGGGAGCGACAGTGGAGATGCCGTTGACGGTGCGGGAGACAGTGGCGATGGAGACGCCGGCGCGGTGGGCGACATCGCGGATGCTGGCGCTGGGAGCGCGATGGCGATTCGTGTTTTTTCTGGGGCCACCCACGGACGGAACAATTCTACGCCATTTTCTCGTGTTTCACGAAGTCGTATCTCGTCTCGAAACGTCGCGAACTGAACGAACGGCAGGAAGTTAGGGTCGAAGGGTGACAGACCAAGGATCAACCTGAGAGGGTTCGAAAGGTACTGATGGGCAAACGTTTCCACCCCTTGCCAGTTGTTGGTTAAGGGTGGCTCTGGCCTCCGTCGGCGATTTCGATGGCGTGGCCCAGCAACGGAAGAATGCTGGAAAGGCTCTCTTCCGCTCCTCGTTTGCTGCCGGGGAGGTTGACGATGAGAGTGCTGCCGCGAAGACCGGCGATGCCGCGCGAGAGCCAGGCGAACTGGTTCTTCTCTGAACCGAGCGAACGCATGGCTTCGGCGATTCCCGGAACGAGGCGGTCGAGAATGCGGACGGTCGCCTCTGGCGTGCGATCGCGCGGGCTGAGTCCGGTGCCTCCGACGGTCAGGATGAGCGAAGCATGCATGCTGGACCACTCGAGCAGCCGGGCGATGATCTCGTCTTCCTTGTCGGGAACCAGGGCGTTTGCGACGCGAGCTGTGGGCCAGTGCTGACGCAGCAGGTCAGCAACGGCGGGGCCAGCGGTGTCGGTCATAAGACCCTGGGAGCAGCGATCGGATACGGTGAGGACGCAAAGGAGCATGGTTGCCACCTGGTGGTTAGCGTGCGTCCGGCAGCACGTTGATGGAACGAAGCCAGATCTCAGCTAAACGGGTCCAGTGAGTAACGGGAAGTTTGGTCTCGCGAAGACCGTAGCCGTGTCCGCCCTCGGCATAGACGTGCAGTTCGGCTGGGACTTTGACGGCTTTCAGCTGGAGGAAGTAGTTGGTCGCGTTCTCAACGTGAACGGGATCGTCCTCTGCCTGCAGGATGAAGCTTGGCGGAGTCTGCGCTGTCGGCTTGATCTCGGGATTGTTGGCCATGTTCTGTTCGGCAAGTGCGAGATATCCGGGATAGATGATGAAGGCGAAATCGGGGCGGCAACTCTGATCGTCGGCGGCGTCGATGCGATCATACAAACGCTTGTCGAAGTGCGTGCTGAGAGCGGCGGAGAGATGTGCGCCGGCGGAAAAGCCGAGGACGCCGATCTTAGCGTTGTTGATATTCCATTCTTTGGCGTGCTGACGGGCGATGCCGAGCGCGCGCTGCGCGTCTTGTAACGCAGCCGGCGATTTCGGATAAGGTCCTGTGTTTGGAACGCGGTACTTGACCAGGAGACAGGCGACACCGACTTTGTTGAGCCAGTCGCAGACTTCGGTGCCTTCAAGATCGATGGCGAGGATCTGGTAACCGCCGCCTGGGAAAACGACGACTGCTGGAGCAGGACCGCTGGGTGCAGACTTCGGAGCGTAATAGGTGATGGTGGGAGTAGAGACATTGCCGAGACGAACCAGAGGACGGCCAGCGATGAGATTATCGGTGGGCTTGGTCATGTCCTTTTCGCCAGGCAGATTCGCCTGTTGACCGGGAGCGCCGTTCGGCCAGAGCGGCAGGGTGGTGTGTCCGGGAGCGGGCTGCCATGCGGGCGTTTGCGCGGAGGTGCTGAGGCTGGTTGCGGCAAAGGCTGCGCAGAGTACAAGCGCGGAGGTTTTCATGCTGTGGGCCTCGACTGATCTTTGGTCGAAGCGATGATTGCAGGAGGCGGGCCGGTGAAGCAAATCGGCGAGCCCGGTTGGCTGATCTGTTTACCGTGCCTAAATTAGGGCTGCGCGCCGGGAGGAACGAGCAAGGTGAGCTTTTCGCGGGCCAGCTCGATGCGGGCAGGAAGCGCGCCAAGGACTTCGCCATCGGCTTCGACGAAGACGCTGGTCTTGGAGCCGTTGATTGGCCTGCACTCGACGGAGTCGGCGTCGAGAAGCTCGATGGTTCGAGAGAAGGTCTGGCGGCCGATGATGGTGGCGAGCAGGAAGCGCATGTAATCGATGCGGCTTCGCGTCTTGAAGGCTACAAGGCTCAGATTGTTCTTGTGCAGCGTAGCGCCTGGAGCGAGTACTCCGAGTGCTCCGCCGAAGGAACGGATGCGGACGGCGAGAAGTTGCGAGACCTGCTCGTTGCGGGCTGAGCCGTTTCCGTTGCCGTTTGCGGTTCCGGAAAAGCGGGCGTCGAAGAGCGGGAACGGGCTTGTGGCCCAGATCTTGGCGGCTTCAAGGATGTAGAGCGCGTAGCCATAGCGGCGCTTGAGTTCGGGATCCATGCTCGACATCAGCAGAGCATCGGCTCCGATTCCCGCGGCGACGGTGAAGTAACGCCAGCCTTCGAGACCGTTGGGCTCCTGGAAAGAGATGCGGCCAACTGGAACCTGCTGTGGCTTTGCGGTGAGGAGGGCCTGAACCGCTTTTACGGGATTTCGGCCGAGGCCGAGATTCTGGGCGAGCGCGTTGGCTGTGCCGAGGGGAACGACGCCCAGCGCGACATCGGTTCCGACCAGGCCTTGCAGGACTTCGTGCACTGTGCCGTCTCCTCCGCAGGCGAGAACAGTATCGTGACCCTGACGAACCGCGGCTGCGGCGAGGGCCTTTGCACTTCCTGGAGCATGCGTTTCGAGCGAGTCGGCGTCAATACCAGCTCTATGCAGAACGGCCTTGACGTTCTCGATGCTCGAGGAACGCCGCGGAGAGTGCTGGCCGGAAGCTGGGTTGTAGATGAGCGCGACGCGGCGCATGGAGAGGCTCTTTCTTTGTTTTCTAAGTCCCGCAAGGGGAGAGTGGCTTTATTTTACAGACCGCATGTTTAGATGCCTGGGAACAGTTTGCAGTTTAGGAACAGTGCTCAGTTCATAGTTCGTAGTTCACAGTTGACCCTCGGCCAGATGCGACTGACTCCGGAGAGGCGTCGGACGACGAGAGGTAGGACGAGCCGATTCTCCTTCGCACCAAATGGCTGCGTGCACAACATAATCAATGGTTTACGGCAAGCGATCACCGATCTTTGTCCACTTCTGAACTTCGAGCTCTGATATGCGCCTGGAGATGGCGATCCCCATCCAGCGTGTTGAGCTCGATGGGGATCGTTGATGATTGAACGGAATGCGAGGCGAGCGTAAGCTACTGGTTCATACCGACTACGGCGCTTACATTGGCGGTGCCAACGTCGAAGCCAGGGGTGAACTGCGAGACTCCGTAAACCTTGTTGAGCATCGCCGACATGGAGGGGTCGAGGGTCAGTTTCACGCCTTTGAGCCAGAGGGTGTTGCCGGTCGGCTTAAGCGGGAGAGTGGTGCCGGCGGGGAGAGTGAGATCGAAAAGGTTGTAGCGTCCCCAGACGGCGTTGTTGACAACCACCTCGCCGGAGAGCACGGGAGTTTTAGAGGCGGTGCTGATGACGAAGGCCTGAAGGCTGACTTTGGTGGCGTTCGAGGCGTCGAAGGTCAAGGCGCCGGAGTGAAGGAGAGTACCCGCACTGGTTTTGAGATCGATGACACCGCTGACGATGGGGAAGGTGGCGGTTGCGCCGGAGACTACGGCGGGATGATCGTATCCGATCTTCACGCCGAGTGAGCTCAATGCTGAGGTCAGGGTTGGGGAGAGTGTGACATCGGTGGCGCCGCCGAATGCGGTGGCTGCACCCTGCGCGATTGCATTGAGTGGGAGCAGCGCGAAGAGGGCCGCTGCGCAGAGAGATAAAATCCTTAGCTTCATGATCTGGTCTCCTTTTGAATGGGGGAGGCGCCGACCGGCGTTCGCCGACGAATCCGAGGAGAGAGATGCCGGAGCTTCTGGGTGAGTGGGATGGAGAGAATGTGAATTTTTGATACGGCGAAAGAGGCGGGGCTCAGTGGTCAGTGGTCGATGATCGGGGATTTGGCAGAGCAGGCAACGGGAATTCGTGATTATTCACTTTCCTCTGCTCACTGGTTCTTCCCTGACCGTGCTCGTCTTCACCGCCAGAAGTAGCCTGATCCGCTAAGGCATTCGATCTCTACAGCGACGGAGGCGAGAAGAACAGCGGCGGAGATTGCCAGGACGGTTAAGTGCGGATGGCGCTCGGCAAGCGTAGCCGGAGCGTTGGCGGCGAATTCGAAAAGACCGCTTTGGCTGATATCGGCTGGGTTGAATTGAGGAGGCACGATGGCGACGTTGGCTGTTGAAGTGCGATGTCCGCTCTGTACCGTTGTCTGGACACACGTGTAGTGTTCTTGTTCTGTGAGCATTCTGGCCTCTTGCTTCGGTCGGGCCGGACCCCATTCCGGCCTGTGATGATGGGCACATTAAGCGCCCCGAATATGAACCATCGTCACATGACGTTTGAGTGGGCGAATGTGAGAGGGATCACAGAAGCAGGGACTAGAGATCTGGGTCCGGAGACTAGCTGCTGATTGTGAGATTGCCGATTTTGATATGCAACTCTTTGGTGGTCAGTGGTCAGTGGTCAGTGGTCAGTGGTCAGTGGTCAGTGGTCAGTGGTCAGTCTGTGAAGCATGACTCGATTGTGACGGATTGTGCGAAATGGACTGCAAACATCGCCGATTTTTTGGAGGGGCTATGCCTCGTACGGAGATCTTGACTAATGCTGATTGTCTGGGCGAGGTGGTGCGGAGTTTTGCGGTTAACGAAGAAATCAATCAGTTGCTGATCGAGCGGCTTGATCCGGCGGCGTGGCTTGCTAACCCAAGTCTCCAAGTGCGATCCGGATTCGCCGGGGCTTCGGCGCGAAGTGGGATGGCGGCACCCGGCACCCGCACCCGATCGAGTTCGCGGACGCGGACGATTGCGGCGATCTTCGCTCACATGCATCATGTGCGGCGGAAGTGGATCCGGCTTTCGGCGCCTCATTTTCCCTTGCCTGCTGAGCTTGATCGCAACTGCACGCAAGCGCAGGCGCGCAAGGCCCTGCGTGCGAGCGGCGCTCGGTGCATGGAGATGATCGAGCAGTTGCTGACTTCATCGCCGGATCTGAGTTCGTCTTCGAAGAAGCTTCCGAAGCTTTTGCGAGATGGGTGGGCGCGCGCCTGGCCCGCCGGGCCGATGATGGTGGCCTACATGATCACGCATGAGGCGCACCATCGCGGGCAGGTTTGCATGCTGGCAAATCAGTTGGGATTCAAGCTGCCGGGCGCGGTCACCTCGTCTATATGGAGGTGGGAAAGCCTGCTCTATGGAGGTGGGAAAGCCTGCTCTAAATGCGTAACTTGAATCTGCAAGCCTGCGGGTCTAGGGGGCCGACTGTCGGGTCGAGGACGATGTGGTGGTGAGAGAGTATGGGCTATTTTGAACGACCATCAGGCAGACGAAAGTTATTGAGGCCTTTCTGGCTTCGCTGGCCCAAGTCGTCTATGTAGGCGACACTGTTTTCCACAACCTGAATTCACGCTTCAGGTGAGCAATTTGGGGTAAATTGCTGAAAATAAAGTACGATCTATATCAAACCTTTGTACCCTGTTGGGCGGGTACTCATGCGGAGCCGATCACCTTTGGGTCATATCGGGACAGGGCGTTCGATGCTATCTTCTAACTTTCAGCGATCGCTCGAACCCTCTCCCGGAATCGAGGCACTCGGAAACTGATTCTCTGAAACGCGGACCCTCTCGATGATTGCGACGCAAATGGAAGCGACGTTTTGCCGTGCATACAACGCCTCGAAGGGCCGCAAGCTCGGCCTGCGGATCACCGTTGCGGATTGCGCCGGCGAGCCGTTCAAGCTGATGAAGGTGATCCTGGATGCGCTGGCGCAGAATCCCGAGGCGGCGTTCTGGCTTACAAACCTTCAGCACACTCCGCAGATCGTTCGCATCTTCCCTCTCGATTTCGCCTACCTCGATGCGGATCTGAACGTTCTGCAAGCGGTGGAGCTTCCGCCCGGAGTCCCGCTTCCCAAGTTTCATCCTGATGCAACAAGTGCACTGATTCTGCCGCTAGGCCATCTCGCTTCGAACAAAACCGCCGACAGCGACCAACTCATCATTTGTCCGGAAGACGAGTTCGAGCTGAGACTGGCGGATCTCCGTGGTGAATCCGAGAGCGACGCGACGTTGTCAGATGATTTGGAGAACGAGCCTGACGGCGAAAGCCTCGACTCGGGCGCGGCCGTTGCACAGCTGCTCGAACAGGCTCCTTTCTTCGCGCAGCAAACTACGCTTCCGATTCAAACAAGTGCAATGGGGCCGGGAAGCGGGTTTACGCTGGCGCTTGCCAGCACATGGCAGGTGGCAACCGCAACAACGGCTGCGTTGCCGCGGGAGGCCGACGCGACGCAGTCAAGCGCGACGGTTGCCTGGGCTGGAGCAGTAGGCGAAAAGGATGAGGCCACTGCGGAATCGGAGATAGCTCGAGAGAATGCCGAGGCTGCGCCAGCGACGCCTTCCACGATCGAGCTGACACCAATCGCGGCACCAAGGCCTGCGCCAGCGAAAATCGAGCCTTCAGCGGAGATGCAAACGGAGTTGCCCGCCGTGGCTTCCCTGGGGCAAGAGGAGCCTGCTAAGCCAGCGCTCAGTGCTACGGAGGAGCTAATTGCGAAGAGCAAAGCAGCCGCCGAGAAAGCATATGTGAAGGTGGCGACGACGTCTGCTCCGTCCGCCGCAAAGCCGAAGAAAAAACCCATTAGCCAGGCGCAGCAGAAGAAAGAACATCTGGGCAACAAAGTGGTGCGCTGGCTTGCGCTCGACGAACCGCTGCCGGAGCGGCGGAAGATCATTCGCCTACTGCTCGAAGGTCTTCAGGCATACCAGGCCGAAGGCGACTCAACGAAGCGCTACAAGGTGCGGGACATCTGCCCGCCAGGCATCTACATCAACACCGACGAACCGTGGCAGCAAGGCGATGCGCTTTCGCTTGTGCTCGTGAAGGAAGGCGCTAGCGAAAGGGACTCGGAGCACCGCGTTCGTATCCAGGCTCGCGTGGTCCGGCGCGATGACGAAGGCGTTGCCGTAGCGTTCGTGTTTCCGGAAGGCACTGAGTTCCAGCCATGGCAGCGAGCGAAGACAAAGAGATCGGACGAGACCGAGGCTATCTTCATTCTTCGCGAACTGCGGCTGGCCCGGGCGCTTGGATTCCTGCGCCGGCTATGTCCGTGGTCTGCCACAGAGGTGAACCATGCGCTGCTGGAGCGCCTGAGCAATAAGCGCGTGGAGAGCGCAGTGGAAATTGCACTGCAGGCGGAGGACATCCTGTTTCGCCGTGGTCACGTTGCGCAGCCATTCATCGCCTCTGAAGTGATCGTGCGGATCATCGAAGGCGGATCGTGGATCGAGGATGACTGGATTCGACGGATGTGGGCCGGGCTTCTCGTTTCCTCATGCAGCGCCGACGGGCAAGACCGCTCGAATCTGCCCTTCATCGACCTGCTCGCGCGGCTTACGCCGATTCATCTGCGCATTTTCTGCTTTGTTTGCCAGCGCGGGGAGGAAGCGCTTGCAGCCGGAAAGACCGAAGCTGCGCTGGATCTGTACTCTACTGCCGAAGAGTTGATGCAAGCTGCGGATTCGCACAGTTTCCCACGCATTCAGCAGACCATCGGGCAGCTTGCCTCGGTGGGTCTGCTGGCCGAAACAGCGCGGCCATCGTATGTTGCGATGAGCGACAAGAGCAAGACCCGCACGACTCCGACTGCTCTGGCGTTGAGGATGTTTGCGCGCTGTAACGGGCACCAAGCCTGACGAGTCGCCACCGCGATCAGTATCTGTTCACGACTCGCTGTTTACAATGGCTGCATGTTCCTGCGCCCTGATTTCCTCTATCGCAATCTTCATCGCGCTCTCGCGCTGTGCCTTGTCGTCCTGGTGTCAGTTCCCTTCTCGAGTCTTGCTCGCGCGCAGGCTTACGTTGGGAAACCCAAACTCGTTGTCATCATCGTGATCGACCAGTTTCGCGGCGACTACCTTAACCGGCAGCGCGCGCAGTTCAAGGACCGTGGCTTCAATCTCTTCATGAAGGAAGGCGCGTGGTTCACGGACTGCTACTACGACTATGCGAATACGAAGACCGCTCCGGGACACGCGACAATCGGCACGGGAGCGTACTCTGACGGGCACGGAATCGAATCGAACGAGTGGTGGGACGCTTCGCGATCAGACGAGAAGAAGGTGACATCGGTAGAAGACGAGCGGTACCGGCTGGTCGGTGCTCCTGCATCGGATCACGCCGTGGGATCGTCGCCTCTCAATCTTCGCGCTTCGACTCTCGGCGACGAACTCCGTCTGGCCACGGCCGGCAAGGCGAGGGTGTTCGGGGTTTCGCTGAAGGATCGCGCAGCTATCCTTCCTCCCGGCCAAGCCGCCAATGGCGCATTCTGGATCGATCCAGCAAGTGGGCAGTTCATCACCTCGAGCTACTACATGGATCAGCTCCCCGATTGGGCACGTCAGTTCAATGCAGGCGATCGCATCGCTCAGGCTGAGCGTGAAGCAAACGCAACGGGAACCAAGGTGTTCTTCGACGCCGTAGGCCGCACCCCGGCGGCGAACAGCTATGAGTTCGATTTTGCAAAAGCGCTCATCAAGGGCGAGAACCTGGGGCAGCGCGGCGTAACGGACTTGCTGACCATTTCTCTATCGGCAAATGACATTCAGGGCCACAAATTCGGTCCAAACTCGGACTCAGAGAATCAGATGATTCTTGCGCTCGATGGGCAGTTCGACAAGTTTTTCACGTGGCTCGACCAGAACATCGGCCTGAACAACGTCTGGCTGGCGCTGAGCGCCGACCACGGGATCGCGCCGATTCCCGACGATGCCGCCAAGCTCGGAATGGACTCAGCCATGCTAACCATGACGAAGGTGTACGACCATCTTGAAGAGGAGCTGAACAAGCGTCACTCCCCGGGCGCGCACGTGACTTATCTGATGCCTGGGCCCGAGCTCCCGTATATCAATCTGAGCAAGCAAGCTTTTGAGAAGGCACATGTGTCAGAGCAGGCTGCGGAGGACGAGGTTGCGGCGCTTCTTCCTGAAGCAGTCGCCGCGCAGAATCCCGCTCCGCCGCCGATGCTGAAGGCGGGCCAGCCGGATGGGACGCAGCCCTCGCAGCACCGGCTTCCACCCGCGCCGCAGTTTGCAGGGGCGTATACCCGCTTGCAGATGGCTTACGGGCAGCTTCCGCAGACGGAGATGGGACGCGAGCTTGCACACAGCTATGCGTACCACGGCAACTGGTTCGTTATGCTGCTGCTGGGCGGCTATCAGATGGAGGACCAGCGCGCCTATGGGGGCACAACACACTTCAGCCCATGGTCTTACGACCGTCATGTGCCACTGGCCTTCTACGGTGGGCCTTTCGTGCCCGGCGAGTATCATGAACGTGTGGCTCCCGTTGACCTGGCAACCACCTTCGCCGCGGAACTGGGCATCAATTTCCCCTCCGCCGCTGTTGGACGTGTGCTTACCCAGGCGCTGAAACCGGAGCAGGCGAAACAGTAAGGGCCGAGGACAAAAGCGCGCGTGAAACCCGACATGAAAGTGCAGTTCGCTGGCATCGAGTTGACCAGCCCGGTCATCGCCGCGAGCGGCACTTTCGGCTACGGCATCGAGTTCGAAGAGATCATCTCGCTGGAGCGCATTGGCGCATTTGTCACCAAAGGGATCTCTCTCAAGCCAATCCAGGGACATCCGGCTCCGCGCATCATCCAAACCGCGGCGGGAATGCTCAACGCCATCGGTCTGCAGAACATCGGGGTTGCGGAGTTTATCGAGACGAAGCTGCCCGGGCTGCGCAATTATCCATCCTGCAAATGCATCGTCAATGTCTTTGGCTACACCGTCGGCGATTACAAGGCAGTCGTCGAGCGGCTCAATGATGCTGATGGGATTGCGGCGTATGAGCTGAACGTCTCGTGCCCGAATGTGCATGCGGGCGGAATGGCGTTCGGGTCTGACTGCGGGTCGCTCGAGTACCTGGTGCGTGAAGTGAAGGCAGTGGCAAAGCGGCCGATTATCGTCAAGCTCTCGCCTAATGTAACTTCTATCGGGCAGATGGCTCGCACCTGCGCGCAATCCGGCGCGGACGCTATCAGCCTCGTGAACACGTTCCTCGCCATGTCCATTGATGTGGAGACGCGCAAGCCGCGCCTGACGAATGTGACCGGAGGCCTCTCAGGGCCTGCGATCAAGCCCATCGCCGTGCGCATGGTCTACGAAGCCTCGAAGGCTGTGTCGATTCCGATCATCGGACTTGGGGGCATCATTACACCTGAAGATGCGGTGGAATTCATGCTGGCTGGAGCGACAGCGATCCAAGTCGGCACCGCAAGCTATGCGGATCCCCGCGCCACGGAACGGCTTGCGAAAGGCATGGAGTCCTGGTGCCGCGGCCATCATGTGGAACGCGTGGCGTCGCTCACTGGCTCACTCGAGCTGCCGCAGAAGTAAATCTGCGCCTCGGGCCGAAGCGTTCGTTGCCAAATCTGAAGAATCTGTCCTGATCACCTTGGTCGCAGGCTTTAGCAGATTTCGTAATCGCCTCGTTACCAGAGAGTCGTCGGGCCTTGCCGAAGGCGGTGTACTGTGGAGCCACCTCAATTTCTCGGGGAGGCGTTGAATGATTGTTGCGACGAGATCTGCTCCGAACATTCTGCTGCTGTTGTGCAGCACGACAGCAATTCTGATGACGCTGACGGGCTTGGTCTTTCTGCTCGGCACACACCTGTCCAGCGCGTTCAGCCGCGGCCCACGTTTCCCGGGCGAGAGCGACGCAATCTCGATTGCGCTCATCTTTGGCGGGATCGCCGTAGCGCTAAAGACAATCGAGGTTGGGCTCCGGGCGGAGCGGCAATCTTCTTTGGAATAGCTGCCCGACCAATGATCGGAAGAGGTCGGGTTACTGATCGAGGTCGGTGAAATCAGCCATGTTTTCGTATTCTTCGGCCGAGATCTCAGGTGCCGGGTCGATCGAATCATAGCCTTCCGGGAAAAGCTCGCGATACTCCCGCGTGATGAGTTTTTCAGCCTGTTCGTCCGTGATTGGCTTGCCGCGCTCTGCTGCAACTGCTTTCAACTTCTTAACGACGTCGCCCCAAGTCTCTGCCATCTCGACATTGTAACGACGAAGCGCGTGCAAAGTGCAACTCGAGCGCACTCACAGCGATCGTTCTGCGATGTACGGCAATCATCCGAGGTCCACTTCCACTTTGGCTCTCAGCTAATCTGCTGCGCGCCGCACGCGCCTCAGCATGTCGGCAACGGACCACTTTTCCAGGCTTCTCAGGACAGCCCGCTCGGCGTCCTCATACACGTCTTCGAGAACCGTTTTCACATTCTGACCGATCGTGCACTTCGGATGCGGCTCGTTCTTGTGCATGCGAAATGCCGCTTCTTCGCCCAGCGCCTCGCGAAGCTGCCGCAACGTGATCTTCGAGGGGTCCCGTGCCAGTTCCCACCCGCCGCCTCGCGCGCCCTTCGAATCGACCAGCTTCGCCTCGCGCAAGAGCGCCAGTTGCCGGCGGATTACGACCGCGTTGGTCCCGATGCTCAGGGCGATGAATTCTGACGTCATCCGCTCCTCGCCCGCCGAGGCTAGCAGCGTCAGAATGTGCACCGCCGTGGAAAAGCGTGAATTCATGTTCCCAGAATCTACTCCCCAGAAAAAAGCTAGTTGCCGAGCCTCTTGGTATATTGTAACATTTTTTGTGACGCTTATGGATTTAGGCTCATCTACAGAACTGAGTCACATATTCTGCTCAGGAGCAACAACATGAAAGTGGTCCTTTACGGCGCTTCCGGAAATGCCGGATCGCGAATTCTCAATGAGCTTAAGTCCCGCGGGCACGAAGTCACTGCCGCCGTACGCAATCCAGATAAACTTGCGGCAGGCACCAAGTCCGTTCGCGATGACCTGGGCACTGTAGATCGCATCACTGAAATCATCACTGGCTCGGACGCGGTCGTTAGCGCCTACATGCCACCGCCTGATGACACCGATCAGCTTGTCGCCGTTACCGGCCGTCTGGTCGACGCAGTCCGCAAAGCCGGCAGTCCGCGTCTCATGGTCGTTGGCGGCGCCGCATCGCTCGAAGTTGCGCCCGGCGTAACATTGCTCTCCTCCGGTCATCTGCCTGCGCCCTGGGTTCCGATTGCTACTTCTCACGCCAAAGCTCTCGACCTGCTCAAATCGTCCGACGTTCCGTGGACCTACTTCAGCCCCGCGGGCTTCTTCGAGCCCGGCCAACGCACTGGCAAATTCCGCCTCGGCAACGACCAGCTCATAACTGACAGCAAAGGCGAGAGCCGCATCTCGTTCGAGGACTATGCTGTCGCGCTCGTCGACGAATTAGAACACCCAGCACACATCCGGGAGCGCTTCACAATCGGCTACTGATTGGAGCGTGCAGTGATCGGGCGAGGGGCGGGCGCTTTCTTGTAATCTCATCTGCGAGATGAAGAACCCTCGTCTGGTCCTTGTTATGTCCCTGCTCGCGCTGTTTCTCGTTCCCTGCACCCCAGCCCAGACTACTGCTCGTCCACCCCTGGACGAGCGTGCGGCGGCTGGCGATCAGCCGGACAATCCTGGTCCGCTTGCGAAAGGCCTCTCCGCGAAGCTGAAGCACCGCGACATCCAGAAAGCGATGAAGCTTGTCGCTGACTGGCAGATCAAGCACTCCGATGATCGCTACAACATCGACTGGACCTACGCTGCGTTCTACGATGGCCTGCTCGCGGCTTCGAAGACGACGAGCGACAGTCGCTATCACGATTGGGTGCTGAGAGCGGCGCGCGACTACAAGTGGCAGCTCGGGCCGCGCTTCGCACATGCCGACGATGAAGCCATCGGCCTTACGTATCTCACCTTCTACAACGAAAGCCATAATCCCGAAGAGCTGGCCCCAACCCGCGAAGGCATGGACAGGCTGACAGCACGTCCAGACGATCCGGCCAAGAATCTCTGGTGGTGGTGCGATGCCCTCTATATGGCTCCTAAGGTTCTGGCGCAACTCTCCGTCACCACAAATGATCATCGCTACATCGACTTCATGGATCACGAGTGGTGGATCACTTCAGGCGCGCTGTACGATCCGGCCGAGCATCTCTACTATCGCGACGACCGGTTCCTGGCGCAGCACGAAGCTAATGGTAAGAAAGTCTTCTGGTCGCGAGGCAACGGCTGGGTTCTGGCCGGGCTGGCGATGGTGCTCGACCGCATGCCCGAAGACTATCCCGCACGCGCGAAGTACATCGAACAGTACAAGCAGATGGCAGAGCGCATTGCCGCCGTGCAACCCTCAGACGGAGTGTGGCGCGCCAGCCTGCTGGATCCGGACTCTTACCCCAACCCGGAGATCTCGGGGACTGCGTTCTTCACCTACGGGCTTGCGTGGGGTGTTCAGCACGGACTGCTCGATCGCAAGAAATATCTGCCCGTCATCGCGAGAAGCTGGCAGGGCATGCTGACGCATATTTACGACGACGGTCGGCTCGGCTCCATTCAGCCCATCGGTGCGGAGCCCGGACAGTTCAAGCCGTCTTCGAGCTATGTGTATGGCGTCGGCGCGTTTTTGCTTGCAGGCTCCGAACTCAACAACATTGCGAAATAGACCTGCTCCCCGCATCGCTGTAGGATTCTGATATCCCCGAGGCCATATGAAACGCACGCACATCCTTGTTGCACTTTCGCTTCTGTCCGTCTCCGCCTCTATGCACGCGCAAGTTGATGCAAAGCTCTTCTCCGACATGCGGTGGCGCGAAATCGGTCCGCTGCGCGCGGGCCGCACCCGCGCACTCGCCGGCGTGCCCAGCGAGCCCGCAACCTTCTATCTCGGCGCAGTGAACGGCGGGGTGTGGAAGACCACAGATGCCGGCTCGACGTGGCACTCTATCTGGGACCAGCAATCGAGCGGGTCGATTGGAGCCATCGCTGTCGCTGTCAGCGATCCGGACATGATTTACGTTGGCAGCGGCGAAGGCCTGCAGCGCCCCGATCTCTCGACCGGAGATGGGGTTTACAAATCTACCGACGCTGGCAAGACGTGGACGCATCTCGAAGCGCTCCGCGATGGACAGCAGATCGGCCAGCTCGCCATCGACCCACACGATGCTAATCGCCTTTTCGTCGCCGTTGAAGGCCATCCCTACGGCCCCAACCAGGAGCGCGGGCTTTACCGCAGCACCGATGGGGGCAAGACCTTCCAGCGAGTGCTCTTCGTCAGTGACCGTACCGGAGCCTCCGAGGTTCAGATCGATCCGCAGAATCCCCGCATCGTCTTCGCAGGAATGTGGCAGCGCCAGGAAGCGCCCTGGGAGAACGGCGCATTCGACGGCACAGAAGGCGGACTCTATCGCTCCACGGACGGCGGCGACCACTGGACAAAGCTTAGTGGGAACGGTCTCCCCGATCAGATCCTTCAGGTGCAGCTCACCATCTCGCCCACAAATTCCAGGCGCATCTACGGCGCAATCGCGGCGGTGCACGGACCCGTCGGCATCTACCGTTCCGATGATGGCGGCGATCACTGGATCCACACTCCCGACGACGACACGCGACCGGAAGAGCGGATCGGCGGCGGCGATGTTCCGGTTCCCATCGTCGACCCTAAAGATCCCGACACGGTCTACGTCGCCAGCATCGTCTGCATGAAGTCCACTGACGCCGGCAAAACCTGGACCGCCCTGCGCGGCTCTCCGGGCGGCGACGACTATCAGAACGTCTTCGTCAATCCCAACAACACGCGCATCATCGCGCTTGCCAGCGACCAGGGCGTGGTCGTCTCACAGAACGGCGGCGAGTCGTGGGCCGAGTGGTACAACCAGGGCACCGCGCAGACGTATCACGCCACTACCGACAACGCATTCCCTTATCGCGTCTGCGGGGGCCAGCAGGACTCCGGCTCCGCATGTGTGCCCAGCCGAAGCAACGATGGCCGCATCACGTTCCACGACTGGCATCCTGCCGGAATCGAAGAGTACGGCTACGCCGCCCCTGATCCCCTCGATCCAGACATCGTCTACGGCGGCAAAGTCACGCGTTACAACCGCCGCACCGGCCAGGTTCAGAACGTGGAGCCCAAGCCGCTGCGCAGCTATCGCGTGCTCCGCACCGAGCCGCTGCAATTCTCGCCCATCGACCCACACAAGCTTTACTTCGCCACCAACACGCTGTGGCTGACGGAAGACGGAGGCAAAGACTGGAAAGAAATCAGCCCGGACCTTTCCCGCGAAACGTGGGACCTGCCATCTGTCGTTGAAACGTACAAGGATACTCCCGCCGCGAAGGCCTCACGCCGCGGCGTGATCTACGCGCTCGGCCTCTCGCCGCTGGACGTCAACCGCATCTGGGCAGGCACGGATGATGGCCTCATCTGGACCACTACGGACGGCGGTGCGCACTGGAGCAACGTCACCCCGCCTGCCCTCAAGCCCTTCTGGAAGGTCTTCAACATGGATGCCGGCCACTTCGATGCGCAGACTGCGTACGCGGCCGTCAACACGCTCCGGCTCGACGATATGCGTCCGCATCTCTTCCGCACGCACGATGGCGGCAAGACGTGGACGGAGATCGACAATGGCATTCGGAGCGGCGCGGCTACGAGCGCCATCCGCGAAGATCCAAAACGCAAAGGCTTGCTCTTCGCCGGATCGGAGACGCAGGTGTACATGTCGTTTGATGACGGCGATCACTGGCAATCTTTGCGCCTCAATATGCCGGCAAGCTCCGTGCGCGATCTCGAAATCAAAGACGACGACCTTATCGCCGCAACGCACGGCCGCGGATTCATCATCCTCGATGACATCACTCCTCTGCGGCAGATTGCCGCGGCGACTGCACAGGATGCGGCTCATCTCTACGCGCCGCAAACTGCGCTTCGCATTCGCAACGACATGAATCCGCCCACGCCGTGGCCTGCAGACTTTCCGGCCATGCCAAATCCACCCGATGGCGCGGTCATTGACTACTACGTTGGTTCTGGTGTCTCCGGCGTTGTTTCTCTGGAGATCGCAGACAGCCGCGGCCAGACCATCGCGCGGTTCAACAGCAACGATCCAGTTCCTGCGGCTGATCCGCGCTATCCCGATCCCATTGTCTGGGCGCGTCCGCCGCGCCTGCTATCTGCCGCGCCCGGCCACCATCGCTTTCTGTGGAACATGCAATATCCGCAGGTGTCCGGCATGTCTACCAGCCCCGATGACGTTCTCGCCACGCCACGCGATACGCCGCCGGTCTCTACCGCTCCGTGGGTGCTGCCGGGCGAATACACCGTTCGTCTCATCGCTAACGGCAAAACGCAAACCGAGCCTCTCAAGATCGTCATGGATCCTCGCGTCAAAACTCCGGCAGCCGATCTCGAAAAGCAATTCACCGTTGCGAAGCAGATGTACGACGACCTGATCAATGCCACGGCCGCTCTCCACGAGATCAGCGTGCTTCGCGAGCAGATGGAAGCGCGAAAATGGCAGCCCGTCGAAGGGCAAGCTATGCCCTCGATCGATTCGCGTCTGGACGCCATCGCCGGCCCTGAGCACGGCCCGCGCGGCTTTGGCCGTGGACCCGCTGGACCGCCAACGCTCGCGTCTGTCCGTATGCAGCTCGCAAGGCTCGAACACTCCCTCGAAAACGCGGACGAGGCGCCCACCTCAGCGCAGATGGAAGCATTCACCACGGCTGAAAGACCTCTCGAAGGATTGATCGAGCAGTGGCGTAAATTCAAGCAGTCCGATCTGAAGTCACTGAATGCCGAACTGCAAAAGCATCATTTGGCCGCAATCAACCTCGACACGCGCGAGTTCGATCGCAACGGAGAAGATGAACTGGAAATGGGCGACGAGGAATAGAAGCCGCCCGAGTCTCATTGGACAGAGTAGACCGCCACGCCCTCAGCCGCCACGGGAACGGCGGCCTTGCCGTCCTGCAACTTCACCTCACCGGCCGCACTCGGAAACAGCGGCTTGAATGATGTGCAACCCTCCAGGCCGGTTTGTGCGGTCTCCATCTCGACACTTCGCGCGGCAGAGTCCTTGCTCACAACTACCAGGATTCTCTCCGGGCCGCCACGCTTGCATCCCGTTGTAAGGTCTTTGCCGCGAAGAAATGCCATCGCAGTCGCGTCGGCCATCAGGTCCTGCTGATCGCCGGATGCAAATGCGTCGTGCTGCGCATGGAGGCGGAACAGCCCCGCTGCCCACGCAAACATCTCCTGCTGCGATTGCGTTCGTCCTGCCGGCATAAACGCCGTAGACGAATCCGAGTTGCTCGCCGTGAACCCGCCCGGGAAATCCCGGCGGTTATCGGGATCATCGCCTCCCTGCATCGCGATCTCGTCTCCGGAGTAGATTTCGGGCGTCCCACGGAGCGTGGCCAGCAGCACGAACGCCATCTTCAATTTGTCCGCATTCGCGCCTTCCTCTGACATGAAGCGCTTCGTGTCGTGGTTACCGAAGAAGGTGACGAGGCGCTCCGGATGCGGATAGAGATAGTCCTGGCCCAGGAGTTCCTTCAGCGTCGTCATTGGCGTGTTTCGCAGCAGCACATCGCGCATGGTGAAGTAGACCGGGAAGTCGAACGGCGTATATAGCCCGGTGTCAATTCCCTGATGCGCAACGCCTCCCGCGAAGAACGAAGTCAGCTTCGGATCACCGTTGTAGATCTCTCCGACGGTGGTGAGTTTCGGATACACCGCGTTCAACTCGCGGTGAAACTGCGCCCAGAACTCCCGGCCGACGTACGGAAAGGTGTCGATACGAAATCCATCCAGGCCGGCAGTCTCCGTCCACCACATCGCGTTCTCGATCAGGTACTTTGCGACCATCGGATTTGACTGATTCAGGTCCGGCATCGAATCCACGAACCAGCCGTGCGTGATGTCCCATCCATCTGCCGCAGTCGCGTGCGGATCAGCCAGCTCCTGGATGTTGTATCGCGTTTGCGTGTGCTGCTCCGCGCTGCCATGCAGCCAATCCGGCGTAGGCGGATCGTGCACCCACGGGCTGTCGAGGCCAATGTGATTAGGAACGATATCGAAGACGATCTTCATTCTCCGCGCGTGAAGGTCGCGGACAAGCTTCAAGTAGTCAGCGAGAGTGCCGAAGTGAGAATCGACGGCGTACAGGTCTGCTGCGGCGTAGCCGTGGTACGAATCCTTCTCGTTTCCATTCGACAGAATCGGCGTCAGCCAGAGCGTGGTGGCGCCAAGCTGCTGGATGTAGTCCAGGTGCTCGTCTACACCGCGCAGATCACCGCCATGCCAGCCGCGCGGCGCGGCGGGATCGTACCCCGGCTGGTTGTTGGCGGGATCCCCGTCGGCGAAGCGGTCAGTCATGATCAGGTACATCACGTCCGCCGCGTTGAATCCTTGATGCCGGCCTGTCTCTGGTTCCCGCGCCTTCAGTTCCCAGTCAGCCTCCACCGACCCTGATGCATTTGTCGCCTTGATCCGCAAGTGCTGCGGGCGCGCCTGCTGCGTTTTGAGCCACACGAATGCATAATGCCCATTTGCTGAAATCTGAGTCTTTTCAATACGGACCTGGCGGCCCTGCAAGGCGAACTTCGCATTGTTGAGGTTCTGGCCGTAGACCAGCAGCATGGGGTTCGGGAGCGAGGGCCACCAGTTTGGCGGATCGATGCGATTCATCACCGGCGCGCCCGCATCGCTCGCCTGCAGGATGAGAGGCACGCACACGAACAGAATCAGAACCGCGCAAAGATTACCCAGCAGGCGCCGCATCTTCGGCTCACTTGCCTGCAGATGCCGGCCAGGTCGTCATACCACCGTGATGGAAGGCCAGGTTGCCGATGTGTCCGGCCCTTGCGGCGGCAATGCCCGTTTCCACTGGGGCGTTCGGCTCCTTGCGAGACTTGATGCAGTCGAAGAAGTTGCGCATGTGCGTGTCGGTTCCGTCTTCGAAGCTCTCCTCTTTGAGGACGGGATTCTTCTCGTCCTTGACGCCCTCTCGATACACGCCCATCCGTGAACGGTTGATTTTCAGAGTGGCTTCTGTTCCGCGGAACTCGAGGCCGCCGTCGTCGATGGAGGAGCTCATCATGCCTTCGTAGACGACGTCGAACTCCGGGTAGCGGAACGCCGCCTGGATGGTATCGGGGCACTCCCACTGCTTGAACACGCGCTTGTCGCCGAGCATGAAAGCCGTACTCGGCTCGTCGGCTTTCATTGCCCATTGCGCCACGTCGATCCAGTGCGTGAACAGGTCGGTCATTGCGCCGCCACCGAAGTTCCAGAACCACCGCCAGCGATGGTACTTCTCCAGCGTGAAAGGTTGATCGGGCGCGCCGCCGAGCCACTGCTTCCAGTCGAGTTGGGACTCATCGATTGGCCTCGGGATCCAGCTCATCCCGTAGTTCTGCCACCAGTAGGTGCGGACCTGGGTAACCTGCCCGAGGGTGCCGCCCTGGATTAGCTCGACGGCGTTGCGGAAGTGCGTCCAGCTTCTCTGCTGCATGCCGCACTGCAGAATCTGTTTGCTCCCGCGCACGCTCTTACGGAGCGTTTCGCCTTCTTCCAGCGTGTGCGTCACAGGCTTCTCGAGGTAGACGTCCTTTCCGGCGGCGATGGCAGCGGCGGCGATGCGCACGTGCCAGTGGTCCGGTGTGGCAATGACCACGGCGTCGACCCTTTTGTCGTCGAGCACCTGGTTGAAGTCCATGCACGTCGTCGCATTTGTGGCGCTGGCTCGCTTCTTCACTTCCTCGCGATGCGGAGCGTACACATCGCTCACGGAGACGATCTCGAAGGGAACGCCTGTGTTTTCGGCTGAGTTGAGCAGCCCATGCATGCGCCCGCCTGCGCCGATTACGCCGATGCGAAGGCGCTCGTTCGCGCCGAAAACTCGCGTGGAAGCCAGGGCGGTCATGCCGCCGGCGATCAGAAAGCTGCGTCGATCGATCATGTAGAGGATGGTTCTCCCGTGGATTTTTGAGACGGGAGGATATTAACAAAGCGGGCCACAAAAAGTTCGGCGCAACCAAGTGGGTTGCGCCGGTATCAATTCTAAGATTGCTGAAGATCAGGCTGTCCAGGCGGCAGCCGGGCGGGTGTTACGTGCCGCGGTGAAGCCCATGTCCACCGAGATGCCGCGAACGCACTGAAGCAGGTG
>Ga0105240_10002667_pt1 | contig 28399 bp, 27 predicted proteins | sample KBSC54metaG_FD_80426 | JGI IMG/M metagenome (GOLD analysis project Ga0105240, IMG submission 80426) | Corn rhizosphere microbial communities from Kellogg Biological Station, Michigan, USA - KBS C5-4 metaG | ecosystem: Host-associated > Plants > Roots > Rhizosphere > Soil | place: Michigan, USA... | reverse complement strand
GGCGCCAGATGGCGCGCCAGCTGGACGCAGGTGGTGCCGCCGTCGATGAACACGACCTGGCCGGGCAACACCAGCGCCGCGGCGGCGCGACCGATGTCGGCCTTGGCGCCGGGCTCGATATGCTGGCGGTTGGCGAACATCACCATCGCCGGCGTGCCCAGCAACGGCAACGCGCCGCCATGCACCCGCCGCAGCAATCCTTCCTTGGCCAGTTCCCGCAGATCGCGCCGGATGGTGTCTTCGGACACGTCCAGTTGTTCGCTCACCGCTTTGGCGACGATGCGGCCGTCGCGGCTGAGCAGATCGAGCAGGTGTTTCTTTCGTTGGCTGGTCAGCATGCTGGTTGATCCGGTCTGGTGTGGATGAGGTCAGGGAGTGTACAAGAGATACGGAAATTCGTGCAGTTTCATGGAAGGAATGGCAATATTATTGCACGAATATTCTTGATTATTCCTGATATTGCATGATATTTTAAATAAAGCGTGCAAATACCTGCAACATTGGTTGCAGGTATTGCGCCCTTACGAATTCACTGCACAGGAGTAAAACGATGGAAAACGAGCGCGTCCGCATCCGCAATGTCGAAGTCTTGTCCGACGACTGGTACTTGCTCAAGAAGACCACCTTCGACTACCGCCGCGCCGACGGCGTCTGGCAGACGCTCAACCGGGAAACCTACGATCGCGGCAACGGCGCCACCATCCTGCTGTACAACAGGGAAAGGCGCAGCGTCATCCTGATCCGGCAATTTCGCTTCCCGACTTACCGGGATGGCCACGACGGCTTCCTGGTCGAAACACCGGCTGGTTTGCTCGACAACGCCAGCCCGGAACAACGCATCCGCGCAGAGGTGGAAGAAGAAACCGGCTATCGCGTCGGCGACGTGCGAAAGGTGTTCGAGGTCTTCATGAGTCCGGGTTCCGTCACCGAGAAGTTGCATTTCTTCGTCGGCGAATACGCGGCGGACGCGCGCGCAGGCGAGGGCGGCGGCAATGTTGCCGAGGGAGAGGATATTGAAGTAATGGAGGTGCCGATCCAGCAGGCGCTGATGATGATGGCCGAAGGCGAAATCGCCGACGGCAAGACCATCATGCTGCTGCAATATGCACAATTACATCTGTTCGGCGCAGGGCCGAACTAGAGCAGGTAAATCAGGACGGCCTGGCGACGCGCCACTGACGCCACACGTGGCGCGCCACGACCGCCACCGGAATACCCAGGCCCAGCCAGCACAGCCAGTCCCAGATGCCGTCGCCAAAAATCCCGGCTGCCAGTCCGCCCAGCGACAGCGCGCCCAGCAGCAGCGGCATGCGCCATGTTCCCTTCATGTTTTTTCTCCAGATAAGCTCAATGCCGATTCCAGTTCTGCTTCGCCGCCAACGACCTTGCTGCGCCGATGGCGTTTGAGCCAGACCACGAACCCGGTCACGGTGGCCCCGGCGGTCATGATGGTGAGCAGCGCCCAAAGTATCTGCAGCGGCAGTCCGGCGTAATTGCCGAAGTGGAACGGTCCCGACAGCAATAGCACCTGCAGGTACCACGGCATGCCGCGCACCGCCGAGACGGCGCCATTGCCGGCGTCGACCATGGCGATGGTGAAGACGCGTTTTTCCAGTTCCGTGTGGCCGCGCAGGACCACGCCGTAATGACGGCCGGTTGAATATTCCGTGCCTGGATAGAACACGTAGGCGATGTCCTTGCCCGGCACCGCCGTTTGTGCGGCGTTGATGGCTCTGTCGACCGTGATCAGGCGTGACGGCTTCGGTCCCGGCAAGGTTTCGATCAGGTGCTGCAGCTCGGTCTTTTGCCACAGGCCGAGGATCAGCGGCGAAAACGACAGGAAGGTGCCGGTCAGGCCCACCACCAGCGCCCATACCATGACGACGATGCCGAACAGGTTGTGGAAGTCGGCATTGACCACGCGCGTGGTTTTGCCGAAACGCAGCAGCCCGAATGCCAGCTTGCGCATGAATGGTGCATACAGGATCAGCCCGCTGACCAGGCTCAACACGAAGATGATGCCCATTACGCCCATGAACAGCTGGCCTGGCAGGCCGAGGAACAGGTTCACGTGCAGTTTGAGGATGAAGCCGCTGAAGGTTTCGCCGGGAACGGTATTGTTGCGCTCGCCGGTGGCGCCGTTGAATTGGACGCTCTTGCCGATGGCCAGCTTGGGTTCGCCGGGCGGGCCGACGCGCACGTTGACGACGTGTTCATCGCCGAAAAAGATGGATTTGGCGACTTGTCCGACATGCATGGCCTGCGCCACCTCGATCAGCGACTGCACTGATGGTGTGGGGCCGGCCTGCGCCATGGCGGCTTCGGGATGGCCTTGTCCCAGCCAGTCGTCGATGTCGTCATGGAAAATCAGCAGCAGCCCGGTCAGGCACAGCACCAGCAGATTGAGGGTGCAGATCAGGCTGGTCCAGCGGTGAATGGCATACCAGGTCCGTAAAGTGGACGCTTTCATCAGGAGTTTCCTTGCGCGATGCCGACCGGTCGTCATGGGACAGAGCGAGGCGGTTGTTGTGATTATTGTTGATTCTTGGGGACGGCTTTTTCGTGCAGGCGATTATAGATGAAAATAATTCTTATTCATATTCGATTGATCCACTAAAAATAGCTAGTGAATAGTCGACATTGTTGCGGCGTTAATCGTGGTCATACGTGGTTGGAGTGTTGTCAAAGTGAAAATTCAATAATGTCAAAACTTGTCATGAATGCAATGCGAAACATGCTTTTCCGCTGAAAGCCGCTGTAGAAGCGGCTCTTTACATCTACGGGGATTGTGACGTGGCGTCGGCATGGATTAAAATAAGAATCATTCTTATTAATTCAGATCCTTCTCCGTGGCCGAATCTACCTTCCAGCCGGACATGCATTCCTTTTACAGCAGCCATCACGGCTGGCTGTACGGTTGGCTGCGCAAGAAGCTGGGCTGCGCGCATAACGCCGCCGACGTCGCGCAGGATACTTTCATGCGCATCATCGCCTCGCGCGACGCCTTGCTTGGCGTGCAGGAGCCGCGCGCCTACCTGACCGCCACGGCTAAACGGCTGATGCTGGACCGGGCGCGCCGGCAAGTCATTGAACAATCCTATCTGGCGGAACTGGCGCTGACCATGGAGCAGGCCGAAGGCTACCCAAGTCCCGAAGAAATCCTGCTTGCCGTGGAAGCGCTGGAGCAGATCAGCGCCGCACTGCAGGCCGTCGCCGCCAAGGCGCGGGATGCCTTCCTGCTGCATTACCTGGAGGGACAGACGCAGGCGGAGGTGGCGCTCGCGCTCGGCGTGTCTACCCGCATGGTCGGCAAGTATCTGGTGCAGGTGCTGGTCAAATGCAGGCTGGAGCGAGCATGAGGCGAGACCTGTGAAGCGCGACCTCGAATTCGACGTGGACACTGCGCAAGAAGAGCGCATCGCGGAGCACGCAGCACAGTGGATCGTCCAACTGAGCGCTGACGACGAAGCGCTTCGCAGCACTGCGCAACGCGACTTCGATGCCTGGAAGAACGCCGATCCGCGCCACGCCGTGATGGCTGCGCGGGTGGAAGGTTTCATCAGTCGCGTGCAAGGCTTGCGCGGCACGGACGGCAATCAACGGCAACCGGCGCGCGCCGCGCTTGAAGCCATTTTTTCGCTCCAGCAAAAACGCAGCGGCCGCCTCAAACAGGTCAAACGCATAGGCGCCGCCGTGGCGATTGCAATGGCGCTGGGTTTGCCGGCATGGCTTGCGGTGAGGGCATTCCCGCCGGCTTACCTGACGGCAGACCTGCGCACCGCCACCGGCAAATGGGAAACCCGCGTGCTGGCAGACGGCAGCAGCATCACCCTGAACAGCGCCAGCGCGGTCAACCTGCATTTCAATGCCGCACGCCGGACGCTGGAACTGGTGCAGGGAGAAATCCTGGTCGACGTCGCCAAGGATTCCGAACGTCCTTTCGTGGTGGAGACTGCGCATGGCAGCGTTCGCGCTCTCGGAACGCGCTTCGTGGTCAGCCGCGAGGCCGACGCCACGGTGCTCAGCATGCTGGAGTCGCGCGTGGAAGTGCGCGCGGCGCGGCAAAATCCCGATCATCCGACGGTGGTGGCGGCCGGCCAGCGCACACGCTTCACCGCCGACAACATCGGCGCGATCGAAGACATCGACGCCCGCAGTCTTGCCGACGCCTGGAAATTCCATCAACTGGTGGTGCGCAACCAGCGCCTGCCCGACGTGCTCGACGCGCTGGACCGCTATCGTCCCGGGGCCATCAGCTACAACCGCGAGCAGATCGCCGGCATCAATGTGTCGGCGGTGCTGCCGCTGGACGACACCGGGCGCGCGCTGCAATTGCTGGCCAATAACTTCCCGGCGCTGCGCATACGGACCTTGTCGCCGTATCTGGTGCGCGTGGACGCGCCCGCTGTGTCTGCTGAATCTGCGGCGCGCTGAGCGATGGAAGATTTTTCAACCTATTTTCAAACAGTGGTTCCACTTTTCGGTTTTCATGCGTCAAGCGGGTATGACCAACGAAAAGGAAGTCTTCACCATGCAGCACCACGACGTTCATCCACAGCGCCGGCATACAACCCGGGCATCTTCCCGTTTCAACCTGCGACCACTGGCGTTTGCGGTCCGGATCAGCCTGCCGGCCGTGCTTTTGAGCGGCGCGGCAATGCAGGCGCATGCGCAAACCGCAGCGCAGACGATTTCCTACGATGTCCCGGCGGGCCCGCTGGCCGATGCGTTGAATCGCTATGCGCAGCAATCTGGCATCTCGATTGCGATCGATGCCGACAAGGTGGCGGGCAAGCAAAGCGCCGGCATCCGCGGCAGCTACGGCGTGGACGAGGGTTTCCGCGTGCTGCTGCGCGATACGGGATATGAGATGCGCAAGACCGATGCAGGTTACGTACTGGTCGCGCCAACTGCGGACAACCGCAGCAGCGGCAGTCTGCCGGCCGTGAGCGTGACGGCGGCCGCCGACAGCGGCCTGCATCTCAACGAACGCGTGACCAGCGGTGCGCTCGGCACGCGTTCGCAACTGGACACACCGTTTTCGATGGCCATGATCAAGGCCGAGGATCTGGCCGAGCGCCAGGTCACCAAGCTGGGCGACGTGTTTGCATTGGACGCCTCAGTTACCGACAACAGCGGCGGCTACAGCAGCTGGGCCAGCTACGTGACCGTGCGCGGCCTGCCGCTGGACTGGCAGAACGCTTACCGCATCGACGGCCGGCCGTTCATGAGCTATGCGATCACCTTGCCGTATGAGCATTTCGAGCAGATCGACCTGCTCAAGGGCTCGTCGGGCTATATGTACGGTTTCGGCGCGCCGGGCGGCATGATCAATTACGTCACCAAGCGCCCGACCGATGAGCCGGTACGCAGCGTCGAAGTCGGTTTCAAGTCCAACAACATCTGGAGCGAGCATGTCGACCTCGGCGGGCGCTTCGGCCAGGACGGCATGTTCGGCTACCGCGTCAACGCCACGCACGAGCAAGGCCGCACCTTCAATGAGGGCAGCGTGCGCCGCGACACGCTGTCGCTGGCGCTTGATGCGCGTCTCACGCGCGACCTGACCTGGGAATTCCAGTCCATGTATCACAACCGCAATTCGGAAAACCAGACCCCTTCGATCAGCACCAGCAAGCTGACCGGCAACGTCCTGCCGGGCGTGCCGGCCGGCGACGACCAGTCGTTGCAGGGCCGCGGCCAGCACCTGAACACCAACTTCCAGTTCTATTCGACCGGCCTGAAATACGCCATCAATCCCGACTGGAAGCTGAGCCTGAACTACAGCCACAGCACCTCGCGCCGCAGCCGCAATGAGTCGTCGCTGTATCTGGCCAATGCAGCCGGCGATTACGGCGATACGCGTTCGGACAGCCGCGAAGGACACACTTTCGACTACTGGCAGGGCGTTCTCGAAGGCAAGGCGAAGACAGGCTTCATCGACCACCAGATGGTATTCGGCGCCTCCTGGCAAAAGCAGGTCAACGACTACACCATCAGCAGCTTTTACCAGTCCATCGGCAACGGCAACCTGTATCGCCAGAACACCAACGATTACGTCAGCGCGACCGACCTGCGTACTTACCACGACTCGGATATCAGGCAGCAGTCGCTGTTTGCCAGTGATACGCTGACATTCTCCGAGCAATGGTCGTTGCTGGCCGGCCTGCGTTACACCAATTTCGAGCAGAACAGCTACGGTCTGACCGGCGCGCGCACCGCGCAGTACAAGAAGGACGGCGTCGTCACGCCGACCGTGGCGCTGATGTTCAAGCCCGAACCGAACACCACGATCTACACCAGCTACGTCGAATCGCTGGAGCAGGGCGGTATTCCGACCATCGACAATTCCAATTACCGCAGCACGCTCAATCCGCTCACCAGCAAGCAATATGAATTCGGCGTGAAAACCGAACAGGACCGCTGGAGCGCCACGGCTGCGCTGTTCCGCATCGAGCGCGGCGCTGAGTACACCAATACCGTCACCAAGGCGCTGGTGCAGGACGGCGAGTCGGTCTACCAGGGCCTGGAGCTGGGTGCAGGCGTGAAGCTGGGGCACGACTGGAAAGTGTCCGGCAACTTGATGTTCCTCGACACGAAATACAAAAAGGGACTCACTTATAATGGCAACCGTGTCGCCGGCGCCCCCGATTTTGTCGCCGCCGGACAGGTGGTTTATCAGGTGCCGCAGATCAGCGGCCTGAAACTGTCGACCGACGCCAAGTACACCGGCACCACCATGCTGCGCGCCGCCAACGATATCAAGCTGGCCGGCTATACGCTGTTCAACGTGGGCGCCAACTACACCACCCGCATCGGCAAGTTCGACACGACATTCCGTGCGGCCGTCAATAACATTACGGACAAACGTTACTGGGAATACCAGTACGAAAACTGGATCAAGCCGGGTGATCCGCGTACCTTCAGCCTTAGCGCCAAGGTGGATTTCTGATCCATTTGCAACGCGGTTGAATAGTTAACCTGCCGGCGGTCTTGCTTCGATAGCGAAGCAGGGCCGCTCAGGCGTTTTTTGAAGCGACTTTATGCGTGCTGTTCTCGTCCTCCTTCATCGCTGGTTCGGTCTCGGCGTGGCTGTGTTCCTGTTCATTTCAGGCGCCACAGGCGCGATCATCTCCTGGGACCATGAGCTGGATGCCGCGCTCAATCCGACCTTGTTCCACGCCAACAGCGCCAGCCCCGGCACCGTAGCCGGCACGCCCAAGCCGGGCCTGGAACTGGCAAACATCATTGAGGCCCGCGAGCCGAAGCTGCGCGTCACCTATGTGATGAACGAGAGCGAGCCCGGCCACACCAGCAGCATGATGGTCGAGCCGCGCCTCGATCCGGCCACCGGCAAACCGTATGAACTGGGCTACAACCAGATCGCGGTCGACCCCGTCACTGCGGAAATCCAGGGCAAGCGCATGTGGGGCGCAATTTCGCTGAGTCCGGAGAACCTGCTGCCGTTCCTCTACAAGCTGCACTACACCATGCACCTGCCAGACGTCGGCGGCATCGAACTGGGCATCTGGCTGATGGGCATCATCGGCATCGTCTGGGCGCTGGATTGCTTCATCGCGCTGTGGCTGTCTTTCCCGAACTGGAAAAGCTGGCGCAAGTCGTTCGCCTTCCGCTGGAAGGATGGCGGTCACAAGCTCAACTTCGATCTGCACCGCTCGGGCGGCGTGTGGGTATGGAGCTTGCTGCTGGTGCTGGCGGTGACGTCGGTGTCGATGAACCTCAACAATCAGGTCGTGACGCCAATCGTCAAGATGTTCTCGACGGTGACGCCGACTGCCTTCGATACCCGTACGCCGGTGGCACCGGACAAGGTGGTCGAGCCGAAGATGTCGCGCGAGCAGGTCACGCGACTGGCAATTGAAGAAGGCAAACGCCGCGGTTTCGACGCGCCGGCCGGCGGCGTGTTCTATTCCTCGATGTTCGGCTTGTATGGCGTCGGCTTCTTTGAAGCTGGCAACGACCACGGCGACGTCGGCCTGGGCAACGCCTGGCTGTACTTCGACGCCGCCACCGGTGCACCGGCCGGCACGCGCATCCCGGGCACGGGCAGCGCCGGCGACCTGTTCATCCAGGCGCAATTCCCGCTGCATTCGGGACGCATCCTCGGCTTGCCGGGACGCATTTTCATTTCCTTCATGGGCGCGCTGGTGGCGATGCTGTCGGTGACCGGCGTAGTGATCTGGATGCGCAAGCGCAAGGCGCGCGTCGCGCAGAAGCGCAAGGTGCAGGAACAATCAGGTTCTGCGCCGCCGCAGCCGGCTATCGCCAAAACCGTCAAGCAAGTGGACGGCCGCGAAAGCACGTCACTGTCGTAACAAGATTCAGCTTAAAAAAAGAGCCGCATCAACCCTGGTTGAGCGGCTCTTTGTTTTTTGCCGGGGCGTCGTCATCGCACCGGCAGGTTGCGCGTGGTCCAGTACGACACGGCATCGACCACGGTATCCATCATCTGGCCCGCATCGGTGGCCTTGTAAAGATAGCCATTGGCGCCCAGCTCGTAACTCTTGCGGATGTCTTCGCGATCGGTGGAGGTCGAGAACATCACCACCGGAATATGCGACGTCGCCTTGTTGCCCTTGAGCATGCGCAGCAGGTCGTGGCCGCTCAGGCGCGGCATGTTCAGGTCCAGCAGGATCAGGAAAGGATGCAGGTCGCGGCGCGCGGTGTATTCGTGATGGAACAGGAAATCCGACGCCCTCTCGGGGTCATTGAACCAGGTCCATTTTTCGGTAAGCTTCTTGCGCAGGATGGCAAACTTGGTCAGTTCTGCCACTTCGGAGCTGTCATCCACCAGAAGGATGTCGGATTGTTGTAAGCCTTGCATGCTCATCGCCTTCACAAAATAGAACTCAGTTGACTGAGTCCATCCGCACCAGGCAGAGCCCGGCGCAGCTTGTTGCGGCTGCGTCTTGCTCGCCTGGTGTTCATGAAGTCATTTTGGCACGCCCGTACAGAATGGCTATAGGGCGATTCCTGACAACATACTAATTGGTAGGTTGCGTTCTTTTGCGTGCAAGGGAGGGCGGGAGAGGATTACTCCAGCATCGCATCCAGCCCGGCCGTCAATTCCTTCAACGGCGGCATCGCCTTGTCCGGATCGCCCTTGCCGGTGCTTGCGGGCGCCCAGCCGGCATCCACGCCAAGGCGCTTGGCCACGGCAGCCGGATAACTGGCCGCCGCGTCTTCATCGCTCAGTTCCAGCACCGCGGCACGTGCACGCCAGGCGCCCAGGTGGACCCATCCGGCCATCCGGTCGAACGGCGTGGAGGCGAGCGGGGCGGGAATGTCCTTGAGTGCGTTGGAGAGTGTTTCGGGAAAATTCCAGATCTTCGCCAGTTCAGCTGATACGTCGGCAAAGTGGAAGCCCAGCTTCTCCTTCTCGAGTCCGGCGCGGCCGGCGTCGAGCACATTCAGTTGCTTGTCCAGCGGTGCTACTTCGGCTGCCGCGACGGCATGCAGCTGCAACTGGCCGATGCCGTGCATCATGCCCAGCGTGAAGGCGGCGTCGCCATTGTCGCCACCCTGGTGCGCCAGCCAGCGCGCGGCACAGGCGGTGTAGAGGTTGTAGCGCCAGAATTGCTGCAATTCCATGCCCTTGGTGTTCTTGAAGGCCGCCACCATGCCGTTGCCCAGCACCAGGTTGCGCACCATCACGAAGCCCAGCATGCGCAGCGCGTCGTCAACGGTGCCAACCGTGCGTGAGACATGGAAGTAGGCAGAGTTGGCCAGGCGCAACAGCTTGGCCGAGAGCGCCGGATCGCCGGCGATCAGGTGCGCGATCTCATTGGCGGAGATGTCTTCGGAGTTGAAGCTCTCGATCAGTTGCTGGACGACTTTGGGTACGGTTGGCAGCTTGTTGGGCTGGTCGACGAGGCTCTTGAGTTCCATGCATTGTTCCCTTGTGTCAATACTGGCTGTCGCTGTTGTTCGGGCGCAGTTCGTACGTGAAGCGGTCATGCAGATTTCATCAAAACAGAAGCGATATCGGCCTATGCTTCAATTCGACGAATTGCGGTTTTATTGTCGCAGAGATCAGAGGCTGTGATTGCGTCTTTCTCGGTATGATGTTCGAGAACGTTGTATATCCCATCACCAGGAGCGGACTCATGGCCACGCGCAAGACCCCGGCAGCAACGCAAAAAGATGCAGCGGCGACACCGCAAGCTGTTCCTGTAGTGGGAATGCCGCAGATGGGCGACGTCAACGCCTACCTGACCGACGCCATGCAGCGCACCTTCCTGTTCCTCGATACCTTGCTCGATCGCGGCAACAACTATCTCGAACATCTGGACCAGGGCACGCCGCCGCTGCTGAAGTTCGAGCATGAGGTGGTGATGGATGGCCATGATCTGCCCAATCCCTGCAATTACGCCTTGCTGCGGCTGCAGCCGCCAGCCTCGATGCCGGTCAAGCAGGAGGCGCGTCCGGTCGTCGTGGTCGATCCGCGCGCCGGACACGGTCCCGGCATCGGCGGCTTCAAGTTCGATTCGGAAGTCGGTATGGCCATGCGCGCCGGCCACACGGTGTATTTCGTCACGTTCCGGCCTGAGCCCGAGGACGGCCAGACGCTGCTGACCGTGATGGACACCGAAGCCCTGTTCATCGAAGAAATCATCAAACGCCATCCGCAATGCCCGGCCAAGCCGGTGGTGATCGGCAACTGCCAGGCCGGCTGGGCGATGATGGCCCTGAATGCGCGACGCCCGGAGCTGTTCGGCCCGCTCATGATCGTCGGTGCGCCGGTGTCCTATTGGGCCGGCAGTTCCAAACTGAATCCGATGCGTTATAGCGGCGCCCAGCTGGGCGGATCCTGGCTGGCGTCGATGACCAGCGACCTCGGCGCAGACCGTTTCGACGGTGCGCATCTGGTCGAAAACTTCGAGAAACTCAATCCCGCCAACACCCTGTGGAACAAGTATTACAACCTCTGGGCCGGGGTCGACACCGAAGCCGAGCGCTTCCTTGAGTTCGAGCGGTGGTGGGGCGGTTATTTCCGCATGACCGGCAGCGAGATCGAGTCCATTGTCGAGAATCTCTTCGTCGGCAACAAGCTCGCGCGCGGCACCATGATGGCCGGCGACAAGGCCATCGACCTGCGCAACATCACTTCGCCGATCGTGGTGTTCGCCTCCTGGGGCGACAACATCACGCCACCGCCGCAGGCACTCAACTGGATCATCGACACCTGGGGCGACGAGCGCGCGATCGCCGCCGCCGGCCGCACCATCATTTACGTGCTGCATGAAAGCGTCGGCCACCTCGGCATCTTCGTCGGCGGCTCGATCGCGCTCAAGGAGCACGACCAGCTTGTCACTTCTCTGGACGTCATCGAAAGCCTGCCGCCCGGCCTCTACGAAATGAAGCTCGAAGCCAAGGCCGGCAAGGACGAACAACGCTGGGATCAGCTGGAGCCGGGCGACTACACGGTGCATTACCAGCACCGCACCATGGACGACATTCGCAAGATCAATCCGGAAGGGCGCGAAGAAGAAGAAATGTTCTCGACCATCGCGCAATGGTCGGAATTCAACGCCAACCTCTACAAGACCTATGTGCGCCCGTGGGTAAAGATGAGCGCCACCCGCGAAATGGCCAATGCCATGGTCAAGATGAATCCCTTGCGCATGCAACGACAGATGTTTTCCGACAGCTTCTTCATGGCGCCGTTCATTCGCCAGAAAGCCGCGGAAGCACGTGCTGACCGGGCGGCAGTTTCGGACGACCATCCGCTGAAACAGCTCGAAAAGAAAATGGCGCAGCAGATCACCGACGAACTCAACCTGTACCGCGATCGTCGCGACGAGCGCACCGTCAAGATGACGCGGCAACTATTCGGTCCCACGGGACTGGGCGCATGGCTCAAACCGCACGAGCCGGACGCCGTAGTCGCCCATGAGCGCGCGCTGCGGGAACTCGACGTCTATCGCGAAAAAGCGCTGGCGCACATCGCCGAAGGTGGTTTTGCCGAGGCAGTGTGCCGCATCGTGGTGGCGGGAATGATATCCATTGGCGCCTTCGAGCGACGCAGCCTGCGCCTGGCGCGCCTGCTGGCACAGCTGCCGATGCATGCGAGCGTGTCGCCCAAGACCAACTGGGTGCAATTGCTGAAGGACCAGGCGCGCCTGACGGCCGTGGCGCCGGTGGAGGCGCTCAATGCCCTCGAGCAGTTGCTGCCCGATACGGCCACGCGCGAGCGTGCGCTGGCGGTGTCGGCGGCGGTGATGATGATCGAGCCAACGCTGGCCAATCCGCGTTCGGAAATCATCGAATTCCTGATCGGCACCCTGGGCGTCGATCCGCAACGCGTGATCGGGTTGGCGCGCAAGTTGACGGATGCGTTGGAGAAGCCGGAGGCCAAGCCGGCGCCAGCGAAGAAACCCGCCGTCAGGAAGACGGTTGCGGCAAAGCCTGCCGCAGTAAAGTCACTACCTAAAACGACAGCCGTAAAAAAAGCTGCCGCCAAGCCCAAAACAGCAAAGGGCAAGGCGACAGCAAAGGCGGCTTAGAGCCTTCGAAAATTTCTAAGCCGCTTCCACAACTGCTCTTTGCACGACCGCCCTTAACGGTTCGCTGGTCGGACGTCCCTTGAAGTCCGTCCAGCACAGGCGGTCGAAGTCATACAGCTTGCAGCGCCGTGCGGTATCGAAGTACCAGCGCCACGAAAATTTCTGGATCACGATGCGGCCCGGCAGCATCGTCTCCAGCAGCTTCTGCGCCTTCTTCAGGCGATACAGCGGCACGCTCATGTCAACGTGATGGGCGGTGTGCTCCATGACGTGATGCAGCGCCGCGCCGATGCCATGGCGGAAGGTCAGGTGCACCGTGGTCGAGACGAAGGGCTGCGCCGCCGACCATTCCGACTTGTCCTGGTACCAGGCCACGCCGACGTGGGTGTGATGAACGTAGACCACGAAGCCGATCATCGCCTTCCAGAACAGCACCGGCACCACGAACGCTGTCAGCAACAGCGTCCAGAACGATTGACCGCCGGCCTGCGCCGCCCAGGCCAGCCCGCCGATCCAGACGGCGGCGGCAGCGGTGACCAGCAGGCCGTCCCAGATGAATTCCGCACGGCGCGTCGGCATCTGCTTGCGCGACGGGAAGTACATCTTCTTCCACCACATGTCCACCGTGTAATACAGCCATGGCGCCCAGCCGCTGCGGTACAGGCGCTCGAGCTTCTGGCGCCAGCGCGGCAGCGCCCGGAACTCCTGCAGCGAATGCGGCTGCCAGACGAAGTCGAAACCTTTCAGGTTGGTATAGCCGTGATGCACGACGTTATGACCGACCGCCCACAGGCTGTACGGTGTCAGCGACGGCATGAACACCAGCCGTCCGAGCCAGGTGTTGAGCCGGCGGTTGGCGGTGAAACTCTGGTGGCACGCGTCATGCCCGAGGATGAACAGGCGACCGATGATGAAGCCGGTCAGCATGCCCAGCGCCACCTTGGCGAAGATGTTCCCGACCGCGATGGTCGCCGCCAGCGCCAGCCCGAACAGGCAGAAATCCAGTACCACCAGCGCAATCGCCAGCGGTGTGCTGCGCGCAACGATAGGCGCCAGCCAGGAGCGGATGACCTTGCGATGCGGCATCGGGACATGCGGATCGACGGGCCTCAGTGTTGAATCATGATGCTGCATTGGATAAGACCTCAAAACAGGGGTGAGACGTTTCTTGCCGGTGTCGCACTCGGGGCTGACGAGGCCGCGTTGCGGCGTCGTCAGCCCCTCAGACTCAGAAGCGATAACCCACGCCGACGCCGATCAGCCAGGGATCGATCTTCACGGTGCTGAGCTTGCTGCCGTTGGCGGCCAGCACGTCGCTGCGGATCTGCACTTTCTTGACGTCGAAGTTGATCAGCCAATGGCGATCCAGCTTGACGTCGAAGCCGGCCTGCAGCGCGCCGCCGATGCTGTGGTTTTCCAGGCGGGCGCCGCCGTTGAGCAGGTTGACGTCGGAAATGCGCGTGTAGTTGATGCCGGCGCCGACATAGGGGCTGAAGGTCGAGGCTGGCGTGAAGTGGTACTGCGCCAGCAAGGTTGGCGGCAGGTGCTTGAAGCTGCCGATGTTCTGGCCGTCGAGGCGCACGTCATGCTTTTGCGGGTAGGTCAGGACCAGCTCGGCGGCCCAGTTGGGCGTGAAGAAATAGCTGATGTCGACTTCCGGGATGGTCTTGGAGCTGACCGTCAGGCGATCCGAGGCGCCGACGCCGCCGACCGGATCGGATTTGTTGTCGGGGCTGATGTTGACGGCGCGAACGCGCACCAGCCAGGGGCTTTCTTGCGCTGCGGCAAAGGGAGCAGCGATGGACAGGGTGGCGACGGACGCCAGCAGCATTGCGATCTTTTTCATGATGGATTCCCCGCGCCTTCTCTCGATGAAAGCGCATTGTTGTGAATGAAGTTGCGACGCAGCGAAATGTACGCGTGATGGCGACAGCAAGATTTGATGTCGATCAAAAAGAGAAAAAGAAGCGTCTTGCGGGGACATGTCGATCAGCGGCAATGCCCTGATTCATCTGCGTTTGCGCGCCTCTTGATGTAGGTCAAGGTATACCGGTGCGCGACTGCTTACACTGGCATCGTTTGGATCGTAGTCCGTCCTATCTCATCTTCATCTCGCTCATTTCGTTTTTTTGCTGCGACCAGCCTCTGGAGCTAACAACATGGTGGTATCCGCAATGACGATGGTCGCCGAACCATCCGTCGAATTCGACGCCCGGCTGATTCGCAAGCTGAGCCAGTCAGGCCCGCGCTACACGTCGTATCCCACCGCAGACCGTTTCAGCGACACGTTCGGTTATCGCGACTACCTGCAGGCGGTGGCGGGGCTGCGCACGCGCGGCAGCCGCAATCCCTTGTCGCTGTATGTACATATCCCGTTTTGTGAAAACATCTGCTACTACTGCGCCTGCAACAAGATCGTCACCAAGAATCGCGACAAGGCCGGCATCTACCTCAGCTATCTGAAGCACGAGATCGAAATGCAGGGCAAGCTGTTCGACGGCATGAACCAGATCGAGCAGCTGCACCTTGGCGGCGGTACACCGACTTATATTTCCGACGCGCAGATGGCCGACCTGATGGCGCATCTGCAGCGCTGGTTCCGCTTCGCTTCGGACGAAGTGGGTGAATACTCGATCGAAGTCGATCCGCGCACGGTCTCGGCCGAACGCGTCGCCAGCCTGCGCACGCAGGGCTTCAATCGCCTCAGCCTGGGCGTGCAGGATTTTGATCCGATGGTGCAGCGCGCCGTCAACCGCGTGCAGCCGGAACACCTGACGCTGGACATCATCAAGGCCGCGCGCGCACAACGCTATCGCTCGGTCAGCATCGACCTGATCTACGGCCTGCCGGGACAGAACGTGATCAGCATGGCGCAGACGCTGGCCAAGGTCATCCAGGCCGGACCCGATCGCATTTCACTTTACAACTACGCGCATTTGCCGCACTTGTTCAAGCCGCAGCGCCGCATCCTCGAGACGCAGCTGCCGGGCGCGGAAGCCAAGCTGGACATGCTGGCGCTGGCGATCCGTCGCCTGACCGACGCCGGCTATGTCTACATTGGCATGGATCATTTCGCGCTGCCGACCGACGACCTGGCGATCGCGCAGCAGCAGGGCCGGCTGCATCGCAACTTCCAGGGATATTCGACGCATGCCGAGTCGGATATGGTGTCTTGCGGCGTGTCGGCCATCAGCGCCGTCGCCTCGACCTACAGCCAGAACGTCAAGACGCTGGACGCCTACTACGACGCCATCGACAAGAACGAACTGCCGATCGTGCGCGGCCTGCGCATGAATATGGACGACGTTCTGAGACGCCTGATCATCCAGCGCCTGATGTGCAACTTCGAGTTGTCGATCGCCTCCATCGAGACCGCGTATCCGATCACCTTTTCTTCGTACTTCGAGGGAGAGATGGAGGGATTGCGCCGCCTGGAGCAGGACGGACTGGTGGTGATCGACCAAGAATGGATCACGGTGACCATGAAGGGACGCCTGTTGATCCGCAATATCTGCATGGTGTTCGATCGCTATCTGCAATCGCGCCCGGACGAGCAGCGCTATTCGCGCACCATCTGAGTCGCCATGACCGGCCTGAGTCTGATCCCCGTTTTCATGATCGGCCTGCTCGGCAGCGTGCATTGCATCGGCATGTGCGGCGGCATCGTCGGCGCGTTCTCGATGGCGCCCGCGACGGTCCGGGCGAAGCCGTTCCCGGTTGCGGTCAATGTCATGCAGAGCGAAGCCAGCGGCAAGCTGCTGTTGCGCACGCTTTCTTACAATCTTGGTCGTATCGGCAGCTATGCCGCCGCCGGGGCACTGGCTGGCAGCCTTGCCGGCGGCGCACGGCTGCTGGCGGACATGCAGGTGTGGCAGGCCGGCGCTTATGTGCTGGCGCACCTGATGCTGGTCGTCCTGGGGCTGTACCTGATGGACGCCTGGCGCGGCCTGGCCCGGATGGAAGCATTCGGCAACATCCTCTGGAAACGCCTGCGGCCATTGACCGGCTTGCTGCTGCCCCTCGACAGCCCTTTCAAGCTGGTGCTGGCCGGCGGATTGTGGGGTTGGCTGCCGTGCGGCATGGTCTACAGCGTGCTGCTGACGGCGCTGCTGAGCGGATCGACCCTGTCGGGCGCGGCGGTGATGCTGGCGTTCGGCCTCGGTACCTTGCCGGTGCTGCTGGCGGCCGGCATGTTCGGCGCGCAGTTGCGCAAGGTCCTGCAGCGACGCAGCGTTCGTGTGGCCAGCGGCATGGTGGTGTTGCTGTTCGGCGTGGCCGGCCTGCTGCGGGCGAACCACGGTCTCACGCCTGACTGGCTGGCGGCCTTGTGCATCACGCCCGCGCATGTCGCCGGTTCCGCGGCAGGGCTGCCATGATTGCCGTTGAACCCGGCGTCGCCGATGTGACCGGTGTGGCCGGTGTGGCCTGTTTCCATTGCGGCTTGCCGGTGGCCCCGGGCACGGCATGGCGCGTGACGATCGACGGCGCCGAGCGCGCCATGTGCTGCCCCGGTTGCGAGGCGGTGGCGCGCAGTATTGCCGACAGCGGCTTCGCTGACTACTACGCCTCACGCAGCGGCTTTGCAGCCACGGTCCAGGAGCGCGAGTTGATGCCGCCTGAACTGCTGCTGTACGACCAGGAGCCCATGGCGGCTGCCGGCGATACCTCTTCCGCAGCGGATGCGCATGTCGCCGCGGCGATTTATACGGTGGCCAATATTCGTTGCGCTTCGTGCATTTGCCTCATCGAGCTGCGTCTTGCGCGCGTGCCGGGCGTGCTGAGCGCCGAGGTCAACGCCGTGACCGAGCGCCTGCATGTGCGCTGGCGCACCGATGCGTGCAAGCCCAGCGACATCCTTGCCGCCATGCGGGCCATCGGGTACCCGTCCTATCCCTACGATCCGGTGCGGCACGGTGAGCAGCTTGAGCGCGCGCGCAAGACGCTGTTCCGGCAACTGTTCATCGCCGGCTTGTCGATGATGCAGGTGATGATGTACGCCGTGCCTGCGTACGTGGCGGGCGAGGGCGGCATGGATGACGACATGGCCAGTCTGATGCGCTGGGCGGCCTTGCTGATGACCGTGCCGGCGCTGGTGTATTCGGCGCAACCGTTCCTGGCCGGCGCCTGGCGCGATATGCGCAACCGCGCGCCGGGCATGGACGTGCCGGTGGCGTTGGGCATCATCGCCGCATTTGCAGGCAGTGCGCTGGCGACGTGGCGCGGTGCGAACGGCGGCGAAGTGTATTTCGACTCGGTGACGATGTTCATCTTCCTGTTGCTGTGCAGCCGTTACCTGGAGCTGACGGCACGGCGCAAGGCTGCCTCGGCGCTGGACCAGCTGCAACAGTCCTTGCCGTCCTCGGCGTTGCGCGTACTGGCCTATCCGCAGCCGGATGCCGAACTGGTGGCGGCAGCACGATTGCGCGCGGGCGACGTTATCCTGGTGCGGCCCGGCGAGGCGCTGGCGGCGGACTGCGTCGTGCTCGCAGGAGCATCATCCGTGGATCTGTCCCTGCTGACCGGCGAAAGCCGTCCCGTACACAAGAAGGCAGGCGATGCCATTCCCGGCGGCGCGGTCAATATCGCGCAAGCGCTCACCGCGAAAGTCGTACGCGCCGCCGGCGACAGTACGCTCTCGGTGCTGGTCGGCCTGGTCAACCGGGCCGGACAAGCCAAACCAAAACTGGCGCTGTGGGCCGATCGCGTGGCGACGTGGTTCGTGGCGGCGCTGCTGCTGTTGGCGGTCGTGGTGTTTTGCGTGTGGTACGCGGTCGACCCTGCGCGCGCGTGGCCGGTGGCGATTGCCGTGCTGGTGGTGTCCTGTCCATGTGCCTTGTCGCTGGCGACGCCGACAGCACTGGCGGCGGCTACCGATCGCCTGTTGCGGCAAGGCATCCTGGCCGTGCAGCCGCATGTGCTGGAAACCTTGCATCGCGCCACCCACGTCGTGTTCGACAAGACCGGCACGCTGACCGTCGGCAAGCCTGAGCTGCAAGATATCCAGAAGCTGGGCACCTTGTCCGCGGCTGACTGCCTGCGCATCGCCGCCGCCATGGAGCGCGCCGGCGCGCATCCGCTGGCGCAGACCATCCGGCAGGCGGCAGCGGACAGGCAACTGCACGATCTCCCGGAAGCAAGCGCGCTACGCCATGCGGCCGGACAGGGTGTAGAAGCGACCGTTGACGGCGTGCTGTGCCGGCTCGGCAATTTCGCGTTCGTACACGGCTTGATTCCGACGGCGTCGAGCATGCCGGCGGCCGATGCCGACCAGCAGGCCGAGGCCAGCTACGTTTTCCTGGCGTCGAGCAACGGCTGGCTGGCGCGCTTCGACATCGCCGACGCTCTCCGGCCGGAAGCGCAGGCGGTGGTTGCGCATTTCCAAGGGCAGGGCAAGAGCCTGGTGTTGTTAAGCGGCGATCGTCATGAAGTGGCGCAACACGTGGCCGACCGGCTCGGCATCCAGACTGCGCTCGGCGATTGCCTGCCTGAAAGCAAGCTGTCATTCGTGCGGCGGCTGCAGCAGGGCGGCGCCATCGTCGCGATGGTGGGCGACGGCGTCAACGACGCCGCAGTGCTGCGCGCCGCCGATGTTTCCTTCGCGATGGGCAATGGCGCCGCGCTGGCGCAGACCAGCGCCGATTGCGTGCTGTTGTCGGGACAACTGTCGGCGCTGTGCGAGGCCGATTGCGTCGCGACGAAGACGCTTGCCGTGATCCGCCAGAACCTGGCCTGGGCCACGCTCTACAACGTGGTGGCGATTCCGGCGGCGGCGCTGGGCTGGATCAACCCCTGGCTGTCGGGCGTGGGCATGTCGCTGAGTTCGGTGGTGGTGGTGCTCAACGCGCTGCGACTGCGCCGTGCCGGGAAGGGGAACTGAGGATGGAAGCACTCTACCTGCTCGTGCCGCTCAGCATCGCCGTCGTGTTCGCGGCGATCTGGCTGTTCTTCCGCATGTCGGACGGCGGCCAGTTCGACGACCTGGTGAGTCCGGGCTGGCGCATCCTGCAGGATGACGACAAGGCGCCGCCATCGTCCGGCGCGATCGAAATTCCGCTCAAGGACGACGCCACCTCCAATTGATCCCCGTCCTTTTGATGCACATCAAGGACAGTGACGGCGGATAAAACTACTCTCTCCCCATCAACATCGCCCATGGTCGACATGGGCGAAAAATTCCGGGAGAGGGTGTGGACAAAGAACTCAATTACAACTACAGGATCGTGAAGCAGTTCACGATCGCCACCGTGGTGTGGGGCGTCATCGGCATGCTGGCCGGCGTCTTCATCGCAGCGCAGCTGGCGTGGCCGGCGCTCAACTTCGACATTCCCTGGCTGACCTATGGCCGGCTGCGGCCGCTGCACACCAACGCGGTGATTTTCGCGTTCGGCATCTGCGGGCTGTTTGCGACGTCTTACTACGTCGTGCAGCGCACCTGCCAGGTCCGGCTGTTCTCGGACAAGCTGGCCGCCTTCACGTTCTGGGGCTGGCAGCTGGTGCTGGTGTCGGCGGCGATCACCTTGCCGATGGGTTTCACGCGCGGCAAGGAATACGCCGAACTGGAGTGGCCCATCGCCCTGCTGATCACCGTCGTCTGGGTGACCTACGCGGTGGTGTTCTTCGGCACGCTGATCAAGCGCAAGGTCAAGCACATCTATGTCGCCAACTGGTTCTTTGGCGCCTATATCATCGCCGTGGCGCTGCTGCACGTCGTCAACGGCGCCGTCATGCCGGTATCGCTGTGGAAGTCCTACTCGGCGTATGCCGGTGTGCAGGACGCCATGATCCAGTGGTGGTACGGCCATAACGCGGTCGGCTTCATCCTGACTGCCGGCTATCTCGGCATGGTCTATTACTTCATCCCCAAGCAGGCCGAACGTCCGGTGTATTCATACCGCCTGTCGATCGTCCACTTCTGGGCACTGATCTTTACCTACATGTGGGCCGGTCCGCATCACCTGCATTACACCGCGTTGCCGGACTGGACCCAGTCGATCGGCATGGTGTTTTCGCTGATCCTGCTGGCGCCGTCGTGGGGCGGAATGATCAACGGCATCATGACGCTGTCGGGCGCGTGGCACAAACTGCGTTCCGATCCGCTGCTGAAGTTCATGATCGTGTCGCTGTCGTTCTACGGCATGGCGACCTTCGAAGGTCCGATGATGTCGATCAAGACCGTCAACTCCTTGTCGCACTACACCGACTGGGGCATCGCCCACGTCCACTCGGGTGCGTTGGGTTGGGTCGGCTTCATCACCATGGGTTCGATCTATTACCTGATCCCGCGCATGTCCGGCAAGCGCGAGATGTGGAGCGTGCGCCTGGTCGACCTGCATTTCTGGGTGGCCACCATCGGCGTGGTGCTGTACATCGCGTCGATGTGGATCGCCGGCGTGATGCAAGGGCTGATGTGGCGCGCTGTCAATGCCGACGGCACGCTGACCTACACCTTCGCGGAGGGCGTCAAGGCGACCTATCCCTACTATGTAGTCCGCTTCACCGGAGGCCTGCTGTACCTGACCGGCATGGTGATGATGGCCTACAACACCTTCATGACAATGCGGGACGGGCAGCCGGTTGAGGCGCGCATCCCGGCATTGTCCACCACCCACGCATGAGCAGGAGCATCGAATGAAATTTTCCCATGAATGGATCGAGAAGAATCCCTGGCTCCTGATCGCGCTGGTGGTGCTGGTGGTCAGCGTCGGCGGTCTGGTGGAGATCGTGCCGCTGTTCTTCCAGCGCTCGACCACCGAACCGATTGCCGGTCTGAAGCCGTATTCGCCGCTGCGCCTTGCAGGTCGCGACGTCTACATCCGCGAAGGCTGCTACAACTGCCATTCGCAGATGATCCGACCCTTCCGCGCCGAGACCGAGCGCTACGGTCACTACTCGGTGGCGGGCGAGTTCGTCTACGACCATCCGTTCCAGTGGGGCTCCAAGCGGACCGGTCCCGACCTGGCGCGCGTCGGCGCACGCTACAGCGACGAATGGCATCGCATCCACCTGAACAATCCGCGCGACGTGGTGCCAGAGTCCAACATGCCCGGCTATCCATGGCTGGCCAAGACCAGGCTCGATCCCAAGAGCATCGCGCCCAAGATGCGCGCGCTGCATCGCCTTGGTGTGCCGTACTCGGACGAAGAGATCAACGCCGCATCGGCCGAACTGGTCGACAAGACCGAGGAAGACGCGCTGATCGCGTACTTGCAAGGCCTCGGCACGCAAATCAAGACAAGAAACTAGGGGAAACAAATGGCTATCGACAATTTCACGATCCAGGCCAGCAGCGTGATGACGGTCATCAGTCTGACCACGTTCATCGGCATCCTGTGGTGGTCGTTCAGCAAGCGCCGTGACGACGATTTCGCGGAAGCCGAGCGCATCCCGTTCGCCGACGACTTCATGGACGCACCCTCCGCGGACGCCTCGGAGAGCCGCCATGTCTGATTTTACGAGCGGGTTCTGGAACATCTACATTACCGGCCTCACCATCATCAGCATCATCGGCTGCGGTGTGCTGCTGTGGTCGCAATCGAAGGTCAAGGTCGAGAAGAAGCCCGACCAGGATCCCGCGACCGTCGGCACCACCGGCCACGTGTGGGACGGCGACCTGACCGAACTCAATACGCCCATGCCGCGCTGGTGGATGTGGCTGTTCTACCTGACCATCGTGTTTGCGCTGGTCTACCTGTACCTGTATCCGGGGTTGGGTACCTACGCCGGCAAGCTCGGGTGGAAGTCCAGCGAGGCCTACCAGGGCGAGTTGAAAAAGGCCGATGCCGATTACGGTCCGCTGTTCAACAAATACCTGCAGCAGGACATCAAGACGGTCGCCGCCGATCCGCAGGCGCATGTGATGGGCGAACGCCTGTTCCTGACTTATTGCGCGCAATGCCACGGCTCCGACGCGCGCGGCAGCAAGGGGTTTCCCAACCTGACCGACAAGGACTGGCTGTACGGCGGCGATCCGGACGTGATCAAGACCACCATCCTGCACGGCCGCAACGGCCAGATGCCGTCGATGGCGGCGGCGCTCGGTTCGGACAAGGACGTCGAGAACGTTGCGCATTACGTCCTGAGCTTGTCCGACTCGACGCATGATCCGATCAAGGCGGTGTTCGGCAAGTCCAAGTTCGCGGTCTGCGCCGGCTGCCACGGCGCCGGCGGCACCGGCAACCAGGCGCTGGGTGCGCCCAACCTGAGCGACAAGATCTGGTTGTACGGCGGCGGCGTCGAAACCGTCATGGAAACCATCCGCAAGGGCCGTAACAACACCATGCCGGCATTCGAGAGTTTCCTCGGCGAAGCCAAGGTGCATGTGCTGGCCTCGTACGTCTGGAGCCTGTCGAACGCGCCGTCCAACGCCGAACAGAAGTAAGGACGCACGACCATGGACAAGCCGCCGCCGGACATTGCCGTCGTCAAGATGTACGCCGCGCGCGAGGACATCTATCCGCGCGAGATCAAGGGGCGCTACGCCAGCCTGCGCTGGGTCTGCCTGTGGCTGACCCAGCTGGTGTTCTACGGCGTGCCGTGGCTGCAGTGGAACGGCCGGCAGGCGGTGTTGTTCGATCTCGGTGCGCGCAAGTTCTACATCTTCGGCATCGTGCTGTGGCCGCAGGATTTCATCTACCTGGCGGCGTTGCTGATTATCTGCGCCTACGCGTTGTTCCTGTTTACGGCAGTGGCGGGGCGCGTGTGGTGCGGCTTCTCCTGCCCGCAGACGGTCTACACGGAAATGTTCCTGTGGATAGAGCGGCGCATCGAAGGCACGCGCAGCGCGCGCATGCGGCTGGACCGCCAGCCGTGGGGTGCGGAGAAGTTGCTCAGGAAGGGCTCCAAACACGCAGTGTGGATTGCGTTGTCTCTGTGGACCGGCTTCAGTTTCGTCGGCTACTTCACGCCCGTCCATGACCTGATGCACCTTGTTACCTCGCTGTCGCTGGGGCCGTGGGAGACATTCTGGATCCTGTTCTACAGCTTCGCCACCTATGGCAACGCCGGCTGGATGCGCGAGCAGGTGTGCAAGTACATGTGTCCGTATGCCCGCTTCCAGAGCGCGATGATCGACAAGGACACGCTGATCATCACTTACGACCGCGAGCGCGGCGAACCGCGCGGCGCAAAGACCAAGGCGGCTCAGAAAACCGGCGATTGCATCGACTGCTCGATGTGCGTGCAGGTCTGCCCGACCGGCATCGACATTCGCAATGGCCTGCAATATGAATGCATCGGCTGCGCCGCCTGCATCGACGCCTGCAACAGCGTCATGGCCAAGGTCGACTTGCCGCCCGGGCTAATCCGCTATTCGACCGAGCGCGCGCTGACTCTGCATTTATCGCTGCAGGAAATGCGCCGGCGCGTTCTGCGACCGCGCGTGCTGGCGTACACGGCGCTGCTGGTGTTGATCGTGGCCGGTTTCTGCACCGCGCTGGCGCTGCGCACGCCGCTCAAGCTCGACATCATCCGCGATCGCGGCATGATGGCGCGCGAAGTCGAGGACGGCATGATCGAGAACGTTTACCGGCTGCAGATCATGAATACCGGCGAGACCGCGCATCGTTTCCAGATCACGGTGTCCGGCATTGACGGCATCAGGCTGGCGACGCCGGCGGAAGTCGAGATCGAAGGCGCCACCACGCGCGCCGTCCCGGTGCGTGTCCGGGTGCCGCATGGCGCCGGCGGGCACGGCGCCAACAAAGTGGCGTTCGAACTGAACGCCGTCGACGATCCCCTGTTGCAGGTGCAGGAAAAAGCAGTCTTCTACGTGCCGCGCTGACAATGAAAAGGAACATCATGCAAGCAACTCCGACAATGCGCCCCTGGTACACCCACCGCTGGCCCTGGCTGCTGATGCTCGGTCCGGCGCTGGTGATCGTGGCCGGCTCCTTCACGATCTGGCTGGCGGTGACGCGCGAGGATGCCATGGTGGTGGGCGACTACTACAAGGAAGGCCGCGCCATCAACCAGGACCTGCGCCGCGACCGCGTGGCGACCTCGCAGGGCGTGGCGCTGCATCTCGCTTATGACGCCGCCTCGGGAAAACTGATCGGCAACGTGCAGACCCATGCCGGTCCTTTGCAAGGCAAGCTGCAATTGCACCTGGCGCATCCGACCCGGCCTGAAAAAGACTTGCGCCTGCCGCTTGAAACCAACGCCCTCGGCGACTTCAGCGTCAACTTGCCGATGCTGGAACTGGCGCGCTGGCAGGTGCTGCTGGAGAACGATGCGCGCGAGTGGCGCGTGGCGGGTGTCTGGCATTGGCCGCAGCAACGCATGTTGGACCTGATCGCGGATCAGCCGGCAGATAGTTAAACCGTTAGAACGCGGAATTCGAAGAGGAGATTGCCATGCAGCGCATCGTGCCGAATATCCTGTGGGCCTCGTTCCTGGCGGCGATTGCAGCGGAGGGCTGCTTCTTTGCCTGGTTCGATCCGAACGAGTTGCTGAATCTCGCCGACCAGCGCGAGCGGCTGGCGGTCTATACGGCTGGGTTCTTTTTCCTCTGGCTGTTTTGCGCGCTGTCGGGCGGGTTGGCATTCTTATTGAATCTGCCCGGACAGCGCGAGTACCTGGTCAGGCCATCGGACAAGTCTCGGTCCCGGCGGCAAGGGCCTTGATGCGGACCGGGTCGAGCAGCTGGATCTCGCGCTTGTCGACGCCGAGCCAGCCGAGTTTGCGGAACTTGGAGACGAGCCGGCTGATGCTTTCGATGGTCAGGCCGAGATAGTTGCCGATGTCTTCGCGCGACATGCGCAGCTGGAAACTGGTGGAGGAATAACCACGGGCTGCATAGCGCGACGACAGATTGATCAGGAAAGCGGCGAAGCGCTGTTCCGCGCGCATGTTGCCGAGCAGGAGCATGGCGTTCTGCTCGCGGGTGATTTCCTGGCTCATGATGCGGTGGAAATGGCGCAGCAACACCGGGATCACGCCGAATAATTCTTCCAATCGCTGGAACGGAATCTCGCACACTTCGCTGTCTTCCAGCGCGGCGACGTCGCAATGATGCTTGTCGGTGCTGATGGCATCCATGCCCATCAGCTCTCCGGCCATCTGGAAGCCGGTGATCTGCTGTTCGCCGCCGGCGTTGAGCTGGTAAGTCTTGAAATGGCCGAGCCGGATGGCATAGAGGTTCTTGAACGGATCGTCCATGCGATACAGGCTCTCGCCGCGCGCTATCCGGCGGCGACGGCCGATGATCTGGTCGAGCCGGTTCATGTCGGAGTCATCCAGCCCCATCGGCAGGCACAGCTGGTGCATGCTGCAGTTGACGCAACTGGTTTTCATCGCGTGAAGGGACGGCGGCAGGGACCGCTGGATCTGTTGAAGCTCGCTCATGGCAGTGGACGTGTGGACGCCTGGTCGTTGTTTTGCCCAATATAGCGCAGGGCGATGCCCGGAAGGCAGCGTACGGCGGGGTTTCTGGACACTCCTTGATCTGGATCAAGCGGGACGTGGTTAATCGGCGCGGCCGCAGGGCCCGATGATCGTGTCGCTTGCATCAACCTAATATTTCAATAATAATTGAAATATTGTATTGATTGGAATCGCCATGGACAACAAAACCGCCATCACCGCACTTGCCGCGCTCGCCCAGGAGTCTCGCCTGGCTGCATTCCGCCTGCTGGTGCAAGTGGGCCCGGAAGGCCTGGCCGCCAGCAAGATTGCCGAACAGCTGGAAGTGGCGCCGTCGGCATTGTCCTTCCACATGAAAGAGCTGTCGCATGCCGGCCTGGTCACTGCGCGCAGCGAAGGGCGCTTCGTCATCTATTCGGCGAATTTCGATCGGATGAACGGCCTGCTCGGTTTCCTTACCGAGAACTGCTGCGGCGGCAATGTGTGTTCGCCGGTGCAGGAGTGCTGTCCCGGCGCGGAAGAGAAATAGGGCGGAACGGTCATGAACATCCAACCTGAACTTGCCGTCCCTGCAAAGACGGCGGTCGTCCCGCTAAGCCCGTTCGAACGCTATCTGACGCTCTGGGTGGCGCTGTGCATCGTTATCGGCGTCGTGCTGGGGCAGGCCTTCCCATCGACCTTCCGGATCATCGGCGGCATGGAAATCGCCCGCGTGAACTTGCCGGTCGGCGTGTTGATCTGGGTGATGATCATCCCGATGCTGCTCAAGGTCGACTTCAGCGCCTGGCACCAGATCGCCGGACACGGACGCGGCATTGCCGTGACGCTGTTCGTCAACTGGGCGGTCAAACCGTTCTCGATGGCCTTGCTCGGATGGCTGTTCATCCGGCACTGGTTCGCGCCGTATCTGCCCGACACGCAACTGGATTCCTACATCGCCGGACTGGTGTTGCTGGCGGCGGCGCCGTGTACGGCGATGGTGTTCGTCTGGAGCCGCCTGACCGGCGGCGATCCTTACTTCACCCTGTCGCAGGTGGCGATGAACGACCTGATCATGGTGTTCGCCTTCGCACCGCTGGTCGGCCTGCTGCTGGGCGTGTCGAGCATTACCGTGCCGTGGGCGACGCTGCTGACCTCGGTCGGCCTCTACATCGTCGTGCCCGTGATCATCGCGCAAGTCTGGCGCCGGTCGCTGCTGCGCGGCGGGCAAGCGCGGTTGGATAGTGCGAGTGCGCGCACACAGCCGTGGTCGGTTGCAGCGTTGCTGGCGATGCTGCTGTTGCTGTTTGCCTTCCAGGGCGACGCCGTGATCAGGCAGCCGCTGGTGATCGCCTTGCTGGCGGTGCCTATCCTGATCCAGGTCCTGTTCAATTCCGCTCTGGCGTATTGGCTCAACCGCGCGGTTGGCGAAAAGCATGCAGTGGCGTGCCCCTCGGCGTTGATCGGCGCTTCCAACTTCTTCGAGCTGGCCGTTGCCACCGCGATCAGCCTGTTCGGCTTCGAATCCGGCGCAGCGCTGGCGACGGTCGTCGGCGTGCTGATCGAGGTGCCGCTGATGCTGCTGGTGGTCGGCGTCGCGAACCGGACGCGGGGTTGGTACGAGGCCGGCGCCGGAGCATCTTCACTTAAACATCATTCACCCCGGGAGCCGTCATGACCATCCGCATTTATCACAACCCCGCCTGCGGCACCTCGCGCAATACGCTGGCGCTGATACGCAATTCAGGAGAGGAGCCCGAAGTCATCGAATACCTGCTGCATCCGCCGTCGCGCGAAACCCTGCTCACCCTGATCGGCGAGGCCGGCCTCACCGTCCGTGACACGATCCGCCGGAAGGGGACGCCTTATGCCGAACTCGGCCTCGACAATCCGCAGCTGAGCGACGACTTGCTGCTCGATGCGATGCTGGCGCATCCGGTGTTGATCAACCGCCCGTTCGTGGTCACGCCAAAAGGCGTGCGCCTGTGCCGTCCCTCGGAGCTGGTGCTGGACATCCTCCCCAATCCCCCGCAAGGTCCGTTCACCAAGGAGGACGGCGAAGTCGTCATCGATGCGGAGGGGCGCCGTGTCGCAACTTCCTGATCTGCCTAACATCGACGCAGCGCTGTTCAACGTACCGGCGGCAAGTGATTTCGCCGCAGTCGGCCGCGCCACGCATGCGCCGCGATTCCTGCTGTTGTACGGATCGCTGCGCGAGCGTTCCTACAGCCGCTTGTTGACGTTGGAAGCGGCACGCTTGCTGCAAGCCATGGGCGGCGAGACGAAGGTTTTCGATCCACATGGTTTGCCATTGCCCGACAGCGAGCCGGAGACACATCCCAAGGTGCAGGAGTTGCGCGAGCTGGCGCAATGGGCCGAAGGCATGGTGTGGTGCTCGCCGGAACGGCACGGCGCCATGACCGGCGTCATGAAGGCGCAGATCGACTGGATTCCTTTGTCGTCCGGCGCCATCCGGCCGACCCAGGGAAAGACGCTGGCGGTGATGGAAGTCTCCGGCGGTTCGCAGTCGTTCAACG
>Ga0105240_10002665_pt1 | contig 28403 bp, 29 predicted proteins | sample KBSC54metaG_FD_80426 | JGI IMG/M metagenome (GOLD analysis project Ga0105240, IMG submission 80426) | Corn rhizosphere microbial communities from Kellogg Biological Station, Michigan, USA - KBS C5-4 metaG | ecosystem: Host-associated > Plants > Roots > Rhizosphere > Soil | place: Michigan, USA... | reverse complement strand
GAGAAGATCATGGGCGAAGGCTACGCTCAGCTTCGTAAGTTCAATTGCTGGATCATCTCCATTGTCCAGCAGTACAGCAAGTTCAAGGCGACCCGTATCCGGCCCGTCATCATGGGGAACTCCAAGCAGTTCTTCCTCATGCGGCAATTTGACCGCTCCGACTTGGAAGACATTTCCAAGGACATCCAGTTGCCGGAAGTGATGATCGATGCGGTTCAGCACTATCCCTTGCCCGAGCAGCAGGCCGCCCACCAGAAGTTTTCCTCACTCTGTTACTACTCCCCGACCGTTCAACCGGCGTTGTGCGGAACGATCCGCCACGTTTCGGCCCCAACCCCTCAACCCACCCAATCTCTATGAAACCTCGATTCTATCTTCTCCTTTTGTCTCCGTTGGTTTTGGCGCATTGCGCCTCGACCACCAACCCTCCCGGCCCTGAAGGGACCGGCGATCACAAGGACGGGTACTTCCTCGGGCGCAGCGATGCCGTGAAGCAGCAATACTGGATGGTTCAAAACCTCCAGAAGCAGCCGAAGGCACCCCAACCCAAAGTCGCCGATCTGCCGATCACCATTCCCGGTCAGACCAGTAACGGCATTACCACCGTTCCCCACACCGAAACCGTCCGCATCGAACAACAATAATATGAAATTCTTCATCCTCCTCATTGCCATCCTGTGCTTTGCGCCCCTGGCGCGTGCGCAGTATTCCGTCGCCGTTGTCGCCGATCCGATTGCCCAACTCAATCACGTTGAAGACATCGCGAAATGGACCGAATCCATCGCCACCCTCAATTCGCAGTTGCAGCAAATGCAGCAGTACGTCCAGCTCGCCCAGACCATGAAAGGTTACATCGGCGATCCGGCCTCGGCCGCTGGCGCTCTCCAATTGCAGTTGCTCGGTGGTACGCAACTTAGCCAGACCGTGGGGCAACTCTCGTCGGCCATCAATCAGACAGTCGATGGGGCAAAAGCCCTAGCCAACAGTGGTTCCGATCTGTTCACCCCGATTGATTTCAAAACCCCGAGCGGGTTGACGATGAATTTCGATCCGAGCCAGTTCAAGGCGTTCGCAGCGATTCAGGGCCAGAATACGAATGTCACCAATGTGGTGCAGGACACGATCTCGCGTATCGCCGCCTTGCAGCAGCAGAAGGCGACGACCTTGGCTCAAATCCAGGCGGCTCCCGATCAAAGCACGGTTCAGAAGCTGACCGCCCAAGCAGCAGCCATCGATGGCCAGATTGCTTCCCTCGGCCAACAGCAGCAGACCGCCACCGATCAGATCGTGACCCAGAACATTGCCAACACCAATGACCAGCAGATGAAAGCTCAGGCCGCCAATCAGGCGGCAGACCACGAGCTAAACGTCTCCCTGCAAAATTTCATGCAGTGGGAAGGCCAGATCAGCAGCGACCGCACGGAGTTCAAATAACCCATGAAATACCTCTATCTCCAATTCCTCCGCTTGCGGGTTTGGATCTTGCGACGACGCCTTCGACAAATGGGCTTCCGTGAGGCCGCCAACCGGACCAGTCCCGAAATCCTCGTCCGCTTGGAAAAGGTGCGACTTCCCGCGTCGGTGCGTCTCCTTCACTGGCTAAGGATCGTCCTCCTGGTCGCGGGAATCCTCATCTGGCTCCTCTGCTTCCTTCGCCTCGGCGAGGCATCAGGCCGAGGCGGATTACCAGCCAAAGCATCCACCAACTTGCCAAATCCGCAGGCAAGACCCGCCACCAACCTAACCCTTCACCGGCACACCGCATGACCATTAGCGATCTCGTTCCCAATCTTCAGCCAATGGTTGAAGACCTCAGCCAGCAACTACGCTTCGTCTGCTTTTTCATCCTGACCGGCGCCGTCGTCGTCAGGACCGGGACCGGAAGCGTCAGCATCAGCCAGTTGGTTCGCCCCATCGTGACCAACATCATCCTGTGTGGCCTCATCGCCACCCTTCCGATGTGGTTCAACCTGATCCGGGATGAATTCTGGAACATCGCCGTTTCCATCCGCAAGGAATTCACCGGCAGCGTGGATGGAACTGGCGCGGCGCTCATGCAGTTGATCCAGCCGCCCGATACTGGAATCAACTGGCTCGATGTCGGCAATTCCATGATGAAGGCGGTTCAGTACGCCCTGGGTTGGTTGATTGTCTGGATAGGTGGCCTCATTCAGTTGCCCATGATGATCGTTCAGTTCGTCATGGAATGTCTCTGCTACCTCTTCCTGCCGATCGCTCTCAGCCTCTTCGCCTTTGAAAGCACCAAAGGCCTCGCGATCAAATACATTCAGCAAACCTTGGCGATCTTGGCTTGGCCTATCGGCTTCGCCGTGGTCGATCTGGTCGGGTATTCCCTGTTAACGAGCGGAACGTCGGTGGTCAGCGCAGGAGCATTGGCCGCAGGTCTCGCGACGGGCTTCACCCCAGCCAAGCTGGTCATCGGCGGCATCGTCGCCGTCTGGCTCATCCTCGGCAGTCTCGTGACGCCCATCGTCATGCAGATGCTGTTTTGCTCCGGCACACCGATGTCCTCGGCGGTTGGAGCCGCGATCCAAATGGGACTCGGCTTTGCTGGAGCCAGCAAGCTCATGCCCAAAGGCGGAGGCGGAGAAGGTGCACCCGCGCCGAGTTCATCGCCGGCTGGAGCAGGCGGAGGAGCACCCTCCGCCCCACCGCCGAGTGCCCCGCCCGTTCCCGCGTTGCCTTATTCGCCTCGTGGCCCTCTCGGTTCTCTGCCCGGTTCGAGTTCTCCGGCGTCCCCCATGACTCCGCTCCCCAGCGGTTCCAATGGTCTCATGCAAACACCTCGCGGCTCATTGGCAGTGGGCCAGGTGGCCGACCGCATCACGCCACAACAGGCACAAAGCTTCGCCAATCAAAGCGGCACTCCTTTTACGCAGGCCTTTTCCAATGGCTCGGTGGTCACACACCAACCCGCCGTTTCCCGCGTTCCCGCCGCTTCCAGCTTTATCGCTCCCTTAACCCCTAACCCAATCACCGTATGACTGTCTTAAACGAAACCCCTGTCCCCATCCCCACCGAAATAAAAAGGCCCAAGGCCGCACCAACCATCCTCCGGCTTTTCGCCGATCATGGCTGGGCCGCCCGAGTCTGGTTCATCGTCGCCGCCGTGGCGGTCGCAGCCGCCTTCATTCAGCCTTTCTTCCTCATCTCCGCGTTCCGCACTCAGGAGCGCGTAGTAATCCTGGACGAAACCGGCACTTACCACGTTTCGCCACTCCTCAACTTCGAGGACGCCACGAAACTGCACACCTCGCAAACCCTGCTCGCCTGTCTCGCCCTTTTGGAAAAGAACCCCAATGGGTTCGATTACCCGGATTTGCTGGAAAAGATGTATCTGCCCGACGCCCTCAATCAGGCCAAGGCGATACAATCGCAGCAGGCCGACGAGCTGCGCGCCAAGCAGATTCACCAAAAGGTCGAAGTCTTCAGGCTCGACGTGCTCAAGACCCGCAATGACCAAGTCCTGGTCGAAGCCACCGGGCAGTTACTCCGCATCGGCCTTTTCAACGGAGAACCCTTCACCGAAGCCCAGAAGTTTCGGGCGCAGTTCACACTCCTCCACAACCCCAACCTGACCGCCAATGGTCGATTCCCCCTCGCTGTATGGAAATTCCAATTCGTTCAACTCTAATGACCCTCGTTGTTGTCGTGCTCGGTTTCACCTCCGCGCACGCCCAAGCCATCAAATCGTTCCCGCTCGATGAGCACACGGTTTATCACCTCAAAGTCGCAACCGACAAGGTAACGACCCTTGTCTTCCCCCAGCCCATCACGGCACTGGAAGGCAGCGGCGTCACTGCCGATCCGAAAACCCCAGCCCCGATGCTGCTCAGTTACCATGCTGGCGACCGCTTCCTCTCGGTTCGAAGCCTGATCGAATCGTCGACCGCGACGCTCAACATCATTATCAACCGGAAGGTCTATGTCGTCGAACTCGCGACCGATTCCGCTCCGTTTCAATCGGTGACGTTTTACGCCGCCGATGAACCTCCGGTCCAAACCGGCACCGGCCCCAATATTGGGCCGTCCCGGCTCCTTGGACTGTTGGACAAGGCGAAAGCCTATCCGCTCTTGTCCGAGCAATACCCCGAGATGGTGTCGCAAATCGACAAGGCCGAGCCGTTCACCCGGACGATGTACCGGGGATTCAACGTCATCCTCACAAAAGTCTTTCGGTTCGATGCCGAGGATGCCCTGATTTTTCAGGTCGAGTTTGTGAACGAGACGGATCAGCCGATCTACTACGTCCCGCAATCGCTCGCCGTCCGGGTCGGCCCCGGCGTCTATTGGAGCGCCTTGTCCGATGCTTCCGGGATTATCACCGCAGGCGAGAAAGACCCGAAGACCGGAAAAGTCACTCCCGGTCACAGTAACGGTTACTTCGTGATTTGCGGCGCGCCTCATGGCGGACGCAATCACCTCTCCGTCCAAAACAACTTCAACGTCCTCGTCTTTCGCCAGGAGAACAACTCATGAACGCCCGCAAATTCTTCGATTTCTTCAAAACCAAAACCGGCCAGATCACCGCCTTTGGCATCCTCTTCTTTATCGGAGCATGCCTTCTCACGGGAGTTCTTTATTTCCACCAAGGGAAAACCTCTATTTCCGCTGTCACGGTGCCCAAGCTGGACAAGACCATTGATAAGACGCAGCAGCCCTCAACTTGGTATTCGCACGAGCCAGATGCGGATTTTGCCAACAAGCATCCCATGGAAAATGCCGATGCCGGGCCGACCGGCAAGGCACCTGCCAAACCGGTTATTCTGCCGATCTCGCTCTATCACGGAAACAATAAGGACGAGGCCCAGGTCTCCGATACCTACGCGCCTTATGGCCGGATGATCCCGTGCGAAACGGTAATCACCATCGATTCGGCCAAGATCGAAACCCCGATCATCGGATTTGTCACCGAAGACGTTTGGCATGATGGCCGGCTCATCATCCCCGCTGGCGCGGAGGTCCATGGCAAAGCCCAGGTTGATCCCTCACGCGAACGTATCGCGAGCGACAACAATTGGGTGATCGTCTGGCGCACCACCGACCGGATGGACGGCGCAGAGCTACCCCTTCATGGCGTGGCGCTCGATATGGAGCGCAATGAAACGACCGGAACATGGCAACTCACGGACGGCTCTGCCGGGCTGAAGGGCGACATTCTGAAAACGGACAATTGGGCCGAGATCAAACTCTTCGCCGCGACATTTCTTAGCGCAGCCACCACGGGCTTGGAGGATACTACGTCCTCTTCCAATGCCTTGACCGGCCAGACGACGCAAACGCCGCTCAGTACGCCGAAGAATGCCGCCCTGGCGGGAACCAGTGCCGTTCTCAATCAGTACGCGCAGCAAATTCTCGACTCGATCAAGCGTGACGGCTTCTACGTCCGCGTTCCGGCCGGAAAGCAATTTTACCTCTACGCCACCCAAACCATCGACATCGACAACGCCAAACGCGGCCAGTCGCTCGTCGATCTCAAACCTGAAAATCAAAAACCATGAAAATCCATTACCTACTTCCCGCGCTGCTGCTCGCCGGTTGCGCATCCACCAATCCTCCCAGCCTCAACGTGAGTGCCGGACCGCTGCCGCAAAAGCATCCCACCAGCGACACGGCCAGCGTTCGCACGCCGGAACAGCTCAAAGCCTATCCGGTGGGCCGGTACGAAGATCCCAGCGATCCCGATGTCATGCACGAAGGCCACACGGTCTATCGCGCCGAATCATCACCCGACTGGAACACCGATCCGAACGAACCAACCTCACTTCCCCTGGGGCCGGGAGAAATGGCGAAAGCCGATCCCGCACAGCAGCACACGGCCCTTACCGCCGAGCTTGAGCAGCGCCTCAAGCAGGAAGACCAACTCCTCCAAACTACCTATGAGCAAAACGAAAGGCTCGCGCAGGAAATCAAGGCGCTACAGGAACAAGCACCTCACCTCCGACTCCCTGTGCCCGACTCCCAATCTGTCCAGCAACCTCCCGTGGCGGCACCCGAACCGGAACCGAAGACCGGTTCACCCGCTCCGGCACAAAACCTGAACCCTTCACAACCCACCAAAAGAACCTGGTCGCAGTGGTTTCAGTCCCTCACGACGAAGCCCGCAACCTCCACTAACAAAGGAAAATAACATGATCCATATCACTGTCGCGCTGCCCGACGAAGTCGCTCAGCACTACTACACCGCATCGGAAAAGCTTTCCGATCATCTGCAGGTCGAAAATGCCCCCACCGCGCAAACGCTCATGCGTTTCATGCTCGCGGGCTTCACTGCCGAGGACATCACCGAACATTTCGACCGGTGCCTCCGCAACATCACTGGCGCTCCCATGCCCGACGAAACGGACACCTACGTTTTCGCCCCCGAGTTCGAGAACGCCCCTTAATCCAACCAGAAAGGAATTACCATCATGGCACTCAAAGCCAAAACCCCACCGCCCTTGAACGAAACCGTAACCAAGGCAGCTCCCAGCCTGACCGAAGAACGCATCCTCCGGGTCAACCCCGAAGTGGATCGTCGTCTCGACGGCTTCATGCAATCCAACAGCAAATTGACCGACTACTACACGAGTCTGGTCAAGGAGCATCCCGAGCGGGCCATCCGCAGTTTCATGCTCGGCAAGATGTTCAAGCATGAGGCCGAACAGCGGCAGGCTCTCCGGCAGGCTCCTCAAGCCAAAGAATGGCTTGATCAACAGTCGCCGGAGGTCCGGCAACGTGTTGCGGAGCGGTTGGAGAAAATTACTCCATTCCACCGCGAGAAGGCCGAGGTGCGAATCATTGCCCAGGAGAAGACCAAACTCGATTTCACTCCCCGCCAAGCCTTCGGCCAGGGGTTAGCCGTCGGCTGATCCCGCGCGGCGGGCGGCGACGGCGGGAAAAGTCACCCGCCGTCCCGCCCCACGCGCTCGGGTTTCTTTTCGCCCAGAGAAGGCGGCTGCTGCCGCCTTCCTCGGCAGGCATCGAATCTTCGCCATGACCCCGGTCAAGCCTCTCAGCGTTAAGTTCCCTCCCGAGGTGCGGGAGAGGATCAAGCGCATTGCTTTCCTCTTGGATTGGCCAGAAGGGCAATTGGTCAATGCGTCAGTCGCGATCGTGCTGGAGATGATCGACAATCCCGACATGAAGAAGGCCCATAAGACCATTTTCCTTGCGAGACATGCGCTCGAGTTTGCCAAGAGCCAAAACGGGATAATTACCTCTGAGGAAGAGACTCGGGCATAAAATCGGACTTTTTACGCATACCATTCAAATTGAAAATTCTTCCTTCGTAATATCAGTAACTTACGTTCCAAGAGTTTTTAACTTCTTGTCATAGTTATACGCTAGTATAATATCTAGTTGCATCGCGATGTAAACGGCAACTCTCGTCCCAAAGGACGAGTGTCCTTCCGGGAGAAAGGCACCGTCGCTCTTTTCAGGAGCCCGCCCGTGCAAAGACCCGTCCAGTATCTGGCCCGTCTTCCCTACCCTCGTTTAGCCTGCCTGCTGTTGGCCGCCATCCAACTCATGCCGTTGCCCGACGAACCGGAACGTCATTCCAGTCCTACATTCGGAATCTTGTCGGTCGGACCTGATCCGTGGTCAGAGCGACCACCTTTGGAAGGAGGGATTCACTATGCAGCATGACGAAAAACAGCTTCACCTACTCGCCCAGGATTATCCTTGGTTTATGTTCACCGTGGAGGAAATCGCAAGCCTCTGTAACGTCTCACGGGATTTTGTCAGCAAAGTCCGGGGAGCTATCGACAGTCCATTTTGTCTCAACAAATGCCGACCCGAATGGTTTGCAGATTGGATGCGTCAGCATCCAGATTTCCAGCTTACCAAGGACATGGATGCGGGTGTTTCTCCGTTGGCTTCCAAGTCTGATGTTCCGGGGAGTTCTGCGTCGCGAGGCCGTCAGGTTGAACGAGTTCGTGGTAAAAAGGCCTCTCAAAGAATTGCACCGGTCGGAAAGCGGATTAAGGCTTGAATGGGTGTCGAGTGAGATGTGGCTGGCTAAGTGGCGGGGGAAAGGCCTTTCCCCCCGCGGCTAGCTTCGCTACGCCGCTCCCCATTCTAACGGGAGAAACCTCGCGGTTTCCCCCGTAACGCCCCTTTCCCTCACTGCCGGGATCTGCGCCAGGAAACCTGTCACAGATCCCGCTTTCGCTGAGTTCTGTCGTGGCGGCTTGTTCGCACCCCCTTGTTCAATTGGGGGGGTGCTCACTGGCGCCGCAGTTGGGTTAGAGGGAAGGATGAAGGAGAGAAAGGTATCGCTGGCTGGTCATCCCGGACCGCTTGTTCGCGCTCGCTTTCCAGCTTTGTTGTCGCCCTTTGTTTCGCCGTTTCACCTCTGAAAAACAGGAACTTTTTCTTCATTTTTAGCTATACATACCATAGCTGCTATTGTATGTATATAGGAAGACAAACGGATGTTTGTCCGACAGTAAAACTCAACGTCTAGGCCGGACGTAAACAGGCCAGTAAAACCATGATGACCACGAATCCTAACCGGACTTCCTACATGATGCGGGGCGGTTCCCAATCCGAACTCAGCCGCGACCAACTCACCCAGTACGTCCCTTCCGCTTACGCCGAACGCGCGTTCTCCGGCACCAGTGAGCGTTACGCCTTCTTCTCGACCGATACAGTGGTCGAGGCCTTACGCGAATCAGGCTGGGCTCCCGTAATCGCGCAGGAGCAGCGCGCCCGAGCCGAGGAGCGTTTCGGGTTCCAGAAGCACTTGATCCGGTTCCACCGCCGCGAGGAGCTGGGCCGTGCTGTTCTCCATGACAGCCGTTTGGAGCTCGTCCTGATGAACTCGCATGATGGCGGTTGTGCGTTCCGTCTCTTCGCTGGCGTTTTCCGCTTGGTCTGCAGCAACGGCCTTGTGGTGTCCGAAGCCGCTTTTGGTTCCATCTCCATCCGGCACACTCACCGCACGGTCACCCAGGTAGTGGACGCCTCGCAAAAGATCGCCCACAACTCCGACGGTATCGGCAGCCGGATTGAGGCTTTCCGCCAGAAAACCCTGTCCGAGGAAGAGCGCAACGCTTTTGCCAGCCGTGCCCTCGCGCTCCGTTATTCGACCGCCGAGGAAGCCCCGGTTCGTCCCGCCTTCCTGTTGGAACCGAAGCGTTCCGAGGATCGAGGCAATTCGCTCTGGCAGACCTTCAACGTGGTTCAGGAGCGCATGATGCGCGGTTCCCGCCCGGATCGCTTTAAGGCCGCGCAGGAGCAGCGTCGCACCGCTCGCGTTCGTGGTCTTACCGGGCTCGATGCTCAACTCAACCTTAACCGGGACCTTTGGGAACTTGCCGCCAGTTACCTTAACTAGTCCCCTTTTTAAACTCTACATACCATAGCTGCTCTGGCGTGAAACACGCGCCAGAGCGCACACCAAATATGAACGAATCCCTTTCCGAAGAATTGCCCGAGATGTGCGTGGCCGTCCTCAAACCCGGCGACATTCTGATCGGTATCAGGCGCGGCGTCTCCGGTTACTTCCAAATGTATGACGGCATGGTGCAGGGCGAAGCGGCGAAGATTGTCGCCGACCGCATGAATAAGGCTCTTAATGTCACGCCACGGCAAAGAGAAGCGATGCTTGTCGGCAGCATGATGGGGTGGGCTTGCCCCGGCGCTCGCCCCTGCTCCGATCTCCATGAAAACGCCGCGCCTTACACGACGGAGGCGGCGCCATGACGACACTGGAGAGGACCGTCAGAAGAAAGACCCGCTGGACCTATGCCGTGCTCTATTCGGGCGAATCCCGCGCCATTGTGGTTTCATTGGAACCGGGAGACGTGATCAGTTTCCGGGAGTTGGGCCGTCGCGCCTCGTGGTCATTGCCCATCGACCGCATGTTCCGCCAAGCGGTACGGGAAAGCGCTCAGGCAGTCCGGCGGGAAAAGCGGGCGCGTCAACGCCCAGGCTAATGCGGCCACTTGCCTATAAACCGCGTCACACTGGCTTGCCCTTGCGCGTGAATTGCGCAAAATCGCGGCAACCCATGACGACACCGAACGAGGAAGTCCGCAAGTTTCTGGCCGCTGCCGGAGCCAAGGGCGGGAAAGCTAAGTCACCTAAGAAAAAGGCACATCTGGCTTCTATTGCCTCCAAGGGTGGAAAAACGGTCACCCCTAAAAAGCGCGAGCACCTGAAGAAGGCTCTCGCCGCTCGCTGGGCCAAGGCTAAAGCTAAATCAACAGCCCAATAACTCCAAAATAGGGGCTCTGTCTTATATCGCTTGGTTGAAATTCTATCCCGATTTGTTAGTATCGGTGCGTGAGAGCGGAGTCTTTGGAGACCACAAAATCGCGCGTGCTGATCGTCGAGGATAATTCCGACGACGAGGCCCTTTTGTTGCGGCAGCTTACTAAGGCAGGATTCGCCAAGAATGTCCGGGTTATTCACAACGGCAAACACGCCCTTAAATTTTTGCATTCGGGCGAGCACGATTTAATCGCGGTTTTCCTCGATCTCCATTTGCCCGAAGTGAACGGATTGGAAATTCTGGAAAAGGTTCGAGGACACGAACACCTCAAAACCCTGCCCGTTATCGTAATGACCTCTTCCAACCATCCGGATGAAATCGCACGATGCCACCGACTGGGTGTAAACGGGTTCGTTCAAAAACCGATCACCTTCAGCACCTTTTCCAAGGCCATTGCCGACACCTTCCATTCTCCCCTAGCTTTCGAGCCAGTCTCCCGCTCGCACGAATAAGCCGCTATGCGGCGTAAGCGTAGCGGCCAGGTCCGATCTTTTTGAGTCCCTTGACCTTCTTCCCCGTGGTGTAGAACCAAACTGAAACGCTACCGGGGTTGGCTTTGAGACTAGCAGCCAATTCCTTGACGCTTGCGCCGGCTTTGCCTGCTTCATCCAACGTTTTTAAGATCGAATTTTTCAGGGAGGAGCGACGGCGCCTACGACGCGGTCCACGTTTGCCAGGAGCAGCAAGTTTTGCTGTCTTGCCTGAGCCGAGCGCATCAATGGCGCTTATGACCTTACTTAGCTTCGCTTCGAGACTTTCCTTTTCTTTGATGAGTTCGATCAATTTGCTGAGATTCGCGCTGGATAGGGAGGACAAGGACATGCCGCACATTACGAAAATCTCAACTTAGGACAACCTGGAATCGTCTCCTTCGCTTTCGGTTTCTATACCCCCTATCAAGATAATTCGCTCGGCGCTGATCGGCGAATATCGGCGTTTGTCGGCAACCGTCGGCGCCCATCGGCACAAAGACATAGGGGAAATTGGACCCATGGTGGACTTGGCCCATGAAAACCAAGTCATCCAAAACCAAGAAGCATATTCCCCAACTGGTCGAGCGCGGCTTCGCGATTCACCAGCAACTCATTATCCTTAACGAGGAGTTGAAGAAGATCAAAGACCGCCTCAAAACCGAGGCATCTGCATATCCTGCCGAACATCTCCCATTGCTTGAAAAGGACAGCGAAGGCTCGCAATGGATCGCCAAAGGTGACGGATGCGAATGCCGTATTGTCTTTCCCGATCCCAAGACCAAAACCGAGTTTGATCCTTGCACATCGGACTTTCTCAACATTCGTTCTCTGGCCGGCGATCATCTCAAGTCTCTGTTCCGCAAGTTTAGCGTTTATCGCCCTGTCGATAAGAAGACCTTCCGTGGCCAGGTGAACAACCTCCTCGCCCCAAAGGCGGCTGAAAAATTGCTCGAACTTTGCTCCAGTCCTTCCGAACCCAAAGCGGTGTTCAAATCTCTTCCAGTAGATCAGAAGGGCAAACGGTAGCAACAGGAGATCGCCATGGATTCAGAGCGCTACCAACTCATGAACGCGGCAAAGTTGCCGGGCCGTCTCACCCCCGAGGAGACGGCCTGGCTCCTGGGCTTCGCAGCCCATGACATTCCAACCCTTATCGCCCACGGCCTCCTTAAACCTCTCGGTAATCCTCCGCCCAATGGAGGGCGCTATTTTTCGTCGAGTGAGATTGAGCGGTTTCGCCAGGATACCAAATGGCTTGATAAAGCCTCCGCGCTGCTCGTGAAGCATTGGAAAACCAAGAACGATCGCAAGAGAAAGACGACAACCAGGACCCGCATTTAGCGGCACCTACCAACCCTTGGCATCGCGTCAAAGTGCCTCCATGGAAGTGACTGTTTCAAACTCCGCATAAATGTCCGAATGTTTGGAGGAAAGAAACCTTACGACTTTGGCGTTTTGCAGCAGCTTTTTGATGTAGCCTCTAGCCAGGGTAAGGTTCAGTACGTTTTCGCCGTAAGTTTGCTCCACTGCTTTAAAGTTCGGCTCAATCGTCTTCATCTCCTGTTCCATTCGGGCTATTTCTTCAATGGTCAGGCCTTTGCGCTTTTTAGGCTCATCCGGCTTGGCCAGATCATCTTTTGCCGTACCCATGAGCAAAGCCTCACCATAGGCCCTCGAAAAGGTATTGGTTGAAACCATCAACTCCGCCATTTCTATTTGCCGCAACGGCTTCACCCTTTTGAACAGTCGAATCGCCGACTGGCAAATCTGTTTATCTTTAAGTAGTTCGATTGCCTCGGGGTGAATACCTTCCAATAAGTTGAGGGTTCCCCTCACCTGCTCAACTTTAAGATTTAGCGCGACCGCAATCCGTTCCGGGGTAACTCCGTTTTTGACCGCCTTGACGATCATGGCATGTTCCTGCACAGGAGAAAGGCGGCTGATTCTAGCGTTGTAGGTGAAACTCTCGTCTTCGTTGGCAATCAGGCAGTCGACTTCGGTTTCGCCGAGTTCTTTCAAGGCGTGATAGCGGAGGTGACCATCCATCAGCAGGTAGTTTCCCTTCTCCCGTTTTTGAGGAAAAATCATCAGAGGCTCAATCAGCCCCACCTCTCGAATGGAGTTAAGAATCGCTTGGTATCGATGGATTGTCTTGCGCGGATTATCGATCTTGCGCACGGGCCAAATTGCCACCAATGGAACCCTCACTTTTTCCAATTCAAATCCAACCTTGGGTTTACTCATAAGCTGGCTTCCTGATTTATGCGTTCGTCGAGATATTTCGGCATGGTGAGAAGGCCTTCCGCTTTCAGAAGGTTAATAAAATTCTCTTCCTCGTTCAGTTTTCTCAAGGCACTGACAATGAAAGTGAGTTTGGTCTCGCAATGCCGCGCCTTTTTGACAAATGCGTTTTGTCGTTCGATCTCACGCCGATAGGCGTTGACCATTCCATCCGCGGTTGTCCGGTTCTGGCGAACTCCTTTCTGACTTTTCTTTTTGCCCAGCAATCGTCGTCGTTCCATCAGGCGTCTCACCGTCCGAATCGATAGCTGATTGACCTGTCCATTCTCGTAAGCCTTCAAAAGTTCCCGCTGGGCATCTGCGCCCTCCGTTTTCGCGATATCAATCGCCACTCCAACCGGAATTTTATGGTGCATGACCGCTTCTAAAAGTCGCTCCTCCCCGCTCTTCATAAGCGTCAACAAGCCCCCGACCATCACGTCTCCGATATCGAGTTTTTGTCCGATGGCCACGTTGGAGTAGCCCTCTTCCTTAAGGCGCTGAATTTCGGCGATGAGATCCATCGGAGCGGGAAACCGACGCGCCATATTCTCGACTAAGCTCATGAGAAGCCGATCCTCCTTGGAAATCGCCACAATTATGGCCGCAATCTCTTTATACCCTAACGCCTGGCAGGCTTCGATGCGTCCCTGGCCTGCCACCAGATCATAACCCGGTTCCTGTCCCTCCTGGGCGGAACGAATGCTAACCTTGATTGGCTTCTTTAAGCCGAGGTTTTTAATGCTTTGGATGATGACTTGAAACCTCTTTGGGTCCCGATGTCGGGGATTAAGAATTCGGATACTTTCAATGGGAATCATCTTCACTTCTTCTTTCATGCTGCCTCTCCTATTTTGCACTGTTCCGCCATTCCGTAGAAATATTCGAGGCCCTCGAACTGATAGGCATCGAGGTAGATTCCGTTCTGCTCTGCCAAACGCAGCTTTTCCCAAGTCATGTCCAGCGCCGGCAGAATATAATAATCGCGGATGCTGCTATTCTCCTCATCAAGACGCGCGGCGATGGTGATGTCAGGTTTCAGTCCATCGTCCAATCGGATGACCCAGCGGGAAGAACCTGCGGCTGTTTGTTGGTGCCGGCAAAGGACCACGGAAACGGTTAACTCGTCATTTATCCAAAGGAGGTCTGTTCGGGCATCAACCAACACCATCGCGCCCATTTGTCTCAGTTTCTCAACTACACCAGCCATGATCTCGGGATACAGTTTGCGAATCCGGCGATTGATCTCAATAAAGCTGTAATCGACTTCCGGGTCGTAGCCGATGAGTTGATAGGCCGAAACCAGACTACCGAAACGATTTCGAAAAGCGGAACTAGATGGTAAGTTATCCGTCTCGTCGATCAGAATGCCGGAAATACGTCCATTTTTGGTCAAAACTTCCCGTAGCTTTTCCAGCATTTCATCATCCGACAGCTTTCGACTTCGGTTCAGGATAAGATCCTGTGCCGCGTAAAACAGAAGAGGATCGATGATCCCTCGGAAAGCCCCCTCGACTCTCACCCAAGTGTCAGGAGGATTGTTGACGTGCTTCTGCTTCAACTTGCACGATGTGCGATGATAGACGTTGTTTCCGATGTACTTTTCGTTGGTCAAAACCTCGTGAACCGTTCCCCTTGTCCAAAGTCGGTTAAAGTCGGTGGCAATGCCTCGCTGGTTAAGCCGCTCCGCTATTTCTGATTCAACCTTCCCTTCTTTGATGAAGGCTTCGTACATCCACCGCACAACCTCCACTTCTTCGTCTGGCCCTGGAACTAGAATAACCCGATCCGTTTGAATACTTTTCTGCTCTCCGATTTTGAGCATGCCCTTTTCATTCCCCGCCTGATCTACCAACATGCGGCGCAATCCGAAGCCCGCAGTGCCTCCTTGCTTGAAGCCGAGTTTGATCAGCCGACAGGCACCCTGGAAAACCTTACTGGAAAGTTCCCTGCTATATTCGCCAGCCATGGCCCGCTTGACCGTTTTGATGATGGCTGAGGTAGGAGTACCGTCATTTTCAAATTGTTCTGCGCAGTAATGGACGGCGATGCCCATCCGGCGGCAGTTATATTCGTAAGTGGCGCTTTCGTCGGCATCTTGGAAACGGCCCCATCGGCTGACATCGTAAACTAGAATGCATTTGAAATTGGCCCGCTTGTGTTCCACATCGGCCAACATTTGCGCAAGGGCGTCCCTCCCTTGAATATTGAGTCCACTTTTACCCTCATCGGAATAAGTGATCACGATTTCCATGTTGCGGCGGATCGCATATTCCCGGATGACATCCATCTGGTTGCTCGTGGAATATTGCTGGTGTTCGGTGGACATTCGGACGTAGGCCGCCGCACGGATCGGCGGAGCATCGCTGACACTTTGCGTTACAAGCGGCGGTTTCATAGTCGTTCAAAACTCGAAAGGCATCACCTCTGCAGCGAGTTGGAGCGTTGGAGAGAAATCTCGCTACAGAGGATTTGTGCCATTAGCTCTAAGGCATAAAAGAACAGTATCCGTTGCCATGCTTCGGAAAGGTCGTCGATCTTTCCCGAAGCATCGCACCCGCGGGATTCACGGCGGATGTTTCGGTGTTTCGGGCACACCTCCCTAAAAGCCCTCGTTGCTCCAAATTTTGCAGATGAAAATTAGCGGTCTTTCGGCTCCTCTCTTCTCGCAACTCTGAGTTGCGCTCGATTTTGCAGGCCTCCTGCCTTCCCTTAAATTCTTGTGCAAACCTTTCCAGCCCCTTCGCACCTAAGAAATAAGGAAGTTGTGTGGAGTGACCATCGACTTGCTTAAACTATTTCGCTGCTTCTTCGTTTGGACGGTGACATCGGTAGCGACCAAAAAGCGTGATTTGAAAATGAGAAGTCAGGTTTCGCGTCGTGCCATCCAAGCCCTGGAAATGGTTGACGAGCGATGCCCATGCCTTCTTGGGATCGTTTGGCGGGGCTCGGCCCAAAGCATCGATCAAGGTTCTCTCTAGCTCTGCCCTTTTGTTGCAAAAACGCTTCCAATAGTGGGAAAGCACGTCGATATGCCTGATCACCTCGTCGCAATAGGGAGCGCCACGAGCGAAGAGTTCAATGGTCCGGTTTTGCACAAACCGGTACGGCTGGGCAAAGGCCGGAAGGATACTTACGGTCTTTTTGCACCCGCAACAGCGGAAGCGCCGAATGGATAAACTAAGTGCTCCTGGTCCCATACGGCTCAAATGTCGAACGTAGTATCCCAGAGCCCACAGTGTTTTGATTCCCCCACAATGTGGACATTGGTCGGGAGGTCGCAGCGTCCTCTCGTGTTCTTCCGCCACGTATTTTTCAGGGTCGATCTCAATGGCCTGAATGAGTTGCATGCGCCTTTAAGAGCCGCAGCATTTCGGGTTCCGGTTCGGAATCATCATCTACCGCTCGTGCTTTGTCTCTTGGCAGGCGACTTGCATACAATGGCCAAGGAATATTCGACATTTTGCATGCCGCCATCCGTAGATGTCGTCTCGCTAAAAAAAAGCAATCCATAGTGAGATCAATCACTTGCAAAGCTTCGCAAAGTTAGGGCATGCGAGGTGCCAATAATCTGAAATGTTGATCGGGAGATGAAACTATTCTGAACCAACCTTTGTTATTAGGACGGATGAGGCGCACCCAGATGGAACAAAGAATTCTAATTCTGGATGATGACCCCATGTCGGTAGATACGGTTGCCCTGCTCGTGGCAACACTCGGGTACACGGCAGTGCGTTGTTCCGATCAGGCGACTGCGATTCAGCGAATTGAAAGCGAACATTTTGATCTTCTTTTATCCGATTTTGATATGCCTCGATGCAACGGATTGGAAGTCGTCGGACAGCTTCGGAAAAGGCATATTGAAATTCCGGTTCTTCTTATGTCAGGCGACGTGGCGGCCATCGACACTGCCCTAGCTGACCGCCTCAAAGTTGCTGAGGTTCTAAAAAAGCCTTTCACGGTGGCGGAATTGAAGCTGGCTTTAAATCTAACGCTGTCCCCACTTCCGGTGGATTCAACACGTATAATTTGGAGCACGGTCGATGGTTACGAATCCACGCCCGTACATGGAAACAATTCTTGCCGTTTTCAGGCATGAAAAAGGTCGTCAGGACTCCAGGCCGCAATCGAGCAAATTGCACCAAAGAGGAGAGGAGCCTCCGCGTTTTGCGAATCAGAGAGTGTGCTTTGTAAAGGCCAAGTCATTGATAATAGGATGGTTTTAGCGTTAGTGAGTTTGGGGCATGGTAGCTGCCATACCATATAAGCAATGGTAGCTTCTGCACATGATCCGTCTCGGTTGCTTTCCGCCATTATTGATTCATCAGACGATGCAATCATTTCCAAAAATCTAAATTCGATTATCACGAGTTGGAACAAGGGCGCGGAAAAAATATTTGGCTACACAGCCCAAGAAGCCATTGGTCAGCCCGTAACCATCCTGATTCCCGAAGATCGCGCGGATGAAGAACCGTCTATCCTCAGCCGCATCCGCAGAGGCGAACGCATCGATCACTACGAAACGGTACGTCGGACCAAGGACGGGCGTCTTTTGGATATTTCCCTGACGGTCTCTCCAATCCGCGACGAGCATGGAACCATTATCGGTGCCTCGAAAATTGCCCGGGACATTACCGAGCAACGTTTAATCCAAAATAAACTGCGAGAGAGCGAAGAGCAGTACCGGGTTACCCTGGCCAGTATCGGGGATGGGGTGATTGCCACGGATGAACAAGGCGGGGTCACCTTTATGAATGCCGTGGCGGAAACCCTCACCGGTTGGAAAAAAGAAGAGGCGCTGGGCAAGCCCTTGGAAGCCATTTTCTGCATCGTCAATGAGTTCACCCGCGCGCCCGTGGAAAACCCGGTTGCGATAGTCCTACGAAAGGGAGTTGTCGTTGGCATGGCCAATCACACGATGCTGATTGCGCGTGACGGAACGGAACGTCCCATTGCTGACAGTGGGGCTCCCATTCGTGAAACAGGTAATGGAACTCTTAGGGGAGTAGTTCTGGTGTTCCGGGACGTAACCGAGAGCCGGATCGCCGAGATGGCAACGCAACGCCTGGCTGCGGTGATAGAAAGTTCAGACGACGCAATCATCAGCAAGAATTTGGACGGAATCATCACAAGTTGGAACAAGGGGGCAGAATCCATTCTGGGATATTCCTCCTCCGAGGCAGTTGGCAAACCCATTACTCTCCTAATTCCTCCAGAACGGCGCTCCGAGGAAAGGGAGATTATGGCCAAACTCCGCACTGGTGAACGGATTCAGCATTTCGATACGGTACGCGTTACGAAGAATGGAAAGGAAATTGACGTTTCACTAACCATTTCTCCCATCAAAGACCTTTCCGGCCAGATTACAGGCGCTTCCAAGATCATGCGGGATATTAGCGAGCGAAAACAGATCGAGCGGGATCTCCGGGAGGCCAAGCAACAATTGCAGACTCGCGCCGAAGATTTGGAAAACAAAGTCCGCGAACGCACCGCCCGTCTCCAGGAAATGGTCACGGAATTGGAAACCTTCTCCTACAGCGTATCCCATGATTTGCGGGCTCCCATACGCGCCATTCAACAGTACGCAGATATATTGGCTGAGGACTATGGGGACAAACTGGACGATCAAGGGCGTGCCTACCTCAAGCGCATCACCAGTTCCACCACGCGCCTCGATGCCTTGATTCGAGATGTTCTCACCTATAGTCGGGTGGTTCGATCCGACGTGCGGTTCGAGCCAGTGGATACAGAAAGACTCGTCCGGGAGATCGTGGAGCAATATCCCAATTTTCAAGCACCGCATGCTGAAATCGAAATTGAAAGCCCATTGCTTCCGATTACAGGGCATGAGGCCTTTCTCACGCAGTGTCTTTCCAATCTCATCGGAAATGCCGTCAAGTTTATTGCGCCGGGACAGACGCCTCACGTCAGGATTAGTACAGAAAGACGAGGCGGCATGGTCAGGATTTATGTCCAGGACAATGGGATCGGCATCGACCCCCGCGACCTGGATCGGATTTTTGGCATGTTTGAAAGGAGTGCCCCGGAACAAAAGTACGAGGGCACCGGCATCGGTCTTTCCATTGTGCGCAAAGCTGTTGAACGAATGAATGGAAAATTGGGAGTTGAGTCTGAGCTCGGAAAAGGAAGCCTATTTTGGATTGAATTAACGGGTGCGGAGGTCAAATAAGCCTTTATGTTTAAGAATAGCAGTAACGCCATTGCGGAGTGGGCAGATATCCCTGCAATGGCAGAGGAAAGGAGGCTAATATGCGCCCCATTTTACTTGTCGAAGACAACAAGGATGATGTTCTTTTTATCAAGCGCGCCATGGAGAAAGCGGGTATCGTCAATCCGCTGCATGTTGCGTCTGATGGGAAAGAGGCCATTGAATACCTGGAAAAAATTATAGCAGATTCGAGTATGGCGGGGCACCCGCTTCCCGCCCTGGTTCTTCTGGATTTACAGTTACCCTGCGTCCGGGGAATGGATGTCCTGAAATGGATTCGGGAACAAGCCGCGTTACGAACCCTCATCGTTATCATTCACAGTTCGTCTCATCTCGATATCGATATCGCAGAGGCCTATCGATTGGGAGCCAACTCATTTCTGGTGAAAGCTCCCGCGTCGGCCGAACTGACTCGCATGATGAAGTTGATCAAGGAGTATTGGTTGGAGCTAAACGCCTCCGCTTCAGATGAAGCAGGAAAGTCCGTCTAGCCTTCCTTCAAATAGCGACTGGCTCAACAGTCTAGGCTGCATCCAAGATCGCACGCATCGTCTTGAGCAAGGTTGCCGCCGTATAAGGTTTGGTCAGAAAATGCCTGACATCGCTTGCGGACTCTTTTGTCAGACTGCTACTCGCATGAAGACCGCTTGCGGCAATGATTTTGATCGCAGGATTGATTTGCAACAGCGCATGAATAGTTACCGGACCATCCATGACCGGCATCGCCATATCGGTCAAAACGACTGCGATTTCGTCTCGATGCTGGGCATACTTGGCCACGGCCTCCGCTCCATTGGTGGCGGTTAGAACCCGATAACCAAAGGCTTGCAAGGTCTGACAGGTAATATTGAGAATCGAGGCTTCGTCATCCACGACCAAAATCATTTCCCCGTTTCCTCGTGGAAAGCAATTCTGCTCGGCTAGCTCCTTGCGAGCTTCGCAAGAACTCTCCATCGCGGGCAGATACAACTTGAACGTCGTGCCTTTGCCCACTTCGCTGTAAACATTAATGATTCCCTCGTGACTTTTCACAATGGCAATGACCGTGGATAACCCCAACCCGGTTCCCTTGCTAATGTCTTTAGTCGTGAAGAAGGGCTCAAAAATCTTTTCGAGAAGATGGCGGGGAATGCCCGTTCCCGTATCGCTGACGCTGATCTTAACATAACGTCCCGGCTTGGCCTGGATATTCATCGCCGCGTAGTGCTCATCAAGAACGGAGTTCTCCACGCTGATGGTTAAATTGCCGCCGTTCGGCATCGCGTCTCGGGCATTGACGCAGAGATTCAAGAGTATTTGGTGGATCTGCGTGGGATCACCCAAAATCAACCAGGGCTCATCGGGAATAGAGAACAGTAAGTGAATGTCTTTGGGAAACGTATCCTTGATGATGCTTTCAACATCATTCAATAAATGTTTGGGCTGAACTTCGATTCTTTGGCCTTCCAATCCACGAGCAAAGGAGAGCACTTGCCGCACGATGTCTGCTCCGCGCCGGGCGCTGACCTCAATTGTTTGCAGGATGTCTTTCGCCTGCGGATTTTCCGACATACCTTTCAGCAGGTCGATGGACATAACGATAGGGGCAAGGATGTTGTTCAGGTCGTGGGCGATGCCGCCGGCCAATGTGCCAATACTTTCCATCCGTTGTGCCCGCATGAACTGAGCTTCGATCTTTTTTCGTTCCGTGATGTCAGTGTTGATCGCCAGTACCGATTTGGGCAGCCCTTCGTTATCGCGAATGAGCGTCCAGCGTGCCTCGATGGTGATCTCTTGCTTGTCCTTCGTGAGGTGTTGGAGTTCTCCGTACCATTCTCCCTTGCTGATCGCCAATCCGTTAACTTCCAGAAACTTTTGAGGGTCTGGGTAGAGCACTTTCGCGATATTCCGGCCAACGACTTCCAGGCCGGTCCAGCCATACATGCGTTCTGCTCCCTTATTCCAAAATAAAATGTTCCCTTCGAGATCACGCACGAGAATCGCGTCCTGGGCCATGTCTAGGAATGAAGCCTGTTCCGCAATTTGTGCCTCGGCGCGTTTTCGGTCGGTGATGTCACGAACCACCGCGACCAAATAACCCTGATTCAGGTCAATGTACTGGACGTTGACCTCGCTGGGAAAAGTTGAGCCGTCCTTCCTCCGGTGCCCTCCTTCCATGATTTTGAAACCATTCTTCCGTATTTCAGCTACATTCTCCTCCATGGAGAAAGCGCCGTATTTACTGGTGATGACGTCGAAAATGCTTAAAGAGAGCATTTCCTCACGACTGTAGCCGAGTTTCTGGCAAGCGGTGTCATTAACGTCAAGAAATCGGCCTGTCTTCGGATCGACCACTTCAATCGCATCGGGAGAACGATCCATCAAGCTACGAAATAGGTTTAACGATTCTTCATTCTTCTTGGTTTCGGTGATGTCGCGGATATTGCATTGGATGACCCGTCTCTGGCCCATCAGGTAAGAGGTGCTGCTGAACTCAACCTCGACCCGCTGCCCGCCCTTCGTTTCCAAGAGCAAACCCTCATGTCGCAGACTGTCCGCCTGCTGCAATTCCGCGAAAGTAATTTTAGAAGCACTTGCGCCCAAAAACGGCACGATCTCCGAAAGCTTTCTACCTAGAATTTGCTCTCGCGAATAGCCGAGCAAATCTCTCATGACCGGATTGGCATCAATGACCTGCCCGGTTTCGCCGTCAAGAATGAGGATGCCGTCTTGCGCCGCCTCAAACAATCTCCGGTAAAGAAGTTCTGAGGCGAGAACAACCTGTTCGCTTCTCGATTCCGCTTGTTCTGTGCGCATTTCTGCCTTTTCCGTCCGCGTCTTGGCTTCTTCCGTGCGCGATTCCGCCTGTTCAGTCCGTACCTCTGCTTGCTCTGTCCGTGTCTTGGCCTGTTCCGTTCGGGTTTCGGCTTGTTCCGTCCGTAATTCTGCCTGTTCAACCCGCGTACCGTGTTCGACTATCTCCGCATCGTGATTTTTCTTTATCGCATCTTTGTCCAGAGCAACGGTTGGCTCTGAAGCTGCGATTGGCAACGATTGACCTTCCGTTGGGGAAGAGTCTTCAGAATTCATAATAAAGCCAGACAGAGAACTTCTGTCGTCGGTGAATTTTCGATCCCAGGGATCGTTCCCGGCTTGCTTCCTTTTCTAAGAACAGGGAGGAAGAATTGGTGCGAGTAACAAGGGCTGAGGCAAGCAGCGTAAGTCCCTATTGTTGTATTAGCAACACATCCTTATTCGCGAGGGTCTCGGCATGGGGTAAATACCCCATTTAATGGTGCTGTTATTTGTGGATTAATTTCCATTCAGAATGAAGAGAGAAGCACTCACCGCGTCCCTATGTGGAGCATCTGGCTATCTGATTAAGCAATGTTCGATGCACGTTCTTGCCGAGGCAATTCGCGAGGTGGGCATGGGGAATTCCTTTTTTTGCGCTTCGATTGCAAAACCTCTTCGAAACCAATGTAGAAAATTATTCGAGAAGGCAAATCGTTAAAAGCAGCAGGCTCGCCTGCCTGCGCGGCGGGCTCTGCTTACTCTTGGCGACGCCAAGGCCCTGGAGGCTCTGGCCGCATGGCTCGACATTCCGTGATGATAAGAAACCGACTGACGTCGTTAGGCGGTCTTGATCTGCTTATGGGGTAGTCGTATTAATCCATCATTCCTCGAACATGTCATTGCACTTGAGTGAGTTAAGTGACAGTCCTCATGAAAAAGCAGGGCGGTAGCTGATCTTTTTTATTAGATGTCGCTAATTTTCATCGCGAGATGTATCTTCATCTCGGCAGCTAACTTAGAAAAATTTGCTCAGGCCAAAGCAAATTCCTAAACGTGAATTGGCGCAATGATTCCGGCGCAACCAACTTCCGATGAACCAAGTCGCATCGAAGCTCTCCGGCGATATGCCGTGCTCGATACGTCACCGGAACAAGCACTAGACGATCTTACCGCACTGGCGGCGCAGATTTGCGGAGTACCGATCGCGATGATCTCCTTGGTCGATGAGAATCGACAGTGGTTCAAGGCGAAGCTTGGTATGGATATGGCGGAGACGTCTCGCGACATTTCTTTCTGTGGTCATGCAGTGCATCAGCGGGATCTGTTCATCGTGACGGATGCCGCGCGGGATGAACGCTTCGCGGATAATCCGCTGGTCACGGGTGAACCGAGAATCTGTTTCTATGCAGGCGTGCCACTCGTTAGCCCGGAAGATGCGGCACTCGGTGCGTTATGCGTGATCGATCATGTGCCTCGCACGCTGACGGAGTCTCAGGAACAGGCGCTACGGGTATTGGCCCGGCAGGTCATGACGCATCTCGAGTTGCGCCGCCACGCACGTGAATTGGTCGAGAGCGAAGAGCGGTTGCGCGTCGTGACGGACAACGCCCGAGTTGGCCTTGTCATCGTGAACCAAGACCGGCGTTACATTTACGCCAACAATGCCTACGCCGAGCTCCTTGGCTTGCCTTCGCCCGCCATTGTCGGCCAGCGTGTACCAGATGTCTTGCCTGAAATTTATGAGGAACAGATTCGGCCTCGACTGGATCGCGCTTTTACCGGAGAGCGTGTCTCCTACGAACTGCGCAAGTCGGCGGCGGACGGGGAGTATCATTACGAGATCCGGTATGAGCCAACCCTCGTTGAGGGAATAGTGCAGTTAGTTGTGGTTGTGGTCACCGACATAACCGAGCGCAAGCGTGCCGAAGCGATTATCAAGCAATTCTTCTCAATTATCGAATCCAGTGATGACGCTATTATCAGTAAAACCCTTGATGGCATCATCACGAGTTGGAACCCAGCAGCCGAGAGAATGTTTGGATACTCGGCCCAGGAAATCATAGGCAAACCAATAATACTTTTGTTTCCGTCAGATCGCATTCAAGAAGAAGAAGAGATTCTGGCCCGCATTGCCAAGGGTGAGCGTGTGCAGCATTTTGAAACCGTTCGCGTCCGGAAGGATGGCCAGCATCTTGATGTTTCGGCAACTATCTCTCCTATCAAGAATGCCGAGGGAAAAATCGCCGGTGTATCAAAAATTATCCGCGATATCACCGAGCGCAAAAAGGCGGAATCAGCGTTGAAGAAAAACGAGGGACAGTTCCGACTGCTGGTGGATCAGGCGGTGGATGCCTTCTTTCTTCATGACGCAAATGGAAAATTTTTAGAGGTCAACCATCGTGCTTGTGAAAGCCTGGGCTATTCCAGGGAAGAGCTTCTGAAAATGAAGGTTTCAGATGTGTCGAGCTTGAAGGAGAACGAGGTGAAGAGCATCTGGGATCAAATCCAGGCTGGCTCAACAGCCACGGTTGATGATTATCACCGACGCAAGGATGGGACCTTTTTCCCGGTCGAAATCCGAGTCGGAGGTCTCGATGTCGATGGGCAGAGACTTTTCTTGGGGCTGGCCCGTGACATTACCGAACGCAAGCGGGCCGAGAAGCAAATCGCGGAACAGGCTTCGTTCTTGGACAAGGCGCGGGACGCCATTGTGGCCCTCGATCTCGAAGGAAAGGTCGTGTTCTGGAACAAGGGAGCCGAGCACATATACGGCTGGACACGCGAGGAAGTCTTTGGCCGGGATATTAGTGGCCTTCTCGGCACCGATCTGAAGAAATTTGAAGAAGTCAAGCAGGTGATGATCCAACTAGGCGAATGGCAGGGTGAACGCCAGCATCTCACCAAAGACCGCCGCGAACTCACCGTCGAGGCGCGCACGACACTCATTCGCGACAACAAAGGACAGCCCGAAGCGATGCTTAGCATTATCACGGACATCACGGAAAAAAAGAAGCTCGAGGCCCAGTTCATGCGGGCGCAGCGAATGGAAAGCATCGGCACGTTGGCTGGTGGTGTGGCTCATGACCTGAACAACATTCTGGCACCGATCATGATGTCCATCGACGTTCTTAAGACCCTGTCGGACAAACCACAGGTAACGACCATTTTGGAAACGATTGAAGTGAGCGCCAAACGAGGTGCAGACATCGTTCGGCAGGTGCTCTCGTTTGCACGAGGCCTAGAAGGCCAAAGAATCGAAGTTCAGCCTAAACACCTGTTCAAAGACCTTGAAAATATTATCAAGGATACCTTTCCCAAAGATATTCGGTTGCAGTTTTCCATTCCCAACGATACATGGACGATTCTGGGTGATCCGACTCAGGTGCACCAGATACTCTTGAATCTTTGCGTGAATGCTAGGGACGCAATGCCGAACGGAGGCAATTTGACCATCGGCGTCGAAAATTGTGTGCTTGATGAGCAATATGCCGCAATGAACATCCAAGCCAAACCCGGGCGGTACGTTAACATCAGCGTCACCGATTCAGGCACAGGTATGCCGGCAGACCTCATTGATAAAATCTTCGAGCCCTTTTTCACCACCAAAGCACTCAATAAAGGTACAGGTTTGGGGTTATCGACAGTCATGGCCATCGTGAAGAGTCATGATGGAATCGTTAACGTTTACAGCGAGCCCGGCAAAGGCACCACTTTCAAAGTGTACCTCCCTGCAATGGAAACTTCTTTAGAGGCGAGGAAGGAACAGTCGGAGGCAGCCAGTCTGCCCCGAGGAAATGGAGAAACTGTTTTGGTGGTGGATGATGAAGCCTCCATCCTGACTATTACCAGCCAGACCTTACAGGCTTTCGGTTACCGGGTTTTAACCGCCATGGATGGCGCGGATGCTCTGTCTGTTTACGTTCAACACAGGAATGAAATCGCCGTCGTTCTCACCGACATGATGATGCCGGTCTTGGACGGCCCAGCCACGATTCACGCCCTGATGCGAATCAATCCGGCGGTCAAAATCGTTGCCGCAAGCGGCCTCAATGCGAATGGCGGCGTGGCCAAAGCCTCCGGAGCCGGAATTAAACACTTTTTGACCAAACCCTACACGGCAGGAACTTTGCTCAAAGCTATGCGGGCGATATTGGACGAAGCCTGACTGCGTTGACCTAATAACGGCGAATCGTCAGAGCGTTGATGACCATTGTAACAGCGCCGAGGTTCCGAATGGGCTGAGGAAGCGACGTGGCGAAAATTAACCTCATCTAGGTCAAGCTCCTTCCGGATATGGACAGGGTTACACCTCGCCCATGTCGCGGAAGCTGTTCAACTGACACCAAAAGTGACACCAAAAAGTTAGAATAAATTGTCCAAGAGTTAGACGGAATTATCTAGAGTTTCAGAGGTAAAACGGGTATTCTAAAAACAGCTTCAGAGGTAGGATTCGGTCGACTCCCACCCTGTCCGCTTTTTTGAACTGCTGCGGTTCAAGAATTTGCGAACACCGCGGGGTCATTTTGGGCTCAAGTGTGTCCAACTGACTAGCTGGGGTGAACTCAGCGTAACTCGGAGATTAGGAGTGTCGCTCATGGCGCAACTCCATCATAGACCAACGGGGCGGGATCGGTCGTGAACTTGGTCTGTACTGTGGGATTGGCTGCGCTATTGGCATTCCACGTCATCGCCGCAGGCGGTTGGGCTTGAAGCAGCCCGCCAGAGGCAGCAGCGAAGACTCCAGCTAAAATCAATCCAAGGAATTTCAAGAGTCTGATCGGCTACAGCGGATATGATGGAATCGCGGCCAAAACTGTTATTTTGGGGATCCAGTGGCTTTCTGGCCCGCAATCGCGCGGTCCCGGTCGGTCGCATCATTGGTTTTCCAATGGACGAGGGACGGCATGGAGGCATTCGGAATCGGATTGTCGGAAAGCAGTTTGAGGTCCGCGATGTGGAGATCGTTGCCCCCGTTGTTCGCGGTAACATTGAGGCGGAAGTAGCGGTAGGAGACCGGACTGGCCAGTGCATACTCCATTTCGTAGAAGCGGAAGGGGAATGTCTGGCCGCTTTGGGTGTCGAGCGTGGTCCAATTTGTGCCGTCGTTCGAACCTTCGAACTGCCAGTCCTTGGGATCGCGCTCCGGTTTGATGTTGGGGCTGGTGAGGGTATAGGCCTTGATCACTTGGGTGTGGCCTTCGCCGAAGTCGTATTGAAGCGCACCCACACCGTGGCTGCCACCGGCAAACCACATGGTGAACGAATTGCCGTCGAAAGCGTTGCCCGCACCTTCCGGCGCCACGGTAGCTGTTGCCGTGCCCCCGATGGCGACATTCCACATCGGGGCTCTCGGCGTGACAGTGTCTTCTGGGGAATTCGGGCTTTCACCGGCGGAATTCACCGCGCTGACGACGTAGGAGTAGGGAGTGCCGTTGGTCACCGTCTTATCCGTGTAGCTACTGAGGGTGACGCCCGAGGCAATGGGAGTGTAAGGACCGCCGGAAGAAGTAGCACGCTTGATCGTATAGCTGCCAGCCCCGAAAGACGTCTGCCAGCGCAGCGAGACGGCGCCATCGCCCGGTGCAGCCAGGAGAGTGGCCGGCGCGGTGGGGGTAAGGACCGGCGCGCGACTGTCGCCGCCTGTGATCTGGACGTGGCTGAATGTGGAGGTGCTCAGCGTACCGTTGGCGGCCGAGCAGACAACAAGACCAACATAAATCGTGGTCGGAACGGGGGCATCGATGCGGCCGACATCGGTAGCCGCCCAGTTGGTGCCATCAGGGGAAACATAGCCCGTGAGGATGTTCCCCATGCGCTCAAGCTTCACCCAATACGGAGTTCCTGATCGGGCAAGGACTTTGTTGCCATAGTTTGTGCCGCCATACACGGCGAGGTTCGGCATGTTTTGCTCCAGGTCGCCCCCGCCGGTGAGAGCCATCCACGCCCGCGGAGCCCCTTCGTCGAGACTCGTGCGCATCATTACGCCAGCCTTCGCCGAGGGTGTGGTGTTCTGGACCGATTCGACCTTCGCGATAATGGCGCAGTCGCCAGTAATGGCTTTGTAGGTAAAGTGGCACGAGTCGTTTGCCTTCCATATTTCACTGCCGCTCCCCCCCACTTTCCAGATGCCATCGGAGTAAGAAGCGCCGCCGGTGGGAGTCGCACCCCCGATATCGGCGTCGGTGAATCCCGATGTAACCGAGGTAGTAGCGGGGATCGGCGGCGGCGCCATCGGCGAAGCCACGGAGTGGTCAACCTCCTTGATAAACATGAAGCTCCCTCCATCTACCGCCAGGGACTGGCGTATCCGGTCCGAATAAGGGGTCGGGATGCCCTTGCGAACGGCATAGGCGCCGTGGATGAG
>Ga0105240_10002662_pt1 | contig 28412 bp, 19 predicted proteins | sample KBSC54metaG_FD_80426 | JGI IMG/M metagenome (GOLD analysis project Ga0105240, IMG submission 80426) | Corn rhizosphere microbial communities from Kellogg Biological Station, Michigan, USA - KBS C5-4 metaG | ecosystem: Host-associated > Plants > Roots > Rhizosphere > Soil | place: Michigan, USA... | reverse complement strand
TGCGGATTGCAGAGGAAGGCCCTTCGAGCGTCAACCTCACCGTGCTGTAACGATTCATCTCGGCCACCGCATCGGCGAGTGGGGTGTTTTCAAAATCCACCAGGCCGCGACGCCACGCTGTAACCGCTTCCATATCCGGCTGATCGACGTGTGGCGCGTGATGCGCGCTCAGCGTCACCCGTTGGCCGGGGACCAGCGTTAGAGGTTCGGCCGTGACTGCGATGGCGCTACCCCCCTGGTCCGCAGCCGGGCTGTCGGCGGAAACTGTAGTGCTGCGCAAACTCACCGGCGACACACTCACTTTTCCCTCGACCAGAGTCACCGATAAACGCGCGGCATCCTCCCTGACAATAAAGGAAGTTCCTAAAGCCCTTACCTGTTGGTCCGCGGCCTCTACAATAAAAGGCCAATTGGGCCGGTCGGCTACGTCGAACAACGCCTCGCCGCTCTTTAGGAGCACGCGCCGAGTGCTCTTGTCATACTTCACGACGACACGTGAGTCGGTATTTAGGAATACATGCGTGCCGTCGTCCAGTGTGAGCAATCTCTGCTCACCGACTCCTGTGGCCACACCTTCCATGCGATTCAAATAGAACAGTGCGCCGAGCACCAGCAAACAGATCGCAGCCACGGCCGCCGCAGAGCGTATGAATCCGTCGCGATAACCGATTCGCTGCCAGCGACTTAAATGCGGGAATGGTGTACGTGGCAACCTACCGGTCAACTCCCAACCCGCAGTCATGGCCTCAAAGGCTGCGCGGTGCGCCGGCGCCCCGTCGAGCCAACGCCGCAGTCCTCTTTCAACCTGCACGGTTCGGTTGGGTCCGTGCAAACGAGCCACCCAGGCTGCAGCAGCCGCGAAGTCCGCAGGGGACGGCGTATCGCCCGACTCGCGCCACGAGACAGGAGAAGTCATTTTCGCTGCAACTCCTTATGCATCAACGGGCCGAGTGCCGCCATGGCTGTTGCAATATGCTTTTCAATCGCGCTCACACTGATGTCGAAATGGTCCGCGATCTGCGCATAGCTCAGACCATCAAGCCGGTGCATGAAAAAGACCGCCCGGGTCCGCTGACTCAGCCCGCCGAGGATGGACTCTATCCGATGCAGACATTCCTCCACGGCAAACACCTCATCGGGCGTGGGCGCAGTGTCAATGATTTCCAGCTGCTCTACAGCCACATTGCGGTCATACAGATGGCTGTGGGCGCTGACTCGTGCGTTTGAAGCCAGATTGAGGCTGGTACGGGTCAGAAATGCATCCGGCGAGCGGACTTCGTTGCCCTCGTCGCAATAGATCTGCAGGCGGATGAAGGCCTCCTGGACCAGATCCTCCGCGTCCTCGCGAGTCTGGCCACGGCGACGCAGCAGCTTTCGCAGACGGTACACGCCGAGCATCAGCGGGTTCATGGGGCGAAGATGGCACGGAATATGCCGGGCTGCCAGGCAGGCGAGGGCCTCCGATAAAAATAATCGTGAGCTGCTGAGGTTTTTAGCGACCTAAACTGTCAATGATCAGATGGGGAAGGCCACCTTAGCCGCCAGTAAGTCTTCCCTCACCGTACCACCTGCCTGCCAGAAGTAGTAGGCCGCCCAAAAAGCTAAAAACGATAGCGCCAGCATCGCGTAGCGCAACGAATCCGCTCCCAGGGAGGGGCTTAACCAGTCGCTGAGCACGCCCACGATTTGAGGTCCTAGGCCCATCCCAATGAGATTAGCCAACAGCATGACGACGGCCAGGGTTGTCGCGCGCATTGCATCGGGTACCAGGCGCTGCAACAGAGCGAACGCCGGGCCGAAAGTGAAGTTGCCCGCAACAATCAGCGGTAAAAGCGCAAGCAGCGCCGCTTGCTTCTGAGGCAACAATAGAAACAGCACAAAACAGGGAACGAGCGCTGCCATGGCAACGGCGCTCAGACGCATTTGCCCGCGTTCGTCGTCCGCAAACCAGCGTGCTGTGACATACCCTCCTGACAATGTGCCAGCGATACCGCCCAGGCCGAAGATCAAACCCAACCAGACACCCAGCTCGGCCGTGCCCATACCGTGACTACGCATCATGAAAGCCGCATACCACGGCGCAAGGCCGGAACCCAGGGTGAAGAACAGAATGATCGCGGCAATCAGATGCCTGGATGAGCGCTGGCGCCACAAGCCGGCCAAAACGTCGATCATCCGCGGGAGTGAGCGCTGCGCTTGCTCACCGCAAGCGCCGGTCCGCGGTTCGACGATAGTCAGCTTCACCAACACAGCCACTAGCAGCGCGGGCAGACCCATAATAAAAAAAGTCATGCGCCAACCGTAATGCTCGTTCAGAGTGCCGCCTAGAATGAAGCTCACGAGCAAAGCTGTCGGGCTAGCCAACCAGTAAATGGCCATTGCCCGAGTGCGCTGTATGGCAGCGGGAAAGTAATCGCCTAGAAGCGAATAAGTGGGTGGCATGCAGCCCGCCTCGCCTACGGCCGCGGCGAACCGGGCGAGCACGAGCTGCAAAAAGTTAGTTACCAGGACGCAGAGCATGACCGTTGCGCCCCACAGTCCGATCGCCAACGAGGTAATTGTGGCGCGATTACCGCGATCTGCCCAACGGGCGATGGGAACCCCCAACGTCGCGTAGAACAGGCCAAAGGCAATACCGGTCAGGAACCCCAGTTGAGTATCGGAAAGGTGCAGGTCATCCTTTATGGGCTGCAACAATAGAATGATCAAGCCGCGATCTAAATAGTTGAGGGTGTAGACCAGCGTTAGTATCGCGAGTACGAAGCGCCGGTAAGCCCTGTCGGGCAACTTAAAAATTCTCGGTAAGCGTCAAGCCAACGGTACGCGGTTGGATCAAGGTGAAGGCAGCCGAGTTGTACGTGCCGAGTCCACCGCCCAACAAACCCCTTCTATCGGTGACGTTGCTAACGAACGCGTTCAAAGTCCAGTTGTTATAACGAGCCCCTGCATGCAGATCACCCTTGGCATAGGCAGGAAAAGTCTGCCGCTGCGGGGTGCTGGTGAAGGTACCCTCGCGCTCGCCTACGTAACTGACGACCCCACCCACGAACGCAGCGACGCTCCCCGGCAGCACGAACTGCTGGTCGAACGACACGTTACCCGAGAAACGGCTGCCGTAAGGCAAGCGGTCACCCGACACCCCGTACGCGCCGCCTGCAGCCGTGCTGGCCGCGGGGAAGTTGTCGGTGAGCTCGGCGTCATTCCAAGTCACCCACGCACCGAGCGTCATTCCTGTTACCGGCCTGGCCTCAACGGACAGCTCCACACCTTGGCTTTTTGCGCGACTGCCGTTCGCGAAATAGGTCTCACCACTGACCGGATCGGTAAGCCGCAGCTGGATGTCCTGCCAGTCGATGTAGTACACGGAGGCGTCGAACGTCAGCAACTGCCTTAGGGCGTCGCCCTTAACTCCAATCTCGTAGTTTTGCGTCTTGTCGGCCTGGTAATTCTTCGGCAGGCCCAGCGCGATGTTGGTGTTGGGTCCGCCCGGACGATAGCCGGATGCCAACCTCGAGTAAATCATCAAGTCGGGCGTGAGCCGATAGCGCGGCGTTACCAAGTAGGTGAAGGAGTTCTCACTGGTCTGCGCCCGCGGATAGATGTATGGGTTCGCGCCGTTAAACGACAGCGCGTATTGCCCGGTAACCGTTTCGGTGTAGTCCTGTTTGTTCTGGCTCTCCCGTCCGCCCACTTGGATGTCGAATTGATCCGTAACGTGCCAGGTAAGATCCGCGAACCCCGCATAGTCGATGAAGCTGGCCGGCCCGATGAATTGTCCCCACAACCCGGCGAACGTGCCCGTAAAGTAATTCGTCGCGAGCAGATCCTCGGTACCGGTGGTCTTCTCGTGGTTGTAGAACACGCCTACGAGCCACTCAAACCGATTACCCGCCGTGCCGTTCAAGCGCACCTCCTGGGTAAATTTACGGGTGGTAAGGTGGTCGAACAGAGGGGTGCCGGTAACGTTGAAGTAGTATTGGGTATAGGGCGCGAACAGTGGCGTGTAGTCGAAAGAGTCGTTCAGGGTGTTTATGTTGTAACCGCTGATAGAAGTCAGGGTCGTGGCGCCCAGCTTCGCGGTGAGCGTGGCGCTATAAGCCTGCAGCTTCTTATCGTAGCCGCCGGACCCTGCGGCGTTGCTCTGTTGCAAATCGCCCAGACCGGGCTCGATGTCGACAGTCGCAGAGCCCTCCAACCTGGAGTGTTGCACCAGAGCGCTGACCTTGAGGGAAATGTCCTCCACGGGCTTCCACATCGAGGAAAGCCGAGCGCCGCTGGTTCGCGCCTGGTTGACGGCATCGACGTGCCGGACTGGATCGTCAATGTATCCTGGATCCTCATGCGTGAACGCACTCGCGCGCACCGCCAGGGTATCCGTCACGGGTATGTTAATAGCGCCCCGAACGTTGTACCCCGGATTGTTGCCATTATGAGTCGCGCTGGTTCCGGCTTGTAATGTACCGCTGAGGCGGTCGGTAGAGGGGTCGACGGTCACATACTTAAGCAGCCCGCCCAAGCTGCTGGCGCCATAGAGCGTGCCCTGGGGTCCGCGTAGCACCTCAACGCGGGCCAAATCACTAGGATCAATGTCGGGAGCTTCCTCCCCGTAAGCCAGTGGAGAAGAAGGCCCGTAAGGCACATCGTCAACCACCACACCTACGGTGGGACTCGTGAACCCGCCGGTGGTCAAGCCGCGAATGGTCAGCTGCGGCGCCCCGAACTCATTGACGGCAACGTTGAGGCCGGGGACGCGACTGTAGTAATCCTGCAGCCGCAGTTGGTTGCTGTCGACGAGCACATTGGCGCTGAGGGCTGTTACAGGAACGGGCACCTCCTGCAAGCGCTCCGTGCGCTTCTGCGCCGTCACTACGATCTCCTCTATGCCGGGCTTTTCCCCGGCGGCGGCTCCGGGTTGCGCAGTTGCGCTGACAGCGCCCCGCGGAGCCGCTCCCTGAGCCACTTGAGCCACCCGAAAGCCCCCGGAAGAGCCATTCTTCCCCTCCTTTTTCCCCGCATCCAACCCGGCGGTGTTGCCCGCGAATGCGGCAACCGCGATGGCGCCGCTGTCAGTCACTCGGTAGCTCAAGTTGGTTTCCGCGAGCAGCGCTCTGAGGGCATCGCGCAGCGAAGCCGAGCCGCTCACTCCCGGGCTATGGAGGCCATCTATCTGTTGTGTGGAGCTGACGACCGGCGCATTAGCCTGCCGCGAGAATTCCACCAGCGCCGTCGCCAACTGTTGCGGCGGGATGTTGAACTCCAAACGAGCATCTAGATCGAGCGTGGCTGCGGCGGCGCCGCTTGCCAGACAGACCAAGACCAACAGAACGCAACACCTGCCCAAGGTGCTCCTCATCCGCTCGGATTTCATCTCCTAACCCCCGTCGTTGTTCGCAATGGCTGTGCCATGTAAGAGCCAAGACGAGTAGCGCGAGCAGATCGGACACCGGAGCTAGCGTTTGGTAAGAACGATGCCCTGTGGGTCATTCCGATGGACGTCGATCGGGAACACTTGCTCTAGGCCGTCGAGCCATGCATCGACGTTGGCGAAGAACACGGTACCGGTGAATTTGAGCGCGCCAAGTTGCGTGTCGGCGAGAATCACAGGGCGTCTGGAATAGCGATTGACATTTGCTACAACAACATCCAGCGAGTCCCCCGTGAACTCCAGACGGCCCGAACGCCAGGCGAGTGTGACGGCCGGATCGACCATCGCATCGTGCAGCTCACCCGAACCACTCTGGAAGGAGAGCTGCTGGCCAGCGTGAGCTCTGGCGGATTCTTCTGCAAAACCGCCGCCGTCGCGGCGCCTCACCTCGACGCTCCCCTCCTGCACAGTAACCACCACCTGGGCGCCGGTACGCCGCACATTGAACGCTGTTCCAACAGCAACAACCTCGAGAGCCCCCGCCTTTACTACAAAAGGCCGCGTTCGCTCGTGCTTTACTTGAAAGAAAGCTTCACCGTCGCGTAACTCCAACTCGCGACGGATGCCACTGAAATTGACATCCACGAGTGAGCGAGCGCCAACCTCAATACGCGAGCCGTCGGGCAGGATACCCTCCTCATTAGTCGCAACCGGAGTGCGCACAAGTTCGCCCGCGCCAATTTGCCTGGGAGATAGAGCGATCCGGCTAGTCATCAGAAAGCCAGCGCCAACGGCGATCACAGCTATACAAGCGGCGAGCGGCCACCAGAGTCGTGGGCGAGCTCGGGCGCGTTTGCTCGGCACACTTGTCTGCGGCGGATGCTCCGCAGCACTGCGCCACAAGGATTGCAACTCCTCAAACGCTTGCAGGTTCTTAGGGTCATTCTCGCACCACTCGACCCATTCGCCGATCTCGGCGTCCGTGAGAGTGTCTTCGTGAAAACGGATAAGCCACGAGCCGGCAGCCTCGAACCGCTGCCCGTCTTTTCCGGCGACTGGAGCGGCGTTATTCATCGTCCATGCGCTCCTGGGCCTCACTTGCCGACAAACCTCCCACCCGATAGCGGCAATAAACCAAGGCACGCACGATGTAGCGTCGAATCATTCGATCACTCTTGCCAAGGCGCTGAGCAATCTCCAGGGTAGGCACCCCCTCAAGGCGGCTCATCTCGAAGGCCTGCCGGTGCTCCTGCGGCAACTCAGCGAGGCTCGCCCAGAAGACTTTCATCTCGTCGGCAGCGAACACTTGGCGCTCAATGCTCGCAACCACGTCCAACTCTGGGGGTGGATTCAACTTCGCGGCGTCCAGGCGCTGGCGGGTATTGCGAGTGCGAATGCGATCGACGGCGAGATTCATCGCGATCCTGAAAAGATAGGCGCGCAAAAAGCTGACGGCGCCGGTCCGCCCGAGCTCCAGGAGACGGACGTAGGCTTCCTGAGCTATCTCGCTCGCTTCGTGCTCGTTCTGCAGCTTGGCCTGAAGAAACCGCACCAAGGTGCGGTTGTGCTCCCGAAACAACTCGGAAACGGCCCGCGCCCGCGCGCCCAGCTCATTGCCCTCGCCCGGCCCGCGCGTTCCTACCGTCTCAGGCGTCGGATTATGTTTCGAGCTGCCCATTCACCCTTGCCGGACACAGTCGCGCATGTATGCCTAGACGATTGAGCCGCCGCCCGCGGACGCGGCCGGCGCGGTTATCATAGATAGAGAATGGTCAAACAATGCTCATCATGAGTGATCATCCCAAAAACGAGGTCGCCCAGACTACGGCGGCCGTAGCCATAGCGTCCGCGGACGCCATCGGTGAGAGTCCCGTTTGGGATCAAGCCGGCCAGCGGCTCCTGTGGATCGATCACCTCAAGGGGGTCGTCCATGAGGCAAAGCCGGACGGCCACCCAGGCTGGCGCGAGACCCGCCGCTGGGAATTGCATAGACACCTGGCGGCGGCGATCCCGCGGGCACGGGGTGGGCTCATTGTGGCGGCCGGCACCGAAGTGTTGGGACTTGATGAAAGCGGCGCGCTCACTCCGTTTGCTGCGATTGCAGCCGATCCTGCGCTCATTCGCATGAACGATGCAAAATGCGACCCTCGGGGGCGGCTTTGGGTTAGCACCTTGAGCACCGAATTCCGCCCTGTGGCGACCCTGTACCGCATCGATCCGGATGGCAAGGTCACGGCGGTGTTAGACGGGTTGGCGCTGGCCAACGGCCTCGACTGGAGTCCGGACGGAACTCGCTTTTACCTCATTGACACGCTCACCGCCGGCATTGATGTGTTTGATTTCGATGCCGATTCCGGAACTATCGCCAAGCGTCGCACGCTCGTAAAAATCGAGCGGGGCGCGGGCGGCGCCAACGGCCTTACCGTCGATGAGACCGGTTGCCTCTGGGTCGCTCTAACCGGAGGCGGCGAAGTACGGCGCTATTCCCCGCAAGGAGGCCTTCTGCAACGAGTGGCCATCTCGGTTCCGGGAGCCACGAGCTGTGCTTTTGGCGGGGCACACGGCGAGGAGCTGTTCATCACCAGCCGTTCGGGTCGAATGCCCGACATCGCAAGCTCCATCGGGGTAGCCGCCGATAAGATGGAAAGCACCGGCCCGGACGCTGGCGCCGTGTTTGTTTGCCGGCCGGGCGCACGGGGGCGGCCCGGCGCTATTTTCGGCGGCTAAGAGCCAGATTCTCGACGGTAAAGCGGAAGAACATTCCCGCCAGATCCTCCCTGCCCTTTTTCTTAATGATTGCCAGTGTCTTGAAGAGATTCGGCGCCTTAAGCGGCCGATGCACCACGCTGTCCTGGCGAATGGCGCGTGTATATTGCGGCAGCAGACTGCAGCCGCTCCCCATAGCGACGAAGTTGACCATTGAGAGGGAGTTCTCCAGTTCGTGCACCACATTCATGGAAGCGCCCACGCGCCGGAACAGACCTTCGATTTCTTGAAAGGTCGGCGGATCGAGCGCCCGCGACAGCAAAATCAACGGCTCCCCTGACAGGTCCTTGATGGCGATCGCAGGCTTCTTCGCCAGGCGGTGCTCCGCGGGCAGCACTGCTTGCAGCGGCTCCTGCACCAACGGCTGAATGTCGAACTCCTCCGCGGGTATCGGCAACCACACGAAACCCAAATCCAACTCCTCACGCAGCAGCAACTCGCGTTGCTTCACAATGTTGTGGGCATGAAAGCTCAGGTGCACGTTAGGCCAGCGCTTCTTGAACGCGGGCACAATCTGCGGGAAGACCAAGAAGCCGGTTGGCGCGTTATAGCCGATCGACAAGTGACCAATCTCCCCATGAGCCGCTTGCCGGGCCAACTCGACACCGCGGCGCGCATCAATCAGCGTCTTACGGGCCTGGGTTAGAAAAACCTGGCCCGCCTCGGTCAAGCGGAAGCCGCGGCCCTCGCGCAACAGCAAATCGGTGCCGATCTCAGCCTCCAGCTTGCGAATCTGCACACTCAACGGCGGCGGCGCAATGTGTAGCCGGGCCGCAGCGCGCCGGAAACTCATTTCCTCGGCTACCGCTACGAAATATCGCAAATGGCGCAGTTCCATGAACGTTACTCGCAGAGTAACAATAGATACGCCATCAATAATGGACGAAATACCGATGGGCGTCCATCCTAGGATCTTAGGAGGGGGCAAACATGAAACAGATAAACGCGCTAAGCGCGTCGGGGCGCCGCCGGCCACGAGCCTGGTGGTGGAGCGCCGGAACGCTGCTGGGCTACGGTATAGCAAATGCACAGACAGCGCCGGCGACACCGGTAACCGCCGACACGGACGGCGTCGACAAACTTCAGGAAGTCGTGGTAACCGCACAAAAACGCAGCGAACGCCTGCAGGACGTGCCGATCTCGGCGCAAGTCATTAGTAGCGCCGCGCTCGCCCAACAAAACAGTAACTCGCTGGAGGATCTGGCCGAAACGGTGCCGAGCGTACACATCTCTTCGGGTTCGTTCTCCAACAACTTGTTCATCCGCGGCATCGGCTCGGGCGCGAACAATCCTTCTTACGATCAATCGGTCGCGACTTTCGTCGACGACGTGTACTTCGGCCGCTCGCGCACGAGCGCGGCGGCGTTTCTCGATCTCGACCACATTGAAGTTCTCAAAGGCCCGCAAAGTACGTTCTTCGGCAACAATGCCATCGCCGGCGCCTTGAACATTGTCACCAAGCAGCCGGGCGACCGTTTCGACGCGTGGGGACGCGCGCTCTATGGAATGTTTGGGCAGTACGCGGCCGAGGGGGCCGTAGGCGGCCCAATCACGGACACCTTCGGTGTGCGTCTGGCAGTGACGCGTAACGGCGACTCGAAAGGCTGGCTCTACAACGTCAATACTCAGGAGGAAGTCCCGCACATCAACAACGAGGCCGCACGCCTAACCATGGCGTATAGGCCAAGCGAGGCGTTCGATGCAACCTTCAAAATCGAAGCGAGCCAACACCGCACCGCTGGCGCGTTCGCCGATCAGCCCGGCCAGTGGGCCAACTGCCCACCACCCGCGCCCATCGCTCCGACCTTTAGCGGCGTGTGTGCGCAAGCGCTCGCGCTCGGCGTTCCACTAGGCGTCAACAACGACGAGACCTCCGGACTGGCGGGCCAGGGCAATTCGCTCTCGACGTTCCAGGACGTGCTCACCCTTAACTATCGCCGCTGGGGACAGACCTTCACTTCGGTAACGGGGTTCTACAACTATCATTTTAGTACCAATGTGGACGGCGGCCAGTTGCCGGAATTCATCTATCTTGCACAACACAACACCGAGAAGTACCACCAACTCAGTCAGGAATTGCGTGTGGCCTCCGCCACCGGCCGCCCGGTGGAATATTTGGCCGGTGTCTATTTTCAAACGGACAAGCTGCCCGAAAACATCGACATCAACGCGCCATTTGCGAATTCCATCGCCAACCTGCCGGGCTTCGGCGCTCTCAAAGCATACCTGCCGGTGTCCTTTGAGCCCGGTTTCTCGCAGGACGAGAAGGTTTATTCGGTGTTTGGATCCCTCGGTTGGAACATTACCGAGCAGTGGAAGCTGAATGCCGGACTGCGCGGCGCCCGGGTCGACAAGAATTTCGACGGCTATCTACACTACGGCACGAGCAAGCAGATTTACGGCGGTTTCACGCCGATCCCTGCCGCGCTCGAGCCTTTGTGGGGTGTGCTCGAGGGCGCGCCGGGGGAGCAGAACGTAAGCCGCTCAGATCGCGCCTGGATGCCCTCAGCCGGACTGCAATACCAGATTCAACCCGAGGTCATGGCCTACTTTACCTACAGCCGCGGCTTCAAAGCGGGCGGCTTCAACGGCCTGCTACCCAACAAGCCGTTGGCTGATCTCGAGTTCGGGCCTGAACACGTGAACGCCTACGAGCTGGGGGTAAAGAGCAAGTGGCTGAACGACACGGTGTTGTTGAACGTGGATATCTTCCGCAGCGACTATACCGGCCTGCAGGCCAACACCCAAGTATACCAGCCGGCGACTAACACCTATTCTCCGCTGGTGCGAAATGCCGCCGCGTCCCGCTCTCAGGGCGTTGAGCTCGAAATGCAATGGATCGTGGTGCGCGATCTGCGCATCAGCGCAAATATCGACTACCTCGACTCTTATTACGTCAGCTACCCGAACGGCACCCCCACGACACTGCAAACGTACTGCGCCAAGTTGACCGCCAACGTCTTTGCGGCAACTTCACAGTGCCAGATCTATCCCTATCCCGTTCCCGGAATTGCCGATCGTTCGGGGCAGCCGACACCCTACTCGCCAAAGTGGAGCGGAAGTCTTACGGCCGCTTACACCCTCGCATTGCCGCGCGACTACAAGCTCACCACGGAATTGACGCCCTATATCACCTCTTCCTACAGCGGGAGCCTCGGAGATACCGTCGATCCCATCTACCACGTGGGCGGATACCTGCGGCTGGACGGGCGCGTGACCTTCGAGCCGGGCGACAGTCATTGGGCGCTCGACCTGATCGCCAAGAACATTACCGACCGCGTCATCGTGACCAACCCAGGCGACCCTTTCTTCTACTACGCCGCCAAGGAGCAACCTTTTAACATCGCACTCCAGGGGCGCTTCAAGTGGTAGCGCATCGGCTAACGAAGTAGAGGCACCAGCGATGGCTCAGGAACGTATCGAAGACGCCGGTATCGCTGTTGAATTTGCAGGCGAGGTCCCCCCTACCCTCGTGTTCGTGCACGGATTCGGCTGTACACGGCACGACTGGACACAGCAGGTGGCGACGCTGTCAGCGCGCTTTCGCTGTGTCAGCTTCGATCTGCCGGGCCATGGTGAGTCGGCGCCGCCCGCAAGTGGCGACATCGAGATATTAGCCCGCGCGGTTTGCGCGGTGACTGCACGCTACGCACACGGCCCCACCATTCTTATCGGCCATAGTTTGGGCTCCAGGGTCATTCTCGAAGCTATGCGGCTGTGTCCGAGGGGAGTTGTTGGGTTGGTGCTCGCGGAGCAGAACCTTGTCACTGGTTTGAACGCTGAGCGGGCCGCGACGGCCATCGAGCAGCGCATCGATGCCCTGGGCTTTCACAGTTTCATCAGCCCGCTCTTCGACGCGATGTTCGTCCCAACCAGTTCGCCGGGTCTACGTCTCTCGGTATGGGAACGACTGCAACGGCTCGATCCGGAGCTGGGTAAATTGATGTTGCTCAGTTCAGTCCTTTGGGAAGCGCGTGCGCCGGCGCAACTGGCCGCCCTGCGCGTGCCGGTGTTGCTACTCCAAAGCACCTACCTCGACGAACAGATGACCTGGCATAGCCTGCGTCACGGCATGAGCACGCCATGGATCGAGCTGGTGACCCGACTGGTAGCCGACACAAGAGTGCATATCATCGAAGGAGTTGGGCATTTCTCGCCAATCGAAGCCGCGCAAACCGTAAGCTCTCACATCCTTGACTTTGCGCATTCGCTCGCCGGCGCTGCAGAGCGCTAACATGCCGCCCTTAAAGACCTCCAAGGCCATCTCCCGTCTGCAACAACAACAGCCTGTATTCGGCGCGCTTCAGGCCATTCCGTCCGCGGCTCTGACCGAGATCACTCTCTGGTGCGGCTTCGACTTCATTATCCTTGACTGCGAACACGGCGTGTTGGATGAGCCCTCGCTCCTGGCTTCCCTACAGGTGATCTCGGGCACCGACGCATTCTCGATAGTTCGGGTGAAAGCCGGAGATTTCGGCGCCGTGGGACGGTATCTCGACTTCGGCGCAAACGGGATCTTATTGCCGGACGTACGCAACGTAAGTGAGGCCCGTGCATTCGTCGCCGCCGCGACGCATGGGGCGCAGGGCACTCGTTCATCGAGTGGCAACGGCTCCCGAGCACAGCGCTACGGGCTCGCGGGCCATCAACCGGAGGCCGCTTTACTGTTGGCGATGATTGAGGGTTCGGAGGCGGTGTCGAACATCGATGCAATCGCCTCAGTTCCGGGGCTTGCGGGACTGGTAATCGGGCCGCACGACCTGGCTGCCGACTTGGGCACGCCGGGTGACTTTTCAACCGCGACGTATCAGGCGGCATTCTCTCAGGTCGAGCAAGCCGCGCTGCGCGCCGGTATCTTGTTAGGAAGTCGCACTCACGCCGGGTTCTGTGTGGAACGACTGTTGGCCGCGGGCCATCGCTTCATTCTAACCAGCGGCGACATTGCGGCGCTACGCGATGGCTATCGTGCGCACCTGGATGCGGTGCGAGGCGCACAATCGCTGTGAGCAATCATGCAACGAATTCTTCACGACGGAATAGGGGTTGAGACGGCGGGTGACGGTCCGGTGGCATTGCAGTTCCTTCATGGGGGCGGCGGCGGAAAATCCGACTGGCGCGCGCAAATGCAACAACTGAGCGCCTCATTCCGTACCATCAGTATTGACCTGCCTGGACACGGTGAGTCTAGCCTTCCAAGCGAGCCCACCATCGAGCACATGGCAGTGGTGGCCACCACGGTTAGGAAACGACATGGCCTTATGCGCAACGTTCTCATCGGCCACAGCATGGGCGCCTGGGTGGCGTTGGAAAGCTATCGCCGCGATCCAACCGGTATCGCGGCAATTGCACTCATTGAATGCTCACGATTGGCGCAAAACCCAGGCGATAAGGCGGCATTGCAAGCGCAGGTGCGCGCTGTCGGAGGTAAGAATCTTCTGCGCCACAGCTACGGCAGTATGTTCTTACCCGGTACCGACCCGCAGATAATCGCCGCCAGTATGGCTCGTGTTGAGCGCTTGTCAGATAACTTTATCGAGAGTGTGATTCTCAGTACCATCGAATGGGATGCCACTCACATGGATGCAACCTTGCAGTCATTGCGCGTCCCTCTTCTTATACTGCAAAGTACTGCCGTGGACGGCGCCTTGCAACGACGATCGCTGTCAAGGCCGGAAGAGAGTCCGTGGATTGCCTATGTCGCGGAACAGGTTCCTCATGCGGAGCGCCAGGTCATCACCAACGCCGGTCATTTTCCCCATATCGACCAGCCGGCCACGGTGAATGCCGCCCTGGAGCGCTTCGTCCGACGCCTCGTGTAGCGATTCGAGAGTCTCGACTTGACCCAACTCGAACAGCTCAAAAATTGTCTCAACGTCGAGGATTTGCGCGAGCTCGCGCGCCGGCGCCTGCCGCGACCGTTGTTCGACTATCTGGACGGAGGCGCCGAAACGGAGATCACTGCACGGCGCAACACGCTGGCCTTCGACGAAGTGCCGCTCTTTCCTGAATGCCTCGTCGATGTCAGCTCCGTCAAAACCGCTACTCATATTCTCGGTCAGGAGTTGCGGTGGCCGGTAATGTGCTCGCCGACCGGAGCGTCACGTTTCTATCATCCGGACGGTGAGCTCGCCGTCGCGAGAGCTGCGGCTGCCACGGGCACACTTTACGGCCTTTCGGTCATGTCGACACATACCTTGGAGGACGTCGCTAGCGCCACTGATGGGCCTAAGGTATTTCAACTCCTGATTTTCAAGGATCGAGACTTGACCCTGGAGTTGCTGGCTCGCGCCCGCACCGCCGGCTACCCCGCACTATGTCTCACGGTCGATGCTGCCGTGCGCGGTAAACGCGAGCGCGAGTTGCGCACCGGCCTGGGAATTCCAATCAGACTTTCGTTACAGGGAATCGCCGGATTTGCCCTGCGACCGCACTGGTTCTTAGGGCAGATGCGGTCGGGCTCACTCCAGCTAGCCAACCTCGCAAGACGCGCGACCGGTGGCCTAGCGGCCCAGAGCCGCTACGCGGGCGAGCAGTTGGATCCCGCAGCGACTTGGAGAGACGCGCGCGAGCTCATCGAGCGATGGCGAGGACCGTTTGCCATAAAAGGCATCTTATCTCCCGACGATGCGCGGCGCGCGGTCGATGTAGGAGCCACAGCTGTAATCGTGTCCAACCACGGCGGTAGGCAACTAGACGGCGCCGCGGCGGCGCTCGAAGCTCTCCCCGAAATCGTACACACTGTCGGAGACCGGGTAGAAGTGATTCTTGACGGAGGCGTCCGCCGTGGGGTTCACATGTTGAAGGCGCTGGCGCTTGGCGCGAAAGCCTGCTCCATTGGGCGCCCCTACCTGTTCGGTCTAGCCGCCGGAGGCGCGGCTGGGGTGCGCCGGGCTCTTGATATTCTACAGGCGGAGCTCGTGTTGGCTATGCAACTGTGCGGCTGCCCCGACCTTGCGGCTATTCAGCCAACCCTTATCCGACGCAGATAGGTCTACCAGTGCGCAACGTGGAATCGCAAACCCTGACAAAACTCTGGTGGCGGATCGTACCGCTGCTTGCCTTGGTCTTGCTGCTCAACTACTTGGACAAGGTGAACATCGGCTTTGCTTCATTGCAAATGAACCAAGCCTTGCAGCTCTCCAATACGGTGTTTGGTTTCGCAGCCGGCCTGTTCGCGGCCGGCTACGCTGTGGCGGCGATCCCTAGCGCACTGTTACTACCCCGAATGGGGGCAAGGCGTTGGATGAGTGCCCTCATGGTGGTCTGGGGATTGTGCTCGGCGGCCACTGCATTGGTTGCTACGCGCTCGGAACTATTGGTCGCTCGCATCGCGTTGGGTGTCGCCGAGGCGGGTTTTACACCTGGGGTCCTTCTCTACATGACGTACTGGTTTCCGAGTGAGTATCGCGGGCGCGTGTTAGGCTCATTTTTGTTGATTCTGCCATTGTCGATCGTGGTGGGCGGGCCGATCTCTGCTGCGCTGCTGTCCTGGGACGGGCTGCTGGGATTGGCCGGTTGGAAGTGGCTGTTCCTGCTCGAGGGACTACCGACCGTGCTGCTGGCGAGCCTGGTATGGTTGCTGCTTGCAGATGGTCCGCGCGAGGCGCACTGGCTGGCGGACTCGGAAAAAAACTGGCTCACCGAGCAACTAGACGCGGACGCGCGGCGAGTGACTGCAGCGCCGGGTCACATCGCCGGCTGGCGAGCTTTGCTGAGCCCGAAGCTCGCTATGCTGGCGCTGGTCTATCTCAGTATCACGACCAGCGGCACGGGAGCGATCATTTTTCTACCCCTCGTGATCCGTTCAATGGGCTTCTCGATTGCCCACACGGGTATCGTGGCGGCGTTGCCCGCCCTCCTTGCTACCTTCGCGTTGCCTCTCTGGGGAGTTTGGACGGATCGCTCTCGCACACGGGAGACGGTGGTCGCAGCGACCTGCTTTTCCTTAGCCCTCGGTCTTTTGGGCACTGCGGCCCTGTTGCCATCTCCCTGGGCATTGGTTCCGTTGACCATTGCGTTCATCGGCTTCTTCGGTTCCACCGTGCCGTTCTGGACGCTACCGCCTACGTTCCTGACCGGCGCCGTAGCCGCGGCCGGAATAGCCACAATCAACATCGCGGGTAATCTCGGTAACTTTTCCGGCCCCACCCTGTTGGGTTGGCTATCCGATAGCATGCACTCTTACGGCGCCGGACTAGCCGCCGTGGCGATACCCGCTGCAGCCGCCGGGGTTTTCCTAAGCTACGCCGGCATGAACTTCTCGAACCAGAGTACGGCGCGAGTCGCATAATCGATACCCGCGGGCAGCTTGCGTATCCCGTGGCCCTCTTCAGGGTAGGTTACCAACACCGATTGCACGCCATTTTCTAACAAGGCGTTGTGAAATTGCACTGCCTCTTCAGGCGGGGTGCAGCGATCGAGCGCGCCGCATACGTTGAGTGTTGGCGTTTTCACCTTGTGCGCGTGCATGACGGGACTGCGATCGAAGTACTTCCCGCCCGGATTGCGGTAACTGTCCTCAAGAAACAGGCTCACAAAATGCGGAATGTTGGAGATCAGGTGTTCAGTCACCTGGTTGGTGACCGGCGATACCGGCACGGCGGCCGCGAACCGTGCATCCTGGGTGATTAGCCAGGACGACATGAAGCCGCCGTAACTCACCCCAGTAACGCCAAGCCGCTTAGGATCGGCAATCCCGCGCTGCACGAGATGGTCGAGCCCAGACAGATAATCGTGGGTGTCGGCGCCGCCCATATCTCCCACAACTCGGCGAGCGAAATCCTGCCCAAGGCCGGAGCTGCCACGCGGGTTGGGATAGAAAATAGCGTAGCCTCGCTTGAGTAGCGTGATGAAGGGTGCGGCACGGCGGCCCAACCACGTGGGCCGCGATTGAAACACCGGCCCACCGTGTACGTTCATTATCAATGGGTATGGAGCTTTGCCGGCCGGCAATAGCAACCAGCCTTGAATCTCAAGGCCGTCCGGCGCCTTCCAACTCACCGGTTCCACCTTGCGAAGCACCTCGATTTCGCGAGCAAAGCCCACGTCGAAGGACTTCACAGCGCGGTACCGGCCCTGGGCGATCACCGCGACTTCCGGTGAGCGCGCATAACTTTCGCCGACAATCACGCAGTCGCCCGCTTCGTTAAATCCCGAGACGGTGCAATAGATTCCGCCGGTCGAGATTTCTTGGCTGCTCCAAACTTCTGAGAAAGTCCCCGCCGCAACGTCGTACAGACCCACCACGGTCTGAAAGCTTCGATGGCCGGCTAGCAGAAGCTTCCGATCGGAGCGCCATTCCGTATAGGTGACATCCACTCCATGCGTATCAACCGACAAAACCTTACGGGAGGCCGTGTCGATCAGCTGCAAACTGCCAGCCACAAACCAACGGTCGCTGCAGACCGCTTCGACAATAGCGATATGACGTCCCGAGGGCGAAGCCCCCGGCCAGCCAAGTTGGTCACGCGGGGCGTAGACTTCACGGCTTGCTCCGCTTTCGACCTTTATTTCATGCAGCCGCGCCGAGTACCACAGTCCCTCGCCAGGACCGGGGGAAACCACCGCGGCGAGAGCATCATTACCGCACCACACGGCTTCCCAAACATTGGAGTCCGCTTTTGAGACTCGGCGCACGCGATCGCCGGCCAGCTCATAAGCCCACGCGCTGCGCCAACGATAGCTCTCATCTCCCGTTTCGATCGCTGGCAGCCAGGAGGGCAGATCCTTTGCGGTCTGCTTACTGGTGACCGCGCCTTGCCCGCCGGCGATATCTGCGCCGTGTCCCGCTACTCCCAGCAGGATTTGCTTGCCGTCCGGCGACCAATGCAAATACTCCACCCACCCTTCCACTCGAGGGGCCGGCGTAGCTGCGCCGTTGGTGGGATTCAGCAGGTAGAGCTGGAAGTCCCCGGGACTGTGACGGTCAGACAGGAAGGCAACGTGCTTACCGTCGGGCGAAAATTTCGGCAGCCGGTCGGAACCAGGCCCGAACGTGAGCACCCGAGTGTCGCCGTCAGCCAGCTCAGTGACACAGATGCGAGTTGGCGGCGAGCCTTCCAACTTGTCCATGATCGAGCCGGTAAACACTACGCGCCGCCCATCCGGCGAGACGTGTGCCTCAGCTACATCAGTAATTTGCCCAGTGCCCGGTTGACGTATCTTTTTGAACAGCGTTTCGATTTCCCGGTACAAATCGCTGCTGCGGAGATCTCTTTCCATCGTGCCGCATAGGGTATCCTTTTCGGGCGGGCAAGCGCTACCTCGTGGAATACGCTACTTTCCCGCCTCCAGCACCAAGAGCCAGTCCCTCCCGTAAGGTAATCTCTCGGGTCTATAGGCATCCAGCAGGACGATTTTTTCTTTGCCAAAGTCGCCCCAGGATGACTCTTGGCCCGGCAGCGCCGGCCGTCCAGTTCCTTGGAGCTCACCTCGATAAGTGCCATTCGCGTCATGCAGCGTCCGGTCTTGGTGCTCGGCCGTTATCAAAGGGGGCGGACTGCTACGAAGCTCGAAGTTGCGATAGGTGGCAACTCCATCACCGCCGTGTACGAATCCGGTAGCTCCTGGCATCGTATTGCCGACGCGCACAATTTCAGAGGTGTAGGTGTGGGCGCCATCGGTCACTGAAACGACCGCCCAGTTGCCCCTCGCTTGCGCGGTCAGCCTCACCTCAGAGCCGATATCGGCCGTCGGAGTCCGTCCAAGCGGCAGATTCCGCTCGCCCTTTTTATTGTCAACAAGGTAAATGGCCCGATCCTGCGGCGAGTACATGGCCGCTAGGTAGTCGTGAGCGCCATGGAAGCGCAGGACCAGACCTATATTGCCGTCCCCGCGAACATCCGCTGCCGCCACAACATTCGTTTCATTCACCCCGTTAAGTACAGTCAACGACTCGCCGCTCGCAGATAGTCCTCCCGTGCCACGCTGCGTTTTTGAGCCGAGATCTGTCCAGTTTGAATTCGTAGAATTTTCAAGCTGCTCTGTCTGGATTGTCTGTCCCGGGGGTGGCCGCTCTACAGCGCCCAGATCAATTTTGATTCCGAGCGAGGGGTCCCAGTAATAAGCGTGATACCGAACGTTGGGCTCGATCCCAAGAATCGTGGGCGGTGACGGCGGGACCAGTCGGAAATAGGGGATGTAGATGAAGCGCACCTCACCCGGGATGCCCGCCGCGTAGGGCAGGAAAAAGTTGCCGCCACGCCTATGCCACTCACTCTCGGGCACGCCCAAGTCGTGTCCATATTGAACAGCCCACTCAGCCATAGCGTCGATGTGAAATCGGTCGCGGCCGGGACGCGGCTCCAACATCGTAGTGCCGCGCGGTGTGACCCACTCCGGGTGAGGTTGAAAACGCCACCAGGGGTACTGGCGCAGGAGCTTCGCACCCAGCCCGATCTGATAGGAACCCGGCAATTTCATCCCCTCCTCCCAGGTCAGCAAGGAGTATTTTTGCGCCTGGAAGAGCTTGTCAGCGGTATAGGATTCCCAAACCCCGTTGGCGCCATAGGTGTGCCCCGCAGCCCCGTTCAACATACCCAGCCAGAAGGCGGCCCGCTGGAAATTCTCGAGATGCTCCTCCGCAAGCTTCTCGTACCCGATCTCCCCCACCACGAGCGGCTTGGTCACCTCGGTACGCGCGTAGTGCGTGTCTAACTCGGAGATCTCGACCGCGATACTGTTCCAACCAAAGTGCGAAGGCTGGAACAAATGGAAGTCCGTGACGGATTCGTCCTGCAGAGGCAGATCATCAGGGGATACCTCGTGAACGGTGACCGGATGATGGGTGGGATCAGTGGCTCGGATATAGCGAGCTATGCTGGTCCAGCCGCCGGGGACCACCGTCGTCAACGTCTTCGAAGACTTGCGCGCCACGTCCTCCGGAGGGTCAAAGACTTCCCCTCCCACGATCCACACTACCGGGTAGGCTCCATACCGGGCGATCACATAGCGCCAGTGCTTCTTCAGCTTCTCTACGCCTAACCTCTCGAGCTGCTCCTGCCAGGCGCCTACGATCGCCGGGACCAAGCCGGAGTCGACCAGATGTTGTATCCGTCGATCGGCAGAATCGAAATATCCGGGGTTGATACGCTTCAAGCCCGCATCCCACACGCAGCCGCCTTCGTTGCAGTAGCCGGGATCATTTGCAGAGGGCTCTTCATACGCGGGGATCAACCCCGCGACCGTCTGCACTAGCGTGAACCCCTTCTCCTTGCGGTCGGCAGTCAACTTCTGGAAGCCTTCCCAACTCAAACGCGTAGACAAGCCAATCCACCAGGTATCACCGAGCCAATAAAATGGTGAGCCGTCGGCGTGTTCCAAGTAGCGCTTGTTGGCGCTGATTTGCAACATCCCATGACGTAACAGAGGGTTCGCGCCGCTGTAGGCGTTGACGGTGACACGGCCCTTATGTCCGTTGAGATCCGGATTATTCCGATCCGTACTCTCCAGATGATAAGTGTATTCGCCCGGTGCTGGAGGCGCGAAGCGCACGGTCCATCGGCTACCTCCTCTCCAGAACGTAGGGACGCGCCAGCTCTGGCCGTGGCGCTCGAAAACAACATCCACGTCAACGTCGTTGAAGGGATCTGCGTAAGCTTTTCCGGACTCTATCGTCCACTCGACCATACGCTCCTGTGGAGCGGACGGTGCCGGGCCCGCGACGATAAGCTGCGGTGCACATGCGCAACAGAAGATGAAGAAACAGGCGGCCTGGATAATTTTTGAGGTAGTCATAGCTGCTGCTTTCAATCAACAATGTCGTTGGCCAACGTTAGGGAGTGAACGCCGGCTGCTGCGGCATGTGAGGCTAATGATGTCAGCCATGGCGTCAGCAGCGAACGGGGATATCGCCCGGCGGCAGGCGACAAGGGAAGATAAAGCGCCAGAGGTGAGATGGAAATTCTCGACTTACCCGTCAAGTTGCGCGCCGTAGCGATCATGTCGCCGACCGCCGCAAAATTCTCTACGATCGTATCGGCATCATCGCCATGCACGGTGGAGGAAACAGGAAAGGCGACGCCATCGACGTCGAGATCAAACGGCCGGTTCCGATTCAGCTCGACGAAATAGCCGGTTGGGCAGGCTAGCAGGGGGATCTGAGCCGCGGGAGTGCCGCGTAAGATGGCCCGAACCGCCTTGACCCCTGCGCTCGCCGGCAATGGGCGACTGCTATCTCTCAAAATCAACGCGCCCACGCGTTCGGCATATCGATTCAGAAGCGTTACATGTCCGGCAGATAGTCCCTGCAGCGGGTCACACGGGGCTCCGACTTCCAGCATCACATTGTGCGGCAAGCGCTGCACGAGTCTCTCAAACTCATCTACTGCAATAGCGTCAAGTTCCACATGAATGTGATCCCAACCGAGTAGCCAATCCGAGCTTGCCAGCGCCGCGGGGGAGTTGGGTAGCACCCGGCCGATTTTCAAATGTTGGGGAGTGTCAAAATCTTGTGAAGGGTGGAAGGTCGCCGCAACGCGATGCGAGATTTGCATGCCCCGCTCGATTTTGCGAGGAAAGCCCACGCGCAGAGGCGTGCAATACGTCTTGAACGACGCGTCGCCCCAATTGCGCTGATCCTCCAGCTCGAAGAGATCACCCGCAAGCGTCAGATCGAGGCGACCGAAGCCGGCTCGCTCAATACTCATTGAAGAGAATGGCTCAGTTATTCCTGTCGGCAAGCCATTCACAATCGACTGTGGAACTATACTTTGTGGCAGGGTCAACACCCGTTGCCCGTCCGGGCCATGGGTCGTGAGCACTGCTCCGGCAACTGAGTCGGCCGGGTGAAGCACGACCAAACCCAGGCGGCAGACCTCCATGGCGCGTAGAGCGCGGCCTTCGAACACAAAGCTCAGTGTTCCAGGGGTGCCGAGCTGGAGAGTTCCACGCCATTGGAAATCGACCAACTCGCTGGTATGACGTGCTAGGACGTCAATGCTGCGCGCGGTCTCATTCATCGCGCAGTCCCATTGAACAGGCGCAACTTCACGCCAATTGCGATCGCGCACGGTTACCAAAACCCGTCGCAGAAACTCACGCCGCTCGTGGTAGAAGGGCCCGAAGCCATTCGCTCGTATGAGGCTTTGCATGGTGCACTCCTGAGCAGACGGTATGATGGCATACCAAGCGAGGCTGCTCAATCCAAACGTGGCCCTAAGACCACCAGATCCGATACGATGGCGTGCCACCGTACCATCAGGAGCTTCCGTGTCCGAATCCTTGCAGGCGTTTCGCAGCGTGGCGCGCGAACCCAGCCTTTCCGACAAAGTCGCCGAGCAGCTCACCGAGGCTATTATTTCGCGTCAATTAGCTCCCGGTGAGAGGCTGCCGTCCGAGCGAGAGCTGGGAGAGAAGTTCAAGGTGTCTCGTACCGTGGTACGAGAAGCCGTACGCTCCCTGGCTGCGCGCGGGCTGGTGCGGGTAACTTCCGGGCGTGGAGTCGACGTCAGTGAGATCGGCTCAGGTAATGTAGCCGAGTCCATGCGATTGCTCGTCCGGGGCCGCGAAGGACTGGACTACGGTAAGGTGCACGAGGTCCGTAGCGCGGTCGAAATCCAGACAGCGGGACTCGCGGCCAGGCGTGCGCGGCCTGAGGATTTGAAAAAGCTGCAGGCCATTTGTGACGAACACGAGCAGAAGCTCGAGGACGGAAACCTGGCCGCCGCAAGTGAGCTCGACTTCCAGTTTCACCGCGAGCTCACCCGGGCTTCGGGAAACGAGCTGCTGCTGGCGATGCTCGACTCGATCTCCGACGTGCTGCGCGAAGTCCGAATCCAGACGGTGAAATTGCCTCACGTTGCGGATGATGGCATTCGGGCCCATCGCCGCATTCTCAAGGCGCTCAAATCCGGGGACGTCGAAACGGCGCGCGATGCTATGGCGAAACACCTGGCCGACGCCGAGCGCGTCTGGAATGAAGGGGCGCCACGCACTAAGCCCGCAAAGGCTCGGCAAAAAGACCGGCCGGCCTAACGAAACTCACATAGATATTGGCTCGCGAAACGACTGAGCTCATGGGGGGTGAATTGCAGCGCAAACCCGTGGGGCCGTGTCGCGCCTAAAAGGTGCTCGACGAAATAGTCCCATATCCGCCGCACGGTATACCCTGAGGTCATCATCAACAGGTGACTCTCGTTCGGCACGACGAGTAGATCAAAGTCACGGTTAGCACGGATCAGGGCATCACTCAGTAGAAGTGTTTGGCTGAGCGGCACATTCTCATCCATGTCGCCGGAAATGAGTAGGAGCTTGCCCGCAAGCTTGTGGGCCACCGCAGTATTGGCCTCGCCACTGCGATCCCGGCCGTCGCGGGGACCGCGGTATTTGTCCGACCACGTCGCCAACCCTAACTCGGCATCGTGCAGGCCGCAGACGGCCACACCGACCTTGTAGAGATCCGCATAATCGAACATAGCGCGCGCGGCGGCGGCGCCTCCTGCAGAGTGGCCAACAATGCCGACTCGCGAGCCATCGATGCACGTATGCCGTTCGATGAGCTGTCTAACAACGGCAGCATGATCGGCGAGTTGAGGTTCAAGCAGTTGCGGGTAGCCGGCCTGATGAAATCCTCGAGTACTTATCGGTGCGCCACGCGTATCCATCATGAGTGTGATGAACCCTAACTCGGCCAACGACAATGCCGGTGCCGCGTTTACCGCACGGAAGGCTTGCGGTTGATGCGCTATCTGCGGCCCTGGATAGATATAGACAATCAACGGATAACGTTGACGCTCATCAAACTGAGGCGGCAGAAATAGAACACCATGCAGCCGCGTCGTGCCATCCGCCGCCGTCGCGGTGAAACGCCGAGGAGGAATGTCGTGCGATTGTGGCCGCGCCGCGGCGATTGTGAGCGCTGCGCGCGAGCGTAGCTCGACAATCTCTGTCCGGTTGCCCCGATCAACACTGGCGTAGCGGATCAGACCAAAACGGCCATCGTGACTGATGCCCGGCCGCACTCCCGCCGGACAATGCGGGCGCTCTTGGCCAAAACCGCCGGGCTCGGTGACCGGCACCCAGATATCGCCGTCGTGGGCGAGCAGCACCTCGAAGCCACTGCCCTCCAGACTTATGGAACATAGCGCTCGATGAGCCGGATCCGCGTGCGGGTCGATGCCTCCGGCAAGAAACAAAATCCGCCGACGCTCCTCGTCAACATGGACGATGTCTCTGACAATCCATGACCCGCTGGTAATTCTGTTCTTCAGGTTGCCTGCGGCGTCGTAAAGGTAGAGATGTCCCCAGCCATCGCGCTCCGAAAACCAGATGACCTCGTTGGATGAGGACAGCAGCCGGACATTGGGCGTTGCGATTGCACTCGGGCAGGGATCCAGATATCCCGATACGGCGCTCTCTTGGAGCACTATGCGACTGGTGCCGCTGGGGAGATCCAGGCAGATGAGCTCCATCCTTTTGCAGTATCGGTCACGTCGCAGCAACCAAGCCTGATTCGCCGAACCGAACCACACCATCCTATAGTGAAAGGCCGAATAGGCAGAAACAGCCGCCGTGCAGGCTGGGAAGCTGACAATACGGCCCGAATTAACGTGAATAGCCACATAGGTTGCGGAAGGCATTACATCGTCCGGCAACGGGTTCTTGGCCGTATGTAGTACGGGTCGGCCGCCTCCCGGAGGAGCGTGTTGTACGAACGCCCGCTCTGGAAGCGAGCGCTCATCAACGCGATGTGTCAGAAACCACTGAGAATCGGGCGACCAGAAACCCACCGGACTTGGTGAGCGGCGATAAGAGACAGTCGACAACTCAGTATCAGATAGCTGCCCGTAGCTACAGTGCGGTAGTCCGCCGCTCGTCAATGACCGCTCGACTCCCGAGGCGCGCTCGCGCAACCACAGATCATGGCCTCTGATGAAGCACGAGTAGCGGCCGTCGGGCGAGTAGAGAGCCGGCATCGAAGAGGCCGCCTTCACGTCAACGACGGCGGGCTCTTGCAGAGAAACTAGACAGTCTCTTCCATCAACCGTAACCGCAAGTGTGTTGCGGTCCGGCAGGTCGAAAATCGCCTCGGACAACGCTTCTAGACGCAACGGTTGACCGGTCGCGTGCGCAATAAGACGGGCCAACACTGGCAGTGAGATTAGCTCTCGGACAGTGTTGCTGCCGATCTCGGCAAGCGACGGAGTCCTGACCACCCGCCCGATCTCGGCATCCAGGCGCTCCGCCAGAAAGTAGCAAGCGGTCGCGTCGACCCAATAACCCTCCACGAAGCTGCCCGGCGTGCCGGCCGCAATTTTCGGCGCGGTCAAAGTGGCTGCGCGCGCGTAACGGTGTAACATGGACGTCGTCCTGAAATAAATGCCAGCGCGCCGAGAACACTCGTTCCGACGCAAACCAAGGAAAGCGCCGCGCCGATCATGCGGTCACCACCGAGCAGTTGCGCCAGCATACTGACCGCCATTGGCGCAAACCCGTTACCCACTGGCACACAGATGGCAACCACTGCGGTCATACACAATCCGCGCAGCTCATTGGGAGCCACGACAATGAACAGCGTCGAGGCCATTACCGAAATTGCCGTGGCTGCGGTCAAGAACAGAATAAACAAGATGCTCGCGCATAACGTACTAGAGACTGCGCCGAAAAGCCCGATAGGCGCACTCAAAAGCGTCAGGCCCGCGAGGACGGAGACGGTCAACTGTGGACCTCCAAGGCGTTGACAGAAGTCCGCCAGCACTCCGCCCGCAGCCGCGCCGGCCACACCGCTCACCATCAAAGCGGCCGCCATAGTGGTTCCAACATGTTCAGGTGTGAGTCCGAAATTGCGCGAGAGCATAGGCGCTCCCCAGACATAATCCGCTCCGAGAGCGATCTGTCCCATCATTATGCCGGCCAGAATGGGGGCAACCACTGCTCGATAACCCCACAACTCGCGCAATACACGGCGTAGCGTCGGATGTTCGAGCGCCACGCCGGTACGCAGCGGCTCTCGCATCGGCAACACAACGAACACTACCAACAGCATCGGCACGGTCAAGCCAAGCATTGCCAGGCGCCAGCCGTCCGCGCCCGCTCCGAACCGGGCTGCCAGCGCGCCACCCAAGACAAAAGCCGCAGCGATTCCGCCGCACTGGGCAATCCCTATCGCCATGTTGGCCCGGCCACGCTGGGCGGGCGGATATAGGTCCGCGACGAGCGAAAGGGCGACTGGATTCACAGCGAACGACGTCAATCCAATCACGGAGCGAGCTCCGAGCAGCACCGCAAAGCTGGCTGCGCGCGCGGTCCCCAGGCTCCCAATAACATCAAACACGGTCAAAATGAGCAGCAGCCGCGTGCGCGAGTAACGATCAATGGCCAGCCCAATTGGAACAGCCCCAATGGCTAACGGAAGCGCCAGCGCCGGACCCTGCAGAATAGCCATTTGGTTGTCGCTCAATCCGAGTGCGGCCCGCATGACTTCCTGGAGCGGACTGACAGTGGCACCCGCATAAGCTGCGGACGCGACTGCCACCGCGAGCAATACCATTTGCAGACCGCGCTGCATCAAGCTACCGCGCAGCGCACTAAAAAGTCTTTGTGAACGAAACACCCAGGGTACGAGGTTGGATGTAGGTGAACGCAGCGGCCGGAAATGAGCCGAGTCCACCCGCCAGAACGCCGCGCCGGTCCGTCAGGTTATTCACGTACAGGTTGACGCTCCACGTTTCATATTTAGCTCCAGCGCGCAAATCGGTCTTCGCGTAGGCCGGATAACGTTGTCGTACCGGCGGTATCGGCGGTCCCGAAGTAAATTCGCCCTGGCGGTCACCAACGTAACTCACCGTACCTCCGACGAAGCCGCTCAGCAGCGCCCCAAGGGGAAACTCTTGGTCCGCCGACAGATTCGCAGAAACACGAGCACTGTACGGCAGTCTGCTACCGGAGACTCCATACACTGTCGCCGTCGCGGGAAACGGCGAGGTCAGAATAGCCTCGTCCCACGAGGCCCACCCGGCGAGCTTCAGGCCCGTGGCCGGCCGTACTTCCGCAGACAGCTCTACGCCCTCGCTCTTAGCGCCATTCGCATTGGCTATGTAGCCGTATCCGTTTGCGTATTCCGATGTCTGAATATCCTTCCAATCGATGTAGTACAGCGAGCCGTCAAATGAGATTTTGTGATTCAACACGTCGCCCTTAAGGCCCACTTCGTAGTTGCGCGTCTTATCCGGATCGTATTGCGGCGGGACGGCAGAGCTCGATCCGCCGAGCACCAGACCGTTCACGCCACCGGCTCGATAGCCTGAAGCCAGGCGCAGATAGACCATAAGATCGGGTGACAAGCGCAAGCGCGGTGTCAGCAGGTAGGTGAAAGCATTGGCGTTGGCCGTTGTCTGCGGTGTAACCAGCGGTGAAGCAAGTCCCCCGGTGGCCAACGGAACAAAGGGGCCCGTTTCAAGCTGCGAAAAAGTCTGGCGGATGTGACCCTCGCGGCCACCGAACTGCACATCGAAGCGGTCGGTGATCGAAACGGTGAGATCAGCAAACGCGGCAACTTCGTTGTACGTGCTCGGGAAAGAGATATTCAAGCCTTCACCGACCGAAAGGCCGCTGAGCGGGTCCGCGGCACGATAGTCGGCCGCGTAGTGCGAGCTCTCGTGCGTGTAGAATCCGCCGACTAGCCACTCAATACGTTCCCCAATTGAGCTGGACAGGCGGATCTCCTGCGTCACCTTGGTGGTACGGTTGTTGTCATAGTCGGGAGCGCCTGATATTGCCGGTCCGTATATGGCCTGTGATAACGGCCCAAAAATCGAGCTTGCATCCCACGAGTCGTTATACTGATTGATGTTATATCCGGTGACAGAGGTGAGCGAGATATCGCCAACCTTACCGGTCGCGGTCATACTATAGGCTTGAAACTTGCGGCCGGACCCGCCGATGCCGGGCAGATAAGCCTGTTGCAGGTCTCCTAACCCAGGCAAGACGTCGGTATCGGAGCTGCCATCGGCTTTGATCGTTTGCCACAAGACACCGAACTTGAGACTGAAAGCCTGCGATGGCCGCCACAGCGCCGCCAGATGGGCTCCATAAGCGGTGTCCTTGTTGATACCGTTGCTGCCTAGCAGCGGATTGTCAATGTACCCTGGGTCTTCGCGGGTGAAGCCACTTGCACGGAGCGCGAACGTGTCGCCGAGCGGGACGTTTACGGATCCGCGCACGTTGTAGCCCGGTCCGTCGCCATTATAGACACTGCTAAGGCCGGCTTGTACGCGGCCGCTGAATCCATCAGTCGAAGGATCCTTGGTTACAAACTTGATTAAACCGCCCAGGCTGCTGGCTC
>Ga0105240_10002659_pt1 | contig 28427 bp, 29 predicted proteins | sample KBSC54metaG_FD_80426 | JGI IMG/M metagenome (GOLD analysis project Ga0105240, IMG submission 80426) | Corn rhizosphere microbial communities from Kellogg Biological Station, Michigan, USA - KBS C5-4 metaG | ecosystem: Host-associated > Plants > Roots > Rhizosphere > Soil | place: Michigan, USA... | reverse complement strand
TAAGTTGGCGTGCGGTCGATGTAATCCGCCACCGCAGGGGCGGGGCACGTCGGGCCATTCCATGGCGACCTGCGGAACTCTTATGTCAGGTTCACAAACGTTCGGCTGCGGATTTTACGACAGCAGCCAGGGTATCTGCCAAGTGTTTCACCTCGGCCTCGTCGGCGGCCTCAACCGTAACGCGCACCAGCGGCTCGGTACCGGAGGCGCGCAACACCACGCGACCACGGCCTTGCAGGGTCTGCTCGACCTCGGCCAGGGCCTTGCGGACCGCATCGGTCTGCAGCGCCTCGCGGGCGCCTTCGGCACGCACGTTCACCATCACCTGCGGGAACTTGTGCAGGCCCTGGCGTGCCTGGGCCAGGTCCTGGCCGGCATGGGCGAGCATTTCAAGCACGGCCAACGCGGAGACGATGCCGTCGCCGGTGGTGGCACGATCGAGGCAGAGAATATGGCCGGATGTCTCGCCACCCAGGATGCCGTCGTGCTCTTTGAGCTGTTGCAATACATAGCGGTCGCCGACGTTGGCACGCACCAGCGGGACACCAAATTCGCGCAAGGCCAGGAACAGGCCGTAGTTGCTCATCAGCGTGCCCACGACCGGCCCACGCAATTGCCCATTGGCATGCAGGCTGCGCGCCAGCACATAAAGAATGTCGTCGCCGTCGGCCAACACGCCGAAACGATCGACCAGTTGCACACGGTCACCGTCGCCGTCAAAGGCAATGCCAAGATCGGCGCCCTGCTCCACCACCGCCTTTTGCAGGGCCTGCGGATGGGTCGAGCCGACATCGCGATTGATGTTGAAGCCATCCGGCTGGTTGCCGATGGCGATGACCTCAGCGCCTAATTCGCCAAACACCTTCGGCGCCACCTGATAGGTCGCACCATTGGCGCAGTCGACCACCAGCTTCATGCCGCGCAGGCTGAAATCTTCTGGCAGCGTGGCCTTGCAGAACTCGGCATAGCGCAACACGCCGTCGACGCGCGTGGCCTTGCCCAGCTGTTCGGACGGTACTGTAACGAAGTCGGCTTCGATTTCTTCCTCGATCGCATGCTCGATCGCGTCTGACAGCTTTTCGCCCTGCGCCGAGAAGAACTTGATGCCGTTGTCGTAGTGCGGGTTGTGCGAGGCGCTGATGACGATGCCGGCCTGCGCACGCATCGAACGGGTCAGGAAAGCCACACCCGGCGTGGGCATCGGACCGAGCAGGCCAACGTCGACACCGGCGGCGACCAGGCCCGCTTCAAGCGCGGATTCGAACATATAGCCCGACACGCGCGTGTCCTTGCCGATCAGCACCATCGGCCGGCCCTTGGCCTGTTCGCGTTTGAGTACAGCACCGACCGCGCGCCCCAGGCGCAGCATGAAATCGGCGCTGATCGGCCATTGCCCCACCAGGCCGCGGATGCCATCGGTGCCGAAATATTTACGTTCGCTCATGCGTACATCCTGCATGTAATTTGGGAAAGACGCCGGCACCCCTCCAGCGGGTTATAGGTTATTCGTCGTCGGGCCAGCGCGGCATGGCCGGCCGATCATCACGGCGCGGCGCCTGATCGCCCGCCTTTACCGCCTGCCACACGGCCAATGCATCGACCGTGGCAGCTACATCGTGCACACGCACCATGCGCGCACCGCGCTGGACGGCGATCAGGGCCGCCGCCACGGAACCTGTGGCACGCTCGGCAGGGTCGCCGCGACCGGTCAGCTTGCCGATCATCGACTTGCGCGAGAGCCCCACATAGGCGCCGCTACCCAGGTCGCCGAAGCGTTCAAGCGCGCGCAGCAAGGCCAGGTTGTGCTCCAGGTCCTTGCCGAAACCGAAACCGGGATCGACCATCACCTTGCGCTTGTCGATGCCGGCCAGCTCGCATGCGAATAGGCGGTCCATCAAGAAACGATGCACTTCGCCAACAACGTCGTCGTACTGTGGCGCGTCCTGCATGCTGCGCGGCTCACCCTGCATATGCATCAGGCAAACAGGCACACCCAGTTCGGCCACGGCATCGAGCGCGCCTTCGCGGCGCAACGCGTAGACGTCGTTGATCATGCCGGCACCGGCAGCGACCGCTGCACGCATCACCTCGGGCTTCGACGTGTCGATGGAAATCGGCAGCTCCGTAAGCGCCACCAGTCGCTCGATCAACGGCACGACCCGTGCCAGCTCCTCGTCCAGCGACACGTCGGCCGCGCCTGGGCGCGTCGACTCGCCGCCGATATCGAGCATGTCCGCGCCCTCGCCCACCAGCTTCAGGGCATGGGCGACGGCTGCTTCCGTATCGGCATGCTTGCCGCCGTCGGAAAACGAATCGGGCGTCACGTTGATGATGCCCACCACACGCGGGCGGTCGAGCACCAGCTTGCGGCCGGCGCAGTCCAGTACGGTGGCGAAGAGGTCGATCGACATCGCCTAGCCTGCTCCGCCCAACGCGCCCATGTACTCGCGGTAGTAACGCAGTTCTTCGATGGAGTCGCGGATATCCGACAGAGCGGTATGTGCCGACTCCTTCTGGAACCCCTTGCCGATCGATGGCGACCAACGCCGGGCCAGCTCCTTGAGCGTGGACACGTCGAGGTTGCGGTAATGAAAGTAGCGCTCGAGGCGCGGCATCTGGCGGTGCAGGAAACGGCGGTCCTGGCAGATCGAGTTGCCGCACATCGGCGATTTGCCGGTGGACACCCACTGCTTCAGGAAGTCGATGGTAGCCTGCTCGGCAATATCGTGGGCGTCGGTCGAGTTCAGCACCTGGTCCCACAGGCCGGAGCGGCGGTGCTGGTTTCGGTTCCAGGCGTCCATACCCTCCAGCCGTTCGACCGGATGATGGATCGCAAAGACCGGGCCCTCGGCCAGCACGTGAAGGTCCTTGTCGGTCACGATCGTGGCGATTTCAAGGATGGAATCGGCATCGGTATCGAGGCCGGTCATCTCCAGATCGATCCAGATCAGATTGTCGTCGTTCGCTTGGCTCATGCACCCTCCTGGACGCGCAGTCTAGCAGTAGGCGCCCCACCGATAGCTTGTCCATGCCATTATCGTGGTCATGCAGACGTTTTTATGGCACGACTACGAAACCTTTGGCGCCGATCCCTGGCGCGACCGACCGGTCCAGTTTGCGGGTATCCGCACCACCATGGACCTGGAAATCATCGGTGAACCGGTGATGTTTTTTGCCAAGCCGCCACGTGAAATGCCGCCGCATCCCGAGGCCTGCCTGATCACCGGCATCACCCCGCAGCAGGCCGAGCGCGACGGTGTGATCGAGGCGGAATTCGCCTCGCGAGTCCATGAGCAACTGGCCCAGCCCGGCACCTGTGGCGTGGGTTACAACTCGCTGCGCTTTGACGATGAAATCACACGGCAGATGCTGTACCGGAATTTCTACGAGCCTTATGGGCGCGAATGGGAAAACGGCAACTCGCGCTGGGACCTGATCGACCTGGTGCGCATGTGCCAGGCGCTGCGGCCCGAGGGCATTACATGGCCCACGCGCGAGGACGGCACGCCCAGCTTCAAGCTCGAACACCTGGCACAGGCCAACCACCTGCAGCAGGAACGCGCACATGATGCGTTGTCGGATGTATACGCATTGATCGACCTGGCTCGCCTGATACGCGTGCGGCAGCCGCGCCTGTGGGACTGGTATTACGGCCTGCGCCGCAAGCAGAAAGTGTTCGAACTGCTCGACACCGTGCACATGACGCCGCTGGTACACGTGTCGTCGCGATACCCCGCCAGCCGCCATTGCCTAAGTGTGATCGTGCCGCTGACGCCCCACCCGACGCGGCCCGGCGAGATCATCATCTACGATCTGTCGGCCGACCCCGAAGAGTTGCTGACACTCGATGCGGGTGATATCGCCGACCGCGTCTTCGTGGCCCGGGCTGACTTGCCCGAGGGTATCGAACGCATCCCGCTGCGTACCGTGCGCGCCAACCGCGCGCCAGCGCTGGCGCCGATTTCGGTATTGAATGGCATCGATCACGAGCGGCTTCAGCTCAATATGGAGCTTTGTCTGGCGCGTCGCGAAAAGCTGGTTGCCGCGCCGGGCTTGAACGAAAAGCTGCGCGAAGTGTTCCGCCGCAGCACCGACCTGCCGCCGGCGGCCGACCCCGAATTGGGGCTCTATGGCGGCTTTCTGCCTGACGCGGACAAGCGTCTGCTGGCCGAGGTCCGCGCTACGCCAGCCGATCAGATGGCCGGGCGCAGCTTTCCTTTTCGCGATGCCCGCTATCCGGAGTTGCTGTTCCGCTACCGCGCGCGCAACTGGCCCGAAACACTCGATGCCCAGGAACGCCTGCGTTGGGACCAGTTTTGCCGCGATCGCCTGACCGGCTCCGGCCCCTTGACCGGGCTGACACTGGACCAATACTTCGCACAGATCGACGCCTTGCGTGCCGACCCCGGCCGACACGATAAGCTCGCCCTGCTCGATCAACTCCAGGCCTGGGGCGAAGAACTCGCCTCGGGAATTGCCACCATTGCCTGATCCTCCCATGCCCAAGAGCTATTTCAGCCCCGCCACCTTCAAATTTCTACGAGCGTTGGAACGCAACAACAACCGCAACTGGTTTCAGGAGCACAAGCACGAGTACGAACGCGACGTGCGCGAACCGTTTCTCGCCCTGATCACCGACCTGCAGGCTCCGCTCGCCAAGATCAGCCCGCATTACCGCGCCGACCCGCGCAAGAGCGGCGGCTCGCTGTATCGGATCTATCGCGACACGCGCTTCGCTAACGACAAGCAACCGTACAAGAACTGGCAGGGCTCGCGCTTTTTTCACGAGCGTCGACACGAGATTCCGGCACCGGCGTTCTATCTGCATATCCAGCCGGGCGACTGCTTCAGTGGTGCCGGCATGTGGCATCCGGAACCCGATGCGTTGAAACATATCCGTGGTTTTCTTGCCGACAATCCCGAGGCATGGAAGCGTGCCACGCGCAGCAAGGCGTTTCGCGATCACTTCACTTTCTGGGGTGAGTCGCTGACCCGGCCACCGCGCGGCTACGATCCGGATCACGAATTGATCGACGACCTCAAGCGCAAGGATTTCGCCGCCGGTGAAGGCTTTGACGATAAGTTCGCCTGCTCCAGTGAGCTGCTGCCCTGGGTGGTCGATACGTTCAAGCGTGTTGCGCCGATGGTGGATTATCTGTGTGCGGCGCAGGAGCTGGATTTCTAGGTTTTGTGCCTGGGGCGATCGTGACTTCAGAGGATCTCTACGGAGGTAAAGCCGGCCACTAAGTGGCCTGGAAAGAGGAAAGGGTAAAGGGAGAAAGCATAAGAGCCGCGAGCCACCTTGCTGGCTTTTCCCTTTACCCTTTACAGCGCCGAAGGCGCGACTTCACAGGCCACGCAGTGGCCGACTTTCCGCTCCAATAAGTTCTCTGAAGCCATCATCATCCCGCAACAAAATCTTCAGTTCGCCAAAGTCTTGCCCCGCAACATCACATACAAGGCCACCAGCATCGACACTGCTGCGGTGATCGCCACGTAGTGCGCCGGCGCCGTCTGGCCCGCACGCTCGGCCAGCAGATCGATCAGCGCCGCCGTGCTCGCACCGAAAATCGCATAAGCCACGTTATAGGCGAACGACAGGCCCGAATAGCGGATCGCCGGCGGAAATGCCGCCACCATCAGGCTGGGGATCACGCCAACCGCACCGACCAGAAACCCCACCACGGGATACCAGGTCAGGAAATGGGTGCCACCAGCCGCCAGGTCGCCATACAGGCCATAAGTGCCCAGCAACAACCCCAGCGAACCGATCATCAAGGCCCAGGCCACGCCAATGCGATCGACCAGCCAGCCATAGAAAATGCAGCCGATAGCAAGGCAGAACGCGGCCAGGCTGTTGCCCAGCGAGACGTCTTCCTGCGCGATATGGAACGGCTTCTGCACCAGATTCGGCAACATCAGGATCAGCACGAGGATCGCCGCCGTCAGCATCCATGTGGTCAGCATCGAGATGGCCACGCCGCCCAGGTGGCCGCGCAGCACATTGCGCAGAGGCATCTCGCGACTCAGTTCCTTGCTCTCGCGCATCGCCGCGAACACCGGCGTTTCACGCAGCCAACGACGCAGCCAGACCGCGACGAAGCCAAAAATGCCGCCGATGATGAATGGCACGCGCCAACCCCAGTCCAGCATCTGTTCCGGCGTCAACTCGTGGTGCAGCCATGCAGCCACCAGCGAACCGATCAGGATGCCGATGGTCAGGCCCGAGGTCAGGCTGCCGCAGGCAAAACCGACCCGTCCCGGCGGGGCATGTTCGGCCACGAACACCCATGCGCCAGGCACTTCGCCGCCGATCGCCACGCCCTGGGTAATCCGCAGCAAGAGCAGCAGGATCGGTGCGGCGATACCAATCTGGGCATAGACGGGCAACAAGCCGATCGCCAACGTGGGTAGTGCCATCAGAAAGACACTGAGGGTGAACATCTTCTTGCGACCGGAGCGGTCGCCGAAATGCGCCATGACGATGCCGCCGAGCGGCCGCGCCAGATAACCCGCAGCAAAAATGCCGTAGACCTGCAGCTTGGCCAGCCAGGGCGCCGTGCCCGGCGGAAAAAACAGATGGCCAAGCTGGGCCGCCACAAACAGGAACACGACGAAGTCGTAGAACTCCAACGCACCGCCAAGCGCCGCAAGAAACAGCGTCTTGATATCGGCTCGGCTCAGCGGCTTGGAAGAAACCACGTCGGGCGGCAAAGGTGTTGCGGCTTGCATCGGACAAATCCTAAAGAAAGACCCGGAGGGCGAAGATACACTACTAGCTGACGTGACAGCCTTCACTCCCTGCCGACTTTTGTTAGCCTAGCGCGGCCTCCTAGGGAGCCGTGCTGGAGGAACGCAGTCATAGGGCATTACGCCCGCATTCCATATCGCTCGTTGCCAAGGAGAGAATCGATGAGTATGGGCAAGCGTTTGACCGCCGAATTTTTCGGCACGTTCTGGTTGGTCTTCGGCGGTTGTGGCAGCGCGGTACTTGCTGCAGCCTTTCCTGAACTGGGTATCGGCTTTGCCGGCGTCGCGCTGGCGTTCGGCCTGACGGTGGTCACTATGGCCTACGCCGTCGGGCATATCTCCGGAGCACACTTCAACCCGGCGGTAACGGTGGGTCTTTGGACCGGCAGTCGTTTCCCGGCCAAGGATGTGGTGCCATACATCATTGCGCAGGTTATCGGCGGTATTGCTGCCGGCGCCGTGTTGTATCTCATCGCCAGCGGCAAGCCCGGCTTCGACGCCGCGGCAAGCGGGTTCGCATCGAACGGGTACGGCGAACATTCGCCGGGTGGTTTTTCGATGCAGTCGGCCATCGTTGCCGAATTCGTGCTGACGGCGTTTTTCCTGATCGTCATTAACGGCACAACACATAAGCTAGCACCGACCGGCTTTGCACCACTGGCAATCGGCCTGACCTTGACGCTGATCCATCTGATCAGCATCCCGGTGACCAATACCTCGGTCAATCCGGCACGCAGCACCGGCGTGGCGGTATTCCAGGGCGGCTGGGCACTGGGGCAACTGTGGTTGTTCTGGGTTGTGCCACTGATCGGTGGCGCCGTGGGCGGCCTGATTTATCGCAGCCTGCTGGAAGACAAGAAAGCCTGAGTGGTTGGCTTCACGGAACGGCCCGCATCGTCTCGATGCGGGCCGTTGTCGTTATTGTTCGTACAGTTCGATCGGCAGGTCGTCGGGATCGGCAAAAAAGGTGAAGCGCCGGTCCGTATATTCGTCGACACGAATCGGTTCGCATGTAACGCCCAGCTGTTGCAGGCGATGTACCGCCGCGTCGATATCGTCCACGGCAAACGCCAGATGACGCAGCCCCTGCGCCTCCGGGCGCGACGGCCGCGGCGGTGGCGAAGGAAACGAGAACAACTCCAGGGCTACGCCCGGGCTCACTTCCAGGTCACATTTCCACGACTGCCGCGCTTCGCGATACACCTCCCGCACAATGCGCAGGCCGAGCGTCTTGCTATAGAAATCGCGCGAGCGCTCGTAATCGGAACAGATAAGCGCGACATGGTGAATGGCTTTCAATAGGGGTTGGGACATCTCAAGCCTCTGAGAAAGGAAATGCCAGCACGTCGGCAATCGCATCACTGCCTGCAAGGCACATCAACAGACGCTCGACGCCTAGCGCAACACCGGCGCAATCGGGCATGCGATCGAGCACGGCAAGCAGGCGGTCATCGACAGGTACCTCTCGCTGGCCACGTATACGGCGCAAGGCATTGTCACGCTCGAAACGGGCGCGCTGTTCCGCAGCGTCGTTGAGTTCGTGATAACCGTTGGCCAGTTCGTACTTACCCAGATACAACTCGAAGCGTTCGGCCATGGGTGGATCGCCGGCGCGAATTTTTGCCAATGCGCATTGGCTGGCCGGGTAGTCGTGAATCACCGTGATGCGGTCGATGGGGAATGCCGGTTGCAGCACATGCGTGATCAGCAGGTCGAGCCAGTCATCGCGGTTCAACCCTTCCGGGTCGATTCCATAGGGGGCAAGCGGCTCGCGCAGGGCATCGATCGGTGCATGCAGCGGATCGAGCAGGAGTTCGTCGAGGAAAAGCTGGCGGTAGTTTTCGACGACGACTTCGGCGCGGCGCCCGGCCATGGTCAGCGCCGCTTCCACTAGCGCGACAGTTTCCTGCATCAGGCGCCGATGATCCCAGCCGATGCGGTACCACTCCAGCATCGAAAACTCGGGGTTGTGACGCCCCCCTGCTTCGGCGTTGCGGAACACCCGGCCGAGTTCGTAGCAGTCGCCGACGCCCGCGGCGAGCAGGCGTTTCAGAGGGAATTCGGGCGACGTGCGCAGCCAACGCTCGCGCGCGCCTGCATCGACGTGGCCGCTGAATGTGGTGCTGAAGCTTTCGATATTTGGATCGGTATTGCCCGCGGCCGAAAGGATCGGGGTTTCCACTTCCAGCACGTTGCGTTCGGCGAAGAACTTGCGAATGAGGGTGTAGAGGTTGGCGCGCAGATAGAGGGCTTGCGCGTGGGTGGCTGGCAATGGGATTACGGGGGGCATGGGGAAAGTATGGCTGGATGGTGCTTAAAATTTAAGAGCACCCCCTCACCCCAACCCTCTCCCCCGGCGAAGCCAGGGGAGAGGGGGCAAAGCGTGCGACGCTGGAGTTGTCTCAGTCAGCCCTCCCCAGCAAAGCCAGAGAAGAGCGAGCAAAGCGCGCAACGCTGGAGTATCGCCTCAGTCAGCTCCCTCTCCCCGGCAAAACCAGAGAAGAGCGAGCAAAGCGTGCAACGCTGGAGTGTTGCCTCAGTCAGCTCCCTCTCCCCCGGCTTCGCCGGGGGAGAGGGTTGGGGTGAGGGGGAAGCTCTTGCTTCAATGCGCGCCAGATCACGTCCAGCACGGCATCCGTTCTTAGCAGCACATCATCATTCCAGAACCGCAACACACGATATCCAGCCTTTTCCAGCTCGCCAGTGCGGCGCTGGTCGTATGCGATCTGCTCCAAGTGCTGACCACCATCCAGCTCAACGACCAACCTATGCTTGAAGCAACTGAAATCGACGATAAAACCTTCAATTCTATGCTGCCGACGAAACCGGCAACCAAGCTGGCCACCACGAAGGCGATACCAGAGCTTGTTCTCTGCATCGGTTGCATGTTGGCGAAGCGACTTGACGCGATCCATAAAAACCCAGGGCACAAAGACATCCCTCAAGGCTTCTACATTCGGGACAAGGTCTAAAGCATCGGCCCCCAATAAAGCACGTAAGCCCTATCCGTGCTTCTCCAGCAACGCCACCAGCGCAGCCTCATCCCACACCTCCACGCCCAGCTCCTGCGCCTTGTCCAACTTCGAACCGGCCGCCTCACCTGCGACGACAAAACTAGTCTTCTTGGAGACAGAGCCGGCCACCTTTGCGCCCAGCGCTTCCAGGCGCTCCTTGGCATCCTCGCGGCTGAGCGATGACAGCGTGCCGGTCAGTACGATGGTCTGGCCCTCCAGCGGCGCACTTTCCGCGGCGGCATGCTTAGGTATCGCATCGAGCAGGCGATGCATGGCTGCTTCCGCTTCGCGCAGTGGGCCTAGCGATGCCTCATCGGAAAGGTATGCCTCAAGGCCGGAAGCCGCCGCCTGCGGCAGTCCGGCGACGATCCAATGGGCCGGGCCGGCGGCGATTAACTTGTCCAGCGTGGGGTGATGCTCCGCCAGCAAACGCGTGCTCTTGGGGCCCAGCTTGCTGATCTTGGCGTTATCGAGCAACACCGAGAGGCTCAGCGCCTTGCGCAGCTTCGGCGATGGCGCGCTTTCGTCGCTGAACACGATACCGGCGGCCAGCAAGGCGTCGACAACCTGCTGATTGCCTTCCTGCGCGAAAAATCCGGCAATGGAGTTGGCCACCTCGCCGCCGATATCCGGCAACACGAGCAACACCGGCTCAGGCATGGCACGGATGATATCCAGGCGGCCCAACCACGATGCTAGCGTCTTGGCCGTGCTCTCGCCGATGTGCATGATGCCCAACCCGTAAAGAAAGCGCGGCAAAGTGGTGTGTTTGCTGGCCTCGATCGCCTCGATCAGGTTTTCTGCCCATTTGGTGGCGATCTTGCCCGCCTTGACGGTTTCCGGCGTGCTGCCGTCACGCTCGTCGGCGCGACGTTTCATTTCAAGGAAATCGTCGAGGGTAAGCTTGTACAGGTCGGCCGGCGTGTGCACGTAACCGAAGTCGACCAGGGCGTCGACAAAGCGCTCGCCAATGCCCTCGATATCCATCGCTCGACGCGCAGCGAAATGAATCATGGCTTCCTTGCGCTGCGCTGCGCAGATCAAGCCGCCCGAACAACGCCACGCAGCCGCACCTTCTTCACGCAACAGCGCCGAATCGCAGATCGGGCAATGCGTCGGCATCTGCCAGGGCTTGGTGTGCTTGGGGCGACTCTCGGGAACGACACGCACGACTTCGGGGATGACGTCGCCGGCACGACGCACGATCACTGTATCGCCCACTCGCACATCCAGGCGCGCTATCTGGTCGGCATTGTGCAGCGTGGCATTGGTCACGGTGACGCCTCCCACCTGCACCGGCGCCAGGCGCGCGATGGGTGTGGCCGCACCGGTGCGACCGATATTAATTTCGATCGCCTCCACCGTGGTGCTCTGCTCCTGTGCGGGAAATTTATGCGCGATCGCCCAACGCGGTGCGCGCGACACGAAACCCATCTCGCGCTGGCCCGCGTAGTCGTCGAGCTTATAGACCACGCCATCGATGTCGTACGGCAGGCTGTCGCGCTTGGCACCGATGCGCTGGAAGTACTTGATCAGCCCATCGAAGCCCTTGGCCGTGCTGACCTCCGGCGAAACAGGAAATCCCCATTCGCGCAGCAGCTTGAGCGTTTCCGAATGGGTGGGCGGCAACGTGGCGCCCTCGACCACGCCGACGGCGTAGGCAAAGAAACTGAGCTTGCGCCGTGCGGTCACGGCCGGATCGTGCTGACGCAAGGAACCGGCCGCACCATTGCGCGGGTTGGCCAGCGGCTTCTCGCCGCTGGTGCGCGCACGTTCGTTGAAGGCTTCGAAGTCCTTGTGCAGCATGATCACTTCACCGCGCACTTCGAGCACGCGTGGCCAGCCTTCGCCACGCAGCCGCAACGGAATTGCGCGTACGGTGCGCAGGTTGGCGCTTACGTCTTCGCCGGTTTCGCCATCGCCTCGGGTTGCACCCTGTACGAATACGCCGCCTTCATAGCGCAGGCTGATCGCCAGACCATCGAGCTTGGGCTCGACCGAAAACACCGGATCGCGTCGATCAAGAGTCTGCTCGATGCGCCGCTCGAACTCGGCAACCTCGTGGAAGCGTTCGCGCGTGGTCTCACCGGCCTGTTCGAAGGCGTTACTCAGCGACAGCATCGGTATGGCGTGGCGCACTTCGGCGAAGCCGCCTTGCGCACGGGCGCCGACCTTGCGAGTGGGTGAGTCGGAGACCGCCAGTTCGGGGTGCGCCGCTTCCAGCGCCTCGAGCTCGCGCATCAGGGCATCGTACTGCGCGTCGGGGATCTCCGGATCGTCGAGCACGTGGTAGCGATAATTGGCGTGTTCGAGCTGCGCCCGCAGGTCGGCGGCTCGGGTCTTGGCGTTGGGTTGGCTCATGCGATGGTCCTCATGCCACCGAAGTTTAGCGAGTTGACGCCTATCGTCACATGGTGGCGACGCGAAGGTCCGTGGCAAGCGGCAGGGGCGGACGCTACCATGCAGCGATGGATACCGACGCATCGCTGCATCTGGAAGACGACGAAGTGGCCATTGGCCTGCCGCTGGTGCTGCGCGGCAAGCGCAGCGCGACCCTGTTCGCCATGCTGCTGTTTGCAGTCATGACCGCCGCGGCGATCTGGATCTATCGTGACGAGGGTGGCTGGGGCGCCCTGGCGTGCGCGGGCCTGTTCGGGCTCCTTGCCGCGCTGAGCCTGCTGGGTACGATCGTGCCGCCCTCGCTGCGCGTCGACGAAGAAGGGTTCTCGGTCAGCAGCGCGCTGCGCAAAGGCGTTTCGCGCCGGTGGACGGACATCGAATCGATCGGCCTGCAAAACGTCAATCACCAGCCCAGCATCGTGTATCAGGTCAAGCCCGGCGTGCACCGGGTACGCGTGCCGGGCGGCTATATGCTGCCCTCCCGCTTCGAGATCCCGGCAGCAGTGCTCGCGCAGATGATGGAAGCCTGCCGCAAACAATTCGGCGAGAACAGCGGCCAGAGCCGTTGAGAGTCGCTCAGCGGTGCAGGTCGCCGGCCGATTCAGGCTGGTAGCCGATCTCAAGTACACGCAGGTGGCGCTCACGGCTGTCCGGAGTCGGCCAGTCGATATGCTGGCCTTTGGCCAAGCCCAGCAAGGCACTGCCCACGGGTGCCAGGACCGATACCGTGCCAAGGGCTCCTGCCGCATTCGGATAGACCAGGGTCACCGTCGTCGATTCGCCGGTAGCTTCGTCTTCGAACGTCACGCGTGAATTCATGGTCACGATATCCGCCGGCATCGCAGCGGGCTCGATGACCTCGGCACGGGCCAGTTCCGACGCAAGCATGTCGTGGCGCTCGGCCTCGGCAGGCGGCATCTTGTCCAGCAGGGCTTCGAGGCGCTTCAGATCGAGGCTGGACAACAGAATCGGTGGTTTGGAAATAGTCATGGGGTGCTTTTAATCCTTTAAGCGTGGTGTCGGCGCGATGATGTCCGCGCGCGTGGCGTTCTCCGGCCACGATGAAAAGCGACTGACTTTGGTTGCGCTATCGCAAAAAATCAAGCTGCCACAGCAGCTATCATAGGCGGGTCATGTCAGATGAAACCACCGCCCCCGCTGCGGAACTCCCGGCCTCTGCGCCTGCTGCCGTCGCCGCCAGCACGCCTCCCGGCGCCACCCCCGTACCTCCCGGCCGTAACGACTATGCCAGCCATCGAGGATTGATCTGGCTGGTTGCCGCGGCTTTCTTCATGCAGGCGCTCGATTCGACCATCGTCAACACGGCGGTTCCCGCGATGGCCGATGCCCTGAAGGTCACGCCACTGGGCATGCGCACCGCACTGACCAGTTACGTGTTGACGCTGGCGATCTTTATTCCCGCCAGCCCATGGCTATGCGACCGCTTCGGTACGCGCCGCGTGTTTTCCGTAGCCATTGCCGTATTCACCATCGGGTCCCTGCTATGCGGCATTGCGCAGTCCCTGCACCAGTTGGTTGGCGCGCGCGTATTGCAAGGCCTGGGCGGCGCCGCGCTGATGCCGGTGGGCCGCTATGTCCTGGTTCGCAGCATCGACAAACGGGATTTCGTCCGCTCGATGAGCACGGTAGCCACGGTCGGGCTGCTGGGTTCGGTACTCGGCCCGCTACTCGGTGGCGCGCTGGCGGAATACGCTTCATGGCGCATGATTTTCCTGATCAACGTACCGGTGGGCATCGCCGGCATGTGGATGAACCGCCAATACATGCCTGACTACCGGCTCGACCACGCACATCGCTTCGACTTGTTCGGCTTTCTGCTGTTTGCCGCTGCGTCGGCCATGCTGCTGACCGCCTCGGAGCTGGCCGGCGAAGCCGGACAATGGCCGAAGATCGGCCTGAGCGCGCTGCTCGCGGTAGCCTTCGGAGCCACCTATGTGTGGCATAGCCGGCGCACCGAGTATCCGGTGCAGGACCTGGCGTTGCTGCGTATCCGCAATGTGTGGGTGGCATTGGCCGGTAATTTGTTCACCCGACTTGGCGTGTCGGGCATGTTTCTGCTCGTCGTGTTGTTCCTGCAGGTCGGCTGCGGTTGGTCGCCCCTGATGGCCGGCTTGATGATGGTGCCGCAGGCAGTCGGCTCGATCAGTGCAAAGTGGGCGATCAACCGTTTGTTGATCCTCATGGGTTATCGCCGGCTGCTGCTGTCCAACACCCTGATCGTCGCCGTATTGCTGGCCTCGTTCGCCCTGCTCGGCCGCGGCTCGCCGATGTGGGTGATTGCGCTGATGATGTTCTTTTACGGTGCTTTCATGGGGTTGCAGTACACGGCGATGAATACGCTGGTGTATCAGGACCTGGACGTGAAGTACGCCTCGATGGCCTCCTCCATGGCCTCGACTGCACAATATCTGTCGATGAGCTTCGGCATTGCGCTTGCGTCGCTGCTGATGGAGGCCTTGTTGCAAGGACACGCGCACGACGACTACGTGGCCGCCTTTCGCTGGACGGTGATCCTGCTGGCCGTCATTACCGCAGCCGCAAGCCAGATCTTCGCCCGATTGAAAAAAGACCGTGGGAGAGCTGCCAAGAGCGCTTCTTAGCAGCACGACATGAAAAGAGCATGTACGATTCAGCCTCATGGACTGAATCGAAGAATCCTGCGATGCACGCTGCCGACATTCTGCTGACCCTTTTTATCGTGTTTCTTGCCGCGCAGATCGGCGGTGAAATCGCGCAACGACTGAAACTGCCCGGGGTGGTCGGCGAAATTGCCGCTGGTTGCGTGATCGGGCCATCGTTGCTGGGTTGGATCAAGCCCGAAGAAATCCTCGCCGGCACGCCGCTCGATGTGCTCGCCGAAATCGGTGTCGTGCTGTTGTTGTTCTCCGTCGGCCTGGAAACGCGCCTGGAAGACCTCAAGCGGGTGGGAAAGTCGGCTGTACTGGTCGGCGTCCTCGGCGTATTGATTCCTTTCGGTATGGGCAGCCTGTGGGCGCATGGCTCGGGCTTTGACTGGGGCAAGTCGCTGTTTGTCGCAGCCGCATTCGTCGCCACCTCCGCCGGCATTACCGCGCGGGTGTTGCAGGAGCTTGGCGTGCTGCAGCGGACCGAGAGCAAAGTGATTCTCGGCGCCGCGGTGATCGACGACATCCTCGCCATGTTGCTGCTGGGCGTGGTGACATCGCTGCAGGGCGGCGAAGGCTTCAACATCGGCCATCTGCTGATGGTGCTCGCCGGTGCGATCGGCTTTATCGCCGTCATCGGCCTGGGTGGCGCCAAGGTCATGCGTTGGAACTCGACCTGGCTGGATCGCCCGACCAATCCACAATCGCCATTGTTGATCGTGCTGGCGCTATGCCTGGGGTTGGCCTATCTCTCCACGCTGTTCGGCCTGGCAGCGATCATTGGCGCCTTCCTGGCCGGCATGATCGCTTCGGAGACGCGTCAGCAGCACACCCTGGAAAAGCAGGTCCAGCCCCTGCTCGCCTTGCTGACACCGTTCTTCTTCGTGATCACCGGCAGCAAGATCGACCTGCACCAGTTGGCCAATGCCGAAGCCTTATGGATGCTTGCGATCGTCACGGTGATCGCCATCATCTCCAAACTGCTCGGCGGCTATCTGGGCGCACTCTCGCTAGGCCAGCGTGGCGCGGTGATTGTCGGTTTCGGCATGGTGCCGCGCGGCGAGGTGGGCGTGGTGATCGCCAGCCTCGGCCTGACCGCGGGCGTGTTCAACGATCGCATCTACGCCATCATCGTAGCGATGTCGCTGCTCACCGCCATGGTTACACCGCCCGTATTGGCGATATTGCTGAAGCGTCAGGACAAGGTACAGACGCCCGACGTAGCAGGCTGATTGAAGCCCGGATTGATTCAGCGCATCGCCTGATACGCGCTCAGCGCCTCCTGGCGCGACGAGGACAGGTCGATCATCGGCGCCGGGTAGCCGGTGCGCTTGAGCAGGCCTGGATCCTTCCACGGTTCATACAGCAGCTTGTCCGATGCCTCGGCGAGTTCAGGCAACCATCGTCGTAGATAGACGCCGGTCGGGTCGAATTTCTGCGCCTGCGTCACCGGGTTGAACACGCGAAAATAAGGGGCCGCATCCGCGCCGGAACCGGCCACCCACTGCCATCCCATCGTGTTGTTGGCCAGGTCGGCATCGACCAGTGTGTCCCAGAACCAGCGTGCACCTTGCTGCCAGTGCTGACGCAGGTTCTTGGTCAGGAAGCTGGCCACGATCATGCGCACGCGGTTATGCATCCAGCCGGTATGCCACAACTCGCGCATGCCCGCATCGACCAGTGGGATGCCGGTTTGCCCTTGCTGCCACCGCTTGAGTTGCGCCTGGCTGCCGCGCGCCCAGCTGAAGCGATCGAAGCTGGCGTTGAAGTTGTTCTTGGGCGTATCCGGAAAATGGTACAGCAGGTGATGGGCGAACTCTCGCCAGCCCAGCTGGCGCAAGTAAGGCTCCAGATCGGGACGCCGCTTGAGATCACGCCGCTGTGCGCCGGCATGTAACGCGTGATGAATCTGCCGGGGTGAAATTTCACCAAAGTGAAGATGCGGAGACAGGCGTGAAGTGCCGTGGCGCGATGGCATATCGCGCGCGGTCGCGTAGTCGCCCAAAGCATCGTCGCCAAAGAGTTCCAGCATCGACAGTGCACCGGCCTCGCCCGGCGTCCAGGCTTGTTGCATGCCCTGATCCCACGCAATACGAGGTAGCAGATCCAGCGCATCGATCGTCAGGCTGTCGGCTATTTTCGCTGCGCGTAACGGCGAGGGCACGGGCAGCGGGGTTTCCAACGTCACCTGCGGACGCAAGTTCCGCCAAAAGGGCGTAAACACACGATAAGGCTGCGCCTGCTGGGTGGCGATCTGCCAGGGCTCGCGCCACAAGGCCGCGTTGAAGCTGTGTACCTCGATTCCTTCGGCTCGCAAGACTTTCTTGATATGTGAGTCACGTGCAATCGACGCCGGTTCATATAAACGGTTCCAGTAGACCGCGCTTGCGCCGCTACGGTGAATCGTCTCACGCAAGACTGATAGCGATTCACCACTGCCGATATGTAGATCGGCACGGTGCTTTCGCAACGCCATCTTTAACGATGCCAATGAATGATGCAGCCACCAGCGACCGGCTGCTCCCGCCGCCCAGTCCCCTTCTTCCCCCGGCGCGTGGATATACAGCGGCAAGACGCGTTCATGTGAGGACGCAGCCGCATGCAGCGCAGGATGATCGGCAAGGCGAAGGTCGCGGCGAAACCAGACGATGGCAGTAGTCATCGGTGCAGTGTAACGACGTCGGACGGTGTCGTTGCAATTCTTAAAAACAGGGCCAGAGAATGACGGAGTCGAACCAATGACTGAACGTGAAGAAACCTCCAGTAAGCCTTTACGCGGTTTCGCCCGACTGAATGCCGAGCAACGCGCACAGATCGCCCGCAGAGGTGGTCTGGCGGCCCATGCGAGTGGTCACGCACACGAATTCGACACGAAAGAAGCACGTCAGGCCGGGCATAAGGGTGGTGAAGCTGTCAGCGCCAATCGCCAGCATATGGCCGAAATCGGCCGCAAGGGCGGCAAAGGACGGCGAAAACGCGTGGAGAACTGATTCTCAGCCATGTGAAAGGAGGTGTCCCATGCTCAAACCCGGTGCTGTTGGACTGACTCTTTTTACCCTTGTGCTGGCAGGTTCGTCGCTATGGGCTGTAACACCCATAGCGACCGCCCAGGTAAACCATGCCAGTGATATGGCAACGCACGGCGTAGGTAACGGCGACCGGCAGTTTCTGCAGCAGGCCGCCGATGATGGGGCCGCGGAGGTGTCTTTCGCCCAATTGGCACTCAAGCAAGCCAAATCGCAGCAGGTGCGGCAATTGGCCCAGCAGTTGCTGGATGACCATATGCAAGTCAACCGCGAACTGGTGATATTGGCGAACCTCAAGCAAGATGCGCAGCCGGCGAACCCACCGTCGGCAGCAAACGAGGCACAGCAGCAATTGCAGGCACTGCACGGCGATGATTTCGACCGTGCTTATGTCACCGACATGGTGCAATCGCACCAACGCGCCGTGGAGCTGTTCTCCAAAGCGGCACGCAACAGCACCGATCCCGATATCCGGCACTTCGCGCAAACCAAACTACCGATCTTGCAGCACCATCTGACACTGGCGCGAGAGCTTGCCGATCATGATCAACAGCCCGTAGCGACCGGTACATAGAGCACTCAGGCAGCCGGTGGCGCACATACCATGCGCGCCACCGGCTGCAGCATCTATTCGCGTGGCTTGGCGGGAACAAAAGGCGACACCGGATCGCTGGCCGGGAAGGTCTCTTCCAGCGATTGATCCTGGTTCTGGCTCTCCTTGCGCTTGCGCTCCTCGCGCTGCTCAGGGGTTTCCTTGCCGGTGCCGGGATGATCGTGATGATGATGGGAGTCTTTGCGATCGTGGCTGCTCATATGCCTTCCTCATGCCGTGGTGATGGCAGCCTGCGGCAAAACAGGTGAAGGGGAGATATGCGATGTCGGGTGAGCAAGCGCCAGCGACAAGGGCTTGAGGACAAGGGCTCGACGCGAACGCAACGATCTACGAGCAACGATGCAGTTACCAGGACCCATGAGGTGCACGACGTGACCGAGTACGCCCATCTCCCCAATGAGATTCCGCCGCCCAGCCCGCCGGCGCCACTACCGCCGAACATGCCGCCGGAGCCGGGACCGGCGCCGGGTCCTCCGCAGCCCGAACTACCCCCTGAGATTCCACCCGACCTGCCGCCGGAAGCGCCTCCGCCTTCCGAGCCGCCCATGCCAGGCCCGGGTGAACCACCTCCGGTAGGCGACCCCATTCCACCCGTACACTGAACTGACGAGGCGAAACAACTGCCATGCCATCGAACGAAGAACAGGCGCGATGCCTGCATACCATACGCGAACGGCTGGAAAACAATCCGGATGTTCGAGGCAAAGACCTCGAAGTATCGATCGAGAACGGAGTCGTCGTACTCGCCGGCGCGGTGGCGACTCAGCAGATCAAGGATGACGTCGAAGCACTGGTGCGCGTCTGTGGCGGCGCGACCATCAAGGAAATCCAGAATCGCTTGAACGTGGAATACGCCGAAACCGATTTCTCACATTGATGCAGTGGCTCGGCTACGCCTGATGCCAATGCTACGTGCCCTCTTCCGCGCCATCGCTATCGATCAGCAACCAGCGGCAACGTAGTGGCTCCAACATCCGGATAAGCACCTTGGGCGTAAAAGGCTTCACCGTGCCTGCCGCATGGGCCACACGCGCCTGGGTGAACTCGTGCAGCTCCCGGTCATGCTCGAAAATGACGATGAATGGCAAAAGGTCCGGCTGGCGTGTATCACGCCAGTTGGAAAGAAGCTTCCATGCGCTGCTCTCTACGATCGCAACCGCGATATGCGGCTCACCGCCATGCTGTCCTCCAGACAGCATGGCGATAAGCGCATCGGCGGAGTCGTAACGAAGAATCGGATTGCGCATGCCTGCGTTTCGCAGACCGGCTTCGATGATATCCGCATCAACGGCATCCGATTGCACCACAGCGATGGTTGGCAACGTAGAAGTCATGGTCGAAACCACCAACTTAGATGACTCCCAACAACAACAGCACCAACACGATGATCAGCACCAGGCCCAGGCCACCGCTGGGGTAATAACCCCATCCACGGCTATAAGGCCACGCCGGGACTGCACCGATCAGCAAAATCACAATCACGATCAGCAGAATCAGTGACATTTTTGTCTCCTTCGATGGCTAAACAGCACAACTTGCACAAAAGAATTGGCTACCTTATTGCGCCTCCACCATGCAGCTTTCATCGTCAATAGGGTGTCCAGATTTCGCGCGTGGCTCGTCACGGAGAACACGTCGCATGGCAAAGCCATCGCGCCGAATTCACCTCTCGATCTACCGGTTAAACGCAGCACGCCTCTTTGGCGTCAATCACGACGAGAGTGCGTTTTCTTCATGTGCTGTTCCCTACCCGCCATCGCTTTCCGGAAAGGAAAGCTTGGACAGGTCCTGGCGCGCCTGGTCGAAACCGTCCCAGGGATCGGTGCGCAGGCGAGCCAGCCGCTTGGGCAACGAATGAATATCGAACTGGGCGCCGCTCTTCAACTTGGCCAGCTCCTCCCAGCGCAGCGGTACCGCCACCGGAGCACCGGGGCGGGCGCGCAACGAATACGACGCCACAGCGGTCGCGCCACGCGCATTGCGCAGATAGTCCAGGAAAATCAGTCCACGACGCTTGGTCTTGCTTGCCACGGCGATAAATTCGTCTGGATAGGTCTTTGCCAGCGTATCGGCGAAGCTGTGCGCGAACGATTTGACCGTGTCCCAGTTGCAAGCCGGCTTCAACGGCACGACGACATGCAGCCCCTTGCCGCCGGTCGTTCTCACAAATGAAACCAGGCCCAGCTTGCCGAGCAACGAGCGCACGCAGCGCGCGCCCTGCACGACCCGCTGCCAACTGACATCGGCGGCAGGATCCAGGTCGAAAATCATCTGCGTGGCGTGCTCGGGATCGTCTACCGTTGATCCCCACGGATGAAACTCGATCGCGCCGAACTGCACCATCTCGATAACCGCATCGGCGGTATCCGGGTATAGGTAATCTCCCTGCCGCCCGGACTCCTCCTTCAGGCGCGCACTTGGCGTGTGCTTGAGCCCTTCGACCACGTGCTTCTGGAAAAAGCAGCTATCACCAATCCCCGAGGGGCAGCGGATCACTGACGTCGGGCGGCCCTCGACTCCTGGCAAAAAGTGCTTCATCACTGCCTGGTAGTAGTCGGCGACGTCCTGCTTGGAGATTCCCTCGCCGGGGAAGACCTCGCGCTCCGGATGGGTGATGGTGATTGCATCGGTGGGAATGGCCGATGCCTTGCTTGAGCGCGCCGTCTTTTTTGCGGCGGCGGTCTTGGGCTGCGCCATGTCGGTATTCCTTCGCTTGCGGGTTGAAGATGCCTTGTCACCACGCCGCAGATCTTCCGGCGCCTTATCCAGCCGCATCGTTTTCAATGATGGCTGACGCAGCAACCCGTGGTTGCCGATACCGCGAAAATACACTTCGACCACGGTGCCCGGCTTGATCCAGTGAGCGCCACGCAGCAAGGGATCAATGGTCGACTCGTGCACCGGCGGCTTTTTCAAGGTCGACTTTTGCATACTCTTGACGAGTTTTCGCAGTTGCTCATCCTTGAACCCGGTGCCGACGCGGCCGGCAAAGTCCCACCCCCCGTCGCTCGCTGGACGTGCCAGCAATAGCGAGCCGAAGCCCACCCTCGATCCTTTCGCCGCGGTATAGCCGACCACCGCAAACTCGTCGCTGGTCAAGCGCTTGATCTTTTTCCAATCGTCACCGCGACCGGCGTGATAGGCCGCATCCATACGCTTTGAAATGATGCCTTCCAGTTCGCGCTGTACGGCCAACTCAAAAAATGCCTCGCCGTCACCCACGGCATGTGCGCTATAGAGCAGCTGTTCGTTGTGCGCCCCGTGCAGCAACGACTCCAGCAATCCCTTCCTTTCGACCAGTGGAACACGGGTCAGGTCGTAACCCTCCAGGTGCACGATATCGAACAGTACATAACGCAGTTCGGCGTCGGCTTCGCCCGAAAGTGTTTTCTGCAACAGGCCGAAGTCGCTTCGCCCCTGGTCATCCAACGCAATCAACTCACCATCGAAGCGAGCCGCATGCAACCCCAATGCAGTCAGCGCTGCGCGGATGCCGGGCACACGCTCGTTCCAGTCGATCTCGTTGCGCGACCACAGTTGCACCTTGCCCTTGGCGATGCAGGCCAGGAGTCGATAGCCATCCCACTTGACCTCATGTAGCCATGAGTCCCCGCGCGGTGGCTGGTCAGCGAGACGAGTCAACTGTGGTGGAAAGAAACTCGTATCGATGGCTTGTTTGCGCGCACCGCCGAGCTTGGCCACTCGACGCTGCAAGACTGCCGCGGAGACTTTTCTCGGTTTGGCGCCGGATCTCAACGCTGGCGCCTTCTTTGTCGATGCTTTTTTGGCCGGTGCTTCTTTTATCGAAGCTTCTTTTATCGAGGCGTCTCTTATCGGAGATTTAGCAGCGGCCTTTGCCGTGGAAGCCTTCATACGTTCATTGAGCAAATCATCGGCCTCGATGTCGCCGGCAAACTTGTCGTCCCCTTTGATCAGGAACCAGGCCGGCTGGCGCTCCTGGCGATGGCTGCGTACCAGATGCCAGTGCCCCTTCAGGCGACGCCCGAACAACTCAAAACTGAGGTGGCCTTTTTTTAGCTGAGCGAGCGGATTCCCATCGGGGTTCCAATGGCCTCGGTCAAAGCGATCGACATGTCCAGCACCGTAGTGCCCTTCGGGGATGTCGCCCTCAAAGCCTGCGTAGTCGAGCGGGTGATCCTCCACCTCTACGGCCAGCCTCTTGACCTTCGGATCGAAGCTCGGCCCCTTGGGCACTGCCCAGCTTTTCAATACTCCGCCGACCTGCAGGCGAAAATCGAAATGCCGGCGCCGAGCATGATGAAGTTGCACGACGAAAATCGGCTTCTCTGGCATGCCTTTGGCCGCCTTGCCACGCGGCTCGGCGGTATGGGCGAAATTGCGCTTGCGCTGATAATCGCGAAGACTCATGAGTCCTCTTGCCTGCCCTGTCGTCGGTATGCCAGAGCCTAGGCGCGGCGTCGTGACAGTCCCGTGCAACCTCGCGGCGCCTTCTCGTAACGGTCACATGTGCTTCACTCGCGAGGCGATCTGCTCTTGTTCCTGATAAAAGCACGGGAGTATCGCCATGGCTCGCCCGATCTGGTCCGGCACGCTTTCGTTTGGCTTGCTCAACGTGCCCGTTTCGCTCATGTCAGGCCAACGCGCCATGGACCTGCATTTCCGTATGCTGGACAGCCGCAACAAGTCACCCGTGCGCTATGAGCGCATTAATGCGGAGACTGGTGACGAGGTGCCGTGGAAAGACATCGTCAAGGCCTTTGAATACAAGAAAGGCAGCTACGTCGTGCTCAAGCCCGAAGACATCGCATCGGCAGCACCTGATAGCCACGAAGCGGTAGAGGTAGAGGCCTTCGTCGATAACGATGCCATCGGTCCGGAGTACTTCGAGAAACCGTACATACTCGTGCCCGGCAAAAAGGCCGAAAAGGGCTATGTCCTTCTACGCGAAATACTCAAGCGCACCAAAAAGATCGGCATCGCAAAAGTGGTGATCCGCACGCGCCAATACCTGTGTGCCGTGCAGCCCAAAGACGATGCATTGCTGTTACTTCTTATGCGCTACCCGCAGGAGCTGGTCGACGTCGAGGAGTATCGGCTTCCCTCGGGGCAACCGTCCAAATATCGCATTTCCCCCAAGGAAATGCAGATGGCCCAGACACTGATCGAATCGATGTCCGCGCCATGGAAGCCGTCCGACTACAAGGACGAATTTCGGAGCAAGCTGCAAAAGGTGATCGAGAAGCGGCTCAAGACCAAGGGTGTTGTTACGCCAGCCGTGGAAGAAGCCGAAACGGCCGACGAGAATGCCACTACCAATGTGGTCGACTTCATGTCGCTGCTGCAGAAGAGTTTGCAGAGCAAGCGCCGTACGCCGGCCAGGAAGGCTGCGAAAAAAGCGGCCAAGCGGGCGCCGGCCAAGAAAGCAACCGCTCGACGCAAACGGCAATAGGTCAGGTCATGCCAGGCCCCCTCACCTCGGGCTTTGCCGGAGATGAGGGTTCGGATCAGAGCGCCTTAGGCCTTTAACGAATATCCGCCGCAATGACTCCCTGGATCAGGGTCTTGCAATGTCCGCCTATCCAGGGTGTCTGACCGCGGTAATGCACGGTAATCATGCCATTGCGCTGCAACTTGGTGCCCTGCCTGGCGATGTACGATTCCTGGCCTGCCGCGATGCCCATCATGCCGTTCACCTCAAGCAGCCAGGCGATACAGCCATTGGCACTGCCGGTCACCGGGTCTTCGATCAACGAACCCTGCTCGACCAAAAAGGTACGGACTTCGATATCGGCCGACACACCCTGCCGATGCATCCCAAACACGGCGACGCCATGCAGCTCCGCACCATGCAACAAGGCCTGCAATGCAGTGACGTCAGGCACGACGTCCAAGCAGGCTCGTGCATCGGCCAGCCCCACCACCAGCCAGCGGTTTCCCATTTCCACCCGGGCTGGCATCAACTGGATGTGCCACGCTTCCGTGCCCAGTGCGGTAGCCAGTAACGGCCTTAGCGACTCGTCGAAGGCGTCGATCTGCACGGGCGGCGCCTGGAAAGCAAGCTGCCCATCCTCACCGATCTCGATCGGCACCAGGCCCACGCCGCAATGTTGCACGAGCCTTCCTGGCGTACGGGGCTGCAGGCCCGCTTCCAAGAGAGCATGGGCCGTACCTAGCGTGGGATGACCGGCAAACATGAACTCCTTGTCGGTCGTAAAAATACGCACCGAATAGTCCGCTTCCGGCACCGCCGCAGGCAGTACGAAGGTGGTCTCGGAGAGGTTTGTCCAACGCGCGATCGTCTGCATCGCCTCGTCGCTCAGTCCTTCTCCGTCCAGCACTACCGCCAAAGGGTTGCCCTTGAATGGCGTATTGGTAAATACATCGACTTGCTTGAATGGACGCTGCGGCATGTGGCCCGGCCAATGATGGGTCAAGTGACCAGTCTATAAGAACAACGGGGGTCCAAAGGGCCACCCGTTGCACCGGTCACCCGCCTGCCGCATGGTCCTCTCGCCTGAGGATGGGGGATTCTCGGACGGATCAGCCAGATCGATCCTGGCGATCGTGCTGAAGTGCCATCGTTGGCATGGCTCGGCTCCGAGCAACTGCTGGTCGCGGCAAACCGCAGCGAGGGTACGTTTACCGCCTTCCGGGATGAATCCTGAATTGCTCCTGCTTAGTATTCACGAGAAGCACCCCAAGCCGCTACAGCGGCTATGCCACGTTTCGACAGCGAGCACCGCACCCTCGTGCTGCAATTTCTGAACGCCCACATCGGCGATGCATCAGGCAGCCCAGTCGCCGTGCACTGAGTCTCAGTCGCCTGCCACGATCCGGTCGCGCCCCTTCTGCTTGGCCTGATACAGGCGCCGATCGACAGTGTCGATAAAGGCACGCATCTCGTCGTCGTGGCACGGAATGATCGTGCTGACGCCGAAACTCGCGGTCAGTATCTGGTCGACCTGGGATTCTTCATGCGGGATCTGCGCTTCGGCCAACATTTCCCTGCAACGCTCGGCAATTTTCATCGCCGATTTCGCACTGGTCTCCGGAAGAATAAACACGAATTCCTCGCCGCCGAAACGCGCCAGGAAATCGTGCGCCCGGGTGGCCGCCTTGCTCAGGATCGAGGCTACCTGCTTGAGGCAGTTGTCGCCCTGCAAATGGCCGTAGTGGTCGTTGTACTGCTTGAAGTAATCGATATCGAGCATGATCAGCGACATCGGCTGCTTGTTGCGCCGCGCGCTGCCCCACTCCAGGTCCATGATGAAATCGAAGCGGCGCCGATTGGCCACGCCCGTGAGGCCATCCTTGAAGGACATCTCCTCCAGCTCGCGTTGCAGCAATACGAGCTGCTCTTCGGTCTTCTTGCGCTCGCTGATATCGAACATGAAGCCGATCAACGAATCGACCGATCCATCTTCCTTGCGTACCACGTGCACCACATCGCGAATCCACACGTAGTCGCCGCCACTGGTCAATGCGCGGTAGTCGGCCTCGTGATCGATGCCTGCGATCGACTGTGCGACGCAGAAATCCACGACACGCTGGCGGTCTTCCTCGTGGATACGCGTAGCCCAATCGTCCACGGTCATCCAACTGCTCGGGTCCCAGCCCAGCAAATCGCCGATCTGCGGGCCAATATAAGCAAAACGCATGGTTGCCCAGTCGATTTTCCACGGGATCGCCCGGGTCGATTCCAGCAGGGTCTTATAGACGGCACCGTCCGTGGCCAGATTATCGATATCGGACATCGTGTACCTCAGAGCGAAGCGAGCGGCGAGTCTTCGCCACGGGTATCGAGCGCAGGATCAAAGGACCAGCGGCAGTTCACCGCGGCACGCGCCAGCAGTTCCAGCAGATGGGTTGGTTCGTCATAGACAATACGGATACCAGAGCGCAAGTCTTCGCGCATCAACCGGATCATTTCCTGGGTCAAACCGAGCGGAAAGACCTCGGCCGGACGCCCGGTGACTTCGGCAAGGCGTCCGGCAATCACTGGCGGATCGCTGACCACCGGACAGATACGGTAGCTATAGCCGGCGCGACCGATCGCCTCGGGTGGCAGATCCATGAACTGCCCCGGCACCTGCGCAAAGCTGCTAAGTGACAATCGGTAGGCATTGCTGCCCAAAATCGGCAGGTCCTCGGGCACCGGCCCTTCTTCGTCCAATACCTGCAGGCGGGTTGCCAGCGACCATAGCTGGTCGACCTGATAGGTTTGCTGCACGTGCGTATTGCCGACGCGAACCAGGTTGGCGATCAGTTCGCCCAACGAGGCGTGACCGATCATCGCCGCGCGCTTGGGCAGGCCACCCCACGCGCCGTCGGCTCCGTTGAGCAGGGCTTCCATCATGGCCGCGTTTTCGAAGCCCGCACCCGAGTGCAGGTGCACCAGCAGCTTCAATGGCGGCGGCAGGAAGCTGCGTGCGATCTTGACGAACGCGCCCACTTGAAAGGGCAGAAAGGTGCCGCGATCGTCCTCGAACGTTACGCCTTCGATAGGCTGCTCGGCCAACAGGCTGAGCACGTCACACACGGCATCGAGCGCACTGGAGAAGGCGTCGCAGCCATCGACGATATTGATGAAAACCTTCGGCCGGCCCCCAGCGTCGCCGCGGATATGCTCGATCACCCAGGCGATGCTCGCGACCAGGCTGCGGCGCAAGGTCTGCAGATCCGCCGGTGTCTTCACATACGTCGGACCCAGATAGATTTCCAGTACGGTATTGGGCACACCGTATGACTGCAGCTTGAGCATCGACGGATCGGGCGTGAACGTACCGTCCTGCGCGACCGCCCCCACCGCTGTAAAAGCGAAGCAGCCGGTCATATCGATGCCATTGTTGTGCAGGTACATCATGAAGTCGTCGTCGACCTCCAGATCGTCCGGCATGGCGTAGTCGAGGGTTCCCAACGAAATATGCTTGAAGCCGAAGGCCCGCAACCTGGGCAGGATGGCGAGCTTCTCGGCCAGCGTCTGGCCCACTCGCGAGCCGACCGGGTTCTCCCGCAGAGAGATGTCGATCAGATAAGGCTCGACCTGGCGCAACTGCGCAATCTTGGCGTTAGCCTCGTCCAGGACGGCATGAGCGTCCTGCAACGCTTGTGGTGACAGCATAGAATTCCCCGGTGCAGGCGAAGCCCCCGCTTCGCTACCCATGACAAAGCAAGGTCCGTGCCCATCGGCCAATCTGCGGCCAGATTGTAAACTTGGGCCATTAGCGCAGTACGGTTGCATCCGACCGCGTAGGATTGACCATGAATCACCTACTATTCGTCCCCTGCCCTCACGAAGCGAGTGCTTGATGCTCTGGGAAGAGAAGAATGGCGGCATCTGGTCCGTCGATCTGGACTACGGCGACACGCTGGTTTTTGTGCGCCACGTCCCGACCGTCGACCTTATTGCCTACCTTTTTCGCCGCAACGACGATGACATGTATGTCGCATCCGTATGGCGTAAAACGCATTACCGCAAATGGCGACTGCCGTTCTGGACCGCTATCGAACCGGCCGAAGCATTTGCGACCGAGCATGAGGCCGATATCTATCTCACCGAACTGATCGGCACGCTGGAAGCGGAAGAACAAAGCGCACCGCAAGGCCACCGCTATGAAAGCGACGAGTTCGCGCCGATGGAAGAGCAAGCCATCGAGGCAGACAACGTCGTTTACCTGTTCCCGAATGGTTCCAGGCAGCGCCCTTAGCGCATGCTCGAAGCCGCGTTGCGAAAGGTAAAACCTTTGCAGGTGACATTCGTCGAACGCAAGAAATAGCGCCAATCCGGCACTGGACGACACCAACAGGGTGCGTGCTAGATTACTTGGGAGGCATGGCCAAAAGGTTTGGGAAACCGCCATGCCGGAGCGTGATTGACCAAGGGTAAGTCAGACAGTTACAGGGACACTGGCTTGAGCGGTCTGCCAAATGATTTTGACTTGAGTGCGGCGTGGTTTCGCAGGGCGCAAAGCGATCTCAAGGCTTTTATGGAAGCATT
>Ga0105240_10002658_pt1 | contig 28427 bp, 21 predicted proteins | sample KBSC54metaG_FD_80426 | JGI IMG/M metagenome (GOLD analysis project Ga0105240, IMG submission 80426) | Corn rhizosphere microbial communities from Kellogg Biological Station, Michigan, USA - KBS C5-4 metaG | ecosystem: Host-associated > Plants > Roots > Rhizosphere > Soil | place: Michigan, USA... | reverse complement strand
GGTTTTCGGTGAATCGGCAGGAGGCTTGAGCACCATCGAGCTCATGACGAGCCCGTTGGCACGCGGACTGTTTCACAAAGTCATCATACAAAGCGGTTACCTCGTCTCGAACATGGAGCTCGAGCGAGCGTCGTTCGGGCAGCCGTCCGCGGAAAGTGTGGGCGAGTACGTCGCCCGGAAACTGGGAGTGACCAACCTGGCGGGGTTGCGGTCGATCGAGGCGCAGAAGCTTGGACAGGACTCGCTGGCGAGCGGCTACGACCCGCAGGCGACGATCGATGGCTGGGTGCTGCCACGACAAATCGTCGACTCCTTCGACCGGGGCGAGCAAGCCCGGGTGCCGATGATCGTTGGATTCAACGGCGGCGAGGTTCGCTCGTTGCGGGCCATTTTCATTCCACCCCTACCCGGGAGTGCGGCGGAGTACGAAGCCGCGGTGCGGCACCTTTACGGTGATCTGGCGGGGAAATTTCTCCAGCTCTATCCGGGCACGAATATAGAAGAGAGCGCGCTGGCAGCGGCCCGCGATGCATTCTATGGATGGAGCGCGCAGCGCCTGGCACGCAAGCAGACGCAACTTGGATCGCCGGCCTATCTCTATTTCTTCGAGCATCGCTATCCTGCCGAAGTTGCGCTGCATGTCGAGGCTTTCCATGCCAGCGAGTTGCCCTACGAATTTGGTCTCATTGGCTCGAGCACCGGCTGGCCGCCAAACTGGCCGAAACCGCCCGATGATGCGCAGGAGCACGCGATTTCCAACGCCATCATCGGCTATTTTACGAGCTTCGCCCGCTCCGGACAGCCGGCCGCGCCTGGCGAGCCGCCATGGAAGCCCTTCGCGCAGGGGAATGCCTTTCTGGATATTGGCGCGCAGCCGGCTCTGTCCCGTGATCTTTTGCCAGGCTCGTATGATTTGCAGGAGGAAGTCATCTCTCGCAGGCGTGCCTCGGGCACGCAGAACTGGTACATCAACGTAGGATTGGCATCCCCGGTGGTGCCGGTGTCTGCCTCGGCCGGTTTGCAGTCCGCCCCGGGCACCCACTAGACTCGACGTGTGCCATCTAATGATCGAGCGCGCGCCCCGCCATGCAATCCTATGTCTTACACCGGATCGCGCCCGAGGACGACGTAGCGGTTGCGCTGTCGGACATTGAGCCCGGCGTACGGGTCAACGTCAGTGGCAGCGTCTTTGAAATCAGCGATCCGATTCCCAAGGGACATAAAGTTTCGCTACGCGAGATCCGGGCAGGGGAGGCGGTGCGCAAGCTCGGGTGGCCGATCGGTTGCGCATCCCGTGATATTGGTCGTGGCTCGCACGTCCACAGTCATAACCTTGCGACGGCTCTAGCGGGACTCAACGAGTACGTTTTCTCACGGCGAGGAATGAGCGAACCGGAGCTTGTGGCATCCGCCGCGACGTTCATGGGTTATCGCCGCCGCGATGGTCGCGTTGCCACTCGGAATGAGATCTGGGTTCTCTGCACTGTCGGCTGTGTCGCTCGAACCGCGGAGCGCATCGCCCGCATTGGCGCTGAGCGTTTCGCAGGCCGTATCGATGGCGTGCATGCGTTCACGCATCCATTCGGTTGCTCGCAGCTCGGCGATGACCTGGCGCGCACACGGCGAATTCTGGCCTCTCTGGCCGCGCATCCGAACGCGGGCGGTGTGCTCATCGTCGGCCTGGGCTGCGAGTCGAACCAACTCAACGCGCTCATCGAGGAGATCGACCATCCAGACAGCGAGCGGCTCCGTGCTTTCAGCGCGCAGGCGGCTGAGGACGAGTTGGAGCAGGGCTTGGCGTCATTGGAGGAGCTCGTCGCTATTGCCGAGCGTGACCGGCGCGAGCCGTGTCCCCTCTCGGCGCTCACCATCGGGCTCAAGTGCGGCGGCTCGGACGCCTTCTCGGGTATTACCGCCAATCCTCTCGTAGGTCACGTGGCCGATCGCGTCTGTGCCGCCGGCGGTACTGCGATTTTGACCGAGATTCCGGAAGTCTTCGGCGCCGAGCACCTGCTCATGGAGCGGGCGGTGAATGAGAGTGTTTTCCGCGACGTCGTCGCGCTCGTCAATGACTTCAAACGCTATTTCCTCGCTCACCACCAGCCGATCCACGAGAATCCCTCGCCTGGCAACATTGCCGGCGGTATCACCACACTCGAGGAAAAGTCACTGGGCGCCGTTCAGAAAGGTGGCCACGCCCCCCTGACTCAGGTGCTGCGCTATGGTGGCCGTGTGAGCGGCCCCGGGCTCGCACTGCTCGAGGCGCCGGGCAACGACGCGGTTTCCTCCACGGCACTCGTCGCCGCCGGTGCCACGATCCTGCTGTTCACCACCGGTCGTGGCACCCCGCTTGGATTTCCGATACCCACCTTGAAAATCTCATCCAACACCGCGCTGGCCCGGAAGAAGCCCCGTTGGATCGACTTCGACGCGGGTGCCGTCCTGGACGGTGAGAGTCGGGAGGATGTCGGCGAGCGGCTGCTGCAGCTCGTTCTAAATACGGCCAGCGGCAGTCCGGCGCGCAACGAGACGAACGACGAGCGTGAGATCTCGATCTGGAAGAGCGGCGTGACGCTGTAGCGAGCACCGAGCTCGCCCGGACTTGCGCTCCGGGGGTCGTACGACCAGTTGCAGGCCCGGTGGATTGCATACGTCTTCGTGCGACCTTTTTCCTCGCTCGCGCATCTAAGTCGTTGTGACCAAATTGGTCGAAATCGAGATACCGGAGGACCTTCTCCGGAGAGCGTGTGCGGGGGACGTGGCGGCCCAGGCGGCTGTCTATACGGCAACCGCGCCGGCGGCTTTCGCCCTGATCCGACGCCTGATCGCCAACCGGGCGATGGCCGAGGATCTGTTTCAGGACACGATGATGACGATGTTTCAGTGCCTACCCGAGTTCCGCGGCGAAGCTCCGTTCGGCGCCTGGCTCAGGCAGATCGCAGTCTCGAAATGTCTGATGTACCTGCGTTCGCCGTGGCATCGCGCTCGGCTCCATCTCGAGAGCAATGACGACGCCGAGGGTACTTACGGCTCGAGCACTCTGGTTACTCCGGCACCGGTTGCTGAGTGCTTCGATGTTACGAAGGCGCTGGCGAGCTTGCCGCCGACGGCGCGCGTGGTGGTGTGGTTGTACGAGGTCGAGGGGTATACGCACGGGGAAATCGCGGGGTTCTTCGGACGCTCGGTCAGTTTTTCCAAATCGCAGCTGGCGCGGGCTCACTTGCGCTTGCGCGAGTGGTTCGAGCCCAGCAGGGGCGAAGAGACATGTACATCGATCCAGAGCAACGGCAGAACATAGCGCGGCGGCTGCGGAGTCTCCCCCAGGAGACGCGGCAACCCTACGATTGGATTGAGTTTCGCCGCCGCGCACGTGAGCGAGCCAACGCCAGCTCGCGCCGCGGTGTGAATGGCAAAAAGTACGCGACGCTGGCGGCCGCGCTCGTTGTGGCTGTCATGGGCGTTGCGGCCTGGATCCGCCTCACCCGGCCGGACATGTCACTGTCCGCGCAGAGCGATGCGACTTCGGGAAGTGGTGCGGTGGTGATCGGCCCCCCCGACACCGTCGAAGCGCGCGCGGAGGTCGCAGAGCGTTGGCTTGCGAGTCTTCCCGACGAGCCCATCGTGGTCCGTGTTGGTACTCGCGCCACGATAGCCGGGTTGGAGGATCGCATCGCGCAGCTCGATGATTTCCTTTCCATGGCGCGAGCGGAGGGCGCACAGCCCGCAAAGCTCACCGCCATCGAAGAACAGCGCACGCGCCTGGTCAACTCGCTCGTGCAGGTCCGGTACGCGGAGACACTGGTCTCCGCATCACGCTGAAGGAGTGATCCCCTTGTTGAGAACACTGATATTGGCCATCCTGTTGGTTCCCGGCCTCGTGTTGGCAGCCGACCCACCGCTGGCGGGCGACAAGGGAGGCGATGCGGACCTCGAAGCGAAGCTCGATGCCGCCCGGGAGAGGCTGCAGGAGTCGGCGCAGGAAGTGGCAGAGCTGACAAACCAGCTCAACCGGCCGTTTTTCCAGAAGTTCTCGACCTTCAATGGCCCAGGCGGACGCGCCATCATCGGTGTGCAGCTCGATCGGTCGGGCGGAAACGACGGCGCCCATGTGCTCGAGGTGAGCCCGGGTGGGCCTGCTGCCGAAGCCGGTGTTCGCGCAGGTGACGTGATTGTTGCCGTGAACGGAACCGAAGTGAAGGGCGAGGAAGCAACGCGTCAGGTTGTCAAAATCATCCGTGCGGCGAAACCGGATACCAAACTGAGCGTACGTGTATTGCGCGACGGCAAGACGCAGGAGCTCACGGTCACGCCGCGCCCTGGCCCGGGCATCATGGCGTTCGGGGAGGGTGTGCCCGCCATGCCCGCGATGCCGCCGTTTTTCATGGTTCAAGGACCGCTCTCCAACATGGAGCTTGCAACTCTGAGTCCACAGCTGGGCAAGTACTTCGGCACCGAAAAAGGAGTGTTGGTTGTCCGCGCGCCGCCGGATGGGGCCCTGAAGTTGGAGGATGGAGATGTGCTCCTGGCGGTGGATGGCCGCGAGCCCAAGAGCGGCTCTCATGCCACGCGCATTCTGGGCTCCTATCAACCCGGCGAGAAGGTCACTCTGCGTGTCATGCGTCAGCACAAGACTCTGGATCTGGAGGCGACTGTGCCGGAGCCCTCGCCAGGCCATCGCAAGGACATCATGTTCCAGCGCAGCCCGCCGGAGAGCGCGCCTGCCCCGGGTGAGGTCATCATCATGCGGCGGACGGATGAGTCCACCTGAGCGGACGTCTGGATCGCGTTTGATCGATCCACAGCGGTAGCTTGACCAGGCCCAAGGCTGGCTGGGAACTCGAGCGCTGATTGAAGCGTTCGGCTGCCAAACCTGGAGCGGGCCATGAATATCGAAAGTCCCCAAGCGTGGGTCATCGCTGTCGTGCTACTGGTTGCGTTGGGTGTAGCTGCCTGGCTGATCACACGCGAGGTGCGGCGCAGACAGTCGCGCAGACTGCAACAACGCTTTGGCTCGGAATACTCCCGTGTGGTCTCCGAGCGAGGTGATCGAACGAAGGCGGAAGCCGAGCTGATTGCCCGCGAGAAGAGAGTAGAGCGCTTGGAGCTCGTAGCCTTGAGCTCGCAGGACGCGGCGAAATTCAGCGAGGCCTGGGGCGAGCTCCAGACCCGGTTTGTGGACAATCCCCGCGGCGTCGTCGTCGAAGCTGACCGGCTGGTGCGGGATCTGATGGTCAAGCGCGGCTATCCGATGGCCGACTTCGAACGCCGGGCTGCCGACATATCGGTTGATCATCCGGCAGTCGTCGAGGCTTATCGATCCGCTCGCGCCATCGCGGTTCGCGACCAGCGCGGCGAGGCGAGCACCGAGGAGCTTCGCAAAGCAGTGGTCTACTACCGAACACTGTTCGATGAGCTTCTCGAAGTCCGTCATCCAAGAGAGATTCCTGCTGCCAACAACCAGGTGGTGCACTCATGAGCACATCCATGAATACCGAGCCGAGAAGGCCACTCAGAACGTCTGACTTGGCCGCTGCGGGTACGACGCCAACGCCTCAGGACGAAGTTGAGGGTCAGGGCGAGTCGAGTCCGGCAGGCGCGGAGTCCGGCGGGTTGGAACCGTTATTCCCGGACAACATGGCGACGAAATATCGCACGCGGTGGTCCGAGGTGCAGAGCGGCTTCGTGGATGATCCACGGCGCGCGGTCGCTCAGGGTGACGAGCTGGTCGCCGAGGTCATGCAGACCCTGGCGGAGTCCTTCGCGCATGAGCGCAAGCGGCTCGAAGACGAGTTGTCCCAAACGGGCGAGGCGTCGACGGAAACTCTCCGCGTGGGCTTGCGTCGCTACCGATCGTTCTTCGACCGGTTGCTGTCGCTCTAGATCAGGCACTCCACCGGTCGGTCACGGCTCCGGCATGGGCGTGGCTGGGCGATCAGATGTAGTAGGCTTGCCGCAGGGAGGCGGCATCCATGCGAAAGTCGATCGCGGCTGTGGTGATCTTCGGGGGCTTTGTTGCCCAAGTCTATGCGCAGTCGGCGCCGTCGGCCCAGCCGCGGCCCAGCTGTGCACGCCAAGCACTTCAGTGGGCCGCTGACAGCTATCTGGCAGCACAGAAGAACGGCGATCGCACGAAGATGGCGTTCGCCGAGAAGGCGAAGTACCTCGAGAATATGAGCGAGGTCGCCCCCGACAAGGGGATGTGGAATAACGCCCTGCCGATTGCATTCTCGCGCAGCTTTCTCGACAAGGACCGGTGCAGGACGTTCACGGAAGTGATTGTAACCGAGGGTGCGCACCAGTACGTGATCGGTACACGCCTGAGCGTGGATAACGGCAAGATCACGGGTATCGACAGTCTGGTTTCGCACCAGGGCGATTGGCTGTTCAACGCCAATGCCTACCTCAAATATTCGAGCAAGGAAGATTGGTCTGCGCCGCCGGCGGGCAGCCGGGTTGCCATGCAAGATCTCATCAACGCTGCCAACAGCTACCTCGACCTGTTCTCCGATAAGCTGGTGAAGACGCCTTGGGGGAAGCCCTGTGCGCGGCTCGAGGGCGGCGCTTACACCAATCGCGGCGGCGATCCGAATGCGACATGCGAAGTCGGCATTCCACCGGGAGTTCTCTATATCGTCAACCGCGACTATGTCGTCGACGCGGAGCAGGGGGTCATCAACGTGTTTTGTCGATTCGGCAATAGCAGCAGCGGCATGCCCGACTCACACACGTTCCGTCTCGTGGACGGCAAGATCCGCAATGTTCATACGATCAGTATCAACCTGAACCCGGATCGGCCCGTGCCGCAGGCGGACGACAACGGGGCGATCATCCGGTAGCTCTCTCACATGATTGTGAATCGTTTCGTGGGGCTCGCGGCCGAGGCATTGCGCCGCGTGCCGCTGTTGCTGTTGGTCTGCTCACTGGCGGCCACGCCGCTGCGGTCTGCGGTCGCCTTTCCTGTCACTGTAAAGGTCGACGCTACGAAGCCGGTAGGGGCCTTGCCGCCGATCTGGCGTTTCTTCGGCGCCGACGAGCCCAATTACAGTACCCTCCCCGAGGGTGAGCGACTGCTGATGGAGCTCGGCAGCCTGCGGCCCGGCGAGGTCTATTTTCGCGCCCACAACCTGCTGACTACCGGTGACGGTAGTCCCGATTTCAAATGGGGCAGCACCAACCTCTACACAGAAAAAGAGGGCAAGCCGGTATACGACTACACCATCGTAGATCACATCATCGACAGCTGGCTGGCGCGCGGAATCCATCCGTACCTCGAGATCGGCTTCATGCCGGAGGCGCTCACCGCCGCCCCTGCTGGGGTACCTTACCGCCGCCCCTGGCGGCCCGGTGTCGACTACAAAGGTATCACTGCAGGGTGGTCCTATCCGCCGCGCGATTACGCCAAATGGGCGGAAGTTGTCTATCAATGGACGCGACACAATGTCGAGCGTTACGGTCGCGCCGAAGTGGAGCGCTGGTATTTCGAGGTCTGGAACGAGCCCAACCTCGGGTTTTACTGGCTCGGTACACCGGAGGACTTCTATCGCCTGCACGACTATGGCGTCGATGCCGTACGACGCGCTCTGCCTGATGCGCGAGTCGGTGGACCGGACGTGGCGGGATCCGGCGGGGTGTTCATGGACGGCTTCCTCAAACATGTCACTACCGGTACCAACTACGCGACGGGGAAAGCCGGTACGCCGATGGACTTCCTGTCCTTTCATGCGAAAGGGCAGCCGACTGTGGTGGACGGTCATGTGCGCATGGGGATCTCCAATCAACTGAAGACCGTGGATGAGGCGTTCACCACGATCGCCGCCGTCCCAGAGCTCGCCCACAAGCCGGTCATCATCGGCGAAAACGATCCCGAGGGCTGTGCCGCCTGCCCGGGGCCGCAAAATGCCTACAGAAACGACACCATGTATTCCAGCTACACGGCTGCCACATATGCGCGGCTCTGGCAACTCGCGCGCAGCCGGAACGTGAATCTCGAAGGAGCGCTCTCCTGGGCATTCACTTTCGTCGGTCAACCGTGGTTCGCGGGTTATCGCCAGTTGGCGACCAACGGTGTTGACCTCCCGGTGCTGAATGTCTTTCGATTGTTCGCACGCCTCGGTCCGGAGCAGCTCGAAGCAAGTAGCACGGGTGAGGTGCCGCTCGCACGCATCGTGGCGGAGGGGGTCCGCGGCGCGCCCGATGTCGGAGTGTTGGCTACGCGTAGTGACGATGGCCGGGTAGATATCCTACTCTGGCACTACCACGACGATGACGTACCCGGGCCGCCGGCGCGGGTTCACATCCTGCTCAGCGGTCTCGCTCCCGGTCACGAGCTGGAGGCTCGCCTGTGGCGAGTGGATCGGCACAATGGTGATGCCTTTACCACATGGCAGGCCATGGGCGCTCCCGCAAGCCCCACCCAACAGCAGGTTTCCCAGTTGCTTTCGGCAGCGCACCTGGTCGCCCGGTCGGTCCGGCTCACGCGTGCGTCCACCGCCGGCAGTGTGTCGTTGCAGCGTCAGCTGCCTCGTCAAGCTGTTGAGTTGATTGAAATCGGACGCCCTGGCGGACTCGTTCCATAAATCCGTCAGGAGCGCTCCAGCTGCGCCGATCCGCGTCTACGGTGCGAGTGCGCGTCGCACCTTGCCTACATTTGTGTCGTGGCCGCGGCGCTGCGGGCGTCTCCCCCTCATTCGAATACGACAGCTCGGACCTGAGCGTCTGCGGGCGGCGCATCGAAACCTTGGCGCGCACTCGGCGGAACGGGTTACGCCCGCGGCGATCAAGTTTGCGGTTTAGCAACAGATCGGAACAGACCCTTGGATCTAGATCGCCGGTGTTGAATTGACATTAAACAGGGAAGCGACTAGTTTCCCGACAAACTCGGATTGACATCGCTGTCAACCGGCACATTGCGAGAGGGGGCAAACAGCGAAAGTACGCTGTTTGCGCAGCGCTACGTCTTTACCTGCAACATCCCATGCACCCCAACTCCTTGCCGCAGCGGTTTCGTTGAGGATTGTCAACGCGTCGTCACGGACGCACAGGGAGGAAGTCATGTATCGGTTGGGGATCTCGAAGCTCTTCTTCGCATTTTTGATTCCGGTGCTCGCACTGGTGATCGCGGCCCCCGGGGCCTTCGCTCAAACAGTTACTCACGCCACCAATCCGTTCGCCGGCGCGACGTTCTACGTCAACCCCGACTGGACAAACGAAGTCAAGACGGCAGCCGCGGCGCAACCCGCCGGCTCCACACTGGCCAACCAGATGGGCATCGTCGGCACTTATCCGACGGCCGTTTGGTTGGATCACATCGCGGCAATCACTGGCGGCACGGCCGCTGGCAACCGCTTGGGCCTGCAGCAGCACATCAACGCGGCGCTCGCGCAGCAGGCTGCCTCCGGGACGAACCAACCGATCGTCGTCGAGCTGGTCATCTACGATCTTCCCGATCGCGATTGCGCGGCCCTGGCCTCGAACGGCGAGTTGAGCATTGCCGGCAACGACACGATCATCGGACCCAACGGGACGCCGATCAAGTTGACCGGGACCGGTCTGCAGGAGTACGAGAACGACTACATCACGCCGATCGCCAATATCCTGCAGACGTTCGCTACCAACCCGAACATCCGTTTCGTCCTGGTCGTCGAGGACGACTCGCTCCCCAACATGATCACCAACGTGGGGCAGGCGCCGAATCCGCCCATCGCCGCCTGCATCGCGGCCAATAACGGCGTGAGCGGCTCGCCTTCGCTGAGCGGCGTATACGTGCAGGCCATCCAGTTCGCGCTCAGCACCTTCCACAAGCTGCCGAACGTTTACAACTACCTGGATGTTGGCCACCACGGATGGCTGGGTTGGCCGAATAACTTCCAGCCTGGTGTCGACTTCCTGACGGCCGTTGCGAAAGGGACCACGGCAGGTGTCGCCAGCGTCGACGGTTTCATCACGAACACCGCCAACTTCGGGCCGACCACGGAGCCGTTCATGACCTCGGACGAGTCGATAGGTGGGCAGCCGGTGCATGCGGCTACCTTCTATCACTTCAATCCTTACATCGACGAATTCAGCTATGCCAGGGACCTCGATGCCGCCTTCGTCAAAGCGGGCTTCGCGCCGACCATTGGTTTCCTCATCGATACGTCGCGTAATGGCTGGGGTAGCTCCAGCCGTCCAAAAGGTCCGAGCACCAGCACTGTCCTGGATACCTTCGTCAATGCCACCAAGATCGACGGGCGCAATGACATGGGCCAGTGGTGCAACCAGCCCAACGCCGGCCTCGGTGTGCCGCCCACGGTGAACCCGGGAGGGTTTGACAATCTGCAAGCGTATGTATGGATCAAGCCGCCGGGTGAATCGGATGGCAACTACCCGGGCAGCGTTTTCAATGGCGTCACATCGACAGTAGGCGACCCGAATTGCAACCCGGCAAATACCAATCCGCTCGCCAACGGCACGGTGACGGGAGCCGTGGCCAATTCGCCCAAGGCGGGGACCTTCTGGCCCTCGTATTTCACCATGTTGGTTCAGAACGCCTTCCCGGTTGTTCCGGGAATCCTGGGGCCGGGCTTCAGCGTTTCCTCCACTGACGTGTCAGTGCTGCAGGGAGCTTCGGCAACCACCAGCGTGACCGTCTCCACGGTCAACGGATTCGGCGGCGCTATCACCTTCAGCACCAGCCCTCTACCGGCTGGCGTAACGGCGAGTTTCAGTCCCCCCATGGTCACAGGTTCCGCCGGTAGCACGCTGAAGTTCACCGCTACTGGGAATGCTGCGGTGGGTCCTGTAAAAGTCACCATCACGGGAAGCAGCACAGGAACGGGTAACACCGGCCCTCTGTCCAACAGCACCACCATAACGCTGACCGTAATACCGAAGCCGGACTTCACGATGACGGTCACGCCCGCAACTGTGAGCGTAGCGGCGGGGCAGACCGCCAACGCCACTGCGGCGATCCAATTCGTCGGCGGCTTGACTGGCAGCGTCTCCGTGCAGGCGACCGGGCTGCCTACCGGTGTCAGTCCGAACTTTGCTCCCAACTCAGTGAACGCCAACGGCTCGATCACCGTCGGCTTCTTTGCGCAGCCGGGAACTCCGGGTGAGACGGCCACTGTCACGATCACCGGTACCAACGGCCAAGGGGCCACCGCGATCACTCATTCGGTCACGCTCACTCTCATCGTCGGGGACGGTGGTGGAAACAACAATAACCCCTCGTTTACGTTGACGCCTTCGGCCGCGTCCCTGCGCGCGGCGGCCGGCAGCAGTGCAACTGATACGATAAGCATCACGGATGTCGGTGGCTTCACCGGTGGTGTGACATTGAGTGCGGCCGGCGCACCGGCCGGTGTCACCGCGACGTTTGGCACAAACCCGGCGACGACCAGCAGCGTGTTGACTGTGTCGATCCCCAGCGGGGCGTCGGCTAGCTCCTTCATGCTCACCGTCACTGGTAATGGCACCAGCGCCGCCGGTAAACCTCTGACGGCGATCACCACCATTACGGTGACCGTCGGAACGGGAGGCGGTGGCTGCCACATCGGCTACACCATCGCCAACCAGTGGACCCCCGGCTTCCAGGTCGGGCTATCCATCGACAACACGAGCGCGACGGCAATAAACGGCTGGACACTGAAATGGACGTTTGCCAACGGCCAGACAGTCACCCAGCTGTGGAACGCAGTCGAGACGCAGACCGGCCCGACCGTGACGGTACAAAACCTCAACTACAACGCCAACATCCCGGCAGGCAGCAGCTACAAGGATGTGGGATTCACCGGCACCTGGAGTGGCACAAACTCCATACCGACGGGATTCACGCTGAACGGAACCGCCTGTACGGTGAATTGAGACTTGGGAGCGCGTAGCCATGCCTGGCTGCGCGCTCCTCTTACAGGCTCGCAATGCACGGAGGAACTATGCGATATGGAATGATAAAGACGCTAGGCGCATGCGCGTTGATCGCGGCATCTGTGTCTACGTCGCTGGCACAGAGTACGGGCAGCGTGGGTACCGGCTATTGGCATACCAACGGAAACCAGATTGTCGACTCTCAAGGCAAGGTCGTACGCCTGGCGGGCCTCAACTGGTACGGCTTCGAGACACCTGATTTTCTGGCTCATGGGCTGTGGGCTCAGGACTACAAGACCGTCCTGAACAACATCAAGGCTCTGGGTTACAACGTCATCCGCGTGCCGTTTTCGAACGAGATGGTCGAGAAGAATCCTGTCCCGACCAACTTCACGAAAACTGTCGGGCAGACTGCCGTCAACCAAGACCTTGTCGGTAAGACGGCGCTGCAGGACATGGACACGATCGTCGCTTATGCGGGTTCGATCGGGCTGAGGATCATCCTCGATAACCACCGTTCCGATGCCGGCGCAAGCAATGAGGAGAACGGCCTGTGGTTCACCGCCGCCTTCCCGCAGTCGAACTGGATCGCGGACTGGCAGGCGCTGGCGATGCGCTACAGCGACCCGAAGTTCACCTTCAATGGCAACCCGACGGTCATCGGGATGGACCTGCGCAACGAGCCGCACTTGAGCCCTGGCAACAAGGGTGCCTGCTGGACCGGGGACTCGCAGAGCAACGGCTGTCCGACGACCTCCCCGCAGAACTGGCCGGTGGCGGCCCAATTGGCCGGCAACGCCATTCTCGCGATCAATCCGAAGCTGCTCATCTTCGTGGAGGGCAACGACTGTTATAATGGTACGTGCGGTTGGCAGGGTGGCAACCTGATCGGGGTGAAGACCAACCCCGTCATGCTCAGTGTGCCCAACCAGCTGGTCTATTCGGCGCACGACTATGGTCCGGACCTGTTCCAGCAGCCATGGTTCAACTCGAGCACCACGCCTGCCAGTCTGAACAACATCTGGAACCTGTATTGGGGATACATCAGTGCAGGCGGCACCGCTCCGGTGTGGCTGGGCGAGTTCGGCACAACCAACAGCGCCGTGGATGTCCAGAGCACCGCAGCCGGCAGCCAGGGACAGTGGTTCCAGAGCCTGACGACGTTCCTGCACAACAATCCGGCCATCAGCTGGACGTACTGGGCAGCCAACGGCGAGGACTCCTTTGCTCTGCTGGACAGCCAATACGATGCGACACCGGTGAGTGCGCTGAAGCAGTCCGTATTGGCGGCCAATCAGTTCCCCCTGGGCGGCTCCGCTACACCGGGATTCTCGCTGTCGCCGGCGGCCCCGACACTGACAGTGCAGCCAGGCGCGAACGTGACCGATAACATCTCGGTCAGCGACCTGAACGGCTTCAACGGCAGTGTGACGCTTTCCGCGTCCGGCATGCCGACCGGGGTCATGGCGCAATTCGGCACCAACCCGGCGACCGGCAGCAGCGTGTTGACCGTGACAGCCGCCAGCACGGCGGCAGCCGGTACCTTCACTCTCACGATCAAAGGAACATCGGGGAGCCTCACGGCAAGCACCTCGGTTGCGGTAACGATCGGAGGGGGGAACCCCGGAGGCGGCAGCTGCCATATCGGCTACACTGTCACCAACCAGTGGAGTACCGGCTTCCAGGTGGCGCTCTCCATCAACAACACGGGGACGGCACCGATATCGGGCTGGACGCTGACGTGGTCGTTTGCCAACGGGCAGACCGTTACACAGTCGTGGAACGCAGCGGTGTCGCAGAGTGGCCCCAACGTGTCGGTGAAAGACATGGGCTATAACGCCAGCATCCCCGCGGGAGGTCATTACAACGATGCGGGCTTCGTTGGCGCCTGGAACGGGTCAACGAACTCGGCACCCACATCGTTCGCATTGAACGGGACGACCTGCAACTAACCCACCGCCGCGGCGCTCCCTTTCGGAAAGGGGGCGCCGCGGTAGGTGATTGCCTGGCTCATCGTGCGCTCGGATCGCCTGTAGGAGAGGGCGCGGAGTCGGTGGCAGCAGGTGGACCGAGCCACTCGGTGAGAATGGGTTTGAGAGCGTCCGCCCAGATCTGATAGGCCTTTACACTCAAATGAAGCTGATCGTCGTTGGTCATACCCTCGTACAGCCTGCCATGCGCGTCGGCCAGTTGTTTGTTGATGTTTAGATAGCGGATCCTCCGGCCGTCGGCGAGCTTCGCCAGCCTGGCATCGATCGCCTCGATGACGGGCATCATGCCCATGTGGTCGTTGCGCGGGGTCACGCCCATCAGCACGATCCGCGCCTCAGGGGCCTTTTTCCGGCAGAGCTCGAGAATGGCGCGGATGCCATTGACCACATCGGTGGCCGTGGCATCGTTCCATTTCAGCGGGCCGGCCTGGCCGAGATTGTTGGTTCCCGCCATCAGGACGATGACCTTGGGATGCACCCCGTCCAACTCTCCCTGGGCGAGGCGCCACAGGATGTTTTGTGTCGTATCGCCACCCCAGCCGAAGTCGGCCGCATTCCACCCGAAGAAGTTCTTTTTCCAGTTGGCGAGCAGTGCCGCGTACTGTGGATCGGTCGCGTCCCAGCGCCGCGTGATGGAATCACCGAGGAAATAGACATCGATGTGTCCCGCGTGAGCTTTTGCCAGCAGCTGCTCGTGAGCGCGGCGTGAGTTGGCGTCCGTGCGGGGGCTAGGCTCGTTGGCGGCCGGGAGGGGGTTGTAGCCCTGCACCAGCAAACCCAGCCACTCGGCCGAGCGGTGCGTGTAGGGCTGCTGCTGCTTGGGTGTCGCCAAATTATTATGCGGGGAGTCGATCATCGGCACCGCCTCTTTCGGAGCGTGGATCTGGTTGAATGCGGTCCAGATACCGGCGGGCGGGCTGGTCGTGTCGACAAATCCCATGGAGACGAGCGAGGGTGCCTTGATGCGGGCCGCGCAGTTGACCGTATCGAAGTACAGCGCGGTGCGCATGACCTGAGGGTCGTCAGCGGGCCAGTTGGGATAGCCAGAGGCCCGGCCGTGCAAGGGTCCATTCGAGTCGGCACCCGAGGGCTCGTTGACGATCACGGCCGTCACTCTGGGATCGAGACCGGCGGCGCACAGGCTCTGTTGGCCGCCCATGCTGGTGCCGCTGACGACGAGGGTCCGTCCATCCCAGTCGGGGCGGCTGGCCAGGTACTCGATGGCGCGAAAGTCAGCCAGATACATTTGCAGGAAGTAGTTTTTGTCGCGATCGTTGCGACCGATGCTCTGATAACCCTTGAGCTCCGGTGGTAGCGCCTCGTAGTAGGCGGCCGGTTGATCCGGCAGCACATCGTGCGGCTCGATGTTGAGTGCGAGCCATCCTTCAGCTGCCCGGTCCGTCACCCAGGCTTTTTGCAATGGATAGGGCGGGCTAGCCCACTGGAAGATCACCAGGCCGGGAAATTTCCCGGGGTGCGCCGGCTTCGCCAACTGCCCGTGCACGTGTTTGCCATTGAGGTGATCCATCGTGATAGTCGCGTACTCGACGCCGGGCGCGTCGCTTGCACCCGGGGTCAGCACAGCATTGGCCGGCACCGCTTGCAGGAGCTCGATCTTCGAGCGCCAGAAACTATCGAAATCAGCCGGTCGCGGCACGACCGGTTGCAGTTTTTCGGGCGCCACGGCAGCACCTGCGACGATCGGCCTCTCCTTGTTGGGCTGCGACACCTCCACATAAACCATCGCCGGCTCGTTCAAGGTGAGCTCGATACTGGTATGGCCCGTGGCGAGATTCAGGTGACCGGTCTTGATCACGTCGAAGTCGTTCTTTTTGGCGGTGTACGTGTACTCGTCCCCGACATGGGCGCCGGGCCGTACCGTGACCTGCCAACCGACGAGCTCGCCCAGGGCGTAGATTCCCGTACTGTTATAGGGAGTGAGGGTGATCGGCGGTGGGGTGGTGTCTGCCTGTGCGTTCTGCTGCGCCGGGGAGATCGGCGGAGCAGCCGTGGTCAGAAGCAGGACGAGGAGGGGGGTGATCGATCGGTAGGTTCGGCTGAGCACTGCGCTACTCATGGTGGTCATGGCCGGGTGGCTGACCGATATGGTAGGGCTATCATGGCTCGACCGGTAGCCGGTCGAGCCGACCTAGCAGCAGGCGCTTCGCGAGCTCCTGGCAGTCCGATCGAGCTCAATCAAAATGAGTGGCCCAATTGACGAATCACCCGCGCGCGAGAGATCAACCCGCGCACGAATGCTCCCCGGTGCTCCGTATTCTCGACAATGACCAGGTGGGTTGCATCCGTGCTTCTGAAAAGCTCCACGATCTCACGCACCCGCGCTGAATTGAGCCAGGACCAGTTGACTTTCAGGACGCGATCCCACGGCGTCATGATGTGTCCCACTTCGATCTCATCGTGACGCGTGTAGCTCGTCGCCCGCAGAATTTGCAAGGGACGCTCACCTTGGATGTCGTACGACGTAATGAGGCCACTCACCAGATCACCGTGTATGACGAGAAGCGCACGAACGCCCGCAACCATCATGTCCCGCAGGGCATCATCGATGGGACGGTCCTCGGTCACAGTAACCGGCGCCTCGCGCGTAAAGTCGGTAACGACGAGCGGTGCAGGGTCGTTCAATGAGAGATGGCGTGCTTCGGCTGCCGCAGGGCGCCACAGCTTCGCCGCTGACGAGGAGCGCTCGAGGGGCGATGACGCCGGTCGGTTGGAAAATACGACAACGTTTCCCTCTGAGGATCGCGGTTGAGCATTGAGCATCTGTCTGCCTCCATGAGAGCGCAATCTCCGCACCGTATGAGCTACACGGCTGGAGAGCAATTGATCTTTCGGGCGACCTCGCACTCCGGGCCGGGCGCAGCTTACGATCCCTCCAAAGGAGGATCAGTCGTATCCCCGATAGAGAGCGCCTCGGGGTTGATCATCGCAACCCACGTACCCACTTTGGTTGAAAGTCGTGCGACGGAGGCAGCCCCTATGAAAGGCGAGACAGTTCTGCTGAGAGTGGTGGACGGCACCTGGGAAGGCTGGAAATGGATGCGCTTTGACGAGTTTCTGCGCCAGGTCAATATTGAAACCTGGAAAACGGAGCAGGCACTCGTGGGGATGGTTTTGCCAGCGGCCCGGCATGAACCGGCGCATTGATCCGCCCCGCTAGCGCTCCGGTAGACAACGCTGTCAGCGGGGCGTCCTTCGACGATCGGGCGCCCTCAAATCCACTTGGCGCTGTGTGCGATGACGTAGAGCAGGGTGCCGGCGAGGGCAATATACAACCCCAGTGCCCACATCTTGGTTGAGGCGATGGATTCTTTGATCTCCATCCTCGTTGCGGCTAGAGAATCCTTGAGATCGTCGATCTTTTGATCGACTCGTTCGAACCGCTTGTCGACGGCGTCGAACCTTTTATCGATGGTGTCGAATCTCTTGTTGACTTCCTCGAACCTGCCTTTGATGTCAGTGATATCGGATTGTACGTGTCGGACGTCGGATCTCAGCTCTGCGACCTGTATGGCCAGGTCGTTATTCTCAGTCGGCGGCATGGGGTTGACCTCCGGATCCAGGTGCTTCTTGGCTAACGCGGCGCTCATATAGCATCTCAGCCTCTTCGAATAGCGGTCAGGCCAGGTTTGGCTGCGCTCCAATTTATTCGGAATGCGTTTGAAGTAAATAGCCTGTTTGAAGTTTGTATCGAGATTCCAGCGTCAGAAGGAGCGTCATAACATCGACGCTGAAACCGGGTGCGACGTTTTTTCGGACGCTTGTTTCGCACGCTGAACCACCACGCGAAGATCTCACGCCGGCTAGTTTTTATTTCAGCCGTCACCCGCAGCTTTCATCCGGCTTTCCACTCCAGTGACTTGCGGCAGACCCGCTGTTGCGTTTGAGATTTGGGTAAGATTCCGCCGCATGATCAGGAACCGACTGCCCATGAGCCTCCCGCCCTTGGTCGCAACCATGCTGCTGGCGGGGTGCTGGACGCCGCCCGTTGCGACCGTGCAGCCGAAAGGTCCGCCGCGACTCATTCAGAAAGGCATTCTGGTCGAGTCGCCCATGCGTGCCGCAACCGTGCAGTCCGCGGAGCCTCGCGAGCGGACGATCGTGCTGCAGGCTGCGGGCGAGGCCTCGTCGCGGATATATCGCGCGGACCGGAAGATTTCCGGACTGGATCGCATCATCCCGGGCGCCACGGTGCAGGTGAGTTTCCTGGAGGAGCTGACAATCTGCGTCGGCGCCACCCAAGCTCCGACTGCGAAGGTCCTGGCTGTCGATCCGAGCTATCGTCTTTTGACCCTTCAATACCCTGATGGTCGGAACGAGACGCTCAAAGTAGGACTGGACGTCAAGCTTGGACTGATGCAAGCCGGCGACGACGTCACGATTCAGCGGCTCGAAGTGGTTGCCCTTGCGGTGCGCAAGCCGTGGTGGAGATGAGCCAAGTGCCCCTATCGAGCCGTCGAACTCTGTGTGCCACAACTGTCCTCTCATACATCGCGCTCAGTTCAATACCTGATCCAGCCAGATCGCAGGTCACATCAGAACAGACGCAACGACTGCGAAATGAGATCGGTACGCGGGTCGAGGCGCTCACTATTCTCGGGGGTGATTTCGGGTTGTCGGACGGCTCGCTGAGATCCACCGAATCTGGCATGTTTCGGCCTCACGAGTACACGGATACTCAACTGGACGTTACCAAGATCGGCGGCGCCGGCGACATCGGCGACCCACAACCGCTCGGCAGTCCAGGGGTCGGCTGGCAGCCGCGGCTGCAAGGAAACATCGGCTATCTCGAGTCGACCAACCACATTCACGGGGATCCGCTGGAGGGGGACACCAGCACGTTCAGGGACTTTGCGATCCAGTTCGGCGGGGGTGCTCGCTTTTGGTTGAGCCACGGTTTGAGCGTGGCCCCGACCATCATGGGGATGTACGGCCACACCTCGAACACCTATACAGCGACGAGCGCCTTCATGCGCACCAATCTGGCGCGCGTCAGGCAGTTGGGTCTGGTGGATTGGCGGGTGGAGACCTGGACTGTGCGTCCCGCGCTCGACATTCAATACGTGCTTACGTGGGATCGCGTGATCGTCACGTTGTCGTCGGACCCGACTTACTTCCATACCGAGAGCTTCAGGAGCTCGAATGTTGGTGTGGCAGTGAACGGTGAGTCCGGATCACTGGCCAACAAGATCGATTTCGACATCCCCTTGGGCGTGCAGTGGCGTGGTCACGAGTTGCGCACCGGCGGTTACATCAGCCGCACCGAGCTGTTCGGCGACGTCCAGGAAGGGCTCGACGTGCAGCACATCAACGAGGTGCATGTGCGCCTCGTGTCGGATTTCCTGAACCAGCTGTGGAAACTGCAGTGGCTCGGAATCGGCGGGTCCTACCTTTGGGGGACAAACATCAGGGGCTGGACTCTGGGCGCGGACGCGGCTTTCCGGTTCTGAGACCTTGCGAGTGCGGCCGTGCTACGATCCTGTGCGTACCGTGCCTGGGACCTGCAATGAACAGAAACGAATCTCGACGTCCCCTCGTCACTCTCGCGTGCATTGCTTGCCTCGCGGTCGCATTACCGGGTGCCGAGGCGAGCGCTGCCCCGCAGCCGGCGGCGCAAGAGGATGGCCAATGGCCGATGCCCGCCAAGGACTACGCAGCCACCCGATATAGCAAGTTGACGCAGATTACGCGCGCGAACGCCGCCGGGCTGCGCCCGGTCTGGACGTTCTCGACCGGCGTGTTGGGAGGACACGAAGGCCAGCCGCTGGTGGTCAACAACACCATGTATGTCGTGACCCCCTGGCCGAATGTGTTGTATGCCTTCGATCTGACCAAGGAAGGCTACCCGCTGCGTTGGAAATACCGGCCGACGGTGGATCCCAATGCCCTCGGTATCGCCTGCTGCGACAGTGTCAATCGCGGCGCCTTCTATGCCGACGGCCGCATTTTCTACAACCTGCTCGACGGGCACACGGTGGCCATCGATGCGCAGACGGGCCGCGAGATCTGGAAAACCCGCATTGCCGATGTGGCTGCCGGGGAGACGACTCCCATGGCGCCACTGGTCGTGAAGGATCGTGTAATCGTGGGCGCCTCCGGCGGCGAGTTTGGCATCGACGGCTGGGTCAAGGCGTTGGATGCGGCGTCCGGCAAGATCGTCTGGACGGGGCACAACATTGGGCCTGATACGGACATGCTGATTCACCCGGACAGCTTCAAGGCACCGTACGGGGAGGGCGCCGATCAGGGTGCAAACACCTGGCGGGATGCGTCCTGGAAGACGGGCGGTGCCCCCGTATGGGGATGGATCTCGTACGATCCGGATCTCGACCTGATCTTCTATGGTACCGGCAACCCTTCGCCCTACAACCCGGAGCAACGGGCCGGCGACAACAAATGGTCCAACAGCGTACTGGCGCGCCGGCCCGGCGACGGGACGCTCGTCTGGGCGTACCAGTTTACCCCCCATGACAACTGGGACTATGACTCGACCGGGGCGATGGTCCTCGCCGACGTCAAGGTCGACGGGCACGCCGTCAAGGCCCTGGTGCACTTCGACAAGAACGGCTTTGCCTACGTGCTGGAGCGGCAGACCGGCAAGCTCCTGAAGGCCGGTAGTTTCGCCACGCTCAATTGGGCTACAGCAATCGATCTCGCCTCCGGCAGGCCGATGTTGGATCCGAGCAAGCAGACCGGCATTTCCAAGGGCAACGTCAAGGGCATCTGTCCCAGCCTGGAGGGCGGTGTCAGTCCGGCCTCCCCGCCGGCCTACTCGCCGCGTCTCGGACTTTTCTATACCTCAGCAAACAATTTCTGCATGGACTACCAGGCGACGCGCTCGTCCTACCTCAAGGGGACGCCGTACATCGGTGTCAACAGTCCGTACATAGCCGGACCGGGTGGTCACTTGGGGGCGCTCATCGCCTGGGATGCCGGCGCGGCTCGCAAAGTCTGGGAAATCGACGAGCCCTTTCCGAGTTGGAGTGGAGTGTTGGCCACTGCCGGCGACGTGGTGTTCTACGGGACCCTCGACGGCTGGTTCAAGTCTGTCGATGCGACCACCGGCAAGGTGCTGTCGAAATTCAAGGTCGGCTCCGGAGTGGTGGGCAATCCGATCACCTTCCGCGGTCCGGATGGCAAGCAGTATGTATGCGTCTATGCCGGGATCGGCGGCGACTGGGCACTGTTGGCGGGCGACACCCGCTCGGATGATCCCGCGGATGTCCGCCCGCCGATCGACTTCATGAAGCAGATCGCACGGCATACGAGCCAGGGTGGAATGATCTGGATATTCGGACTATGACCACAACATCGCTCTTGAAGGTGGCGGGAGTGATCGGTTGCGCCGTGCTCGGATCCTGTGCCCGACAGCAGGCGGCCGCGCCTGCGCCGAGCCCGGCGACTCCACCGGCGATCCACTATGAAGCGCATATCTATCCCGGCGGCCGGCAACCGGATGGACCGGCGCTCAGCAATCCCGTGCGTGGCGACGCAAATGCCGCCAAGAACGGCGCGTTGCTGTTTACCGCGATGAACTGCGACGGCTGTCATGGGGGTGATGCAGGCGGCTGGGTCGGGCCCAGTCTCGCCGACGGCCGCTGGCGTTATGGGGGCGCTGACGAGGAAATATTCAGCTCGATCTACTTCGGGCGGCCCAAGGGGATGCCGGCGTTCGGCACAGTCCTCGGAGCGCCCGCGATCTGGAATATCGTGGTGTACCTGAAGTCGTTGCCTGCGCCGCCGGATGTCCCTACCGAGACCTGGGAGTAGGGGCCTGCCGCGGCGGGCGCGCAGGTGAACACCTTATGGTCAGGCTAGCCACTGCGGCGCTCGCGAGACAGAGGACTGCCGCGATCAACATGACCGATCGAAACATGTCGATGGTGGCCAGTTGCGCGCTCGAATGTTGCTCGATGGCCCGGTTGTAGACGCTGAGCGCAACGGTTCCCGATGCGGAGAGTACCAGCAGACTCGCGACGGATGCCACCGCATTGTTGATTCCGGAGGCGATGCCTGCGCGAGATTCGGGTACGGAATTCATCACAAGGGTCGTAAGGGGCGCCACCGTGACTGTCATGCCAAAGCCCAAAACGGTCAACGCAACGAGGAATACCCAATAGCGTTGCTGACCGCTCGACCATAGCAACAGTAGAAATCCCAAAGCTACGACGGTGGGACCGACAACGAGATGTCGACGCGGTCCGACACGGTCGGCCATGTGACCGGAGGTGCCGGACAGCGCGCCCATCACGATCGTGAACGGCAGGAACGCCGCACCCGCCGCGGTCGCCGAAAAGCCGTGGGCCTGGATGAGCAGGAAGGGCACAAAGAAGAATGCGCCGCCGAGAGCTCCATACAGAAGCAAGGTCATGAGATTTACGCCGCTGAAATTGCGTGAGTGAAACATCTCGAGGGGCAACATCGGGGCCGGGCTGTGCTTCTCGTGCCAGACGAACACAACCAACAGGGACACGCCAATCACCAGCGCCGCAATGACCGCTGCATCACTCCAGCCGCGAGTCGAGGCAGCAATCAGTCCGTATGCCATCCCGGCGAGTGCCGCAAAGACCAGCGCCGCGCCGCTCCAATCCAGCCCGCCCGTTGCGGTAGGATCGCGACTCTCGGGAACATGACGCAGGGCAATCCAGATGGTCGGCAGCGCCAAAAAAGGATTGATCAGGAAAATCGCTCGCCATGACACGTGATCGACCAGCCACCCGCCGACCAGAGGTCCTGCTCCGGCGGCAATGGCGGACGCTCCCGACCAGATTCCGATGGCCGCGCCTCGCTCGCGCTCATCGTATGCCGCTCCGATGATCGCTAGCGAGCAAGGGATGAGCAGCGCCGCTCCGACTCCTTGAATCGCTCGCGCGAGTATCAACACATCGACCTGCGGCGAGAGGCCACATACCAGCGACGATGTTGCAAAGATAGCGACGCCAATGAGGAAGATCCGGCGGCGTCCAAACCGATCCGCCGCGGCTCCGCCACTCAGAATCAGCGCTGACATGCACAATGTGTAGGCGTTGACCACCCACTGCATTGCCGGGAGCGTCGTGGCCAGGTCGGCTTCGATCTTCGGCAACGCGACGTTTACAACGGACTCGTCCAGAAATGACATCGTGGAGCCAAGCACCGCGGCGGTAAGCGCCCACCGCTTGCCTAGCTTGCTACAGCTACGGTCCGCCCGCGTTGCGCGGATGGTCAGCTCGGCACAAGGGCGTGGCTTTGCATTGATCATTGCGGGAATCTCGCGCCGCGTGGGACCGGGCTCATCTTACCGTGTGATCAACAAAGACGTGCAGCTCGCCCTGCGGGCGGGATGACCTACGCAAGGACACGTGCCGGTCAAGGTGGAGTGTTCCTGCTGGCTCTGAGTCTGTTGTTCGAGCGGAACGCGCATCGCAACAGTCCTACGATTGGAGAATTGACATTAATTAAGGAAGCGACTAGCGTCGAGTCAAGTTCGGTTGACACCGCTGTCGGCCAGTGAAGGTTGCAAGGGGGCGCAAACACAGTGTGTTGGTTTGCGCAGCGCGTGTGTTCAAGGAAAACCTGACCGAAGTGTAAAGGAGTATCCCAATGTTTCGAGCACTGCAAAAAGTGCAAGCCAAACGCGTAAGGCTCGTGAGCGCCGGCTTGCTGGCTCTGTTGGCTGGATCGATTGCGTCCGCGCAGAGCGTTTCCAATCTGTCGTTGCTGGATCGGTCGCACGATAACGACGACCCCGATAACCAGCTGTACTTCGATCTAGAGATCGCCAATGGCGGCACGGTCGCGGCGCCACTCAGCTCGATCACCGTGCGTTATTGGTTCACGAACGAAACTCCGAGCGACCCGCTGCAATTCGAATGTGACTATGCGCAGGTAGGTTGTGCCAACATCACCTCCAAATTCGTGACGCTGACCGCGCCGGTTGCCAAGGCAAACACGTACCTCGAGCTCGGTTTCACCGCCGCGGCCGGAGCAGTCGCGCCTAATGCCAATTCGGGTGAGATCCAGACGCGCACTCACCATGTCGCCTACTCGAATTTCACGACCAGCCAGAGCTATTCCTTCATCGCCGATCCGAGCTTCGTCTACAAGCCCAGCCAGACCGTCACCGTGTATATCAATGGTGTGCTGGTGTGGGGCCAGGAGCCGAAATAGGCTCGAAGTCCGTGCCCACCGTCCGCCGAGGCGGTGGGCCGACCAGCAGGTCCAGCGGCTCGGGCCTGTGAACGAAGTTTCCCTGCACGAAGTTGACGCCGATGTGGCGTAACGCGGTCAATACATGCTCCGACTCCACGCACTTGGCAACCGTCTGGAGGTCACAAGCGGCGGCGATATCGTGAAAGCAACGTACAGCGGTGTAATCCAACCGATCGTGCAGAATATCGCGTACGAATTGCCCGTCGATCTTGAGCATGTTCACCGGAAGTAGCTTCAAGGAGCCAAACGAGGCGACACCCGTGCCGAAATCGTCCAGGGCGACGCGGGCCCCGAGCCTTCTCATTGCGGTGATGAACTCCTTCGAATCCTCCATGTGGCTGATGGCGGCCGTCTCCGTGATCTCGAAGCAGAGCTTGTCAGGCCTGGGCATGCGTGAAACATGGCTCACCATGTCGCGGCGGAAGGCACGATCCCCGATCGATTGACCGGACAAATTGACCGCGACAGTCTCGATCCGGTCGAGGTCTTGCACGCTCATCCAGTCCAGGACCCCGTGAACGACCCAGCGATCGATCTGTGCGGCCATGTCGAAACGTTCCGCCGCGGGAAGGAACACATTCGGCGCGACGATGCTGCCGTCGATGTCGATGAGGCGGAGCAGAATTTCGAGCTGCAGCCGTGCCGATTGGCCGTGGCAGGGCTCGATGCGTTGTGCGTGCAAGCGAAACCGGTTTGCGGCGAGCGCGGTCTCGAGACGCGTGACCCATTGCCTCTCGACAGGACGGCTCTTCACGAGGGTGTCAGTTTCGAGCCATTCGTGAACCCGGTTTCGTCCGGCTTCCTTGGCCGCATAACACGCCGCGTCGGCGGCCTGCATGATCTGCGCTTCACTCGACCATCGCTTGTCGAGTGGCACGAGTCCGATGCTGGCTCCGATGCGGAAACGCTGGCCCTCATGCACGAAACGATAGCTTTTCAGCTGTTCGCACAGTTGGTCAGCCACGCGGCGTGCTTGCCGTGCCGTGCAGTTCTCCAGCAGCAGTCCGAACTCATCTCCACCCAGGCGGCCGAGTGTATCCCGGGCTCGTATCACACCTTGAAAGAGGGTGGTGACCTCGCGCAGCAGTCGATCACCGGCGGAGTGCCCGCACGAATCATTCACGAGCTTGAATTGATCGAGGTCGATGAACATCAAGGCATGCGCATGATTGCCCTCGCGCACGCTGCCAAAGGCCTGCCGCAGACGCGATTCGAACTCGAAACGGTTGACGAGCCCGGTAAGCGCATCGTGACTGGCGCGGTGACTCACTTCGGCTACCAGGCGGCGTTGCTCGGTGACGTCATGGAATACGAGCACCGTGCCGAGAACCGTTCCGGAATCGTCCCGGATCGGTGCAACCGAATCCTGGATTCCGTGCTCGGTGCCATCACGCGCGATCAACACGGTTTGCGTGGGCCGTCCAACGACATGGAAGACGTCCTGGACGGGCTTCCCTCGAGCTGCGGACAATTCCCACCCTGTCAGTCGTGATGCAACGGGATTCAGCCAGCCGACATTCTGGTTTTCATCGGTGGTGATGACCGCGTCGCCGATGGAGTCCAGCGTCACGCGCATCAGTGCGTGTTGTGCGCAGACCTCCTGCTCGGCCAACTTCCGCGCGGTAATATCTTCCGAGACGATGACGATGCCGCCGATGGCGCCGGAGTCGGTCAGCCATGGGGCGACCTCCCAGGCGAGCCACTGCGCCGTGCCATCGACTCTGACAAAGATCTCGCCGTCACAGTGCAGGGTTTCGCCACCCAGTGCGCGGCGGTGTACGTCTTTCCAGGCGTCCGTGATTTCCGGAAAGATTTCGTAGTGCGAGTGGCCGACAACGTCCAACTTGCGCGTGTGGAAGGACTGACACCAGCGGCGGCTCGCGGCGATGTAGCGCATCCTGGTATCGAGCAGCGCCATGCTGATGGGAGCGTGATCGATGAACTGCTGCAGCTGTCGCGTTGCAGCAAACTCCCTGGCTGGCGGGGCATGCCCGCTGGGTCTCATGGTTCTGTAGTAGTGACCATCCCGGGTTTCTCAGAAGTTGGTTGCAGCAAATACTACCAGTTTGTTTGCGGCCGCGTAGTGCCCCACTGCCCCGTCGAGCATGGGATCCCGACTACCTCGCTTGCCTAGGCAGCGTAATTGCGGTTGTCTATCGCATCGATCGAGAAAGGCGAACACGCGCAGCGCGGCCGGGGCCTATATTGGCGCCAATCGTTCAAGCCGGAGCCCGATGTGAACCAAGCAGCCGAAGCCAAATGCCCCTTCCATCAAAAGGGTGGCGGAACCTCGAATCGAGACTGGTGGCCCAAGCAGTTGCGGCTGGACCTCCTGCACCAGCATTCCTCCAGGTCCAATCCCATGGACGGGAATTTCAATTACGCCCGGGAGCTCGAGTCACTCGACTTCGCGGCACTGAAGACAGATCTCGCGGCGCTGATGACCGACTCGCAAGAGTGGTGGCCTGCGGACTTTGGTCATTACGGGCCCTTGTTCGTTCGCATGGCGTGGCACAGCGCGGGCACCTACAGAACCGGTGACGGGCGCGGCGGTGGGGGCAGAGGCCAGCAGCGCTTCGCTCCTCTGAACAGTTGGCCAGACAACGTCGGGCTCGACAAGGCGCGTCGCCTGCTGTGGCCCATCAAGCAGAAGTACGGCAGCAAGATCTCGTGGGCCGACCTGATGATTCTCGCCGGCAACGTCGCCCTGGAGACCATGGGATTCAAGACCTTCGGTTTCGGCGCTGGCCGCGAAGACGTCTGGGAACCGGACCAGGACGTCTACTGGGGTTCCGAAACGGCGTGGCTGGGAGCTGACAAACGCTATTCCGGTGAGCGGCAGCTCGAAAATCCCCTGGGCGCGGTGCAAATGGGTCTGATCTACGTGAATCCGGAAGGTCCGGATGGCAATCCCGACCCGGTCGCCGCTGCCCGCGACATCCGCGAAACCTTCGCCCGCATGGCGATGAATGACGAAGAAACGGTCGCTCTGATCGCTGGCGGCCACACATTCGGCAAGACACATGGCGCCGGACCTGCCTCGCATGTTGCCCATAATCCGGAAGCGGCTGACATCGAGGCGCAGGGCTTTGGATGGAAGAGCAGTTTCGGTGCGGGGCATGGCGCCGACGCCATCGGGAGCGGCCTGGAAGTCACCTGGACCACCACGCCTACGAAATGGAGCAACGGTTTCTTCCAGAACCTGTTCGGCTACGAATGGGAGCTGACCAGGAGCCCGGCGGGCGCCCATCAGTGGAAGCCGAAGAACGGCGCGGGTGTGGGCACGGTTCCACACGCTCACGACTCAGCAAAACGTGTCGCGCCCTCCATGTTGACTACGGACCTCTCGCTGCGGTTCGACCCCGTCTACGAGAAGATCTCGCGGCGCTTTATGGAGCATCCGGCGCAGTTTGCGGACGCATTTGCGCGCGCTTGGTTCAAGCTAACTCACCGCGACATGGGTCCGCGCGCACGCTATCTCGGCCCGGAAGTGCCCACTGAGACACTCATCTGGCAGGACCCGATCCCCGCGGTCAATCACAAGTTGCCCGATGAGCGGGACATCGCTTTCCTCAAAGGTAAGATCCTGGCTTCCGGGCTGACAGTGTCCCAGTTGGTTTCGACAGCATGGGCGTCTGCTTCGACATTCCGTGGGTCTGACAAACGCGGTGGTGCGAACGGTGCTCGCATCCGTCTTGCTCCGCAGAAGGATTGGGAGGTCAACGAGCCAGCGCAGCTGGCTGGCGTGCTCAAAACGTTGGCAGCGATTCAGAGCGAGTTCGACAGCGCGCAGCAGGGGGGTAAGAAGGTGTCGCTCGCCGATCTCATCGTGCTCGGTGGTTGTGCCGGTGTGGAAGAGGCGGCCCGGAACGCGGGTCATCCGATATCCGTTCCCTTCTCACCCGGACGTATGGATGCCTCGCAGGATGAGACCGATGTCGAGTCGTTCGCCGTGCTGGAGCCGGTGGCTGACGGATTCCGGAACTATCAGAAGGTGGGCGACGCCGTACCGGCCGAGGTTTTGCTCATCGATCGCGCCCAACTGCTGACGCTGACGGCGCCCGAGATGACCGTACTCATCGGCGGTTTGCGCGTCCTGAATGTCAATGTTGGGCAATCGAGGCACGGGGTCTTCACCCACCGCCCTGAATCGCTGACCAACGACTTCTTCAGCAACCTGCTCGACATGCGCACGGAGTGGAAAACCGCCAAGGATGGGTTCGAGGGGCGGGATCGCAAGAGCGGAGAGCTCAAGTGGACCGGCACGCGGGTCGACCTCGTATTCGGCTCAAACTCCCAACTGCGCGCCCTCGCTGAGGTTTACGGTAGCTCGGAGACGCAGGCCAAGTTCGTCCGCGATTTCGTGGCGGCCTGGAACAAGGT